>UMGZ01022582.1_pt1 | contig 24796 bp, 16 predicted proteins | sample 1965421 | NCBI WGS metagenome assembly UMGZ01 (sample SAMEA4836087, study PRJEB28245) | human gut metagenome | biome: gut microbiome; material: fecal sample | place: Denmark | collected 2008
ATCTGTCAACAAAACTTACACTTACTATATGCAGCAACTCAACAAGCTGATTGTTGATAACAAGGCATTGCAGAATGAGAATGAAAAACTAAAGGCTAAAAATACGGAGGTGAAGCAACGTATATCGCAACTTGACGAGAACGCAGTCAGACGATTAACCATTCAAAAGGACGTTGTTATTGAAAGACTCAATAAGCAATTAGTCTCTAAAAATGAAGATGTTGCAAAACTCAAAACGGATTACAACACTTTGTGGGAGAAATACAAAATCCTCGTCCTTCAATGGAACGACTTGACCAAACAACCTGAAGTCGTTGAAGCCGTTAAGCGTGTAGAAGAACGCAAGGAACAGGAAGCGGAAGCAAGACGTGAGGAACAGGCAAGGCAAGACAGATACCAAGGTGTACTTGACCGATTTATCAGCAAAGGTCAGGAACAGCTCAAAGCCTTTTCGCAGTCAAGCAGAATCGATTTCAATGCGAAAGAAGCCAATGCCATCTATTATGGCATTATGGCGACTGCCACAAAAGCCAACGCTGCGCTTAATTCTCCCCAAGAAGCAGCATCTGCCGTTGACAGATTTCTTGCAAGTATGGAGTGGAATGGTTGTGGCAACTATCGAAAGGAATGTGTCACACACTGGACGAAACTATTTGCTACCGATGAGGTCGTTTATACCGAACCCATCATTCAGAACTTCCTTTCGTTCATTGACCACATGTCGTGTAGCGCAAATACATACGTTTCACTTGGTGGCTCCAATGGCTGTGCTGACCAACTAACGAATTGGGACGGAACACAGAAAATTGGATTGGGAGCGCCATCAAGAAAGAAGTCACAAGGTTTATCCAGATAATGGCAAATTGAGGTGATTTGTAGTAATCTGCACTACAAATCACCTCATTTCGCAGAAATGTGCCACCAAAAGTAAAGATTTCCAAGGATTTATTTTTTCGTCTGAATAAGATTTCCTACTTTTGTAGTCAATAATTGACAATTCTAACAAGAAAAAGTCTATTGGTTTAATCTAACTTCTGAACAATAACATTGGAAGATAATACCAAACAGCCTTTAACGGCTGACGCTTCATTGTATAATGGGCAGCCTACCGACACTGGCTCATCGTGTCCAAGTGCAAGACTTACCTCCTGTACACCCTCCATCTCAAAGAACAAAGGTGGGGTGTCGGTAGAGAATGTGCCTAATGCAAATAAGCAATGGTTCGTTCTGCGAGTTTCATATAGGCGTATCATCAAAGCAAAAGCATTTGTAGAAGCTAAAGGACTTGAATGTTATGTTCCTATGCGATACAAAGAGATTAAGAAGCAAGGGAAGAGGCGAATTATAACAGAACCTCTTATTTCCTCATTTGTGTTTGTCCATTCAATAAAAGAACAAATCAATGGTATGATTATCTTTGCAAATGTAATGTTTCCACAACAATTTATTAATGTTTACTGAGAAGAACGTTTCAAATCTAAGCAAAAAATAGTATATGTCAATACGGCTGAACAAAATATGTAAAGAACTTAATATTGGACTCCAGACAGTCATAGACTTCTTGGAGCGAAATGGTTATACAGATGAATGGAGCCCTTTTTCCAAAATCGAAGACAACCAATACGAAATGGTTGTTAAGCATTTTGGTGCAGGGATACGTATGCTTGCTTTGCCCTGGAAAGAGGACTCGTTTACTTCAGATCCTGTGACTAACCGTGAGATTATTAACTCCCATGGTTGGAATAGAATGCGTGGAGATACCATCATGATATTGCCTTCAAGATTCATCCTTATTCCTAAGAATCAGAATATTGATAGAATCGCATATTGGACAAAGTCAGACTTTGAAAATAAGTGCCAAAATGCTTTTGAAGGAGGTAAAATCATCAAAGAACGACTCTCTCAGCCTTCTGGATATATACCAGTAACATCTTATGTTGAACCTCAGAAAACTATAGAAACCGAGTCAGCACCTGAAGTGTTTAAATTAAAACACAGCAATAGTGTTGTCAAGCCTTCTGTCTTAGGAGTAGTTGACCTCACTGCTCTTGATCAATCTACACGTCCTAAGAAGAAGTCAAAGGAGAAAAGAATACAGGAAAGAAATCAGCGAAACTCTTGTCGCCAAGAAAGAGAACAATTTAAGAAACAGATAAAGCCAATGGTTTCTAACATTGCACAGAATTCAATTAGAAATATTTGGCAGCGTTTCGTTGACATTCAAGAGAAACTCATTAAGCAGCGTTGTTCACCGATTACGATTATACCAGACAGTATCGATGTGGATAATGACAAACTCTACGTAACAGTAGATGAAAGCCGAAATGAGCAGCAGTTAAATTCTCTCTTGGAAGGTAAATTAGGGCTTGATTCGTATGATCTTGAGTCTGGCTACATTCTTGTTGATGAGTCTAAGTGGAATGCTTTGACCGAAACAGACCTGGAACAGGTTAGAAAATGTTTATCAGAGTGTTATGTTGAACTTGACACTACTCCGTCTATTAATGTCACAATCAATTATGGTGGTGGCATGGATCGTTGTGACCAATTGTCAATTGATGAATTGCGTCAACTTGACTTAATCCTTAAAAACGGAAATCTAATAGAGGGAACCATCAATGATTCTGCAGCATTTATCTCCAAAGTAAATGTTGATCGCGAAGGATATATGAAATATCTATTTGGAGATCACTATGTAACATACGAGAAAAAGAAGAAAAATCAACAGGACTCCAAGATAGTAGAATTGTTAGAATATCACAACCAGTATATTCCCTGGGATGTGATGAAACAATATGCTCATTTAGGCTTAAATTGCAAGCATTATACACTAATATTTAAAATTAACAATCCAAAAGCAAATGAGGTGCTAAAGGATTGTTACGACTGTTATTATTCTAAAACAGACACCTTTGAGTTTTGTAGAGACTTTACTAAGAAGGATCCTTGCCACAAGGATTATGTAGCAGAGGCAAATAATAATATTAATGCCTTTATGGATGAGGCCATGATATATTGTTCCAAAGATGATATTGAGATGGAGGTAGTATTTGTATATACAATATCCAAGCATCAACTTATTAAGGCAAAATTCGCAGAGGTAGGACAATACATTAAAAATAAAGGTGAAGGATATAGTTTTAACGATGAAACGGGAGCAATTGGAATTGATTTCAATTGGAGAACTGATGATATCGTAGAAATCTTGTCTGATATAGAACGAGAGAATCTTTTTGTAAAGGTAAATGTTCATGAAGAACATCGATTTAAATGTTCTGTCAAATCTCAAATTGTAGGGTATGACGAACTGAAAAAAACACTTGAGGACAAATATGATGATATTGACATTCAGAATGACAGTGTATTTCACCAAATAAAGATTCGTTTGCCATATCTTGAGGCTGAATTCTATGAGATCAAAAAAGCAAGTCTTGAAAGTGATTTGCTCCAGTTGTCTGTATCTGGTATCGAAGTCCAGTTTGCAGAAAAAGTACCAGGTAAAATTAGACTCAATGTTATATATAACAAGAATTCTCGTTTAGAGGATTTAGAAGAGAGCATAAACGAAATGCGCAGAGCTGATTTCGGTTTTATGCTTGGAGACAAGGAGGTTTCATTTGGAAAACTCTTGAAAGCGAACTATCCACATCTTGTTTTTGATATAGATGTGGATGACGAAAAGAAAAATCAGATTATTGAGGCCTTTGAGTCAAAAGCAGTAACTACGATTATTCCAATTTTGACAGGAGACTTGGAAAAGATATCTCGATTGAAGAATACTTTTACCAAGGCCACTACTGGAGCTGAATTAGTTAATCCACGATTACAGCGTTTTATCTTTAATTCTGAAGAGGCCACTAAAATTCAAGATATAGATTTAATCCTTCGTAAAGAAGGCTTAGTTTATAAAGAATTATGCGAACATTTGCTTAATTCAAGAGTAAACGAGTCTCAAAAAGAAGCAATTATCAAAGCAATGTATGCAGAAGATCTAGCTGTAATTCAAGGACCTCCTGGTACTGGAAAATCTACGGCTATTGCCGAAATGATATGGCAACTTGTAAGAAAAGGACTGCAGCAAGGTAATAAACGAGAAAGAATATTACTCACCTCAGAAACTAATCTTGCTGTAGATAATGCCATCTCAAGAATTGTAAACGATAAAACAAACTTAGTTAAGCCTGTTCGTTTTGGTGGTGAGGAAAAACTTGAATCTGAGGGGCTTCAGTTCTCTATTGAACTGATGAAACGATGGGTTGAAGAGGGAGACTCATGTCTTGTTGAGTCAGAAACAGATGAAGAGACTGACTCCATTGTTCAGAGTAATTTAATACTCAAAAATTGGCTTAATAATATTTCTGCTCGTTCATTCTATCATTCCAATAAAGATGACAATGAAGTAATAATTCGTTGGCGTAATTATCTGGAGAATCCAAGTAGAGCGCTACGTGAGATTGTATATAATAGATACATTGAGAACGCTAACGTAATTGGCGCAACATGTAGTTCTATTGGAGATAGACGTGCAGGTAACGAAGAGTTCAATGGCTTTACTCCTTTTTTCAGAAATTTCTGTGAGGTATTTAGACAAAAAATTGGAAAAGCTAAAATTGAGTTTACCACGGTCATTCAAGACGAATCTTCTAAAGCTACACCAGCCGAATTGGTTTTACCATTTGTATATGGACATCGAGCCATTGTAATTGGTGACCATAGGCAGCTTCCTCCTATGCTCGATAAAGAGGAATTTGAAGAATCGTTAGATTATGCCCATAGAATCGCCGTTGACGAAAAAGACAGGAAGGAAATACGAAATTTAAGTGAGTTCGTAGATGAGCACTTTGATGAGATGGAAGTGTCTCATTTTGAGAACTTGTACAAGAATATTGATGGGTCATTAAAAGGTACTTTTAATCTTCAGTATCGTATGCACCCAGATATAAATGAAGTAATTGAGCAATTCTATCGTGAGGATGGAGGTTTGTATTGTGGATTGGTGAAGCCAACTGACCTTGGTGTAAATGATCCTGATATGAGTAATCCTGCATCTAGATATCATGGACTTGATATACCAGGATTGATTGGTCACAACACACATGTCCTATTCATCGACTCTAATTCACCAGAAATGATGGATGGTACGTCTCGTGTTAACTATGGAGAAGTAGATACTATTGATATGCTTCTGAAACGATTTGAAGAATCTAGTTCTTTCCAGCGATACTTGAATAAATTCAATAAAGAGGAAGATAAGCAAATAGGTGTTATTAGTTTCTACGGAAAACAGATAAAACAACTTAGGCTTGTTGCTCATAGTCATCCGAGTTTACCAATTCGTGTCAGTACAGTAGACCGATTCCAAGGTATGGAGAGGAACATTGTAATTGTGTCAATGGTAAGAAGTAATACTATCCAAAGTTCCAGGAATCAACAACCTGATTGGAAACGATATCCAGAGTTAGGTTATCCCAAACAAAATTCTTTGGGCTTTGCTCAATCCCCAAACCGACTTAATGTTGCTTTGTCACGAGCAAAACGTCTACTGATAATTTTGGGAAATAGAGAATTATTCTCATCTCTCGAAATCTATCATAGGCTATTCCTTACAATAGATGCTAATAAAAATAATAAGGTTATCAAACAGCAAGAAGTATGAACAACATATTAACAAATAAAATAAACTCTTCAGAGTATGTGTATTCAGCCAACACCAAGTGGGGGTTGAAGAAATATGTCTGTGATGTTGCCTACTTCACAGAAGAGCCTCTTGATGACCTTTACTTCGTGATTTGTTCGATATTAAATTCTACAGAAAACAAGTCCTATGATAAGCGTAGCCTTGGCCTACTTCTTGGATTTTCTGTAATAAATCAAGATCTTGGCGATTATCGTACTTATTACGATACTGCAGAACTAAAAATGTATGAGGATATCTTGGCTAAAGTAGAAGGAGAACATCTTATTCGAATTGTTGATCGCGATATTTACCTAACACGATTAGGTCAAGTTTCTTTAAAAGAAGGAAAACATTATCAGTTCTTTTCTGGTACTCAAGATGTATATGAGCACTCAATGATAAAGTCTAAGATGCCAATGGCTTTACTAATGTTTCCATTTTTCAAAGACATGGGAATTAGCACTTCCGTCAAGACGAATAAGCAAATATGGCCAGAAGATGAGGATATTAAGGACATTATTTACTTCAAAAATGATCAACTAAAGAAACGTCTTGAATTACATTCAAAAGAGAAGCTTAATATATATTATGCCGAACTAGAGGAATACTATGACATAGAAACTATCAAGGTTCCAATAAAGCTATTCAAGCATGAAGAGGAGTATATTCCTGCTGTTATGAATGGCAATAATATTGCTGTGCGTGCTACTGAAGTTCTCTATGAGGAACTTAATTCAATTAGAAGAGAAAATATCGTTCTAGAGTGCTTATTCCAGAAGTTATGGAATGATAGATTCTCTATTCTAAACTTTCACAGTCTTGAGCCTTATTTTGAATTAGTCGATTATGAAGAATTGACAAAAGATTCTCGTACTGTATGGGCTGATTCGAAGCTTTTCAAAGTAATAATAGAAAGAGCAACAGCTACATGTTGGAGAAATATATCAAGACATTGCGATATAGCAGTTCTTCGAGACGTTATTGACGAACATGTAGATACCCTTGACTGGCCAATCCTATCGGAACGAATTGATGATTCGTACCTAATTGATACTTTCTTGATGTATCCATGGGATCTAGAAGTCTTGTCAGTCGATTTTAATAGAAAAGTAGAAGTCATAGAAAAACTCATCCTTCTACAAAAGCAAACTGTAGAAGACTGGAACTGGGAAGAGTTAGGGACAAGATTATCACGGGATTTTGTCCTTTCACATCTTGACTTGGTCAAGGTGAACCTTGCCTCGTACACAAATGATTCGGATGATGTACGAATGGCAATCTTACGCTATAGTGATAAAAGATGGGATTGGGATAAAATCGAGAGTGAATTCTGTTTAGAGTTTATCTATAATAATATTGCAGTTTTAGGTTCGCATTTGGGATTGACAAAACTTTTTGATAGAGTTTTTACAGATTTAGAATGGGGACCAAAGTTCGCATGTAATCCCCGATTCGAGACCATCATCAGTGAAGCTAGCAAGGATGATGGATCACTGTCTTCTGCTATCTTTAATGACAAAGATTACATATGGACAACTGATATTATTGAGCTTTTCTTGAACAATGGGCTATTATGTTGGAATTCATCTCCTTATATGAAGGGATTTGAATGTAATACCCATTTGGTCTGGACGAAAGATTTCTTTGATAATTATGCTTCGAATATACAAACTGCAGAAGGAAGGCAATATGTATCTTCTAAGATTTCTGATGTTGAAATATTAATAGATTCAGAAGATTATCCTTGGGACTGGGATGCAATATCTTCAAATAAGCACCTGCTTTCCGAGAGAGTTTTGTTTTCTAAGTTTGGCTCTAAGCTTAATTGGAAGTTAGTATTTGCAAATCAGACAGATGCTTCATTCATTCAGTCAATTGATGATATCAAGTCTATGATAGGAGAAGACAAGGAAGCGTGGACTGCATTCTCTTCTCTTGCAAGTATAGACTATGTTGTCAGCAAATACAAAGACTTGCAATTTCCTTGGGATTGGACCGTCTTGACTGAAAGAATGTTCCATAGACTAAAGCTGGAAAACTTAGGAAATGCTTTGTTCGTTGATAAGTGGGATTGGACATACCTGTCTGAACATGTATCTACTGAATTCTTGAGTGATAATCTTGAGAAATATAGTAAGTACTGGAATTGGGAGGTATTGTTACCTCGTATATTGAACACAGAAAATAGATTTGATTATAATTTCCTTGATGAACTTGCCGTTGTTCTAACTAATATACCAGGAAAAGAACAATATCAAGCAGCATGGACAGCTTTGACAAAACAATATTCCTTCAAGGAACTTAAGAAAGTAATAAAAGACACTGTTAGAAAACGTACTTACTGGTGGGATGTTGATTATTTCTGTCAACACCGGGAGTTTCATGTTTTTCGAGATCTTGAAGAGTGTAGGAATATTGTAGACTGGAATACTCTATCAAGCTCAACTTCAGTTGACAATAGTTTCAAATATAACCCCAAGATGGGTATTAAGGAAAAGGCATGGCGCGATGAAGTGCGCAAGGTCCTTTCTGACGATAGAAATCGTTGGAATTACAAATTATTGTCACATTTTGAAAGCCTTCGTGATGAGCGCTGGTTTATTTCTCAATATAAGGACAAGATTGATTGGGATTATATTTCTCAATCAAGCAAAGTGTTCTGTGTTGGGGATAAACAACAACTTAATGAGATTATTGAGGCTTTCAAAAAGTATATCAATTTTAAAGTAATGTCAGAAAGGAATGATGTTGATATTGAGCAAATCATCAAAATCGTTCCTAAGGCAGAATTTGATTATAATAAACTTATTGAAAATGGTGTAATAAAAGCCACTATTCAGCTCGTTGAAGAAAAGGCTGATTATTCATGGGACTGGAAACTCATTACATCTTCAACAAAGACATTTTATCCAACAGCTAAATTCCTTCGTTCTCACATAAAGTGTGAAGATATTAATTGGGAAATGTTGTCTGAACAAGATAACCCAAAAGCCTGGTCTGATGAACAGCTTATTATAGCAGTGGCATCAGATGATTCTATCTGTAACAGAATAGATTGGTATGCAATTTCGTCTCTAAAAGATTTTCCGTTAACTAATGAAGTCTTAGAAGTTATTCCGGTTAAAGAAATTAACTGGAAGGCTCTTTCTAGTCGTAAATCTATAGTCCCTTTCATTGATGTATATGCAAAATACATTGACTGGACTATATTATCAAATAATCGAAATGTTGATTTGTTGGACATAGAATTCCTTACAAAGTATAAGGAGTATATCGATTGGAGTATAATTTGCAAGAAGGAGAATTTTAAATACAACAATACTATTCTTGGCTTATTTGCAGAATATATCGATTGGGATCTCGCATCCGATTCTAAAGATATTAAATTCTCAAGAGAATTGGTTGACAGGTATAAGGACAAATGGAACTGGCCTGTGTTGGTACGAAATAAAGCTTTCAACAACACTGTTGACGTCTCTGATATGCCATATGTGAAGCAACTGAATATTGTAGAATTTATATCACAATTCCCAAGAAAGCCTAAAGCATATCACTTTACTCACATGGATAATGCTGTCAAGATTATTCGTGCAATGAAACTGCAAAGTCGCAATTATGCTGAAGGAAACTTCTCAAATAGCGCAGGAAGTAATGTACATAGAACAAGTAAAGCACATCGTTTTGCAAGATTTTATTTTGTGCCGAAATCTCCAACGCAATTTTACAACGAATGCTTGGGAAAAGACATAGAAGACAGAAAGTATTATGGAAGGGCCTTTAATTTAGGTCTTCCCAAGTGTCCACTTCCTGTATTCTTTGTTTTTGACATAGAGGAATTATTGTCTGTTTTCCCGGATTCTTGCTATTATAGCAATGGAAACATGCAGAAAGACTCATCCCGGTGTTTCAAAGTTGTTGAAGAGCCGAATAGGATTAAAGCTCGTGAAATATACATAAATAGCTTTGATACCTTCGATGAAAGGCAACAAGAATTTCTCATTGATGGTGAACTGGATTTTTCCAAATTAAAAAAAGTGCAAATATGTTGTTACGATGAGTTTCAAGCAGAAATGCTTCGCAAGGAATTAAAAGGCACAAAATGGGAAAATATTGTTTCATGTGGGCAAGGTCTATACGAGAGAAGCAATAAGGAGCTATATTTTAGCGAAACAAGTGATACTATCTCGATTAGAACAGATTATAAATCTCCTTATGAACTTAAAGTATCATATAGCGGGGAGCAAGCTCCATCGATCGTCAATAAATGTGATGTTATACGTCAACGAGGTAAAAACATCTATGTTGCTTCTTCTATAGAGATAAAGAAGGATGCACCATTTGAGGTCTATTTTGAAGTGAATAGTCCGAGGATTGGCAGTTGGTTAGTATATAAAAATAAGTAAAAATGGCAAACAATATAACAGTCATAAATGGCAATATATTTAATACAAAAGCACAAACTATAGTTAATACTGTGAACTGTGTTGGTGTTATGGGCAAGGGTATTGCTTTAGTATTTAAGTTAAGATACCCTTCTATGTTTGAACAATATCAAAAATACTGCAAGCAGAATTTGATTGCAGTTGGCAAACTGTGGATTTATAAGGGCGAGCCTACGAATCCCTGGGTGTTGAATTTTCCGACCAAGACACATTGGAAACTTCCTAGTGAGTATGAATACATAGAGAAAGGGCTTCAAAAGTTCGTTGACACATATAAAGAAAAGGGTATTACCTCCATAGCCTTTCCTTTATTGGGTGCCAACAACGGAGGACTGGATAAGGATAAGATCATGGAGACAATGCTTCATTACCTCTCAAAATGCGATATTCCTATTGAAATCTACCAATATGATTCTATGGCTCCAGATGATTTGTTTGAGACTTTCAAAAACAAGTGGAATGAGATATCAACCATTGATAAAAAGCAACTTGGTATAAGGCAACAAAAGCAAATAGATGCAATTGAAAAAGCTGTAAACGTAGATAATGTAAAGTCAATGATTGCTCTAATCAATTATCCAGGCATCGGCATAAAAACAATGGAACGCTGTTTTAAGATGGTAATGAGTTATAAAAGAGAAAACGTTCTTTTCGGCTAATCAAAATATTATTATGGCACTCGCAATAAACATTAACGACCTGCTTAACAAGCAGAAAATAGAATCCAACCGCATTGAGTTCAAGAAAGGTTGGAACCCAGGAAGCATATATCACAGTATATGTGCTTTCGCCAACGACTTTGATGACCTTGGCGGTGGATATATCATTGTAGGTGTAGATACCGATGATAAGACAGGCATGGCAATACGACCTGTAGAAGGTGTACCAATGGAAAAGATAGATAACATCTTGCAGGAGATGGTGGGCTACAACAACAAAATGGCTCCATACTACTTACCTCGCACTTCTGTAGAGGAGGTAGATGGCAAGCAATTGATTGTGATATGGTGTCCTGCTGGTAGTTACCGCCCATATTCTGTGCCTGTAAACGTAACAGCGAAAGGAACGAAAGAATACTTCTACATTCGCAGTGGCACAAGTAGCATTGAAGCAAGAGGTGAAGCTCTCGTTGAATTGCGAGATCTGGCCAATCGTGTGCCTTTTGACGAACGAGGCAACAGCGACATTCAGTTGGAAGATATTTCTTTGGTACTCCTTCGTGATTATCTTGTCAAGGTTGGTAGCAAATTGGCTGATGATGTTATAAAAACACCGCTTTCCACTATACTTGACCAAATGGAATTATATACTGGACCTAAGGAGAATCGCTTGCTTCGCAATGTAGCAGCCATGATGTTCTGCGAGAATCCAAGCAAGTTCTTCCCTTACACTCAGATTGATGTAGTGACATTCCCTAACGGAAAGATGAATGATCCAAACAATTTCACAGAAGTTACATTCAAAGGCAGTGTTCCGCAGATGATAAAACAGACAATGGATTACATCAAGAGCAATGTACTCAAAGAGCATGTGCGTAAGATTTCCGGTAGGCAGGAGGCAGAACGTTTTTGGAACTATCCATACGATGCTATTGAGGAAGCAGTTGTAAACTCTGTATATCACAGAGATTTCTTGCAGCATGAGCCAATAGAGATTACCGTTGAGCCAAGCGGAATCTCTATACTCAATTGTCCTGGGCCTGATAGAAGCATCTCCAAGGAGGACATCGAAAAGGGCGATATGCTAAAAAGCCGTCGCTATCGCAACCGTCGCTTAGGTGACTTCTTGAAAGAACTTGACCTTACAGAAGGTCGCTCAACTGGTGTCCCTACAATACAAACAAAGTTAGCAGAGAATAGTTCACCACGTGCCATATTTGAAACTACCGAAGACCGTTTGACGTTCTTGGTTACTATTCCTGTTCATGAAGGATGTAGTGAAAGTTCGGAAGCGAATAGCAATAGTTCGGAAACAGGCATACTTGGTTCGGAAAGAGGTTCGGAAACAAAAGCAAAAAGTTCGGAAAGAAGTTCGGAAACAAAGGACTTGATTATAGATATTATAAAACAAACCCCACATATTACCGCCGCAGAAATCGCAATGCAATTGAATATGTCTTCACGAGGAGTTGAGAAGCAAATACGTAAACTTCGTGAATCAGGCAAAATTAAACGAACAGGTGGTAGATTTGGAGGCTATTGGGAAATCGTAATATTAGACAAAGAATAAAACGGATATGTTATTAGGAAACAAGATAAGGTCTCTAAGAGACGAACAAGGAATATTGCAGCGTCAAGTAGCTGCATACTTAGAAATAGACACACCCATGTTCAGCAAGATTGAACGTGGGGATAGGCGAGCAAAGAGAAGTCAAGTAATTCAAATGGCAACATACTTCAAAGTGGATGAAAAAGAAATGCTCACCCTTTGGCTTGCCGACAAAGTATTGGATGCTTTGGAGGGTGAAGACGAATTGAAACTTACAGCCATTGAAACAGCAAAAGACGAGTTAACGGATGTTAATCGCTAATATGCAGCAAACAATTCATCTTCTGATATAAACAACGCAAGATTGATTTCTTGCATACAATGGGAACTTTATGGTATCAATTCCACTTGATAATATAAAGTTCCTTTTGATTTACAGATACTTACAAAACACATACTGGTTCAAGCGTGGAGAACCTACCTGTTGTCCATTCCACAGCTTGAGGCTCTCGCATTGCCTATTATAGTCGAACAGACAACGTCAGAGCCCACGCCGATATGATAATCCTACCCGTGAGGTCTGTGTACACAACCACGCACTGCACCTATAAGGGTACAATGATGGCTTACAGAGAACCACACAGGAATGATATAATCACACCCGGGACATCTACCGTTGCTAAGTTCAAGACTATAATGACTTTGAATTTGCGAGATTCCAAGCTGTCTCAAACAGAGCGTCAAGTAAACGCCTTAATTATGTCGTGCCTCTACCCACCCTTTCTCCTTTGTTTAAAGTATAAATACCCGTAAAAGGCTCGGCGTGAACTGAGGCATGAATCAATTGAAACTAAGTGTACGAATACACGAAGTCAATTAATCTGCACAAAATTAATATATTTCTATGAATAAAAGAAAGGAAATTGAAAAAAATACCTCAATAGGTATAAAATCGAGTTGATGAGGATATCTACCATATCTTCCTGATGATGAAGCCAAGAGCAGACGGCATCATCGTCTGGAAGATATATTGCTAAATGATTTTATTTATTGATTACCAAGCTATTGTTGTCCAACACAACATGATGGGCAAAAGAAGTGGGAGGGAAAATTTGCGTTTCAAAAGCGGATATTCAATAAAAACGTTGGCGTTTAGAAGAAAATACCATATCGTTTGCAGACGAACAAGAACCAAAAATATAATAAAAAGGTTTCAAAAATATGGTACAAACATCAAGCCAAAGCACTGTAAATAAGATAGAAATGAGGCTTAGAGGAAAAAGACGTGGTTCGATAGTATATCATATTATATAGTTGTCATTTCTCAAGTTAGGGATTATTTGGCACAATTTGATGAAATCCTTTAAACATGATATATATTAAACACCTTAATAATTAGGCTTTTGCCCTTGCAGGGCGTATGGGGATGTGGGGATTTTACCCAGGGCGCTGCCCTGGGCTATGTGATTGTTGGGCTTTCAGCCCGTCTTTGACCATACTGTCTGTTTTACCGGACAGCAATACTTCACAATATACACGCCATTTAAGGACGAGTGTGCATAGATATACAACTGTACGACATTACAATTTCCGCATCACTTGCCGCCATGCCGAACGCAACCCAGGCGAAAGCGGTTCGCAGCTAATCAAGTCAAGTGTCTGACGCAGTTCATCAAGCAGTTCGGGCCAGTGGCGCATCTGCTCGTAGGCAAGCTTGATGCACTGCGCCCTTATTGCATACGGTGCTCGGGTGTCGGTGAGACGCGCAAGACAATTGCATGATTTCAGATTGAGAAAAACGGTGAGCGAGGAGTCGGTTCATGGCTTTTGACTTAACAACTGGGCTGTCTCAGAAAATTCATTTATCAATTTTATCATGTTAGGATTATCGTTCCTTACAATTATAGTCGCTTCATTAACCACGCCGTCAGCATCAACCAAAGACGTGCTCATTGTTGAATAACACAGCTTGGTATTTGAACCTTCAAACCAATGTCCAAATAAACGACTACGCATAGCCTGTTTTCCATCACCAGTTGAGCAGATATAAAGTAATGCTACTTGATTTTTGTCGAAAAACTCCTCTACTATTGACATTATTGTATCCTTCACCTTCGTATCACGAGGTGACTTTCTATTGTTAAGATTAGCAATAATTAGCTGATAAGCACCTTCCTGTATTATCATGTCATCATACATAAAACTTACAGCAAGTTTCACATCATTATCAGTCACGAAACGATACGAACCATCTTTTTCAAATAACTGAACATGATATGGAGTTATGGAATTTATCTTATCTACAGAAAGGACATTAATCATAACACGCTGAAGTATTTAGCTTCCTTACCAGTTTCTTTGCGATACTCATCGCGCATACTTTTCTCCAACTCAGCTACAAAAGCTTTCTTTTTTTCTAAAGAAGCCTGGAATCTTCTCAACGCTTCTTCTCTTGTTAATTTCTTTGTTTCCATTGTCCACTGTCTTTATCTCATACTTTATATTTGCAAATCTACAACAATAAATCCAAACTGCAAAATCTTTTCGGAGAATTATTGCTGTTTGGATTCTCAACAGATTGTTATACAAAAATCGAGTTGGTGAAAATATCTGCCATATCTTCCAACAACGGCACATCTCGCTGTGTATCAACAGAATAATGGCTGGCAGATAAGCGCCGAAACGACTTATCTCCCAGCCTATCTCCCAGCCTATCAGCGAGCATTCGGAGATATCCATTTCTGTTTTTATCCCAACTGGCTTATAATTCGGAAATTTTATTTAAATTTGTAAGCAAAAACAGAAATTTATGATACTAACAGACTCAATGCTCGACGCAGCATTCCAGTGATTTCTGCAAGAAATGCGACATCAAATTGACAAAGGCCGACTCTCTGCCCGATCTTGACGATATATGCACCTACGTGGTGAATGATATGATGTTTGGAAACTTCTAATAATACTAATTCCCGCACTGCTGTAATAAAACTCCGGCAGTGCCGGAATAAAACTCCGGTAGCACCGGAACAAAACTCCGGCAGCACCGGAACAACACTTCGGTGCCACCAGAACAACAAAAAGCAGCACCGGAACAACACTCCAGTTGTGCGGGAGTTTCGCAGTTTGTTGCCTATGCTTTAGGAAAGTTTTACTTCGATTTTGCCTATGTTTTAGGAAAGTTTTACTTCGGCTTTGCCTATGTTTTAGGGAAATTTATGTCTGGTTTTGCCTATGTTTTAGGGAAAAGCTGTATCTTTGCAATACAAATTAACGATATAACTATTATGATACACAGACTATTAATCGAAGATTTGACCGAATGGGGTAAACGTAAGAACAGGAAACCTCTTGTATTACGCGGAGCACGACAAGTTGGAAAGACTACTCTTATTGACGAATTCAGCAAGCAGTACGACTGCTATATAAAGTTGAATCTTGAGCAAAGTAGCGATGCCAAGGCATTCGGCATATCAGACAATGTGGCTGAAATATTCCAGTATATATGTCTGCAAAAAAAGATTGTTGCAGACAAAAGCAAACGCACATTGCTGTTCATTGACGAGATACAAAACGAACCTAAAGCCGTAGGACTGCTCCGCTATTTCTATGAAGAAATGCCATGGCTGCACATCGTAGCTGCCGGGTCAAGGCTACAGACACTTATTAAGCAACGCATATCATTTCCGGTAGGACGTGTGGAATACATGTCGCTACGTCCATGTTCGTTCCTCGAATTTTTGAACGCTACAGCTAACGAACCTTTGGCAGAGATGATACGCCAGCTAAACGTCTCGCCTATCTACCACGATATGCTCATAGCACTTTTCAACAGGTATACGCTCGTTGGAGGTATGCCAGAAGCTCTTGTAGAGTATGCCACAAATGAGGATGTCTCAAGGCTTTCGCCAATATACCGATCATTGCTTAACGGTTACAACGAGGATGTTGGGAAATATGCAAAGAACGCCAATCAAGTGAACGTGATACGCCACTTGCTTACACACGGATGGACAGAGGCTGGACAGACCATTACGTTCAACCGCTTCGGCGGCAGCAACTACACGAGTAAGGAGGTACATGAGGCGCTTGAAGTGCTGCAAAACGCATTCCTACTCAGTCTCGACTATCCAATAACAACAGTGAAGGCTCCAGCAATACCTGCACTTACACGACAACCCAAACTGATATGGCTCGACTCTGGAATAATGAATTTCTCGGTTGATATACAAACCGAATACTTACAGAACAGCTCGCTGCTTGATGTATGGAAAGGACATGCTGCAGAACAGATTGTAGCCCAAGAACTACGCATCGTGCTCGACCGCAACTACAGAAACGAACAGTATTTCTGGGTTAGAGACAAAAAGGGGACTACAGCCGAAGTTGATTTCGTATGGCAGCATAACGCCACTATAGTACCTATCGAAGTGAAGTCGGGCACCAATGCCCACCTTCGATCACTGCATTCGTTTATGGACACAACTGAAGCAACCGGCATCGCCGTTAGGATATGGCCCGGCAAATATAGCATAGACGAAGTGACTACTCCAAACGGTAAAACTTTCCGACTAATAAACCTTCCTTTCTATTACATAGGAATGCTCGACAGGATACTTGACAAGAACTTATGAAAATCGTAGAACAATTCATTTGCGGCAAGCATACTTCGCCATGTCTCTCGTCGGAGAACTGATAGATAACTGGTAGACAACTGATAGATGGCTGGCAGATAGCCCTGACCGAACAGCTATCTATCAGCCCTCAACTCTCTGATTTATAATAGGCTATGCGTCTGCTGATATTTCTGACACATTTTTTCGCATACTTATATTTGTATGCACAGCATCCATTAAAGTATATGGCAAATTCTCATTGTTTATTTCACAATACCTGTTTCTATCTCATTTTCTAAATACGAGAACACATATACAGCCCCTTCGTAGTATAAACCACAATGGCTTATGGAAACGCAACTCCTCAATCATGAACCTATAAATAGCGGAAGTCAGGAGATTATGACTCACAGGATATCTCGCTGTGCATCAGCCTATCTCCCATGCCATGTGTAAGTGTCTCCTTCTGTGAACAATAGGATACCCTTGCTTTGAAGAAAAATTTAACGGACTATTGATACTACGGAAAAATTGCTAAAAAGTGATAATTCCATGAGTTGTTTGATGGCGTTTTGAAAAACAAGTGTTATCTTTGCACACGTTAGGAAACATGAGCATTCGCCTTAAGAAACTCATGCTAATAACGAGATAAAAAGTTTGGGACAATGCGTATTATTAACAATAGAAGAATGCGGTTTGCCTGGCTGCTGATATTGGTGTATCTGCCAATGATGCTCGCCTTCACCTTCCACCACCACTCGGAGGCGGAGGGTAGTGCCGTTACATCTTATTGTTATGAATGTGCGCATCACATCCACCACGATGGACATCTCACAGCCGAGCAGAACTTCATGCACGAGTGCGTACTCTGCCAATTGCACAGTTTGCCATATGTGGTACCAAACATCGTTCACATAGCAGTGTTTATTGCTATGGTTCATATCGCCGTTGTCATGTCTTGCCCATTTGTCAAGACCCGCCAAGGCGATGTACATTCTACTCGTGCTCCACCTGTATTCCTATCTTTGTAGTTTTTTTGATGATTAATCAAAACCAAAATCGGCTATAGCTATATCCTGACGGGCGATTTAGCTTCCTTATGGTCGGTTTAGCCGATTGATTTTCAAAGATTTATGATGAAAAATAAGAAGCTGGTATATATTGTGCTTCCTCTTTTCATCAACTTGTTTCATGCGCTTACGGCAAGTGCCAAGGCTATGTCCTTACCTAAAGATTCGGTGAGGATTTCGGCTCAGGCAGACAGTGTCAAGCGGATGATGAGGGATGGTGTATCCCTAAAAGAAGTTGTAGTAAGCGGAAGCTCCAATAAAGAAATACAGATGAAGTCAGCCCTCAATGTGGTGAGGGCAAACCAAAAATTCATAGAGGAAAATTTCAGCGGTTCGCTGATGCAGACGCTGAGCCGATTGCCTGGTGTGCAGGCAATGAATGTAGGTTCGGGAGAGTCGAAGCCTGTAATTCGAGGCTTGGGCTTCAACCGTGTGTTGGTGGCAGAAAATGGCATCAAGCATGAGGGACAGCAATGGGGCGATGACCATGGTCTGGAGATAGACCAGTATGCCATCGACCAAGCTGAGGTCATCAAGGGGCCTGCCTCGCTCACCTATGGCTCCGATGCCATCGGTGGTGTCATCAATCTGAAGAGTAACACGATGCCGCTGAAGAAGTTTGCCGGACAGGTGAATCTCTTTGGCAGAACCAACAATGAGTCGATAGGCTCATCGGTTCGACTGACAGGTAGAAACGGTAAGTTCTGGTATAAAGCGAATGCCACATGGATGGATTACGCCGACTACAAGGTTCCTGCCGACAGTATCGAGTATTACTCCTATTGGATTAAGCTCAAGAACCAGCGTCTTCGCAATACGGCAGGACGCGAAATGGATGGGAATCTGATGCTCGGATATGCTGGGGACAGGTGGAACACCTCTTTTCGCATTGCCGATGTGAATGCAAAGGCTGGTTTCTTTGCCAATGCTCACGGTTTGGAGGTGAGATTGTCGGACATCGATTATGACAGTTCGCGTCGCGACATCGACTTGCCTTACCATACCGTCAACCACTTCTGGGTATCAAATCATACCGACTGGAATTGGGCGGATGGCATGCTGGAAGGTAATTTCGCCTACCAAAACAACCGACAGCGCGAACTTGCCGAACCAGTGTCGCATGGCTATATGCCGATACCGACGAACACCCTGGAGAGAAGTTTTACGAAGCAAACCTTCTCCGCCAACGTGAAGGCGATGCAGCAGATGGGCAAACACGACCTGCAGGTAGGGGGCAACGTAGAGTACCAACGCAACCGCCAGGGAGGATGGGGATTTATCTTACCAGACTTCGAGCAGTTGACCTTTGGTGTCTTCGCCATGGACAAGTGGAATTTGAGCGACAAGCTCAGCTTGACCGCCGGGGCGAGATTCGACCGTGGAAGCGTGAGGATTCACAGCTATCACGATTGGTACAAGACACCGTTGAAGGCATCAACTTCCGATTCTCCCATGAATGGAACTGTGCTGCAAGGTACAGTACAGCAAGGAGATTCCACTTATATGGAGCGTTCCGCCAATCTGAGGCGTAGCTACAACAGCTTCACTTGGTCGGTGGGCGTGAATCGGATGCTGGGCGACTGGGTGCTCAAACTCAATGTGGGCAAGAGCTTCCGTATGCCGATAGCCAAGGAGTTGGGAATGGACGGCGTGAACTACAATATCTTCCGTTATGAGAAAGGCAACACCTGTCTGAAGCCTGAGAAAAGTTATCAGGTGGATGCGGGCATCGTATGCGAAAAGGGTGTGCTTTCGATGCAATTGACTCCTTATCTCAACTATTTCCCCAACTATATCTATCTCAATCCTACGCCCCAGTACAAGGAGGGCTTGCAGCTCTACTATTACACACAGGCCAAGGTACTGAGATGGGGCTTCGAGGCAAGCGTTTCGTGGAAGATTCTTCCATACTTGAAATTGGATGCCGACGGCGAGTACCTTTACGCACGCCAGCTCAGTGGAGAGAAGAAAGGTTATGGCCTTCCGTTCTCCACCCCATGGTCGGCTCGCGCAGAGTTACGCTATCTATTGCCCGCACAAAATCCTGCCAAGTCGGGATTCGTGGCTTTGGAATGGCAAGTGGTGGGAACGCAAGATATAATCGTTCCTCCCGAGGAGAAGACCAAGGGGCACCAGCTCTTGAATGCCAGCATCGGAAAGAAGTTCAAACTTGGTGAAAACCAGTTGGAAATAACCCTTCGTGGAGAAAACTTGTTGGGCAAGCGATACTACGACCACACCAGTTATTACAGACTGATGGGAGTGCCTGAACCTGGAAGAAACTTCTCGGCTATGGTTTCCTGGAACTTCTGATTCCTTCCTCGAATCATAACTCGAATAATAAGGAGTTCTCTTGGAAGAATGATAGCCAAGCGGCAAGGAAGCCCTCCTGTCAGTTTGACAAACATGGACGAACAGTGCGCTTCTGGTGTACAACAAAGCGTTTCTGTAAGTATATAAAAGTAAATAAAAAAGATTAGAAACAATGAAAAAGATTATATTTTTTGCAGCCTCAGTGCTGTTTTGTGTATTTAGTTTAGTGTTGTCATCTTGCAGCGATGATGATGATGCAAAGCAGAGTGTAGCAAAACCAGTTGTAGCCCTTGCCGAGGTAGGCAAGGAGAACTCCAAGGAAGCCATCGCCGGCAAGGATCTCCACTTGGAGGGCAACTTGGTGGCAGATGGTTTGATTGCCCGCATTGACGTGACTATCGCCGCAAAAGACGGCAACAAGACCATCGTCAAGCAATCTTATACCGAGGGCAAATACATCGGTGTGAGAAACACTACCTTCCACGAGCATCTTGACATCCCTGCCGATGCTGCTCCTGGTGCTTATACTGTAACATTTGTCGTAACCGACAAGTTGGGTCAGAGCACTACCTTAACTTCCGACCTTACAGTCAAGGCACTCGACAAGACAGCCCCAACCATTACTTTCAAGGAAGTGGGCGAGGATGATAGTCACAAGGCTGTAATTGGCCAGAAGATGCACTTGGAGGCACAAATCGAGGCTCCTCACAAAATAGCCAAGATAGAAGTGGAATTCCACAACACAGCAGCTGGTTACGAACATGTATTCACCTATACAGACGAGAAATATGTAGGCGAGACCTCAGCTCTCTTTCACGAGCATCCTCAGATTCCTACAGACGCTCCTGCCGGCGAATACCACATTCACTTCACCGTAACCGATGCTGCAGGCAATTCAACGACCGAAGAGGCCGAGGGCATTCAGATTACCAAGGAATAAAGCTTCAGGTATGAGATAAAAAATAAAATGACAGTTTCTTGGCATTGGCACTTTAGTGCCAAGCCAAGAAACGAAAGCTTTAATACGTAAGAACGATGAAAAGAAGTACAATTTATTTGTTATATATATATTTTGCTGCAGCGGTGATGGGGATAGCTGGTAGCTTGACCTCTTGTTCAAGTGACGACACCGATGACACAACGGTCAACGATCAGGAAAAGCCTAAGATTGTGGATGGAGACTTGCCCAACCCCATCGACTGTCAGCAGTATCATAGAGGCGATGTTATCGCTTTCCGCTATACTTTTACAGACAATGCAGAATTAGGCAATTTCAACATAGAGATACACAACAACTTCGACCACCATACCCATTCTACTTCGGCTGGCGACTGTACGCTCGACCCTAAAAAGAACCCAGTAAGTCCTTGGGTATATAACCAAGACTACCCTATTCCTTCGGGTTTGAAATCGTATGATGCAAAGGTGGACATTACCTGTCCTAAAGACATAGATCCTGGTAATTATCACTTTATGGTACGTGTAACCGACAAGTCTGGTTGGCAACAGCTCAAGGCTGTTAGCATCAAGATCTTAGAATAAAAGGTTCTTCCGTTAAATGCGTAGACGCTTGTCGTGTAGAGCGTATAGCTTTAACGTGAAGAACTCATCATTTCTGAATCCATACATTTGTCTTTTCAGCACTTTTATCTTGTTGTTTATACCTTCAGTAGGGCCATTTGATATTGGGTAGGCATACCATGCAAGTATTATGCAATCATCAACGGTTCATTCAAGTTCAGCACATTGTCAAGCCTTGTCTTGTATTTGGCATCAAAGATGTCGTTGCCGTTTCTCAGCAATATCCAGCGCGTGCCCTTGATTACCTTACGCTTGTTCACGTCTTTCTCTGCATACCACAACTGGCGGTGCAACTGGCCTATCCTCTCATTCATGAGTTTTACCACATGAAAATAATCCACTACAAGAGAGTGTTTGATGGTTCAACAGACAACACCAGTTTCTTTCTCGTTTTCTAAATACGAGGACACATATACAGCCCCTTCATAGTACTAACCACAATGGCTTATGGAAACGCAACTCCTCAATCATGAACCTATAAATAGCGGAGGTCAGGAGATCATGACTCACAGGAAATGAAAACGCTTTCACTTCGGGGGATATTTATAAAATGTTAGAAGCTACAATCGTTTAAAAATATAAAATGGCAGAATTCTGTATATTAGAGCAAGTGATTGTTCATAATGACTTATTTTTGAAATTAAACTTATTCCCACATCGTATCTTTACCACCGTGGCTGTCATGCTCGGTTGGTGCAGATTCTTATACTGCTCTTGATGTTTCGGGGGCAAAGGTATAAAAAAAATGGGATGGGCAAAGAAAATGATGGATTATTTCTGGCTGTATCATTTGTATGATAAACTAAAATACAGTATATTTGCAAAAGAAATTAAACTTTTCCGGAGTGAAAAGAAATATGCTATAAGAGTTCATATTTCTCTACATGTTAAATTATTATTGCTGACAACTATGAAATTGAAGACAAAACTCAATGCAATAATATTAGGATTTACAATGATCCTTTCAATGCAAACAGCTTTTGCAGCTTGCAAACTGTCATTTGCCGCTCAACAAAAGAAGGTAGCGACCATTAGCACAAAGAAAGTCGCTGGTGGTAAGAAAAAGGTCGCTGGTGGTAAGAAGAAAATTTATCGCAAGGCTTCGATGCGGAAATATTCCCAAAAGGAACTAAATCAAATTATGCGAACACTTGAAAGGAAGTTTTTGTCGGCAGACAATTCTTCAGCCTGGCGAAATATCGTTGGATTTGGAATAGGAAACAACTCCATAGATGTTTCACTCCGCTGGAACACCAAGGAGAAGCAACAGGAGTTTCGCAATCAGATATACAACTCGTCTGTCATTAAGTTTGGAGACAAACTCGACCCTGTCATAGATAATAAAACAGGAGTAAGCTCTTATAATGGTATTTCCATCAAGGCAGAGAGTCCCTCCTATCCTTTGGGTAGTACAGAAATCAAAATCACTATTACCAACCATAGTGGCAAAGAATTCATGTATGGCGAAGCATATAGCATCACAGCCCAAGGTAGGGATGGTAATTGGTTTATTTTACCAACTGACTGCCTATTCAATGCTATTGGGCATATATTAAGCGATGGTCAAAGCGCCACCATAACTGCTCATCTTTTTCCCGATATTCTGCCAAACAAGCCTGGCATCTATCGCTTCTTTTACGAAGAAAACATAGATGGCAATAAGGTGCTGCTTATGACAACCTTTGAGTTGGAGTGAATAATAAAATATAGCTTATGAAAATACGTTTCAGTTTATTGGCTTTTTTTTTGCAGCATGCGTCCATTCCCAAGAGGTGGTGGACACGGTAAGTGTGCGTGTACAGTATCGTGCATTGTATAAACATACGCAGGAGCAAAAGGAAGCGTATGATGATATAAATCTGTTGGATATAGGGAGACATTCGTCTCGGTTTTATAGCCAACGGTTTGAGCAGTTTCTGCATCAGCGTGATTCTGTGAAGAGTGTGAATGCCGACCCTATGAACTATTTGCAGTTCCTGGCAAATACGTTTGGCTCTAAGAAAGGACGCGAGTATGAAGTTTATAAGCACATTCCACAGAAGGGCACTCTCACTTATACGGATGTCCTGCACAATGACTTTTTCTTCTGTTATGAGGAATCCATTCCGACGTTTTCTTGGGAACTTGCCGATGGTGACACTATTATTATAGGTTATCCCTGCCATAAAGCCGTTTGTCAGTTCCGTGGGCGCACTTGGACAGCGTGGTATTCGTTGGACCTGCCTTTTGATAATGGTCCATGGAAGTTAGGTGGTTTGCCCGGACTCATATTGGCAGCTTCTGAAAGCCGACATGAATTCTCGTTTGTTGCTACAGGCATAGAGCAGATGCGGCAAACAGCAACCATCAGCTTTCACCCCAAGCGTTACTTGCGTTCAACTCCTGCCAAGTTGCAACGTCTGCTTGAAGATTACTGGAAAGACCAATGGAATACTACAAACCGCTTGCAAGGCAGTGAATATAGCGAACCGCCTAAGGCACAAAGGACTTTCAATGCCTGCTTAATGGATAAATACGAATAATGATATCCATTAGGGATGTGGCGAAGTTGAGTGGTAAAGGGGTTAGTACCGTACAACGAGTGAAGCGATTACTAAAAATGCGATCATCGCAATAATACTATTGATTTTACGTCCTTTTCAAAGAAAGGTTTCGTGTGATAGTAGTTTAAAGACTAAAAGCACTACTTTTGTACGCAATATAACAAAACGTTTAAAGTCACAAATTGTGATTTTGATAATTGATATAAATATGACAGATATAATAGTAAAGACAGAGAATGGCGAACTGGTCACAAATCGTGACCAGTTGGTTGTTGTAGATAATATAGAGTCTCTAATAAAAGTAATTAGAGGACAACAAGTTATGCTTGACCGTGACCTTGCCACACTT
>UMGZ01036648.1_pt1 | contig 23958 bp, 18 predicted proteins | sample 1965421 | NCBI WGS metagenome assembly UMGZ01 (sample SAMEA4836087, study PRJEB28245) | human gut metagenome | biome: gut microbiome; material: fecal sample | place: Denmark | collected 2008
GGAAACTTTTTTCACCCCGTTTTCCTTCTTTTGCGACAGAAACAATTTTTCATAAAACGGATGGCGTGTAAGAGTGGCTGCCGACCCTATTATAACAAGTTTCATTCTTGCTCTTGTCATAGCCACATTCATACGGCGCAGGTCGGAAAGAAATCCAATTTTCCCGTCATCATTACTTCTGACAAGGCTGATAAAAACCACATCCCGCTCCTGCCCCTGGAAGCCATCGATTGTGTTTATTGCAATTTTTCCCTTCAATCGGCGCAAAACATTTCTTTTTTTAGCATTCCGACGCAGCCATGACACCTGAGCTTTGTATGGCGAAATAACCGCAAAATCCAAATTCTCATCCTCAACACGCTTCTCTCCTATCCTTTTTATATACGCTTCAAGGCTGTCGAGCATAAATTCACCCTCATCAGGATTGACCCTTCCACCTGTAGCCGACACATATTTTTCCGAAAAATCCATTTCCGACGTGTCAAGCCATTCCACCGGCGAATCAAAATCAAGGATTCCCCGGCACTTCACCTCTTCCGCCGCCTGCAGACGTCCGCCATAGAACCAATCGGACGAAAACCTCATAATGGCCTCGTTCATCCGGTACTGCACAGTCAACAGTTCTACCGCCGACCGGCATTTATCAACAACCGACTCCATCAGCGACCGCGACAGTCCGGCACGTTCCGCCTCCACCGACTTCACCGTGGGCGGCAACTGGCAATGGTCGCCGGCAAAAATAACACGATCAGCCTTGCGGATGGCTATCCAACACGCCGCCTCAAGAGCCTGTCCTGCTTCATCTATATATAAGGTGGTAAATCTGCGTCCTTTCAGCACCGCATTGTCGCTTCCGACCAACGTAGAAGCCACCACGCGGGCACTCTCAAAAATCTCCACCTGAATCTTCACCTCAAGCTCCACCGCCCTACGGCGAAGATTGTGCAGACGGTTGGACAACGCCGAGGCGTCAGCGCGCGACATACGCCTTCTTCCAGCCACTACCTCACGGATAGCCTTGCGCACTCCCCACAGCTCAGGATAGTCGGGATGTGCCTCAAACTGACGCTCATACGTAGCCGACAAGACCTTATCGTCGACGCGCGCAGGATTTCCCACACGCAGCACCGGCACCCCACGGTCTATAAGTTTTCCACAAATCCAATCAACCGCCGCATTGCTCTGCGCACACACCATCACCTGCGGCTCGCGGCGCAGCGTCTCATAAACAGCCTCAACCAGCGTGGTGGTCTTTCCCGTACCAGGAGGCCCGTGCACAACCATCACATCACGGCAGCACAAAGTCTTGTTGACAGCCCGCTGCTGACTCGCGTTCAGCCACGGGAACGTCATCGGCTGCAATTCACGGAATCCCGGAGCGACAAAGCCGCACAACACATCGCGCAATTCAGCCAACCGCGAACCTTTAGCCGAAGCCACATCATCCAGCGCCTCGCGCATCGCCGCAAACGACGTTTCATCGAAAGCGAGATCCACCCCAAGGCGGGCAACGCCGTCTATTTCTTTAAGCGCCGACGTAGACGGCAGGACAACAGCCATGTGGCCGCCATCGCAGAAACTCACCATTGCCGGGAAATTCCTATAAATTATCTTTCCGTCAAGAGCCTCATAAAAGAATCTGACCTGACGCCCATACTCAAACGCACTGTCGACATCGTCTGCCACCTCGTCTCTTGCTACTTCAACGACAAAGCGATTGAGCGAATTGTAATAACTGCGCCCAAGCCTCACAGGAAACCAGCACTGACCACGCGCAACACGGCGCATCACACCCTGCTCGCCCGACAAACGTTCAAATTCCGACTTCTCATATTCATACTCCATACGCAACAAATCGCGCTGTCGTTGGAAATGATGTTCTATACTTCCTTTATTGTCCATAATGCGTCACAAAAGTACTCAAGAATCAGAAAAATGGTGTAACTTCGTAGAAAAATTCAGACATTTATATGAAAAAACTACTTCTCTCCTTTTTGGCAATAAGCATGTCGGCATTAGTAGCGCAAGCCTTCTCCATTGAGGCTTTGAGATTCCACTGCGCCGACGACACCACAAAAATCAATCAGATACTTCATGAAGCGGTTTTTAATACATCTCTGAAATCAGCAGGCAGCTACATGTCGTTTTTCGCCGACAAACTGCTCGGCACTCCATACGTGGCACACACTCTCGAAGGCGACCGCGAGTATCTCTCTATCAACGTAGACCAGCTCGACTGCACCACTTTCGTCGAGACGCTTGCCGCCCTAACGAAAGCCGCCAAAGCGAAATCCCCGTCATGGTATGCCTACGCATCCGCACTCGAAAGCATCCGCTACCACTCCGGACACATCGACGGCTACGCCTCGCGCCTCCACTACATCAGCGCATGGATTATCGAAAACGCCAACCGCGGCAACTTCACGGAAATCACGTCAAGCCTTCCGCACAGCGAATACATCACAAAAACAATCAACTACATGTCGACACACCGCGACAACTACCCCGCGCTCGCCGACAGCGCCACCTTTGAAGGCATCCGGAATCTTGAAGCCGGCTACAACCGCCACATGTATCCATACATAAACAAGCGCAACCTCTACAAAAAAGATTTGTTTGCCGACCTGCGCGACGGCGACATTGTATGCCTGACCACAAAAATCGACGGGCTCGACGTGTCGCACCTCGGCATTGTGCGATTTGTACAGGGCAAGCCCCACCTGCTCCATGCGTCGTCGACAGCAAAAAAGGTAATTGTAGACAAAGACGACCTTTTCGAAATGCTGAAGCTTTCGCGCAATGTCACTGGAATCCGCGTGGTAAGGCTCACCGACGACTCTTTCTAAAAGAAACGAAAAGAGGGCTGGCAACCTTTCGGCTGTCAGCCCTCTTCATATCAAAGACTGATGATTATGCTTATTTGATTTCAATGTCACGCGTCAGTTTCGGAAGATTCTCCTTGCTGAGTTTTGGCAACGTGATGTCGAGCACACCGTTTTCCACAGCAGCACCGATTTTCTCCTTGTCCACATCGTCAGGCAAAATCATTGTCTGCTCAAATTTTGAGTAAGAGAATTCGCGGCGCAAATATTTGCGGTCCTTCTTCTCCTCCTTGTTGTCGGTTTTCTTCTCCATTGAGATTACAAGATTGTTGTCCTCATCAATATGGATATTGAAGTCTTCCTTAGTCATGCCCGGGGCAGCCACCTCAACTTTATATTCTTTTTCGCTTTCGCTAACATTGATGGCAGGAGCCGTAGCGTTTGCTTTTTCCATCCACTCGTTGTCAAAAAAATCATTGAAGATACTTGGCAACCATGTCTGATTATTTCTTCTTACTGGCATCATAATTATTATCTCCTATTTTTTGATTAAACATTCATTTTTTCGAACCTCCTCCAGGTGTCGCCACCTTCGGAAGTTCGACCTACAATCTTACAAAACCGATGCCAACCAGCTAAGCCTCAGCGAAGTGGACATTTTGGCGTCTTTCACTGACAAAACTTCGCCGCACACTGCCACTCTTTCGCCAACGGCGGCAACACACCCCCGCAAAAAGCCTCATTTCCTTGCGTAGAACTGCGCCCCAAAAGTTTTGTGTCTAACTTTTGGGGTGTAGTTCACTTTTTCATACATTTGTAAATCACAAAAAAGAACTTATGGAAAAAGGATATATACATATATATACAGGAAACGGCAAAGGCAAAACCACCGCCGCGTTCGGACTGGCGGTAAGAGCAATCTGCGCCGGCAAGAACGTGGCGGTATGCCAATTTGTAAAGTCGATGAAATATAGCGAGACCGGCATTCTGCAGCTCCTCTCCAACGCGCCCGCCAGTTTCGGCAAGCTGAGAATCGAACAGTGCGGCCACGGGTGCTGTCTAATCCGCAAACCCGGAAAAGCCGACATCGACTGCGCACTTTCCGGACTCGACAAATGCACTGAATGGATGCGCAGCGGAGAATGGGACGTTGTAGTCCTCGACGAGATAACAATCGCCATACACCTCGGACTCATATCAACCGAACAGGTAATAAACGCCATCAACAGCAAAGCCCCGTCAACCGAAATCGTAATAACCGGGCGCTATGCCCCGTCTGAATTAATCGGCATCGCCGACTTGGTGACAGACATGCAGGAGGTGAAACACTACTACTCCGCCGGCGTTCTGTCGCGCAAAGGAATAGATGTATAGAAAGCGTCCGAATCAATAAGCAAAATATTTTTTAAAAATTTTCTGCGAAAAATTTTGCATTATTTATAAATTTATTACCTTTGCAACGTCAAAGCATTGCAAAATGGCAATACAATCGCCACAATGCGAGGGAATAATCATCATTGTTTAACTCTAAAACTTGAAATAAGAAACAGACATTGACTTGACAGAATGAAGCGCCGCGGACCGCGCCGTTAGACAAACGGCAGTCCACACACCATTAGAGAGAATCAAAAAAGAGGCTTGCCTCAAATCTTTAAAACCAAGGCGTTTCCGTTCTATACTTTTGAATATGAACTATTAGTTCTTGTTCCTCGACCCAGAATACCGCCAAAAAATTCAGCGCACGGGAACAAGCAGTCGGAAGGTTCACGCTTATGGCGTGGACCGTTCCGAGTTTGCTGTGCGTAAGGTCACTTGGCGGTAACCATGGGTTTAGCAAAGCTCGGAACGGTCGCACGCCTTTTTTTATACCCCGATGAAAAGAAACTCAACAATTTGCATTGCAGCAAGTCTCATGCTTGCCGCATGCGGTTCCACCAAACTGGCAACAAGCAGCGTAGGCTATCAGTCAGTAAGAACCGTCCATGCCCAACCCACAAAAACGTCACCAATTCCCGACGAGGCAAAAATAGCCGTGGCCTTTCACATTAACCAAACAGGAGCCCTTACAGCTATTGTATACAACCGCACATCTGAAATTATGACAATAGACCAAACAAAATCATTCTTTGTCAATTCAGACGGGAAATCCACCTCATACTACGACCCTACCGTAAAAACCACCTCTGTCACCGATATGTCATCCTCAACAAGAGGAGGTTCTGTAAATCTCGGAGCCATCGCTGGAGCTTTCGGTGTTGGAGGCGCATTAGGACAAATTGCAAGCGGTATAAATCTTGGCGGATCAGGGACAAGCGGGACCTCCGTCACAGAAACCACCCACATTGCAGACTTGCCACAAGTATCATTAGCACCGCATGGCAATGGAGCCATGTCAAAAACCTTCAATGTTTCCGGATTAGGATACTCAGCATTAGAGGGCTCCTCCATAAATCAGCCATCACTGACAAAAGAACTGTCATATTGCCGCTTCAGCGTCTGTATTTCATATTCAATTGACGGAGGTAACACCTTCGACAAACTTGTTACCGACTTTTATGCCAATTCAAAAATTGTTGTCCCTGTCACTCAACATGGAAGAATAAACGAAGCTTTGAGACAAATTTATCAATCAAAGAATGATGCCATCAACGAGCAGTGGTGGATGCTTGATTTCAACATCAATGTCCCCACAATCGGCTATAGTGCAAGAGCTCAAGGCGTATTGTATGATTTTAAATAATTGAACTTATGAAAAAAATAATATATATTCTTATCTTTACTTTTTGTGCTATAGCATTCAGCACCTGCTCTACTTCACAGAAAGTAACTGTAAAGGGAACGCCCGGCACAGAAATTTATTCACCCAGAATGAAGAAATTAGGGACAATCGGACCTAACGCACAGGTTTCTTTCAAGATTTCAAGCGATGACTATTTTGCATTTCTAATGTCCAAAAATGCAGAGTCGGATGAGCTTATACCATTTGCTTTGGATTATAAAGAACACAAACATAGAGGTGCATATATCGGGTTGGGCATCGCTATAGCCACAACCTCAGTTGGGGTAGCGATGACAATCCCTGGTTTAATTGGACTTGCCGTAGGCGATGAAACTCTTGGAGGCCCCGTTTTAGGAGCAGGACTTGCTATTGGTGGATTAGGCGCCGCCCTCGGCGCACCAATGGATTGTCGCACTAAGCAGATACAATACCAGCATCATTATAAATACCTATCTTACCAAACCACCAATCAAGATTTCAGGTTTGTACCAATCACAGACACTGGATATAGAAAGACTATTGACAATGCAAATGCAGCAGAAGAAGTGGTGACAGCATATTCGACAGAGACCAACGAGAATGCACCATCCTCGACAGTGGCAAGGAGGAGAAGCACGCCTGTTGCCAGCAGCAATATAACAGACAATACCAAATTTTTATCAGGCACATACACAGGTACAGGTTATTTAGCCCAGAAAGGAAAAACAATCGAGAAGTATTCAAATATGAAAGTCGTTGTACTGCGAATAGACAAAGACAATGTAAGTGTCGACGTAACCGAAAGTGGTGAGTCATATTTCAGCACAAAGAGTAAATACTCGGTGAAAAAGAAAGGAAAGAACACATATATTCTGACGCTTATTGGTATCCCAGATGCTTCTATCACAATTGATGCGAAAGGGCATCTGTCGTACAAACATCCCAAGGTTAATATTGATGGAGAAATTTACACACTCAACATCACAGCTGATAAAAAATAAAAACTTTCCCATATATCATTTATAATCAAACCTAAAATTATGAAAATAAAATTTATAACGACAATACTGTTGCTGTGTATGCCGATATTGACGTTTGCAGCCAGTTGGGCAGACAATGGCTCCTATGATGTTTCGTGGTACAAGAAATCACAGACGGAATTTCAAATCTCCACAGCGAAGGAGTTGGCTGGAATGGCCTATCTCGTGAACAACAATTACACATCGTTTGAAGGCAAGACGGTCAAACTCGCCGCAGATATAAACTTGGGCGAGAAGTATTGGAAACCCATAGGAATGGGCAACACCATATTTGAAGGCACATTTGACGGTGACGGACACCGAATTTACAATGTGCATATCAATGAGGGCGACCGTCTCTACAAAAGTGGGTTCTGGGTGTCGGTAGTCAATGCAACATTAAAAAACTTCAAATTGTTGGGCAACGTTTCAATCGACGGCAACACCACCATAGGCCTCGTTGCCGGAAGAGCGACTAAGTCAACAATAAGTGACATTTATGTCGACAGCACCATTAAATTCAAAAAAGAAAGAGTCTCCACAGATACTGGCTTCAAGTATTGGTACCAGATCGGTGGATGCGTGGGCGAGGCTGCGAACTGCAAATTCTTGAATATAAGGAATTATTCAATCATAGAGTTTGTGTTCGGCAAGTCGAACGGCGACAATTGCTATGGCAATGTGAACCTGTATGCCGGCGGCATCGTAGGCAGTGGAGATGGCAACACATACAACAGATGCCAGACCGAAAATGCGTGTGTGATAGGCATTAATGGATATGTCACAAATTCATCGTATTCTCAAGTCGGCAGCGGAGGCATATACTATGGCGGCATAGCCGGACATGACACCAGCAGTTCCACTACTTTCACAACTTGTTATGCCAAGGTTCGTAATTTCGAAGGGCATCATTATAACGGCACTTTTGACGGCGTAAGTTTCTACTATGGCGGCATTGTGGGCGGTGCAAACACTGGGCTCAATGTGCATCCTCTGAACAATTGCGTAGCAATAACGTCTAACTACACTATAACGGGACATCCTTATACGTGGGCAGCATCTTATTATCATACAAGTTCATGCTTTGCTGGAATAACATGTAGAAAACCAGTGAATACAAAAATATGTTACTCCAACAACAATGTGAGGAAAAACATAGAAAAGGTGAGAACAAATGATGTGGGAGAATGTGGAAGCACTTCGTTTTCCTCAAATGAAATGCTGACAAAAGAGTTTGTGGACGAACTGAATTTCTACACACAACTGGAATATGACAAAGACATATGGACTCTTGAAAACGGAAATCTTGAATTTCTGCCGGAAGACCAAGGCAATGGCTCGGTAGATGAAAGAAACGTGGACGCGCCCAATGAGATTGTGGCAATATACGACTTGAACGGAAACAGACTGAATGAGATTCAAAATGGTGTTAACATTGTCGTTTATAAAGGCGGATGTGTTAGAAAGATAGTGAAAATATAATCAGATAAATCACAACAGTTGCGCCCGACACGGATTCAGGGCATATCATTATGAAAATAAAAATCAATAACGTCAAGGCGAGGCTGCGGATGCTCGTTGTCGCAGCCATTATGCTCATGGTCGGACAGACGGCATCGGCCTATGTTACGTTGTCGCCCGAGCAGTACACTGTCGGTGTTGGCGAGACCAAATACTTGTCTGTTCCGTCATCATCGAGAGGGTATATAGGCAAAGCCGTGTGGGCATGCTCCAACCCAGCCATCAGCTTTCTTCAGAAAGACAACAGCGGAGCGCAAATCAAAGTAACGCGCAGTTTCTCGGGAGTGGCAATAGTGGAGTTGGTGTGCGTGGAAACCTACACTGACATCAATGGTCGTACGCAAGCCATTACCTACTCCAAAGAATTCCGCATAAGTTGTGCGTCATCAGGCTCCGGCTCGCTCACATCAATCAGTTTCAACGACGTGGAGGTGGAAATAGGAACGGTCGTTGAAGTGACTCCAACATTGAGACCTTACAATGCTACGGTGGTTTATCATAGATACTCCAAGACGTCTGGCGACAGCGCGCAATTATGGATTGAATGGAGCAGCAGCAAAGTAATGGTAAGAGGAATAAGACCGGGAACAAGCAAATTTGAGATTGAAACTGCCAACGGCAAGACTGCTACTCTGGAAGTGACCGTGCCACGCCCGAAAGGAGTTGCATTCGTAAAGGACGGAAATGGTGACAACATCTATGACACCAACCTTCAGAATGCCGTGTCAACAATGGAGAATTTAGTAAACGAAACGCTTCAACGCAAAAAATAGCAACTATGAGAAAGAATTTCATACAATATCTGCTTTTCGCTTTTATCGTGGCTTTCACGACGGCTTGTTCTGACAACGGCGACGACATTGTCGCACCTGGCAACGGCTCATTTATGCCTATAACCGATTGGACCGCCACCGACAGCAGCATAAAAGCATCGCAAAGCGAGGATTTCCAACTCACTTATTCATCCAGCAGCCTGTATGTTTATGAATATACGGGAAACGAGAATGTCACGATGTCGTATACGTTTGGCAACGGCGGCACTTTGGCGGCGTCGTGTGTGACAATTGAAAAATCAGGCGACGCAGGCAAGAAATTGGCAAAACTCCTAAAAGGATTCAACAAAATAGGCACAAGAGGAAATGCTGAAGTGTACTCAAACACCAAAAGCGGAACAGCGGCAATGCTCTCATCTGCTTATGGCAGCGACGGACGGATGTATGCCACATTGAGCTTTGCGCCCTACACTCCGTCGAAAGTGGATAATGCCGACGACAACCTCGATTATGTAGACCTCGGACTGAGCGTGAAATGGGCTAAATGCAATCTCGGAGCGTCTGCGCCAGAGATGGCTGGTGACTATTATTCATGGTCGGAGGTGAAAACGAAGTCAAGTTATTGGCAGTCAAACTATGCCTATTGCGACGACCCTGTCTATCAAAATGTATATTTCTATTCCAATCCATTGTCTAACATATCTGGCGAAAGGAGATACGACGCCGCAACCGCCACACTTGGAGCCGGGTGGCGAATGCCCACACGCAATGAGGCTATAGAATTGATTTACAATTGCAATTGGGAACAAACAGAAATGAATGACATTAGAGGATACAAGGTGACAGGACCAAACGGCAGGAGCATATTTATCCCGGAAACAGGGCTCAAAAAGCAAAACAAAAAAGCGACAAGCAATCTGCGGCTTTGGACTTCGCAGGCAATGAGCAAAACTGATGAATATGCCTATACAATCAGCATGAACTATGTAAAAAAAGAGCCGGAACTTGGTGAAGAGTGGAAAGCATGGGGCATAAACATAAGGCCGGTAAAGTATTGACTATTGACAATCCGCATTCCGGCTGGATGCCTTGTCTCAAAAAATTTCAAAAAAAATGGATTGGCGACGTCAACATGCCAAAATGATGCGTTCCAAAGCATTCAATGAAATTTTTTCCAACCAAATGTTTTGGCATTTAAGAAATTGTGATTACCTTTGCGGTCGCTAATTGAATATTAACTTTTTAAACAAATTTAGAATGCATTTAAATTCTGAAGAAAAAAAGGCGATCTTCGAGAAGTACGGTAAGTCGAATACTGATACTGGGTCTGCAGAGTCTCAGATTGCATTATTTTCTATCCGTATCGCTCATTTGACTCAGCACTTGAAGTCAAATCACAAAGATCATAGTACTACTCGCGCTCTGAAGATGCTCGTTGGTAAGCGTCGCCGTCTGTTGGATTATCTGATCCGCACAGACATCAACCGCTACCGTGCAATCATCGCTAAAGAGGAGCTCGGAATCAGAAAGTAATTGTCTGCACAGCAGCAATTATGCAAGAGATTAAGGCTGTCCGCAATCGGGCAGCCTTTTTTGACGCCAATTTTTGCACGAAACATTGCTGTCAATTCACGGATTTTGAGTATTTTCGCAGTTAATATTCAACTATTAAGAAAGCTATTATGATCGACAAGGTTACAGTTAAGATTATAAACAAATCCAACAACGATTTGCCTCAATATTCCACTCCAAGCGCCGCCGGCATGGATTTGCGGGCAAACCTCAGCGAGGCTGTCACATTAAGCCCGCTGGAACGGAAACTTATCCCCACAGGCATATTCATCGAGCTGCCGGAAGGCTATGAGTGCCAGATACGTCCACGCAGCGGGCTGGCTCTGAAACACGGCATCTCCGTGCTCAACTCTCCCGGCACAATCGACGCCGACTATCGTGGCGAAATAGGCGTGATTCTTGCCAACCTGTCAAACGAACCGTTTGTTGTCAACCCGGGCGAGCGCATCTGCCAAATGGTTGTGGCCCGGCATTCCACCGTTGTCTGGCAAACTGCCGACTCCCTCTCCGACAGCGAACGCGGCGCCGGTGGCTTCGGACACACTGGCGTGAAATAGACTATTTTTAAACATACAAAATGAAAAAAGCAACACGAAATATTCTTCTTGCAGTCTGCTTTGCGGCGGTGATACTGCCGATGCTTGCAGGAAAGCCGTCGGCCGCCGACAAGCGGAAGGCGGAATATGCGTTTATGGAGGCCATATCGAAAAAAGAGGCCGGCGACATCGACGCCGCATACGCTTTGCTGCGCCACGCCGTGACTCTCGACCCCGACAACCCGACAATAAACTACTACGTCGGATTCACTATGTTGAATCTCGACCGGACAACAGACGAGGAAGTAGACTCCGCAACGGCTCTGATGAGAATCAACACGATTGAACGCCCCGGCGACTACTACGAAAACTACATATACGCCATTCTCAACGCTTCGCTCAGCAACCATGCCGAAGCGACACGCGTGTTGGAGAACCTGGCAAAAAGATATCCGGCAAAGACCGAGCTGTTCCCTATGCTCGCAAAAAGTTATGCGGCACAAGGCAACTTCGACAAGGCCATCGCCACTATCGACAGCCTGGAGAAGACTGAGGGACGGACGGTGACCACCACTTCGATGAAGGTGAACTATCTTTTCAACACCGGCGACACGGCGGCAATCATAAACAACGGCAAACTGCTGCTCCACGACGCGCCCAACAGCGCTGTGCCAAACGCTCTGATGGGCAACATCTTCGCGCAACTGAACATGCCCGACAGCGCATTCGCCTACTACGACCGGGCTCTGATCATCGAACCCGACTATGGATATGCCAACCTCCAGAAAGCATATCTATACAACAGTCTCGGCGACTCGACAAACTATGAGAAAGAAATTTCCGCAACCCTGCTCAACAAAAACATAGATGTCGACACGAAGGTGGACATTCTAACCGACTACATCCGCGACTGCATCCAGCAGGGCGACTCATCGGCAAGAGTGGACAACATGTTTCGCACTATTTTGAACCAGCATCCGCACGAAGCGCAAATCAGACACCTGTTCAGCGACTATCTGTCGTTCAAAAAGGACTATAAGAATGCCGCCGAGCAACTGTCGTATGTGCTCGACATCGACCCGTCGGACCCAAAGAACTGGGAACGGCTCATCTGGCTCGAAATCTTCAACAACAATTACGACAAGGCAATCGAGTCGGGCAAAAAAGCCGTTGAATACGCGCCCGACGAGCTGTCGCTATACCAGGCGCTCGGTTTCGCATATTTCAAAAAGGAGGACTACTCCAGCGCAATCGCCACCTACGACACTCTGCTTGTTCGCAACAAGGACATCCAGATGGTCGACGAGGCCGACATCCACACTTCTCTCGGCGACATATACCAGCAGATTGGCGACACGGCAAACGCCATAAAAAACTATGAGGCGGCGATAAACATAAACCCAAGCAACGCGCTGACCCTTAATAATTTCGCATATTTTCTATGCACGCATAAGAAAGACCGCATCGACGACGCAGCCAGAATGGCAGAAATGGCGTTGGCGGCCGACCCCGACAACGGCTCGTATCTCGACACCTACGCTTTGGTGCTGTTTCTGAAGCACGACTATAAAAAAGCGTTGGAATTCATTGAGAAAGCCGCCGAGCATCGCGATTCCGACACTGGCAACGCCGAACTTTGGGAACACTATGGCGACATCCTGTTTATGCTCGGAAAACCGGCGGAGGCTGTGGAGAAATGGAAAGACGCTCTGAAAGACAACCCCGGGTCGAAACTGCTGAAAAAGAAAATTGAAAACAAAACTTACTTCTATGAATAAATCATCAATCATTATAGCGCTTGCCGCAATCTTGGCGATGTCAACATCATGCCGGTCGGCTCAGAAGGCAATGGTGTCGGAAACACGCTCCGGCGAAATCGCGGAATCCGTAGAGGCGGATTGGAGCAATTCCGCCTTCAATCCTCTAACAGTCGCTGCCGCCGCGCCTGAATGGACCGACTTCTCCGCATCGGGCAACATCACGGTTTCCACAACAGGCAGCCTCAGCAGCGCAATCCAGATAAAAATGGTGCGCGGACGCTCCATTTCAATCTCAATCCGTCCGCTGCTCGGAATCGAGATGGGGAAACTGTTTGTCGACAAGGATTCTGTCACGCTGGTCGACAAATACCACAACATCTACGTGCGCGAGTCTGTAAGCCAGTTGCTCGGCAACGACATCGGACTCTACGCCCTGCAGAATCTGCTGCTGTCGCGCCCGTTCGACCTTACCGACGGCGCAATAAGCGCTTCCAACGCATACCATTTCTCAGCCACCGCGCCCGACAATGAGCGACGCTGGCAGATGCGCCCGGCAAAGGCAAACCAGCTGTTCGGATATTTCTTCGACATGATTGAAAACAACGTGAGCCGGTTCAACGTGACGCTCAACAACGGGCAGCAGTATGCAATGGACTTTTCCGCCTTCAAGCCCGTCGACGGTAAGGTTATCGCAACCAGCATCTCCGCCCATATAGAAATCGGCGGAACAAAGGTGGGAATGGACTTAAAATACACCAAATCCATCCGCTGGAACAGCGGTGTGACCGACTACATCAGAATCCCCGACGGCGCGCGGCGCTACTCTCTGGCTCAATTATTGAAATCCATCTAAAATATAAATACGAAAAAAATGATGAAACGATTCCTTTGCATCGCAATCTCCGCCGCTGTCCTGCTTGGCGTTGTGGCTCAACAGCCGGCAATGACCGACATCAAAAAGCAGAAAAAGGAGGCGCAACAGGACATCAAAAAGACTTCCCAAAAGATAAAGGAAAATAAAAACGAGACGGCGAAAACGCTTGCCGACCTCAACCGCATAACGTCTGAAATCGATGCCAGCAACAAAAAAATTGCCGACCTCAATCTGCAGATTGCTGACATCAACGTGCGGATCCACGGTGTAAATCAGGAAATCGAGATGCTTGACTCCACTGTCGGCAGACTGCAGTCAAATTATCTGCGTGCAATAAAGAAAATCCGCATGCATAGGGTTTCAGGAAATAAAATGATGTTTCTGCTTTCTTCCGAATCGTTCCATCAGGCATACCGGCGCATGCGCTACCTCCGCGAGTTTTCAAGATGGAGAGAGGCGCAGACCCGACAAATCAAAGCGGCAAGGCGTAAATTGGAACAGCAGAAACACCAGCTTGTGGCTCTGCAGAATGAACGAAGCAAAACCATCAACACGATAAACTCCACCAAACTTTCGCTCGAGGGAAAACGCGCGGAGCAAAACCGCATCGTGAAGCAACTCAGAGAGGAGAAAGGCGACCTGATGCAGATTCTGCAGGAACAGCAGCGCAAGCTCAACCAACTCGACCAGCAACTCAACCGACTCATAGAGGCGGAGCAGAGGGCTGCGGCGGAACGGGCGAGAGCCGAAGCGGAAAAACGCAGAAAGGCGGAAGAAGAGAAGGCGCGCAAAGCCGAGGAAGCCCGCAAAGCCGAGGAGGCGCGGCTGAAGAAAGAGCGAGAGGAGCGAGAGGCGGAGCTGCGGCGCAACAAGGAGCAGCAACGCCGTGAGGCTGAAAAGAAAAAGAAGGAAGAGCTGAAACGCAAGCAGAAGGAGCTCGAGAAAGAGCAGGAACGCCTGCGCAAGGAGCAGGAACGCATCGACAAAGAACGTGAAGAGGCGCGCAAACGCGAGGAGCAACGACGCTCACAGCCTGCCGAGTCTGACGAAGACATCCGCATGGACGGCAATTTCGAAAGCAACAAGGGCAAGTTGCCTGTTCCTGTGACGGGCAGCTACCGCATCGTAAAGCGGTTCGGACGCCACAAGCACCCTGTGCTTGAATATGTCACCATCGACTCTCCGGGCATCGAAATCGAAGCGGCGGCAAGTGCGGCGGCAAGATCTGTTTTTGCCGGAACGGTTACCAACATCTACAAGGTTGACAACGAATACAACTATGTTGTGCTTGTCAAACACGGTTCATACACAACCGTATACGCCGGTCTGAAAACGCTCAACGTGAAGAAAGGCGACTCCGTGAAGGCGGGACAGTCGCTGGGTTCCTTGTTCCCAGATGTCAACGACACGTCGCACGCCGTGCTGCACTTCCAAGTGCGCAAAGGCACAACAAAACTCGACCCTCAAGCTTGGATAAAATAATGCTATGATTGAAATCCGACGATATTCAAACACCGACAAACCCATCTGGGATGATTTCGTGAAACGGTCGAAAAACGCCACGTTTCTGCATCTGCGCGACTATATGGACTATCACGCAGACCGGTTTGCCGATTTCTCGCTGATGGCTTTCAACCATCGCGGCAAATTGGCGGCGGTGATGCCTGCCAACATCGTCGGCTCGACACTGTATTCCCACCAGGGGCTGACCTACGGCGGTTGGCTCACTCCCGTGAAGCATTTCACGGCGGTGACTATGCTTGAGGTATGGGACGCGATGATGTCGTTTCTCAAAGAGAACGGCATCAGGACGCTTGTCTACAAAGCCATCCCCTACATCTACCACCGCTACCCTGCCGACGAGGATCTCTACGCTCTATTCCGACATGGCGCGCAGATTGCCGAATGCAACATTTCTACTGCCGTTGCGTTGACAAATCCGGCAAAATACAACGAAAACCAACGGCTGAACGTCAGAAAAGCCAACGAATATGGTCTATGCGTCGCTGAGGCTGACGATTTCTCCGAATTTTGGGAGATTCTGACTCTATGCCTCAAGGACCGCCACAATGCCTCGCCCGTACACTCTTTGGAAGAAATCACACTGCTCAAGAACAGATTTCCGCGCAACATACGCCTGTTCGGCGCATTTTCCGACAACCGGATGGTCGCCGGATGCGTAGTATTCATCGACCATACGACGGCGCATCTGCAATACATTGCAAGCTCGCCCGACGGGATGCGGATGAATGCCATGGCACTAATCCACGACCACTTGATGCACAATGAATTTGCAGAAATGCGCTACTACGATTTAGGCACGAGCAACGAAAATCACGGGCTGGTGCTGAACAACGGACTGATTATTCAAAAATGTGGGTTTGGCGGACGCGGAATCGCCCATCAAATCTACAAAGTGGACATAAAGTGAGCGACAACCGCGTAAACATATCCAGCACCATTCTCCGCGCCATAAAGATGTTTGGGGGCGTGCAGGTGGTCAGCAACATCTGTTCGGTGGTGCTCAACAAACTTGTTGCCGTGTGGATTGGTCCGGCGGGAATGGGGCTGTTCAGCATCTTCAACTCCGCCATCGACATGCTGCGCTCTGGCACGTCGCTCGGCCTGCGCACAAGTGCCGTGCGCGACATCGCAATGGCTCACGGTTCGGGCGACACCAAGGCTCTTAACCGCATTGTCGCCGTCGTGAGGCGGTGGGCGTGGTTCATCAGCATCTTCGGTGCGGTCACGACTATGGCGCTCGCACCGGCTTTGAGCCTATGGTCGTTCGGCTCTACCGATCATCTATGGGACTTCGTGCTGCTGGCATGCGTGCTGCTTTTCAACGGCTTTGCCAACAGTGAGCTTGCAATCCTGCAAGGCCTTGAGAAACTGAAGCGGCTTGCAAACGCATCGCTGCTCGGCACGGTTATGGGGCTTGTCCTGTCCATTCCGTTATTCTACTGGCTGCGGATCGACAGTATCCTCTTCTCGTTGATTGTCTACCACGCCTCGCTGCTCGTCGCGGCTTTAATCTACCGCCACAAGGGCTCTGCGAAAGTGACGGTTTCCAACAAGGAGGCTCTGCGCGAAGGCTCGGCATTCGTAAAACTCGGTCTGCTGATGACGCTCAGCGAGTTTATCACCATGCTGTTCAACTACATCTTCTCGGCTTATCTCAACCGCGTTGCCGGCACGGAGATTGTAGGATTCTATCAAGCGGGTTATTCGCTTGTGGGACGCTATTTCGGATTGATCTTCACTGCAATCGGAATGGAGTACTACCCGCGCATCACGCGCGTTTGCCACAGCCGTCTGCGCACTCGCGTATTTGCCTCGCAGGAGGTCAACATCATGATGCTGTGCCTGCTGCCAATCATCTCCATTTTCCTGATTGCAAGGGAACTGATTGTGTCGATTCTCTACAGCGGGGAATTCCGTGCCATCATCCCCTACATCTCGTTTGCAATCGTGGGCACTGTGATGAGAGCATATTCCTGGTTTCTTGCCATCGTTATCGTGGCGAGGGGCGACGGCAAAATCTACATTGTCACCGAGACGCTGTCGGTGCTCACGGGTTTTGCGCTCAACGTGGCGTGCTATCACCTGTGGGGACTTGCCGGACTCGGTGTGGCATTCTGCCTGTGGTATGCGGCATATTGTCTGATTGTCGGTGTCGTTTATTTCCGCAGCTACGGCTACTCGCTATCGCGCCAGTCTTCGTTGTTATCGCTCTTCACCCTGGCTTTCTGCGCGGCAATCGTGTTCCTTCTTAACGAAGGATGGCTGTGGGCAGCAATCGCCGCCACAGCCATCATATCCTTGTTTGCCGGCATCCGTCTGCGCCGGCTTGTCAGCCATCGTTAATTCTGCGTGAACGTGAAGTTCTGGTCGCTCGACCGCACGATGTCTTCCTGCGTATCCTGGTCATAAATGAGAATATGGAACGCCAGGTCGTATTTTCCTTTCGCCATGTGCAGCTCATCGTAAGGCATAAACAGGCGGAAGTCGCTGAAGCGTGTGCTGTCGTAGTTAGGCGTGAACGAATCCGGACAGCAAACCTGACCGCCCGTTGTGCCGTAATCGTTGTTGTAGTCCTTCAAAAAGTCGCCTCCCTCATATTTGAAATAAGCGACGCATTTTCCCTCACGTCCCCTCATTCCGTCAACCGTAAACTTCACGTGGATAAGCATTCCCTTCTTGCCGTTCTGCCATTGGTCGTAGTCGACCCACACATTCTCCACATTGCCTGAGAAGCGGCTGGCACTGGCGTCCTGGGTGATGTCGATGCGCACTTCCTGCGATCCCGACGTGATTTTCATATAGTCCGAACGGCTGCTGCTTGAGTTGTTTGCCTCGCAACGCAACGTGAACGATGTGCTTGTGCGGTTTTCCACCGAGCACCACGAAGGAATGCCCCAAGTGTCCCACGACGACACTCCGCTCACGGTGAATCGCTCTGTGCCGCCCGACGAGGAGAAGTTGGTGCTTACCGATGTCTTTCCGTCCACCTTCAGTGTGCCGTCCGAAACGTTGCCGCTGCCGCTGTAGAGCGTAAAGTTCTGCTGATAGATACGGCTGCCGTTGCGCCACACCTCGAATCGGTATTGACCCGTCTGGTCGTAGGCGCCGCCGCCCGAACGGCCCCAACCGCCGATGCCGCAATAGTTCTCGCCCGGATCTACAGTCATTTCAAACGAGTTGGTATACCCGCTTGGCGATGTGCTGCCCGACATGAGCGTGCCGTCAGGCTTATAGATTTTGTATTTAAACGCCCAGTCCTGCGAACTTGAATATGTGCTCTTGTAATAGATGCGCGGCATCAGATAATGCACGTCGGCGGCACAAAGACGCTCGCCATAGGCATTAAGCACATTGTCGTCGATGTCTTCGTTGCGAAACGACACGCTCGTGATTTTAAACGAGTTTGTCCGCGATGTGGTAGACGGTGTTGACTGACGGCGCGACGGCTGCGTGCTGCTACTGCTGCGCTCTTTTATTTTTCTGTTGCAGGCTGCTATACGCGAGTCCAGATTGTTGGTCTTGGGCTTGTCGGGGCACGCTTTGGCTGCGGCAAAACGCTTCTTTGCCTCGGCATAGCGTCCTTGCTTGTAAAGCGACTCTGCCTGTTGAAGATTCTTAGTGTAGCACTGTGCAAAGGCTTCGGTTCCCGTTCCGGCCATCAACAACACAGCAACCGCCACTACAAGGCGTAGTCTAAGCTGTTTGAATTTTGACATCATAGAAATTTCGTGTTAGTTTTTCTAAAGACAGTATTTTTGTATCATTTCCACAAAGTTAGTGTTTTGCAGGCACTTTTCCAATTCTTATTTGATGATTTTTTACTATCTTCGTACAATAAATTTCACTATTATGAAAAAAATACTGTTTTTAATAATGGCTTTAATCGCTTCTTCTCCTCTCGCCACGGCGAAAGACAAGACTGTCGAACTCTGCATTCTCGAGACTTCCGATGTGCATGGCAGTTTCTTCCCTTACGATTTCATCAACCGCACGCCTTGCAAGGGTAGTCTTGCCAGGCTGTCAACCTACGTGAAACGTGAGCGCGAACGCTTCGGTGACAACTTGCTGCTGCTCGACAACGGTGACATTCTGCAGGGACAGCCTACCGTATACTACTACAATTTCATCGACACGGCTGCAACCCATGTGACGGCGGCGATGATGAACTATCTGCGCTACGATGCGGGAAACATGGGAAACCACGACATGGAGACTGGACATGCGGTCTATGACCGTTGGATTCGCCAATGCAATTTCCCGATTCTCGGCGCAAACATTATCGACACGGCTTCGGGAAAACCGTATCTTCCACCCTACTCGGTTTTCAACCGCGACGGCGTGAAGGTGGCGGTGATAGGACTGCTGACGCCGTCAATCCCGGCATGGCTGCCTGAAAACCTGTGGGCTGGACTCCGATTCGACGACATCGAGGAGTCGGCTCGCAAATGGGTGAAGACGGTGCGCGAAAAGGAGAATCCGGATGTTGTGGTAGCAATCATCCACTCCGGACGCGACCATACCCACACAACGGGCAATTGGGTGGAGAATGCCTCTCAGCTGGTTGCCGAGCGCGTGCCGGGTATCGACATCGTGTTGTTTGGACACGACCACCAGTTCTTCTGCGACTCGGTGAAAAACGCCGACGGCAACGAGGTGTGGATGCTGAACCCTGCAAACAAGGCGGAGAAGGTGGCTTCAGCCCACGTGTCGCTGACGCTGCGGAAAGGCAAAGTGGTGAAAAAAGAAATTTCCGGAAGATTGGTCGACATCAGCGCATTGCCTGTCGACGAGGATTTCATGGCGGAATTCAATCCTCAATACGACACCGTAGACAAGTTTGTCAGCCAGAAAATCGGTTCTATCTCAAAGACAATATCCACTCGCAACGCTTTCTTCGGTCCTTCAGAGTTTATCGACCTGACACACTCGCTGCAACTGGCAATCTCTGGCGCGGAGGTGTCGATGGCGGCGCCATTGTCGTTCGACTCGAGCATAAAAGAAGGCGACATCCTCGTGAGCGATATGTTCAAGCTCTACAAGTATGAGAACATGCTCTACACGATGCGCCTGTCGGGTCGTGAAATCAAAAACTATCTGGAGATGTCCTACGACTTGTGGACAAACCGAATGACAAATGCCGACGACCACTTGCTCCTGCTGAAAGAAGTGCCTGGCAACGGCGATGACGGTGCGCGCGCGCTGTTCCAGAACTTCAGCTACAACTTCGACTCGGCTGCCGGAATTCGCTACACGGTCGACGTGACCATGCCGCGTGGCGAGAAAATCAACATCCTGTCAATGGCCGACGGAAGTGCGTTCGACATGGACAAGGACTATTCGGTGGCTGTGAATTCTTATCGCGGAAACGGTGGCGGCGGACTGCTGACTGAAGGTGCCGGTATTCCAGTCGAAAAACTGAACGACCGCATCATCAAGGCTACCGACAAGGATTTGCGATTCTATCTTATGGAGTACATCAAAAAAACGGGTGCGATATGCCCCACTACGCTCGACCAATGGAAATTCATTCCAGAAGAGTGGACCGTTCCTGCCGCAAAGCGCGACTACAAACTGCTGTTCAAAGACTGACTCATCTCATTATCATAACCAAAGCGTGGCTACAAAAATGCAGCCACGCTTTTTTGCTACATAAGGCACAACCAACCGCCGAAATCATATTCCTTGTTTTATACAACCGCTCTTCGGCGGTAGATTATTATTCCTCGACTGACCCCAGGTAGGCAAGCCAACCTGTGGCTATGATTACACAACCACCCTTCGGCGGTTGCCTTCGCCTTCTGATTGCCATCACCATCGCAAAAACCGCCCCACATCGGCATGCGCCAATGGCGCGGTGCATCCCCATCGCAAAAAACCGCCGAAGTGCGGTTATATATGTTAGCACGGGGTTGGCTCGCCTACCCCGTGACGTCATGAGCGCACACCGCTACCGCCGAAGAGCGGTTGTATAAAAAAAAGGAATGGAACCCAGCATCACGCTGAATTCCATTCCTCAAAAAATCATATACTCCTTATTTTGTCAATTTCAAAACTGTGTTGTCATTGAACTTCAATACGTAGATGCCTTTCGCGAAGTCTGAAGCCTTGATTGTGGCCTTACCTGCAAATGCCTGCTCTGCCACTTTCTGACCTGCTACGTTGTAGACTGCCACTCTGGTTGCCTTCGGGCTCGACACCACGATGTTGCCACCATTGACAAACGCCTTTGTTGCAGACACCGCCAAGTCGCTTACGCCTGCCTCGCTGTGCTGAGCTACGTAGAAACGCTTCTTCATGCCAAACACTTCAACGTCGAAGTATGAAGATCTTACGTCTGTTCCTTCTGGCAAAGCGCTTACGGCCACTGTCATCTTGGCTGGCTCTGTGCCTGAACCGTTAGCGAATGACACTGTGTACCAGTCGCCTAAGCCTTCACCTGTCGCTGTCGCGAGGTTTTCACCTTTTGAGTTGACCAAGTTGTAGTAAGAATCAAGGTCAAACGTTTTGCTTTCGCCGGCTGGTTTTGCCTCAAACGCGTCTTCGTCGCTGCGCAACCAGCTGTAGGTAGCGTCAAACGATGCATACAGTCCGGCAGCTGCCGAGCCGTCTTCGAATGAAAGGGCTGTTGTATTAATCATCTTGCGTGTGCCTTCTGCATCATTGAAGAATACGTAGACATTGTTTTCCACTTCATTCGGTGCCGAGTCAAACGCATTTACAAAGTCAAATTCCTCGCCTTCTGCAAGGTCGGCTGAGAATTGGATTACAATTGGATAGTCAACAAACAACTCTGCCTGTGTAGGAAGTCCATCAATTTCTCTCTCAAAATAGAAGACTGCCTTAGGATAAGACTTATCGTCTGCCTTATAAATCTCCGATGGAGAGCAGTAGCCTTCTGCCATTGCTGTAAACGAGCCGTCATCCTCCACCTTATAAACCGTTGCTTTCAGCTGCGATTTGTCGGTCAATTTACCGGCTGTGTAATAAACAACTGCATTTGCCGACGACAATGTGTAAGGTGCTGCCGGTTGCGGGATGAACATTCCCATACCTGTAACCTTCATTCCCTCTGTTTTAAGCAATTGGTTCCATGTAGCGTCTGAAGTGGCACCCATACCAAACACACCGGCACTTGCCAATGAGAACTTCGCTTTTTTACTAACGAGACGGTTTAAGTCGTACATTGCCGCATCAAACGATATATAATTATCTCCATTCTTAATCATCACAGAGCCACCATATTGCACTGCATCATAAAGTTTGACTGCATCCGAAGTCTTGCTGCCAATCTTGGTCACAAGCGATGGTGCGCCATATTGTCCAAAGCCGTATTCCGGAGCTTCAAGATTCTTCGACGAGGATGTTGTCTCGTTGCCTTCTTCGTCTGGATATGTCCATGTGCAAGATTCATAGGCTGGTGACACATTTGTCCACTCCAAAGAAGTCTTGTAAGGTGCCAACGCCAGATTAAGCACATTGCCGGATGCATCGTTTAGATTGTAACCATCAAGAGAAAGGCCAATTGGGAATACTGCGTTTGGTGCAGTAGCCGCTGCCGTTGGGGTGGCTTCGCCTACTTTAACGTCATCAAGCATCATTGACTCGCCGTTGATACCATAATAGCGGAATGCTATCTTGATGTTCTTGCCCACATATTTGCTGATATTGACGAGCATTGGGTGATATGGACGTACAAAGCTACTGCCGTCGTCCCACAACTCATCCACTGTATAGCTGCGCGCGTCATCAAGCACATCCCATACTTTTTCCCATGTCTTGCCGTCGTCGGTAGTCACAAGTATCTCAAGAATATTGTTTACCGATGAAAAATCCATCGTACTCTCATTGAAAAGAGTGAAGAATGGACTATAGCAAAGCTGGAATGTCAGGTAGTCACCAGTTTTTGGAGTGATTGCCTTGGTGATAAGCCACTCATCCTGCTGCTCTGCAAAAGTTATAGGATCGGCTGTGAAATCTGCTATCGAAACCTGGACACGCTCCACATAAGTGCCGCTATAAGCGGATGTAAAGCCATCGCCTTTTGTCGCTTCCCACACGAGGCATGTGCCTTTGCCTTCTGGAGCAACGTGTGGCGGGTTGGTTTTCGACTCCTGCGACCAGCCTTCCGGAACCCATCCTCGAGAAGTCTGCCCTTCATACGACTCAAAGCCCTCAAAAAGAGTTGCGTTCTCGTCAGCTTTCATTACCGCCGGCGCGTTGATGCGAGATTTTGACGAGGTAATCTTGTCCGACGCCCTCAAACTGCGGTTAAGCACTTTGTACAAGTGTCCGTCATTACCTTTCACAAGGTTGATAGACGAACCGTCTTTCAACTGCTTGCTTGCAACGACATTCGACTTGTCGTGTATTGGATGATAGTTGCGGATTTTAGGATTAAAAAACTGTTGATTCATGCGCTCTGCACGCAAGCCTGCGCTTGACATACGTGTCTCTGTGACTTTCGTTGGATTGGCTGCCATAGCCACGCCTGTCGCCAAGACCGCTGCAGAAAAGAGTACCATTTTTCTCATAACCTATATGTATTTTATGAATTTAGTTGCAAATCTAATCTATTTACTTTCATTTTGCAAGTATTTTAGCACTTAAATCACTTTCCAACCTCACTTTTAACATTCTGCCTGTTTTTTACAGCCATGCGCAATCCCCACAAGCAGGAAAACCGCCGAAGAGCGGTTGTATAATACGCTAACCAGGAAACCGCCGAAGAGCAGTTATATATGTTAGCACGGGGTTGCTTGCCTACCCCGTGACGTCATGAGCGCACATTGCTACCGCCGA
>UMGZ01012693.1_pt1 | contig 23838 bp, 28 predicted proteins | sample 1965421 | NCBI WGS metagenome assembly UMGZ01 (sample SAMEA4836087, study PRJEB28245) | human gut metagenome | biome: gut microbiome; material: fecal sample | place: Denmark | collected 2008
AAGCCATCATTTATTGGGATGCGGGCGATGACAACGCAATAGGACCGATGGTCCCGTGCTCTGCGCAGAAACATATACTGCTAATGGCTGGAATTAATTATCCCTATATAGAAACCGTTTGATTAAACTAATAGTGAGAAATGTAGCTAATTATTTAAGGTCAGTAATGGTGTTCAGGCCGGGCAAGAACCAGAATACGCTGGAAGACGCGAACATCCATAGGATTGTCGACGCTTACGTGAACCGCGTGGACGTGGACAAGTTCGCACACGCGGCGACCATGGCCGAGATTGAGGCCGACGGCTAGAACCTGAACATCCAGCGGTACGTGGATATGTTCGAGGAAGAGGAACCGATAGCGCTTGAGGCGGCGCGCGGCGACCTCAAGCGCTTCGAGGCAGAGAAGGCGGCAGCCATCGCCAAGGTCGAGGGCATGCTTGCACAGCTGGGACTGTAAGAGGAGAAAGACAATTGAAACGAGATTACGACGCAATTCACTATATTCAGCGACAGCTCTCTGGATTTGAAGACAAGAAAATGATTTTTGCGATGACCAAGGCATTCAACAAAATGTGCGCGGCCGAAGAGCCGGATGGCTGTCTGTCCACGACGGTCGAGTTGTTTATTGCGCTGAAATACCTTGGTTACAAGCCTCGTATTTGCTACGGGCTGGTCGTTCCTCCAAGCGGCTATGAGTTTTATCATGCGTGGCTTGAGCTGGATGGGAAGATTGTGGACATCGCTATTTACGGCAATGCTAAGTTCTCACCATTTTCGACGTTTGATGTTCGTTACCCTATCGTGATGGGGTCGTACGAGGCGAACGAACAAGGAATGGAATATCGTCCGTTTACGTTTGATGAGGACTGGCACGACGCTTTGATTAGCAAAGTGCAAGGAATGCCGGTAGTCGAATATTGTGATAAATCACCGAAGCGAATCTTGTGGAAGTTCGCTTGCGACCTGTTGGATATGAGCCCGTTGAAAGCGAATGTAAATGCGTTGCGCGATACGGTCAAAGATGATGTGATTTAAGGAAGGTGATTGATATGGAACAGCCCAATTTGCGTTTTAAGACCGACGACGGGTCGAAAAAAGGAGAAGTCGCTCTCGCGATCCCGCCCCGCACAATGCCAAGGGGCTACTCGGTCAGCTTCTCGCATCCGTGCCAGGGCAAGGGGAGGGGCAGCCCGTAGAGGGAGGCGGGATCCATAGAGATCTCCTCAAGCCTTCCGTTGCCTCGCCGAACCCATGAAATCCCATTCGCGTCGACGAAAGCCGTTTCGGGCGCCGTGCGTACTCCCATTCCGTGCCCCGCCGTCGGGAGCCATATGTACCATGCTCCAGGAGGAAGCGTGCCGACGCAGACGCGGTCGGGAAAAGCGGGACCGTTGTCCTCTCCTTTAAAAGAGGGTCCGGCTCCGCTAATTCCGACGCAGGTGACGATTACGTCGTAGACGGGGGACTCGCTTTCGTTTCGTAGCACGACGAACTGCCAGAAGAATCGCTTGTCCTCGGGCTGATCGGTTTGGTTTCGATCCTCTTCGTACCATGCCGATATGTGGGATGGCTGATATCGTTTGATGTCGTCCTCCCTGTTCCTTTTAGTCTGGTTGTTTTGGTAGAATGCGACAATCAAGGTCCCCAAGGTAAAGAACCCGATTAATCCTTGGAAATCAGATTGGCGAAATCTATATCGATGTCAAAAGGCACTAGATGGTCACCGGCTTAGCGTCGTGTCGCGAATGATGGAGTAGGGCTCGGTTCTCGAGGGTAACGGTAGGCTGTCCGAGGAACCGAGAATCGCCTAGAATGCCGTCATTCTAGCGCATGCTTCGCTACCCTCATCCCGGGAACGGGCCGTCGGCCATCACGAGCTCGATGATCATCGCGGCGTGCTCGGCGGCGGTGCTCTCGTAGGCGTGCGCGGGTGCCAGCTGGTACAGCTCTCGGACCAGCTTCTCACGTTCGGCGTAAGCGCAAAATGAGATACGACTATTATCGCTTGCGCACGGTTTTTGTATCTTCTGGGTTTGTATTCTCTGTCGTAGGCTGCCCAAAGCTAGCTAGGATCCACCGTCCCGTTCTGATGCGGTCAGACGCTTGATTCTCGTAGGGGTTCCTTGTCAGTGGTAGCTTAAAACTAAAAACTTGGGGCTGCGGTGGAAATCCTGGACCAAAAGAGGAGTAAGGTTTCCACCGCAGCTCCCAGTATTAGCGATACGGAAACGCGCAAATACTCAACTTTCCTTGCCTAGCTATTCACCCGATCCCCAGTATGAGAATAGACAGTCCAATCGCATTTCTTTATATTTGCGGTTGAGCTAGTGCATTCAAGTAACGGGGCCAGTAGTAACGAGGTATTAAGCATGGCCGAGTTCTTTTTCCATCTTATTCTTGCTGCCGTGATCGGTGCATTAATGACCGCTTCCAGCATGGTTATGGGTTCGAATTATCCCGTCCTGCAGCGCATTTCCAATGGGGACGGGACGGCGGAAGCAGCGTATGCGATTTTCGGTCCAGTATTCTTTCAATGCATTGCGGTGTTCATATTTGACCATATTACTTCTGGTGCATGGGGCACTAGGCAATATTACTCCGACAGCTGGGTAGCTATCCTCTTGTATCGTATAGCCGTAATTGTATTTGCTGCCCTCAAGAACCAAAACGAGCGATCATTCTACTGGTTGTTCGCCGTGAGGACGGCGCTGTGCGCTGGCTTGTCTTTCTATCTCTCCCTTACGGTGCTTGCCCAAGACGTCTCGCAGCTGATCCCATCGACCGAGGACATCGTTTTCCAATTCTGGACTTTGTTTGCGGTTGTCGCTCTGGGCTTTCTTTCCACAGCAAACGACGGGGAGAAAATTAACTACGAGCGCTTGTTCTACCAAATCGACAATCTAGCGAATGAAAATTACCCAAAGAGATTTAGACAAGACCACATACTACGCGCCTTGTACTGTGCACTCGGGATGGTCGAGGCCTATTACCGTCCAAAGCCATTTAGAATACTTGAAAGGATCTTCTTCTTTCTTCCGAACGTTAAGACGACGGGAATCATGCAGGTGGAGGCAAATAGGCCGTTGTCTGATAGGGAAAGCATCGAGCTGGCATTTCCAGAGGTCGAGCGCATTTGGAATGAATTCCTGACGGCGAAGTGGAGCCAAGCAGAAAACAATGCCGATGTAGCTGAGGCCGGCAAGGAGCCTATACGCCCATTCAATCTTACTGAAGATGGGTACTCCTATTCCTTAAATGACTTCGAGGTTCTCGCGAGGGAGTGTTTTCCAAGTCTTCACCTTCGATATATGGGCACTTCAAGGTTTGAGCTCGGAAGCGACTTTTTCCTTGAAGCATTTAACTGCATCAGAGAACAACTGTATCGACCCGGAAACATCGTTGTAAAAGTACAGAGCTCCGCATTTGATAACTTATAGGGACGCTAAGCCGCGAGCGAGCTGCCAGTTAAAGATAGCGAGCAGACGCCTCTCTTCACTATTCCGTTATCAATCGTTCCAACCCGATCAATGCCACCCTCATACACTGGCGTAGCACTAGACATCTTCAAAAAATACTGCATCTCCAACGTCTCGGTTAAAACCAGCAAAGGTGTCCTTCAAGCTCCTCAACAGCATGGAGCGCAAACTTGACGTAATGCACTTCCGCAGGGCCGACTTGACGAACTCCAACCGGGATTTCCTGAGGCACTGCCTCTCGCGGCCTGAGGTGGAGGCTCGGGTGGTGCTCCTGGACCCGGAGTCGGAGTGCTTCGGCGCTTTCGCGCGATTCATCCGCTACAACGGGCGCAAGCTCTACGATGCTATCGACGTCTGGAAGACCGTTGCCACCGAGGCCGGAGAGGGTTCTGACGGTGGTGTCTGGCTACGCGTTTGCCTCTCCGACTTCTTCTCGGCGAAGCACATCTGCCTTTACCAGTACGACGCGTGGCTGCACGCGCAGAACTTCATGGACACCCTCAGCCTGCGGAAAGACCACGAGTCAACCGGGCTGCCGGCAGCGGTGAAGGGGCCGTCGAGCGCGTCCTGACGCTCGCGGAGGTGGCCTTCATGGACGGCTCCGTAAGGTCGCGTAAAGTGGACCACAATCGACAGTCTCGAAGGGGGACGCACACCACTTATCGCCGCACAGCCAACAAGACACCTCTGCTGCCTGAATCGAACAGAGAAATTGGAGGCTCGGCCCCCAGTCTTTGTTCAGCGAAAATCGTTAAGAAAGCTGAAATCGAACAGGGTGAATTCCGTCATCGAATCTCATTGACTGGGATGTGATCATTAATAATGACTTTGATGCCTATATCAAAGCTCGTGCCATGGCTTTGCTGGACGCTGTTGAGTTCGCAATCGGCAAGCCTATCTCCGATAAGGGCACCGAGGAAACGGTAAAGAGATTTGGCTGCTCATTGGAATAAGATACTACTTAGCTCCGTAATTGGTCATAGAAAGAAGGCTTAATGACTGATTTTGAAATTTTGCTGCAGTTGTGCGAAACAGCAGACGAACTTTCAAAGAAATACATCAGCTCTAGTTCGCCTGACTTTAAAGCATGGAAGACGAGGACGGACAGGCTTTTAATTAGGCGATTTGGAAAAGACAGCTACGAATTTAAAAGTTTTAGCAGAATCAGCTACTCGTTGTCTTTCTTCACCTCCGGTACGCCCGACTCGGCTTTCGTTGAAGCCTGTGCGGACGGCCTGCGCAGTGCAAAAGCTGTGCTGGAGACATACCTTGATGAGTTTTCAGACAAAGGGGAAACCGGATCGACTGCAAATGTCGGAGATTATTCAAAGGTATTTATCGTTCATGGCCACAACGGAGAGCTTAGAGAAAGGGTCGCGAGAATCATCGAAAGGCAGGGCCTGACGGCGGTTGTCCTGAACGAGCAGTCAAATCAGGGCAAGACAATCATCGAAAAGCTGGAAGTGGAAGGCAGTGCAGCAGGAGCGGTATGCCTTTTTACGGCGGACGACGAAGGAAGGGCCCAGGCAGAACAATCGGCAAAGCCCAGGGCTAGACAAAATGTTGTATTTGAAGCCGGATACTTTATTGGTCGGCTTGGCAGGGAAAACGTTGCAATTCTTGTTGACAAAGATATCGAGATCCCCTCCGATCTACAAGGCGTCGTATATACCGGAACAGACAATTGGGAGTTCAGTCTCTAGAAAGAACTCAAGTCCATGGGATATTCCATCGACTTAAATAAGTTGGTTTTCTAACGGATGCGGCAGCAGACCACAAGAGGTGTTTTGCGGGAGCTAGCTTCGGATCAAAATACAGACGAAGATGCCAGGAGCTGGGAATGACGCAGTTCGACCTGGCAGAGAAAATGCGGCTTTCCGAGGCCGCCGTACGCAGCTACGGACTGGGAGGTAGTGGCCTTGAATATCTTAAATCTATCTCTTGCCACCGATACGCCAATCAAGGATAGTGAGCGAGATCTTATCGGAAGGGCCCCTTTCGCTGAGAGGCTGGCTGATATTCTGAAATCCGCAGCTGGCCCTGAGTCGCTTGTCATTGGTTTGTACGGGTCTTGGGGCTCAGGCAAGACTTCGGTTATAAACCTCGTCGAAAATGAGCTTTCCCGAAAAGACGATGACGGCAAGGCGGACGTCTCGATCGTCCGCTTCGAGCCCTGGAATTACCTCACGGCCGAGCAGCTGCTCGCTCAGTTCCTTAAGGAAGTCGGGGATTCGCTCGATAAACATGCACATGGGCGGCGCAAACTATGCGGCAAGCTGCGCGGTAAGCGCCCTGAGCTGCTCAATGCCTTTGCGGCATATTCTGAAGCCTTATTGATGACCGCCGGAGCCGATGCTAGTTTGGCGGGCATGCAGCTTACAGGCGCTGCCGTGACCGCCTTCGGCAATCTTTTGACTAGCTGGTTGAGGAAATCCACAGGCAGGGCGGGAAGCGTCTCCGCGAAGAAACAGAGACTTGAGAAAGAGCTCCTCAAGTACGATGGGCGGGTCGTAGTGATTATCGACGACATCGATCGACTGCCGAACGATCAGGTGCGTATGGTGTTTCAGCTCGTCGCCTCTCTGGCGAAGCTTCCCAAGATAAACTACCTTCTTTCCTTCGATGAGGAGGTGGTTACGCGGGCTTTGAGTGAGGTCCAGAAGTGCGATGGCGCCGAATACCTGGAGAAGGTGGTCCAGGTCCCTGTGCGCTTGCCGTCCATTTCATCGGGCGATTTGGAGCGGATGCTCCTCAATGACATCAACGCGATTTTTAAGGCGTTTGCCTACAGGCGGGAGGACCTCGACGACAAGAGGTGGGACAGCGTTTGCCTAACGTTTCTGAAAAATCGGTTCACCACCATAAGGGAGGTTCGGCGGTTTACGAACGCGTTGAAGGCGAAGTTGAGCATCCTACCGCGATTCTGCTGCTTCGAGGACGTCGTCGCCTTAGCGGTGCTAGAGCTCAAGGTGCCAAAACTTGTCGATTGGGTTCGCGTGCACAAGGACTTCCTTTGTGGCACGATCGGATCGTCGTTGTATATGAATAGCAGGGATCCAAAAGACAACCTCTCCGACTTGGAGGAGCAGTTTTCTGGCATAGTCCCGGGCTCTGAGGACAAGTGGGCGGTCGAGGCCGTCTGCAGGCTCTTCCCGCGGGTGGCAAATATAACTGGCATGAGTCATTACATTTCTTACTCGGGGGAGGGCTTGAACGCTATCTGGCGGGCCGATTCCTTCGATCTATACTTCCATTCGAACATGCCGGACGGATTCGATATTCACGAGGTACAGGATGCGTTGAATGTGAGCGAGGGCGGAGTATTGCTCGAAGACCTGCACAGACACGCCAAAGCGGGGAGCATGATCGACTTTGTATCGGCTATGAGGGCCCGTGTATCGACATTGGAAGAAGGACGCGCCGAAGTCGTCACTAGGGCGTGCCTTTTGACCTTGGGTCTGACCGAGGAAAAGAGCTACGCCCCTTTGGCCTCGACGAGTGCCGACCTGGAACTCCTCAGACTCATCGAGTTGCTGTTCAAACGGTTGGGGCCTGCTAAGTCTGACGAGATCCTGCGAGCGTCGGTGGACGAGAGCAAGGGGAGGGCTATCTATCCGCTCGCGCTTTTCTTGTTATCGCAGCTGAACAGCCTGAATGACACGGAAGACGGCGGCTGCAAGACGCTTTTGTCCGAAGGCGGCATTTTCGAGCTTTCCGATGCCGTTTGCGCCAAGGTGGGCGAGGACGCCGTTGCAAGGAACCTGTTTCTAGACGATGAATGTCATTATGCGCTGATCTTGCTCAAGAAGCGTAAACCCAATGAGTTTATGGCTTATGCGAAAAGGATTGCCAATGCTGACGGGGCGGGGTGCGCGTCTTTTCTTTCGTTCTGGACGGGTCGCTACACATCGCTGGACAGCGGCGAAGTAACGAGCTTCTCATTCGATAAGACTGGCGTCGCAAAGGTGGTCAAGCTCGCAAAGATCGACGGTCTTCTTGCTGAGGCGTGCGCAGACGGCAGCTTTTTCGACTTGCCGGAAGACTGCCAGCTGGTTGCGGCAGCTTTCTGCGTTGCGAATGAAGATGATGATAGGTACGAGGTCTCTGCTGAAGAAGCTAGTAGGCGCCTTGCGCGTTGGAGGCGAAATAGAAGGAGGGCGTAATGGAGATGCGGATGCTTCTTTGTACCGGCTATGTGACCGTGACGAGCGCGGTCGTCTGCGTCCGGCCCTCGTTTCAGCTCTTGATGTAGGTGGCGTTGAGCCAGATGTAGGGGAACCGGTTACCGGCCTCGCATGCCTCGTCGGCCTGGGCGTCCATAATCTCTTAGAAGAACGACCGGCCATCACTCTTATGGGCTCGGCCATGTTCACCATGCCGTCGTCGAAGCTCGGCATCAGGGCCTGACGCCCGCGATCTCGTCTATCTTGTCCATATCAACCTATAATCTGATTTTCTTTTTTGGCGTACATCAACGCATGCGTTTTGGCATCGGCGGATGCCTTCGTTTTGCGCTTATCGAGTTGTTTTCGGGCGCAACGAGACGGCCCCCTGCAAAAATGCTGGGAGCTGTATAGGGAACCGGGTGTTCCTCTCAGCTACGCCGCAACCGGCAACGGCTCGTAGTAGGCGCCGTTGACCAACATCGCGTAGACCACCCCTACGCGTCTGCGCGCCAGGGCGAGGATCGCTTGGCTGTGGCTCTTCTTCTCGGCGCGCTTCTTGTTGTAGTAGGCCTGCTCGGGCGTGCCGTCCTCGAACGCGGCTCGGGTCGCGGACTGCACGAGCGCGTTCTTCAGGCAGCGGTTGCCGCCTTTGCGCTTCCTGCTCTTCTTGATCGTGCTGGAGTCCTTCTTCACGGGCGCGACGCCCGCGTACGACGCGAGGTGATGAGCGCTCGGGAAGCGGGTTATGTCACCGATCTCGGCGGCGATGGTGGCCCCGTACACCTTTCCCACGCCAAGGATGCTCTTGAGGAGCTCGACCTAGATGAGCCTCTCGGACAGGCGCTCCAGCTCGGCATTGAGCTCCTTCTCCTCGGCCTCGAGCACGATGACGCGCTCGGCGATCTTCTTGATCTGCATCTCGATGACGACGGTCCCCGGCAAGGTCACGGTTTGCCTGTACAAGGCCTCGAAAACGGCCTCCGCTAGCTCCGGCCCGCGCGTTTTCTGGTACTTGAGGCCGCCGGCCCACCTGGACACCCGCGACTTGCCCGAGCGCCTGAGGCCCTCAGGCCCGCCGTAGCGCGCGACCATCCGTATCCCCAGGTCGTTGTGCAGTTTCTTTCCGCTGAAGACCTCGTCGAGCGCCGGGCAGGCCTGGTGGAGCAGGTTGTGCAGGCGGTTGTAGCAACGGGTGCGCTCGCGGACGACGTCGTCGCGGCACGACGTGACCACCTTGATCTCGGCCGCTGCTTCGGGGCGGTCCCCGACCAGGCTGACGCAATGGGGCGCGCTGCGCGCCGAGTCGGCGATGACGTGCGCGTCGACGGCGTCGGTCTTGTCCTCGCGGTAGGTCTCCGCGACCTGCTTGAACTTGCGCGGCGGGATGTGGGCGACATCGAGGCCCATGTCCTTGGCGATCGCCACGGCGAGCTTACCGAAGGCCCCGCACTGGTCGACGATGACGAGCATGCGGCTGCCCAGCGCCGCCGCCCTCGAGAGCGCATCGCGAAGCTCGGCCTCGTCCTGGGCGACGGTCCCCTCATGAGTGGATCGTCGCAGTCTCGATCGAACACGGCCATGTAGTGGCTCGCCTTGCCGACGTCGATGCCGCAGAACACGTCGTATTGGGCGATCTCCGATCTATTCATCCGTCCTCCGATCCTTCGATGTTCGGGCTGGCGCAGTCGTCGAGACGTCCGTCTTCAGCAGAATTCTACGAGCGTGAAGGCAGCAACCTTATGAGCGATAAACGGACGCCGCGGGACCCGGTGGCATGATATGGAAGGTCGTTGAAGACAATTCGGTTGAGCCGGTGTCGGATCCCGCGACGGCCAGCAGGAAGGCCATGCATTAGCGCTTCCCGGGAAGAATTATAGGGAAATCATCTTGTAGAATGCGGTTATTGCCTTTCTGCGAATCCTGACTTCAGCAATTAGAATTTCTGGCGATAGCCGCATCCTGCTTTCTGCGGAATGGGAAGCGGCCCCTTACACCAACGTACGGGACGCTATCGTCGGCGGCGATGGTGCGTTAAGAGCGATATATAATTGAATCAAAAGCTGGCAAGGAGGTCTTGCGTGGAGCATAAGAGTGAACGTCGTTTGAGGGAAATAATCGTTTCCCATGACGATAACGACAACTTGCACATCGAAGAAGAAAACGCGACGTTCTTGCGCAAGGTCTTTGCTAGTGCACATATTAATCTCTTGCTGGGCTCTGGCTTCTCTGGCAGTGTGGTTCCCGTCCTACAAGGACGGGAATCTTGGTTTCAGACGGTCGACGAACTCATACGCGATTGTTCGGGAAACGAGAGGGAAACGTGGCTCTCGGCACGGGCGCTCTTGCGGGCGGAGTATTTCAAATCCATCATGTACCCCCTTCGCGAGGCGGATGCCACTGAGCTGCAGAAAGCGTTTGTCGCCTCGGCGTGTATGCTCATCGAGAATCGAGGGACGACAACCCTCCCGAAACGCGTGAACTTCTTTACGACAAACTATGACCCGTTGATAGAGCTCTCACTCGAAAGCCTCGGCGTTCCTTTCAACGACGGCTTTGTTGGACGGGGAAAGCCGCGGTTCGACCCCTCCGCATTCAGCCGGCTTATGTGCGAACAATCACTTTTCATGGAGTACACCTCGCAGGTGACGACTGCCAATGTGCTGAAGGCGCACGGGTCGTTGACATGGCGACGGATAGGCGAATCTGATCGCAAAGAGGTTGTGCACTCAAACGTCGAGAGCACTTTGGACGATTGCGTTGTGGGTCACGATGGCGTTCTTGACCTCACTGTCGTTTCTGAGCTGACCTCGTTGGTGAAGGACCCGTGCAACGCTGCGTCGTTACAATCGTTTAAGAACCTTGTCTCCCGCCTTTCCAATGACGATGTGGATTTGCTCCAAGCATTCGGGAAGAGCTATGACTCAACGCTCTGCATCGTGAATCCTGCCAAGCGGAAGTTTGAGGAGACCGTTCTCGAGCAAAGCTACTACGATTTACTGCGCATCTACGCCAACGAACTTGACCGCAACAACGCACTGCTTCTGGTTTTCGGGTTTTCGTTCGCCGACGAGCATATCCTTGAGCTCACAAAGAGGGCCATACGGTCGAACCCAAAGCTTATAGTGCTGATTTCATGCCACACAAGAGACGACGCCGCCTGGTATCGCTCCCTGTTCCCCAATGCCGAGAATGTCTATCTCCTTGTCCCCGGGGAAGACAAGGAGATAGGGTTGGGTGAGATCACCGAGGTGCTGAGATGCGTGGCGAGGTAAGCGGTGACCTCCTCCTGATCGGGGAGGTCACCGATGTTCATGGCACCAAGGTCAAGGTGAAGGTGTACAGCCAGGCGAACGAGGCAAGCGTCTTTTACCACGGCGAGCTCGTGCGCGGCGTCTCCGTAGGCGGGTACCTCCGTTTGCCTTGCGGCTACGACGATGTAATCGGGGTAGTCGAAGGGGACTACCAGCAGGAAAGCAGGGCTGTGGCTTCAAAAGGGGCCGATAAGCGCGAGGCGCCGGGCTCGTACCTTGAACGCTACGTCGACGTTTCGGTGTTCGGCAGTTTCTCCTCTGGGAAGTTTAACCGTGGCATTGAGGTATTACCCTTGGTGCGTTCGAAGGCGTATCTTCTCTCGCCTGAGCAGCTCGCGGCTGTGAATTCGCCCGTCGAAGCCACCGGCGCGGGCTTCAGGGTAGGGGAGCTGGTCGGACATAACGGGGTCGACGTGAGACTGCCGTTCAACGCGCTGTTCGCAAGCCATATTGGAATCTTTGGGAACACCGGCTCGGGCAAGTCGAACACGCTGTGTCGACTTTTCACCGACTGTCTCGGGCAGCGTGCCGGATGCGGGAGCAGCAAGTTCGTTTTCATCGACTTTAATGGTGAGTACACTGCAAAGACCGTATTGTGTCAGGACAAGGTAGTCTACGGACCAAGCACTAGAACGGGAGCCGGCAGCAAAATCCCCGTTCCACTTGACTTCTTCTTTGATGTGGACATGTGGGCAATGTTAGCCAAGGCGACCGAGAAGACGCAACGGCCGTTTTTGAAAAGGTGCATTCGCAAAACCGGGACGATTTTGGAAATGAGAGACCCCGGTGCCTACCTGTGCGGCATGGTCAGAAAGCTTCTGGAAGGCTATTGCGGCTGCGGCCCCGCTTTCGATGAGCAGCGCGAGGACTTGGTAAGGCTCTTTTCACTTGTCCCCGGCGTAGATGTAAGCAGTCTGGAGAGGGCGCTTGACTCTGTCGAGGTTTACCAGAAGTACAACAATGCGCTCCACAAACGCGATAGTGGGAAGCTACTTTACTCGCCCGCGGATGTGCCTGAAGTTTTCTCCGATTTATGCTATGGGAGCTTGGACTACTCATCGTTGGCTTCTGACAAGCCCGCGCTGCTGGAATTCATCGCGCGATATCGGTTTATTGAGGCGGTTCGCTCTCATACGATTACTCGTGAGCATATTGCGCCCTTGATACAGCGTTACTCGGCAGAGCTGAGGGAGGCTTCAAAGCTCTACGAGCCTTGCATCAGCGGTTTCAAATCCGATGTCTCCATCATCTCGCTGCTCAACGTTAACCTTGAACAGAAGAAGATCGTTCCGCTCGTCGTGGCGAAGACGCTTTATCAGTTCCAGAAGGGGCGCGGGCAAAACGAGCGTGGAAGCAGTGCTCACCTGGTCGTCGACGAAGCGCACAACATCTTGTCGTACTCGTCGCAGCGCGAAAGCGAGAACTGGCGCGACTATCGACTTGAGACGTTCGAGGAAATCGTCAAGGAGGGGCGCAAGTTTGGCATGTACCTCACCGTGTGCAGCCAACGGCCGGCCGACATATCGCCTACGATTCTCTCGCAGATGCACAACTACTTCATCCATAGACTCGTGAACGACGAGGACCTGAGGGCGATTGGCAAAGCTGTTTCGTTCATCGACGGAGCGAATGCGAGCATGATTCCCGTGCTTCCGCAGGGGTGCTGCATAGTGAGTGGCACGGCGACAACGTACCCGGTGCGCGTGCAGGTTGACGCCCTTGAGCTTGAGAAACAGCCTATGAGCTTCGACCGGGATCTTGCGAAGGCTTGGGGCGTTGGATGAGAGAAGGGGCTGAGGTGAATGACGATGGTTTCGCCCAGATGATTGCCGGGTTGGTGGAAAGACACCCTGCGCTCTGCTATCGGATGGTGCTGGAGGATTCGCATATCCCACTCCATGCCGTGAAGAGTGGTTTCTTCGGCGATACGTTCCTCGAGGTCTTTCGGCAATACAACAATGCGCTCTTCGATTCCGTCAGGCTGATGATTCGCTACGAGAAGTCGTTGAAGGCATGGCGGGAGATTGTTGCGGGGGTCGACGACAAGGTTCTAAGGGATACGTTGGTCATGGATTACGTCCATCCAGTGTTCATGGTAGCGTGCGATCTGCCCAACGTATTCAAAGAACAGCTTGTCCGTGGGTGTGTCAAACTCGCAACGGTCGCGAAGGGCGACTACTCGTATCTTCGGGAAGGCAGACGGGGCTTGTATGGCACATTTCGTAAAGTGTGCGTTGACGTTCCGCTTGGGAGGAAAATTCGCGATGTTGTTGACGGCGATCTGTACAAAGACGCCGATGCGACGCATTTCCGGGACTTGCACGGCTCTAGCATGCATGACTTGTCGCAGAGTCTGGTGAGCGGGCTTGAGCAAACGGTCTCAGTGGACAATTACATCATGATGCAGACTTATATTGGAGCTTTCGACCTTGACAAGGAACTTGAGGCTCTGGACAGGCAGAGGCGCAGAATCCAGAAAGCGTACCAATTGTTCGGGGATTACGGCGATGCGATGTACGAGGGGCGGTCTGGTAATTAGGGCGGTGGATTGCTGTAAGAGATTGGAATGGATAAATTGGGTCGGAGAGGCCGGAATCATAACGAGCGCCAAAGATAGCGCGTCTTAACACTTACCTCTGTATGATCCATGTAATCGCGAACGTTTTCCGGCCTTGGAGGTTGCGGGATGAGACTGCGTCGGGAATCCGTATGGTCCTTTAGTCGAGGATTCCCGACGCAGTCCCGGATGGCTACGATACGAATCGAGCAAATGAAGGGCAGAGCAGTTTCGCGGGAGGAGCCGAGTAATCGACTCTTTCTTTTCTGTTCGTGAGAATCCGCGTCATGCAGAAAACGGGGGCGTGAGTCTGGTCTTCAAGATGAAAACTAGCCGAATCAAACTAATTTATCGAATTAACGGATCCCTAAGAAGCAAGGTTTAGCACTTTCTTAACATGACAACATGAGGGGCTTACCATTCCGGAATCTTAAACAGTCTTCCCGAATCCCCCTTGTCGTGCAAGCGGAGCGTTATCTCGCCTTCGTCGAAGAATTCAGACGCAGGAAGCTCGCTGTCAATGGCCGTTACAATCTGCTGAACCCCCTTGTTCCCGCATGCGCGCATGACATCACGCAAATTCTCCTTTTTTCGTTTATCCAAACCGGCAAATACATCATCGTGGAACACGAAGTCTGGAAACCCGTTGCCATCATGTGCGATGAGGAGAGCAAGATCGAATGCAACACAAAGCAGTTTCTTGTACGTTGAGCCCTCGTCTTGATTGGTAGACAGCCCTCCTTGGCTGAGAACGTCTGCTCGAAACTCGACATGCCCATCTTGATTCGTACTGACAGAGAGCACGCCATGATGGCTGATTACCTTAAACACAATATCGTCGAATTCCCTGCGCAATCGAGAGAAGAGTCCGGTTTGCTCGACGCTTGAAACTCGATCTATCTCGTCTTGAATTTGCATATCGAGAGATGTCAACCCGTTCTTTTTTGCAGCAATCTCGCGGCGAGTTGCCTGTAGTGCTCGAATCTGCTCGCGATGATGTTTTATGCCTTCAAGCTCAGTTTTGCGCTCTACAAGAGAATTGGTCGCTGACTTGTATTTTGTGATGGCGTCTTCACTCTCCAATTGACCGAGCAGCCCACTGCGACGCCTGTCAAGCTTCTGGAGATTCCCCTCAATCTCCTTAAGCTCCGCTCTCGCATCTTCGAGGTCTTCCGCTAGATAGGAACGACGCTCCTCTGTGATATCCGCATTGAATGCCAGAAGTTGATCGAAGCTGCGCTTTATCTGCCCTTCAAACAGAACTCCAGCTTCTTCGAAAAGTCTCTCCGCCTCCACCGTGCTGAAAAGCAGCTTCTCTTTTTCGAGCGACTTCTCTATCTGGGATATCGCATAGCTAACCTCATAGCGCCTGTCGTTTAACTCAATAGATCGAACATCTACTTCATCGACTAGTTCTCGTACGGCCGCTTGATCATGGGGCTCAAGCTCGAACTCATTCAGAAAAGATTGAAGCTCGTCAACTTCACGCTGCTTGATTGCGATAAGAGCATCGATCTCTCCTGAGTCGTCTGACCCATCAGACAGCTGCCCGACAAGATGCCTTTCTTGTTCTTTAAGCCGATCAATGTCGGCTTCCAGCTCATATTGACGCTCGAAAAGATTGGAGTCGAAGCCCATCACATGCAGAAGGAACGGCTTCCAGTCTCTGTCTTTGCCGCGGTAGGGAGGGCGAAAGACCTCGGCGAAAGCATCCTGTCCCCTAAAAAGGTAGGTAAGAATCTTCCGGTAATCCCACGGTTGCAACGCCTCATAGCTCAATAGACCGTCGAGCAACATCTTTGCACGCTCAAATGGCAGACGCCCATGCGTCCAGCTGTCATCTTCTAGGTCACGACCATCGACACCGCGATCTGCGGTAAGGAGCAGCCACACCTTGCTTGGTTCGGCAACTGCGCGACGGATTGTGAGGTAACGGCCATCCTTCAGTTGGATTTCCAGATAGAAGATATATTCTTGGAAGAGGTCTTTGTGCGAAAAAAGAAAAAAATGATTGTCTCTCTTCTTGAGCAGACAAAAGTCGAGCAGTTGACAGAGAGTGCTTTTCCCCAGATTGTGGGTGTCTTTCTCACGATCCTTTTCAAGGTGTATCTCGCCAAGCACGACATTCAAACCGTCGTGAAAGCAAACGTCTTCGAATTCTTTGCGATTGGAGTACAGCTTGATGATCATCATGCCGCCCCTATATACTCGAATGCATCGGATTTCTTGTGATACTCGACCAAACCGAGCAGGTAGAGCAGATTCAGGGATGGCAGAAACAGGTATTTCCCACCATCGACCTTGCTTTCCACCAGCTCCTCGAGTTTGTCGTAATCCTCAACGCCCGCCTTACTTAAACGATTGAGGAGGAGGGCGGAGACAGCAATGATCGTCTGGTCCGGATTTGAGTGTTTACTCGGTTTGATCATCGTCTTCCCTCCTTCCGAAATCGCAGTTCCAATACATATAAAACTGAACGGCTCTCACGAGACGCACATGCCGTCGCAGCGTTGCCTCATGGTCGGTCATGATGTCGTAAATTCTATTCCACGCCCCCATGAAGCTGCCAGTCTGTTTGATAAGGTCGGGCAGGCGGTAATTGAGCTCATCGACTGCATCGTTGTACTTCTCGAGCAGATCTCGATTCATTGGATTTGAGAGGAAATCCTCAACTCGACTGGTGTCTTTCAAATATCTCTTTCTGAAAGGGGCGATTTCGTCATCGCTTACATTGTTTAGCTCGTTCTTTCGTTTGAGAGACGTGCGCTTTACTGGATCATCGTTTACCGCAAGCTCCGTAGAACCGATGGCGTCATGCATTGCTTCAATGACCTCCGCCAGTGCATCCCTCGTAATGCGTAGTGGCGCAGCGAGTAAATCGAGAGCGTGCCGTTCGGCCACGTCTTTGTGCTCACGGAGGAGACGATCAATGTCATCCACCCCCATAATCTGGATGTCAGCGCTGTTGAGTCCGCATTCCGAAGAGATCCTTTTGCGAATAGCACTATCCTCGCCACCTGTAAGCTTGCGATTTGCGAACATCATATAGTGGTCGAGATCTCCGGAATCCATCAAATGGATGATGCGCGGAATCTCCTTTTCAAGCACGCCACTGGAGCCGTTGAAATCGGTATCGGAATAAGAAGCATTCAAACGAGACGTATGCTTGGCTTGAATGATGGTAATGCCGCTCCATGGCGCTCGGGCGCTTGGATAATCGTTCGTCGTGCCGTCGAACCGAGCGTCGCGCCCGCCGTCGCGTCCTTCGGCGAAACCGTGAGTTCCCTCACCAAGAAGAATTCGGCATAAATCAACAACGAGGTCTTCGAACCCGAACGGCGAAAGCTCTTCGTAACGATATCTTGACACGAAGAAATCCCCTTTCAGCTCGGAACAAAGCAAACATTCATTATATTTTAACCTCAGGCACAATAAAACAAGCCGGCAATAATAGCATATGGAAAGGCGCGAGTTCGTACTGCGCCATTCGATTGTAAGAACGATTCCCGCATTTCAAGAAACCGCAATTGGCATTGAACTAATCACCCTGCTCCCGCAAAAGATCACGTAGTCTTCCCCCGACCGTAACGACGGCATGGACGCACAAGTTCCCGAATATCTCGCGTCCGAGCTCTCTGTGAAAAAGACGCCTTAATAGTTGAAGAAATCCACAGGCTACGCCTGTGCTCTCTGCACGGCGCCCTGCGCCCTATCATCCTCTGGACCGTGTCCCGCTCGTGCCCCGTGGGACCGCCTTCGCGGCTCCCTTCCCCCTCTTTTTGGACATGACGTCCTCTGATCTCCCAGGGCAGGACGATCCGGCCCTCAGGGTATCTGATTCCCGCATTCATCCGTACGTTTACGGATGAATGCGGGAGGTGTTCGGATGAAGTTGATATTAAAGGCCAAAAATAGCTGCCTACCTTCGGTAAGTTACGACTGGACGACTCCAGAGCTGCTTCCCGAACGGCTGTGGGAATCCGCCTCCGCCCTGGCTCCAAGCTTCAGCGAACTTCACTGGATGTATTAATTTATTTACAGTGTCAGAGTCGGATTTTTTTGTTCTATGGTGGTGACATTAGCATGAAAAGAGACCTGGATCTTATCCGGCTCATTCATTTGAAGGTCGAAGACGACTATGACTGTGCGGAACTCATCAATCTCAAGATTGATGGATATTCTGCCAAAGCTATAGCTTATAACAGCCAACTCGCGTTCGAAGCTGGTTACCTTAGTAACTGCAGCGTCCAATACGCGGATAACGGCGTTTGGACTTTCAGCGTTGGCTCGCTGACCTGGGAAGGCCATGACTTCCTCGACAGGATTCGGGACGATTCGAGGTGGGGTAAGATTAAAAAGGCGGCTAGGGACAGGGGGGCTGCCTCTCGTTGCCGAGACCGTTGGGACGATTTCTTCCGCAATCATTACGGCGGCGGTCGAAGGTGCTACGGACTCGTTTCTCAAACAATACGGTATGCAATAGGCTCGGCTCTTGCCCTTGTGTGAGAAGTGGCATGTCAGAGGTTTCTCAAGTCCTTTGAACAATCGCGTGGCACAAGCGTTTCAGGGCTCCGGAGTATCATCTTCGGAGCCCCTTTGTTTTTCTGAGCTTGGCTCGTTCGAATGTCGTGTGTTAGGAGTTAACTTTGTCTGATGAACAACAGGGCGGTGTTTGCTCAGGGTCTAGCGATTACAAGCTTGCCAAAGCCGCCACGTACCCTGGCGCCATGGTGAATCTTGCTCCTGGCATGTCGGATGCCATCTGGGCCGCAAGCGCCCCGCACCTCAAAGGTCTCACACTGATCCAGGACTCCGTGCGCGCCATAACCGAGCAGTTCACCAAAAACCTCGTAGGCCTCTTTAGCCCAGTTACCCAGATTAACTCGCAAACGAGCTCCCAGCTCGGTGTCCTTGACGAGTTTCTGGAGTCCGCGTGCTCGAACCTACCCCCCCTAATGGAGCAGCTAGCGAAAATAGGCGCTTCGCTCGACTGGGAGGCCATCCTTGAGGATTCGAGGCGTTGGGGCTCGTATGGCTGGGCAATCACGAACGACCTGTTCACCTACAACTCGCCGCCGCACTGCCCCTCGACGCTCGGGGAGGCCGATGCCGCCTACCTCTCATTCCTCGATCTTGACGTCCTTATTGCTGGCCTTGAGGGCAGCGTTGCCAAGAAAGTCGACTTTCGCGAGGCTGTCGAGCTCTTTCACGAGAAGCACTATAAGCCCTGTGCCATGATGCTTTGCTCGCTCATTGACCGAGAGCTGTTTCGCGCATGCTGTGGGCCAAGGCGAGATGAGGGGGCAAGCATAAACAAAGGTCTTGGTCTCGCGAGCTGAAAAGGCTGAACGGTTCGCTTTCAGATGGAAGCGACAGTGAGCTCCCCGCCATGGCCATTTCGATAATCGACTTTGCCAACATATGCGAGGCCGTGGACTACTTCTTCAGGTCGGGAGATGACTTCAACCGGGAGCGAGAGGGCGAGCTTAACGAAACTTTCTCGATCACGGCATGATGGACAAGCCGGTCCAACACAAGACTTGTATCAAGCTTTTCGTGCTGCTGGAAGCCGTGAGCTCGTCGTTTCCTGACGCGTTGGGATGTGTCTCTGGCTTGGCCAAGGGGTAGACTGCCATTTTCATTATGCTTGGGCGCCTCGGCTCGAGTTGACCCCTCCTTTCACCGATTGGCAAAACGATTTACACCTAATTGTGGACATCGCTCACGCGATTTTTCTTTGCTCCTGTATTGATCTCGCTAAACTGATAAGTGCTGCTACCAGGGCATTTTTCTGGTGCACATTCTATTGGCTCCTGCGAAGATCGGAGCGGGTATGTTTGCTGCCGAGTCCATCACCTGCCGTTATCACATTGCGATCGCTGCCATGGCCTGCCTATGCTTTTTGCTGGGCGGGCCTTCTTATGCCGCGGGCGCGGAGAGCCTGATCATCGCGGGCGCGACGTACTACGAGCCGGGCGTGTCGGGCTCCGGTTGGGCCTGGACCGATGCCGAGCATCTGGAGCTTAACGGCTACGCGGGCGATGCCATCGGCGCCGACGGCGACCTGGTGCTGACGCTTACCGGGCAAAACTCCGTGACGGAGTCGCATGCGCCCGATGCGGACATCACGCTGTGCGGCATGGAGGTGTGGGGCAACCTGACGCTCCGCGGTACCGGGACCCTGACGGCGACGGGCTCGCAGTGCGGGATCCACGTCTCGCAGGCGCTCGCGGTGGACGGATGCACCGTCGACGCCCGGGCAGACGGGGCCGATATTTCGGACGAGGCGGTGGCGGGCGTGATCGCCGGCGACATGGCCGTGCGCGGCGGCGGGCGTGTCGTTGCCGCGGGCACAGGGTCCGGAGCGGGCGTGCGCGCCTACGGCGTTTATCTGCAAGATGCGGGCCTTGACGCTGGTGCGGCCGGCTGCCGGCTTTCTGTCGATGCCTCGTGGCTTGATGCGGCCGGAGCCGACAGCGGCGTTGCGTGCGCGGGCGGGTCGCTTGTGTCTGCGATGTTTGTGACGCCTGCTGGCGGGGTCTTTGGTGCTAGTGGCGTGGTTGATGCCTCCGGTGCGGTGGCACCTCATGTGGTGATTGAGCCCAATGTCGCCACGCCTCCGGCGGGGGAGACCGACAGGGGCGAGGTACCGGGTGATAGCACGGACAACTCTCCCGCCGATGCTAACCCCGCTGCCGGAGAGCCCACCACGGGTCCCACGGCAAATCCCTCGCTGAAACCCGCGGCCGCGACAACCAAGACAACAACGACAATAACCAAGACCACGGTCGCCAAGACGGCCAAGCCCAAGCCTGCTACAGCAACGAAGTCGTCGCTCCCCAAGACCGCCGACAGCAGCTGGCTTGCCACCTCCGCGGTCCTCATCCTGTTGGGGACAGTGCTTCTGGGCATCGCACATCGCTGTTGAGATAGCTGCCATTTGGAAGAAAGGGACATCCACAAGAATAGCTATTTGCGTGTTTGCTTATAGGCGCCCAATTATCGAAGGCAGAGGCCATACGAACGCGACCATGGGCTCAATTAATATGCGCGGTTATCTCTTTACTTGTAGCAGCCATCATTGGCAAGAAACAATATTGCCAGAGCAAGTGTATGGAGGAATTCGGGTGTCGCCAGAACGAGAGAGAGACGAGCGTAGGCACGCCGAGGGAAATAAGGCGCAGGCGGTCGAGTTTGTCTCGAGGTATTACTCAGACATAGGCTTAATTTCGCTTTGCGCTGTCGTCGCCATGCACAATGATCTTTTTTTATTATTCATGCGAGATGTACCGGAACTTCTATTGTCTCGTGCCGGAGGTTCAAAATCTGATTCTTAAATAATGCAATCTTGACTTGCGGGTCAGGGGAGAGAATGACCTGTTCGTCCGTTGCATCGCCGCGGTCGAAGCCGCACTCCGTGACCGACGCTTCCTTCACCCATTCGTTACTTGACTCTGCCTAATTCTGCCTAATTCATTTTTTCGAAACCTCAGTCATTTCCTTTATTACTTGGGTATACTTAAATCAGAAATTGGTCGTAGGGCGCGACCAACGGAATCAAAAGAAAGCCCACTGAGAAGATTTTGGTCGTAGGGCGCGACCAACGGAATCAAAAGAAAGCCCACTGAGAAGATGCCTTCAATCTCTTTGGGTTGGAGGCATTTTCTTTTTCGGAGGGTCTGCATGATTTCTAAAATCGTCTTTTTAACAAACTCGTTTTACCAAGATCATCCAAACCCGCCGTTCAAAGAGATGGAACAAAAGCATAATCGTCCTTACATCGTCTTTTTGGTCGAAATCGAGGGACATACGTGGGCCATACCTTTTCGCTCGCACATTCGCCATGGGCACGCATTCTTTACCGATGCCGAAAACAAATGCGGGATTGATTATTCGAAAGCCGTCGTTGTAGACAAGCCAGAATATATAGATCAACAGGTGCGTCCACACTTGCGCCAGAACGAATATGAAGCTCTTCGCGGAAATGAATTCGCAGTTCAAAAGGGATTTGAAAAATATATCAAGCTTTACAAGCGGGCCGTTCGATCGGGGCATCCGCGCTATCAATCGCTTCTCAAGTATTCGACGTTGCAGAATTATGATTTGTAGCCAAGTTGGAGCATGGTGGTTTCAGGCTCCGCCGTATGCTCAAATCATATTCACACAATAATTTGAAGAAGGGACGCTGTGTGGAGGCCACAAAGCGTCCCTTCTTTTCCCTGCTTGACAGCCGGGGCCAGGCTCTCAGTGTGTCGGACCCCAGTTGGGCCTGGACCGATGCCGACCATCTGGAGCTAAACGGCTACGTCACCCAAGACAAACTCAAAGACCAAGACGACGGTAACCAAGACTACGCTGCCCGCGTCCTCCAAGCCAAGAGCCACCACTGCGACATCAGCGACGCTCCCCAAGACCGCCGACAACAACTGGATCGCCGCTTCCTTAACGCCTTTCATTCTGGAAGCAGCGCTCCTTGCTGCCGCATATCGCTGCTAAGGCCCGTTTAAGCGAGACCAGGAGAGTGGTGAATGAAGCTACTGCGGAAGTCTTTAGTCTTCTACTGAATCAATTTCTTAGAGATTGGGGTGTATCAGCTATAGCTGCGACGGCACTTTTTAGCTGTGCTTGATAGCTTCACAACCAGTTGCCGATGTTGAGCCTTACTCTTCATCTGCTCGAGCGATAAGATAATTGCAATCCAAATGCTGCCGTTTATAAAGCTCCATTTGGACCCAATTGTCTACATCGCTGGAGACCAACCATGAGAAACAACTATCAAATTAAAACCGTCGCTTCGGCCCCTCCAAGAAGGCAAATTCAGGCAGGGAAGGTCATTTGCGTTAGCGGGCTTATATTTACCCTTGGCAGCCCATTTATAGCTTGGCTGCTCAGCGTTGGTGTAAATCGTGTGCCGTCTTTCCCCTTGATATTATTCGGCTTGTTCTTGTTTTTGGATGGTCTCCTAATTATCTTGATCGCTTCGAAGCAGCAAGAAGAACTCCTTAAACTACGCCAATCGCTCCTAGAAGATGATCCGCAAATCGTCGCAAGCGCCGAAGAGTTTATGGCTCAGCGAAAGGCCCTGACACAGCAAGGCGAAATTACTGGCATATTCATTGTCCATAATGCAACCAAAGATCTGTACTACGTAGGCCAAAGCGCAAAAGCGATTGACCGGGCGGCCATACAGTTTCTCGGTAGGGGCAATTGCGATGTGTATGCCGACTATAAATACGGTGACTCATTCAACGTGCGCATAATCCCGCTTTCAGAAAGCGGCTACGAAAGTCTCAATGAGCTAAAACGCGCAGCGATACAAGCGCTCGAGGCTGCTGGCGAGGAGCTTTATTAAGAGCGACTGTTAGGATAAATGAAATGGCAAGCTCAAATAACACAGGTAACAACGAGGAATTAACTCCGTCCGTCGAAGAAACGCTTCTTAACGAATCTGGCTCGATTGCCAGGGTCAAATCGTTCTCATGGATTTGGTTTATCAATAAGGAACGAATCCACGACATAGATCCCGTCCAATGCGGCAAATGGATGTTCTTCTTCTCTCCATTCAAAACCGCCCTCATGGATAACATTGTCGGAACCGCAGTTCTTGACGGCGTCGTCGTAGAGGCCAAATACTCGAATCCCGAAACGCTCATCGCGGCGGGCTCGAAACAAGGTGTCTGTTGTTTTTACCTAAACGGCAACGATAGAGAAGGCCATAAGAGGGTGCTGAGCTACATGCTGGAAAATGGGCTGATCAGGAAGACAAAGACCGGAAAGCTTTATAACATTTCGTTCAAGTTCGACTCTGAAACCTATGCAGGAAAGTACAAGGGGAGCGGCTTCTCCGGAAAGATAAAGCTCGCGGATTTCGTAGACCTGGAAACGGGAGAGTTTATATAGGACAGCGGGCGGAATGATGAACTAGACGCCATGAGAACTCGGTATCCTCGGCATTGGCGCTCTCAAAAACCTTACGCTGCAGCATCGAAGACCTCGCCTGGCAACCTTGCGTACGCTCTTGCCAAAATAGCGATTCTGATAGCACAAATTTATTTTTAGAATCACTCCTGGTTTCAAAAATAAAAAAGGTCAAAGGCTCTAAACCTCTGACCTGATCTCTAGATGGTGGGCGATACAAGATTCGAACTTGTGACCCCATCCGTGTGAAGGATATGCTCTACCCCTGAGCCAATCGCCCGTCGCCTTTCGGCAAAAGAGATACTAACATAGCCGCGCCCGGTTTTCCAAGAACTTTTTGCCTTCGATTTTAAATTCGTGACCATCCTTGATTATCGACTTTATCCGAACACCTCCCACATTCATCCGCA
>UMGZ01052651.1_pt1 | contig 23741 bp, 22 predicted proteins | sample 1965421 | NCBI WGS metagenome assembly UMGZ01 (sample SAMEA4836087, study PRJEB28245) | human gut metagenome | biome: gut microbiome; material: fecal sample | place: Denmark | collected 2008
TCTTATAGAATATCCTATTCTAAATTACCACTTAGTTTATTTCAAATTTTCAAAGAAAAGAGCGGCAAACGAGACTCGAACTCGCGACCCCGACCTTGGCAAGGTCGTGCTCTACCAACTGAGCTATTGCCGCCTTTAAACACTGTTGTGTTGTGCATTTCTCTAAATGCGGTGCAAAGGTAGACATTATTTCCGAAACCGCAAGCATTTCCGAAAGAAAAATTCCATGAATTAACCTTTGTTAAGGAAATAAGCCAGTTTCTCCTTATTATATATAAGCTAATCCATCCTGGAGCGATAATCTGAGAAGGAATAGTCGCGCAAGTATTCAAGATCGCCGTCTGTGTGGAGCAGGGCGATGGAGGGATGGTGGATGCCGTTGAACATGGTGGTCTTGACGGTCGTGTAGTGGAGCATGTCCTCGAAGATGACATTCTCGCCCACGGAGAGCGCATGGTCAAACTGCCAGGAGGCCATGAAGTCGCCGCTGAGGCAAGAGCAACCGCCGAGCCGATAGACATGGTCGCCGGGGGCGTCGGCCTCCACCACGCGGGCGCCACGCACGGCGGGATGGTAGGGCATCTCCAGGCAGTCGGGCATGTGACAGGTGAAACTCACGTTGAGCACGGCGGTGCGGATGCCGCTGTCCTCGACAATATCGACGACCTGACTCACCAGGGGACCGGTCTGCCAGCCAAAGGCGCTGCCGGGCTCCAGGATGATGTGGAGCCAGGGATAGCGGGCGTGGAAACCGCGGAGCAGGGCCACCAACGCATCGACGTCGTAGTCGGCACGGGTCATGAGGTGGCCGCCGCCGAAATTGATCCACTTGATCTGGGGAAACCATTTGGCAAAATGGTCTTCTATATGTACGAGCGTGCGCGCGAAGACGTCGGCGCCGCTCTCGCAATGGCAATGGCAATGGAAGCCCTCGATGTGGGCGGGCAACTGATCGGGCAACTGGTCGGCACTGACGCCGAAGCGGGTGCCAGGCGCACAGGGATTGTAGAGGAGCGTCTCGACCTCGGAGTAGCGCGGATTGACGCGCAGGCCGAGGCTCAGGCCGGGATGGGCCGCGAGCATGGCGCGGTGGTGGCGTGCGTACTGGGAGAGGGAGTTGAAGGAGACGTGGGACGAGAGGCGCGCGATCTCGGGGGCCTCGTCGTCGGAGAGGGCGGGCGTGAAGGTGTGGACCGGCGCGCCAAAGTCCTCGTAGCCCAGGCGGGCCTCGTAGAGCGAGGAGGCCGTCGTGGCGTGGATATACTCGCGGAAGATGGGGAACGTCTTCCACAACGCAAAGGCCTTGAAGGCCAAAATGATCTCAACATCAGCCTCGTCGGCCACACGCTTGATAAGGGCAAGATTGCGGCGCAGACGGGCCTCCTCCAGCACGTAAACGGGCTGGTGAACCTCAGAAAAAGTCTCTTTATTCACTTTCATGCTGCAAAAGTAGCAAAAAAAGATTGCAAGTGTCACACTTTTTTTCTAATTTTGCAGCGGAAATAAGTCATCATCACACAATCAACCAAAGACAAATGAGTGATAACAACTCTTTTCTGGTCTTTTCCGGTACAAAGACCCGTTACTTGGCAGAGAAGATTTGCGCAAGTTTAGGAGTGCCTCTTGGCAACCTCGTAAGAACGCAGTTCTCCGACGGAGAGTTTGTGGTAAGCTATGAGCAGAGTATCCGCGGCAAGGATGTATTCCTCGTTCAGAGCACCTTCCCCAACTCCGACAACCTCATGGAGCTGCTGCTCATGATCGACGCAGCCAAGCGTGCGTCCGCACGTCAGATCAACGCCGTCATCCCCTACTTCGGATGGGCTCGCCAGGACCGCAAGGACAAGCCGCGCGTGAGCATCGGCGCCAAGCTCATCGCCGACCTCCTGAGCACGGCAGGCATCGACCGCCTCATCACCATGGACCTCCACGCCGACCAGATCCAGGGTTTCTTCGACATCCCCGTCGATCACCTCTACGCCTCGGGCGTGTTCATCCCCTACATCCAGTCGCTCCGACTGAAGGACATGGTCATCGGTAGCCCCGACGTGGGCGGATCGAAGCGCGCCAACAACTACGCCAAGTACTTCGGTTGCCCGCTCGTGCTCTGCAACAAGACGCGCGCCCGTGCCAACGTGGTGGACAGCATGCAGATCATCGGCGACGTGAAGGGCAAGGACGTCATCATCGTCGATGACATGGTGGACACTGCCGGCACCATCACCAAGGCTGCCGACATCATGAAGGAGGCAGGCGCCAAGAGCGTGCGCGCCTTCGCCAGCCACTGCGTCATGAGCGGTCCCGCATCGGAGCGCGTGCAGTCTTCGGCCCTGGAGGAGATCGTCTTCACCGACTCGATCCCCTACACCGACCGCTGCTCCAAGGTGAAGCAGCTCTCCGTGGCTGACCTCTTCGCAGAGACCATCCGCCGCGTCGTAGACAACAAGAGCATCTCCTCGCAGTATCTCCTGTAGGACGAGGCGACATAGCATCAACACAAAGGCAGACCGTGCGCTCATCAGAGGGCAGGGCCTGCTTTTTTTTTGTATTTTCACGCCCCTGCCTGAGGATTTTCCTCTCCATCCAGCTCTCTCTGAGAAGGTCCACCCTGCCCTGTCTTTGGATTCCCCGCTCCATCCAACTCTGTCTGAGAGGGTTCCACCCCACCCTGCCTGAGGGGATTTCCACCCGGTCTGCAAAAACCATTATTTTTAGGTATTGCCCCATTCGGCAAAAGTCAGTACTTTTGCAACCGTAAACAGTTATCAAGAATCAAAAAACAGCAAACAAGCAAGGAAATGAAAGCAACAGTAGTAGTATATGGATCATCGACGGGCACCTGCGAGAGCATTGCGCAGACCATCGCGGAGAAACTGGGCGTGGAGGCCATCGACGCCGCCAATCTGAGCGCCGACACCATCAAGACCAACGACAACCTCCTGCTCGGCACGAGCACATGGGGCGCGGGAGAACTGCAGGACGACTGGTACGACGCGCTGAAAACGATCAAGGCCGAGGGCCTGGAGGGCAAGACCGTGGCCGTCTTCGGCTGTGGCGACTGCGAAGCCTATTGCGACACGTTCTGCGGAGGCATGAAGGAGCTCCACGACGCGGCCGAGGCAGCAGGCGCACACGTGATAGGATCGGTCGATGCGGCGGGCTACTCCTATGAGGACTCGGAGGCCGTCGTGGATGGACGCTTCGTGGGACTCGCCCTCGACGACGTCAACGAGGACGACAAGACCGAGCAGCGCATCGAGGCTTGGCTGGAGGAGATCAAGCCGAGCCTGTAGGAGGTCAAGTCCTGTAGGAAGCCAAGTTCGTAGGAGGCCAGGTCCGCTGCCCCAAGGGCTGGACAGGACCCTACTTCTAAGAGACCAAAAGCCTGCTCCGTGGGAGACCATGGGTGGCCCACGGGGCAGGATGACACATAGCAAACAACCCAATCAATAAAAAGCGAGGAGACAAAGAGAAATGGAACAGAGAGAGGTGATGCCGCTGGCCGACATGAAGGTGCTCATGAATCATATCTATGAGTATAAGAAGGGAGTGAGACAGATGGTGCTCTACACCTTCAACGAGAAGTATCGCGACTTCGCCGTCAACCGACTGGAGAAGCAAAGCATCGACTACATCATCCAGCCCGTGGGCAACGGAAGGGTCAACCTCTTCTTTGGCAAGAGGGAGTGTATGGCGGCCATCCGACGCATGGTGACGCGGCCGCTCTGCCAACTCACGCCCGAGGAGGACTTCATCCTCGGCGCCATGCTCGGCTACGACATCTGCGCCCAATGTGAGCGCTACTGCGAGCGCAAGCAGCGCTGCGAGTGCGCTTCTGTCTCCAACTGACACACCTCGTCACGCAAGGATAAAAGCACTAATAATCAATTGGTTATATGCTTTTATCCATACAAGGCGCACCCCGCCTCGACGTATGGCCCAAGGCGCCGCTTTGGGCTGTGGACTGCTGGGCCCACAGCTCGTTCTTGACGGCACCACCAGCCCAAGGCAAGGGAATGACTTTTTCCTCCCTGCCTACCCCACCGCAAGCCCAAGGACTATCCCACTACGGCCCGCGCTTGTTTCAAAACAAAAATCTTTCTTAAAATAAAGCAAAGGGGCGGCCTTTTTAATATTATTTAGATACCACCATTCCCCCTTATGGCATAAATTGTGTAATTTTGCGACAAAATAAAAAGTGGTACGCAAAACAAATACAGAATAGCGTCTAAATAGAGACAACAAATACGTTTATGTCAGAATCCATTGATATTCGCGAGCTCAACGCCCGCATCGAGCAGCAGAGTGCGTTTGTGACCAACATCACCGCCGGCATGAGCCACGTGATCGTGGGCCAGCAGCACCTCGTAGAATCGCTGCTCATCGGTCTCCTCTCCGACGGCCACGTGCTGCTGGAGGGCGTGCCCGGACTGGCCAAGACGTTGGCCATCAGCACCCTTTCGAAACTGGTCGATGCCGACTTCAACCGCATCCAGTTTACCCCCGACTTGCTCCCCGCCGACGTGGTGGGCACGATGATCTACTCGCAGAAGGAGGAGCGCTTCCTCGTGAAGAAGGGTCCCGTCTTTGCCAACTTCGTGCTGGCCGACGAGATCAACCGCGCACCCGCCAAGGTGCAGAGCGCGCTGCTGGAGGCCATGCAGGAGCATCAGGTGACAATCGGCGAGGAGACCTTCGCCCTCCCCAAGCCCTTCCTCGTCATGGCCACACAGAACCCCATCGAGCAGGAGGGCACCTACCCGCTGCCCGAGGCCCAGGTGGACCGCTTCATGCTCAAGGTCATCATCGACTACCCCACCATCGAGGAGGAGAAGCGCATCATCCGCGGCAACCTCGCCGGAGAGCGCACGGAGGTCTATCCCGTGACCGACGCCCAGCAGATCCTCCACGCACGCAGCGTGGTGGAGGAGGTCTATATCGACGAGAAGATAGAGCAGTACATAGCCGACCTGGTCTTTGCCACACGCTACCCCGACCGCTACAAACTCTCGTCGCTCCACCAGTACATACAGTTTGGAGGAAGCCCCCGCGCAAGCATCAGCCTGGCCAAGGCGGCCAGGGCCTACGCCTTCATCAAGCGCAGGGGATATGTCGTACCCGAGGACGTGAGAGCCGTGGCCCACGACGTGCTGCGCCACCGCATCGGACTGACCTATGAGGCCGAGGCCGCCAACGTCACCACGGAGGACATCATCTCCCAGGTCATCAACAAAGTGGAGGTGCCCTGATGGACGCGCAAGAGCTTTTGGGCAAAGTGCGCAAGATCGAGATCCGCGCACGCGGACTGAGCCGCAACGTCTTCGCAGGAGAGTATCACTCGGCTTTCCGCGGACGAGGCATGGCCTTCTCGGAAGTGCGCGAATACCAGTACGGCGACGACGTGCGCGACATCGACTGGAACGTCACGGCACGCCTGCACCGCCCCTACGTCAAGCTCTTCGAGGAGGAACGCGAACTGACGGTCATGCTGCTCGTCGATGTCAGCGGATCGCTCGACTTCGGAACGACGCAGCAGACGAAGCGAGACATGGCCACGGAGATGGCGGCCACGCTGGCCTTCAGCGCGATACAGAACAACGACAAGATAGGGGTGGTGTTCTTCTCAGACCGCATCGAGAAGTATATCCCGCCACAGAAGGGACGACGCCACATCCTCTACATCATCCGCGAGATGCTGCAGCTCAGGCCGCAGAGCCGCCGAACCAACATCGGACAGGCCATCGAGTTTCTCAACCGCGTCACCAAACGGCGCACGACAGCCTTCCTCATCAGCGACTTCTATGACACCGACGACTACGAGCACACGCTCAACATCGCCAACCGCAAGCACGACGTCGTGGCCATACAGCTCTACGACCCCTTGCTGCGCGAGTTGCCCAACGTGGGACTGCTCAGCGTCAGCGACGCCGAGACGGGCCACGAGATGATCATCGACACGGGCGACAAGCGGCTCAGACGCCGCCACCACGACTACTGGTTGCAGCAGGAGCAACGGCTGCGCGCCATGCTGAGCCGCTGCCAGGTGGACCACATCTCCCTGGCAACCAACAACGACTACGTACAGGCCCTGCTGCGGCTGTTCAAACAGAGAGGAAGAGCATGAGAAAGCAGACGATACTACTATTGGTCCTCGGCGTGCTGACGCCGATCATGGCCCTTGCGCAGGCCAAGGTGACGGCCCGCCTCGACTCCACCAGCATCAAGGTCGGGTCGCAATGCAGGCTGGTCGTGGAGGTCAGCGCTCGGCAGGGTGCGCACATCCTGTGGCCGACGCTCAAGGACCACCATCTGTCCAAGGAGATAGAGGTGGTGGGACAGCGGACCGAGGGCGATAACGAGGAGGGACAATCCACGATGCGCAAGGTCTATACGCTCACCGCATGGGACGAGGGCAGACAGACGGTGCCGGCGCTCACGGTGGACGTGGACGGCAAGAAATACAAGACGGAGGCCATCGCCCTGGAGGTACTGACCGTGCAGACGGACTCCATCCGCCCGGACGATTCCAAGCCGCCCTACGACATCCAGGAGCTGCCCTTCAGCCAAGAGGAATGGACGCCGATCTACCTATGGAGCCTGCTGGCCCTGCTGCTGACGATTGTGGGCTGGTATCTCTTCTCGCGGCTGCGCAGTGGCAAGCCCATCATCAGCCACAAGCAGATTCTACGCCAGGAGCCGCCCCACCAGAAGGCCCTGCGGCGCATCAACGAGATCAAGGCGGCACGCCTCGAAGGGGGCGACGACCAGAAGGAATACTACACGCTGCTGACGGAGGCGCTGAGAAGGTATATGAGCGAGCGCTTCGGCTTCAACGCCATGGAGATGACCTCGCAGGAGATCGTCCAGCGACTGAAGGCGGACCAGGATCCCACGAAGATCGACGAACTGCGCGAACTCTTCGCCACGGCCGACCTCGTGAAGTTTGCGCGCTTCGCCGCCGACCGCCATATCGGCGAGATGTATCTGGCCAACGTGGTCCGATTCATCGAAGACACGAAACTGGCGGACACGCCGACGGAGATATGCGTGGAGGAGACGCTGAGCGACGAGGACCGCAGCAAGCGACGCCGCAGACGGGGCGTCCGCATCGCGCTCTGGCTGATCATCGCCGCCACGGCGGCAATAGTGGCCTACGTAGCCTGCATGGCCTACCAGCTGCTGTAGCCTGCCATTCGGACGCGGGTCCTGCGCATCAACAAAAGAAAGAAAAAATGGAATTTGCTAATAAGGAATATCTGCTGCTCCTGCTGCTGCTCATACCCTATGTCTTGTGGTACTTCCTGTATCGCAAGAACCGACTACCGTCGCTGAGGATGAGCACCACGAAGGCCTACCGCTACGGACCGCGGTCGCTCCGCATGAGGCTGCTCCACCTGCCGATGCTGCTGCGCTGCCTGACGTTTGCGCTGGTCGTCATCGTCCTGGCGCGCCCGCGGACGTTCAACCCGCTCGACAAGCGAGAGGTGGAGGGCATTGACATCATGCTCGCCATGGACGTCTCGACGAGTATGCTCGCCGAGGACGTGGCTCCCTGCCGCATGGAGGCGGCCAAGGACGTGGCGGCGGAGTTTATAGCCGGAAGGCCCAACGACAATATCGGACTGACGATCTTCGCGGGTGAAGCCTTCACGCAGTGTCCCATGACGACCGACCATACCACGCTGCTCAACCTCCTCCACGCCCTGCGCCCCGACCTGGCGGCCAGCGGCCTCATCGACGACGGAACGGCAGTGGGCATGGGACTGGCCAACGCCGTGAGCAGACTGAAGGACCAGAAGGCGAAGAGCAAGGTGGTCATCCTGCTCACCGACGGCAGCAACAACATGGGAGACATCTCGCCGCTGACGGCGGCCGACATCGCCAAGCAGTTTGGCGTGCGCGTCTATACCATCGGACTGGGAACCAACGGCATCGTCCGCTACCCCATCTCCGTCAATGGCATGAAGCAGTATGTGCAGGGACGCGGAGAGATCGACTACGAGACGCTGCGGAAGATAGCGCAGGCCACGGACGGCAACTTCTACCGCGCGGCCAGCAAGGGCGAACTGCAGCGCATCTACAAGGACATTGACAAACTGGAGAAGACGAAGCTCGTCGCATCTCCCTCGGCGCGCCGCTACGAGGCCTACATGCCCTTCGCCATCGCCGCCCTGGTCCTGCTGCTGGTGGAGGTGCTACTGAGACTGACGTGGCTGAGACGCCTGCCAGTGTGAGAAATAAGGAAGTAAGATATCATGTTCAGATTTGAAGATCCAACATACCTTTGGCTGTTGCTGCTCGTCCCGGCACTGGTGGCAATACGCATCATCGGCCTCCGCAGCCAGCGGAAGCGCATGGCGCTCCTGGGCAATCCCACCCTGCTCAGAACGCTCTCGCCAGGCATCTCGCGCCGGCGCCCGGCCATCAAGTTTTGGCTGCTGATGGCGGCCATCGCCCTGATGGTCGTCATGATCGCCCGCCCGCAGACGGGAAGCAGCATCTCGCACGAGAAGCGACAGGGCATACAGACGATGATCTGCCTCGACATCAGCAACTCCATGATGGCGCAGGACGTGGCGCCGTCGCGACTGGAGAAGAGCAAGATCGTGGTGGAGGACCTGGTGGATCACTTCCGCAACGACCAGATAGGAATGGTGGTCTTCGCCGGAGACGCCTTCATCCAACTGCCCATCACGAGCGACTATGTGTCGGCCAAACTCTTCCTGCAGGACATCGACCCGTCGCTCATCGGCACGCAGGGCACGGACATGGCACAGGCCATCCGGCTGGCCATGCAAAGTTTTGCGAAGAACGGCAAGCAGGGCAAGGCCATCATCGTCATCACCGACGGCGAAAACCACGAGGGGGGCGCAGAGGCAATGGCCAAGGAGGCAGAGAAGCAGGGCATCCGCGTCTTCATCCTCGGTATCGGAACGGCGGCGGGAGCTCCTATCCCCCTCGACGACGGCGGCTACATGAAGGACGCCTCGGGACAGGTGGTCATGACGCGCCTTAACGAGACAATGTGTCAGGAGGTGGCCAAGGCGGGCAAGGGTGTCTATATGCATGTAGATAACTCGCTCATCGCAGAGCGACAACTGGACAAGGAACTCCAAAAGATGCAGCAGGGGGCCATCGACAACGTCGTCTATAGCGACTACGACGAGCAGTTTCAGGGCGTGGCCATCCTCATCCTGATCCTCCTCATCGCCGAGGCCGTGATCCTGGAAAAGAAGCGCGAAAAGAAGGGGCAGGAGGCCTCATCAACAGAAAAAAAATGAAACAGACGGTTCTTATACTCATCGGGCTCCTCGTGGCCATGCTGCCAGCGTGCGCACAGGGCGACCGCCAACTGGTAAGGCAGGGCAACCAGCTCTACCGACAGGGCAACTATCCGCAGGCGGAACTCTGCTACCGCAAGGCGATAGCGGCTCAGCCGGCCAACGGTACGGCCCACTACAACCTCGGCTGCGCGCTGCAAAAGCAGCAGAAGGACCAGCAGGCCCTCGTACAATACAAGCAGGCGGCCAAGACGATCAGCGGACCGAAGCGACAGTCGCAGGCCTACTACAACATGGGCACGGTGCTGCAGGGACAGAAGGAGTATGCCAAGGCGATGGAGGCCTACAAGAACGCCTTGCGCATGAATCCGCAGAACGAACGCGCACGCTACAACTACGTGCAGTGTAAGCGGCTGCTCAAACAGCAACAACAGCAGCAAAAGAATCAGAAGCAGAACAAGGACCAAAAGGACAAGAACAAGATCAAGGATAAGAATAAGAATAAGAATAAGAAAAAGGACCAAAATAAACAGCAAAACCAGAAGCAGAAGGACCAGCAGAAGCAGAAGCAGCAGGATCAAAACCAAATGAGCCGGCAGAACGCTGAGCTACTGCTCAATGCGGCCATGCTGAAGGAGCAGGAGACGCAGCAGCGGCTGAAACAAGCCATGCGCCAACCCAACAAGAGAAAGCTGGACAAAAACTGGTAAGGACGATACAAGACATATATGAAGCGATTGATACTGATATGTACGCTCTTCACGGCAGTCGCCTGCCTCTACGCCCAACGGGTGCAGGTGGCGGCTCCAAGCCATGTGATGGTGGGTGAGGAATTTCAAATCGAATATACGATCAACACGCGCGACGTGAGAAACTTCCACATCGGAAGCCTCCCCAGCGGGTTGGAGTGTCGCTACGGACCTTTCTGGTCAGAGCAGTCGAGTTTCCAGGACGTCAACGGCCACACCACCTCCTCGTCGTCGGTCTCCGTGGCCTACGTCCTCATAGCGCGTAAGAGCGGCACGTTCACCATCCCGCCAGCACGCTTCCACTCGAGGGGCAACAACCTGGCTTCCACACCGATCAAGATTGTCGCCTCGGGTGGCCACGCGTCGTCGCAGGGCTATGGGGCTCACGGCCAGGACGAAGGCTACGAAGAGGAGGAAGGAAGGCAGCAGGCAAGCAGCGGCAACGAACTGTTTATCAAGGTCTTTGCCAGCAAGACGCACGTCCGAGAGCAAGAGGCCGTACTCCTTACTTATAAGGTCTATACGACCGTCAACCTCGTGCAGCTCGACGGCAAGATGCCGGACCTCAAGGGTTGCCACGTGCAGGAGGTGAAACTCCCGCAGCAGAAATCGTTTCATACCGAGACCTACAAAGGCCGGCGCTACAACTGCGTGACGTGGAGCCAGTATGTGGTCTATCCGCAAATCACGGGCAAGATCACCATCCCGCCCATCACCTTCCAGGGTATCGTCAGACAGGAGAACCGAAGCGTGGATCCCTTCGAGGCGTTCATCGACGGAGCGGGCTACAGGAAGACCAAGCGCAACATCAAGGCTGATGGCATCACGATAAAGGTGGATCCGCTACCCACGAAGCCGAGCAACTTCTCGGGAGGCGTGGGATCGTTCAACATCTCGGGCCAGCTGACGAAGGCGGAGGTGAAGGCGGGAGAGCCGGTCACGCTGCGCATCGTCATCGGCGGAACGGGCAACCTCAAACTGATCCAGCAGCCCAAGGCCGACTTCCCGCAGTCGTTTGACAAGTACGACACGAAGGTGACGGACAAGACCCGACTGACGGACAACGGTATCGAGGGCAACATTGTCTATGATCTCCTGGCCGTGCCCCGCAAGGAGGGAGACTACACGATCCCGCCGGTCTCCTTCACCTATTTTGACATGAAGACGCAGGCCTACAAGACCATCAGTACCCATGCCTTCAAACTCAAGGTGCTGCCGGGCGACAATGCGGGCGAGGTCAACGACTTCACCGAGAAGCCGGGCGACATCCGTCCGATCAAGTCGGGAAGCACGGTCTTCGAGAACAGGGCCGACTTCTTCTTCGGATCGGCAGGCTGGTGGACGACGATCGTGTTGCTGATCATCGTGCTCCTCGCCGTGGCCTACACGTTCCGCAAGCGGGCCAAGGAGAACGGCGACTTCCTCCGCAACAAGCGCAAGAACGCCAACAAGGTGGCTACCATCCGCCTGCAAAAGGCCAACCAACTGATGTTGCAGGGCAATGCGGGCGAGTTCTTCGACGAGGTGCTCCGCGCGTTGTGGGGCTACATCGGCGACCGACTCAACATGGAGGCTGAGCAGCTCAACCGCGAGCACGTGGCCACCAAGCTCCATGAGCTCCACATCGACGGCGACACCATCCGCCGCTTTATCGGCGCCATCGACGAGTGTGAGTTTGAGCGCTACGCACCAGGTGACGCCAAGGGCAACATGAACCGCACCATCGAGGCGGCCATGACGGCCATCACACAGATAGAGAACGCTATGGAACAGAATCAGAAAGGGGCCAAGACGCGGGGCTTCAAGACGCTGCTGGTCGTCATGCTCTGCCTGATGGCGCTGCCCTCCCAGGCCGTCACCAAGCAGATGGGCGACAAGGAATACACGCAGGGCAACTACCTCCAGGCGGTCAAGGACTACAACGACCTGCTGCAACATGGGGTCTCGGCCGACGTCTATTACAACCTCGGCAACGCCTACTACCGACTGGACGACATCCCCCACGCCATCCTCGCCTACGAGCGCGCCCTGCTGCTCGCTCCAGGCGACGGCGACATCCGCTTCAACCTCCAGGTGGCACGGGCCAAGACCATCGACAAGATCACGCCGCAGTCGCAGCTCTTCTTCGTCACGGGCTATCGGGCGCTGGTCAATTTCATGCCCGTCGATGCGTGGGCAGTCTGCGGCATCCTCTCGCTGGTGCTCCTGATCGTCGCCCTGGCGGTCTTTCTCACCACCCGCAACCGCGTCCGCCGCACGGCAGGACGATACGCCGCCATCTCGCTGGGCGTCTTCTTCCTGCTCAGCACGCTCTTTGCCTGGCAGCAGCAGCAACAACTGGAGAACCACTGTGGAGCCATCGTCATGGGCAGTTCGGTGGCGGTGAAGAAGTCGCCCGACACGGCCTCGCCCGACCAGTTTGTCATCCACGAGGGCACCAAGGTCTTCATCAAGGACCGCGGCATCACGGGCTGGTTCCTCGTCCAACTGGAGGACGGGCGCGAAGGTTGGCTCACCGCAAGGCAGATAGAAGAGATCTGACGCTCACAGCAGCGCTCACAAACGATTACCCATACAGCATTCATGGATATACAATCACTTCTGACCTCAGATCAGCAGTTGCTCCTCGCGATGAACGGCAGCGACTCTCTGTTTCTCGACCAGCTCGCCCTCATTCTCACCAGCGCGTGGACGTGGGTGCCTCTCTATGCCTCCTTGCTCTACCTGGTAGTGAAAAACAACGAGAAGGCGGGACAGATTATCCTGGCCGTGATCTCGGCCTTGCTCTGTGTCGGCATCGTCACGGGCATTGACAACGGACTGGTGAAACCCGAGGTGGCGCGGCTCCGTCCTTCCTTCGAGCCTGCCTTGGAAGGACTGGTGCGCACGGTAGATAACTACAGGGGGAGCGGCTACAGTTTTTTCTCGGCCCATGCGTCCAACACCTTCTCGCTGGCTGTGTTCTTCAGCTTGCTCATCCGTCGCAGGACAGTCACCGTGGCGCTCCTCACGTGGGCGCTGGTCAATAGCTGGACGCGCATCTATCTCGGCGTCCACTACCCCTTCGACGTGCTGGTCGGCATCCTCTTCGGATCATTGGTGGGACTGACGGTCTATCGGCTCTACTTCCGCCTGTATCTCCGCATCAGTCCGAAACTCCACTACATCTCCACGCAATACACCCGCACGGGCTACAGTCTCTGCGACATCGACGTGTTCCTGACCGTCATGGTCTGCACCTGCATCTATGTATTGCTGCGCACGTTTGTCACGATAACGGTATAGGCACGTTGACGACACGATAAGTCGCGAGATCACGACACAAGGATATAAACACGATAGATAAAGACAACGTACAACGATAGTTATATAACAATGATGGACTCAGAAACAAAACATATTCACATAGCCGACTACAACTACCCGCTGCCCTCGGAGCGCATCGCCAAGTATCCGCTCAAGGAGCGCGACCAGTCGAAGCTCCTGCTCTACCGCCAGGGGGAGGTCGGCGAGGACGTGTTCGTAAACCTCTCCGCCTACCTGCCGAAGGGGTCGCTGCTCGTCTTCAACAACACGCGGGTCATCCAGGCGCGCATCCATTTCCGCAAGGAGACGGGCGCGCTCATCGAGGTCTTCCTCATGGAGCCGGCTCAGCCCACCGACTATGAGCGCATCTTCCAGACCACGGGCCACTGCGCCTGGCTCTGCATGGTGGGCAACCTCAAGAAATGGAAGGAGGGAGCGCTCACGAAGGTCTGCACCGTCAAGGGCAAGGACGTCACGCTGCAGGCGCAGCTCGACCGCAGCCGGACGGCACAGCTCAGCGGTGGCACCAATTACTGGGTGGACTTCTCATGGGACGACGACAGCGTCGCCTTTGCCGAGATACTGGATGCCATCGGCGAACTGCCCATTCCGCCGTACCTCAACCGCGAGACGGAGGAGACGGACAAGACGACCTATCAGACGGTCTATTCGAAGATAAAGGGTTCGGTGGCAGCACCGACGGCGGGTCTCCACTTCACGCAGAAAGTGCTCGCCGACATTGATGCCCACGGCATCGACCGCGAGGAGGTGACGCTCCATGTGGGAGCGGGAACGTTCAAGCCCGTGAAGTCGGAAGAGATAGAGGGCCACGCGATGCACACGGAGTATATCGCCGTCAGATGCCAGACGTTTGAGAAGCTCCTGGCCCACGGATGCCATGCCACGGCGGTGGGCACGACGAGCGTGCGCACGCTGGAGAGCCTCTACTACATGGGTGTGAAACTGGCCATGAATCCGGACGCACAGGAGGAGGATCTCCACGTCAACCAATGGGAGCCCTACGACCTGCCACACAACGAGGAGGGACTGGTCCTCGTCGGAGGCAAGGCCGTCACCGCTGCCGAGGCCATCGGCCACCTGCTCCACTGGCTCGACGCGGCAAAACTCGACGTGCTCCACAGTAGCACGCAGATCATCATCGCACCGGGCTACACCTACAAGATCGTGGACAAGCTCATCACCAACTTCCACCAGCCGCAATCGACGCTACTCCTGCTCGTCAGCGCATTCGTCAAGGGCGACTGGCGCAAGATCTACGACTATGCGCTGGCCCACGACTTCCGCTTCTTGAGCTATGGCGACAGTAGTCTGCTCATCCCGTAAAGGGGACGGAAGGAAAAGGCTATATTGATACGATATAGAGAGAGACTATATATATAAGGTATTATATTATATAAGGTATTATATTATATAAGGTATATAGATTACATCACATTAGAGAAGATAAGAATATGAAGATAGGCGACAAAGTGAGATTTCTCAGCGAGAGCGGCGGTGGCCGTATCGCTGGCTTCAAGGGCAACAACCTCGTCTTGGTCGAGGATCAGGACGGTTTCGAGATTCCCATGCCCATCAACGAGGTCGTGGTCGTAGGCGACGAGGACTACAGCACGAAGCGAATGGTAGAGGTGGAGCAGCGCAACCGCGCCCAGGAGAAGGCGAAGGAGGACAAGCGCAGCCTGCGCCAGCGTCTCAACGAGGGCACGGACGACGCCGAGGCGAGGGCCAAGGGTCAGGATGCGGAGACGGTGACGGCCAAGGACCTGGCGGCCGACGATCCCTCCATCAACTTCGAGCCGCAACCTCAGGAGCGACGCGGCGGCGACAAACCGACGGTCTGCCTCGCCTTCGTACCAATGGACAAGCAAAACTTCAGTACGACGCGCTTTGAGTCCTACATTGTCAACGACTCCAACTACTATGTCCACTTCACCTACCTGGTGGCTGAGGGCAGCACCTGGTCGCTGCGACAGACGGGAGAGGTGGAGCCCAACACAAAACTCTTCCTGGAGGAGATCGGACGCGAGCAGCTCAACACGATGGAGCACCTCTGCATCCAGTTGCTGCTCTACAAGCGGCAGAAGACGTTTCTCCGTCTGCCCGCCGTCGATGTGCAGCTCCGCCTGGACGGCGTGAAGTTCTTCAAACTCAATACGTTCACGGACAACGACTTCTTCGAGCAGCCAGCCCTGCTCTACCCCGTCATGGAGGAGGGCAAGCCGCAGAATGGCTTCAACGTCTCTGCCGAAGAACTGAAGAGCCAGCTCTTCGGGGGCAACGCTCGCCCCAAAGAGGAGCGCAAGGCCGTGCAGCCTGCGCGCCATGACAATGCGGCCGTGCTCAACGATCTTGCCCCCGAGGCCGTCAATCCCGAACGGGGCAAGCTCGTCAAACGCTATGAACCGGCACAGTCGAAGAGCCGACAGGTGAAGCAGGTGCTCAAGAACGACAAGATCATCGTGGACCTCCATGCAGACCAACTGCTGGAGACGACGGCCGGCATGTCGAGTGGCAACATCCTCGACTACCAGCTCGATGTCTTCCGCCGCGTGCTCGACCGCTACAAGACCAACAAGGGACAGAAGATCATCTTCATCCATGGCAAGGGCGAGGGCGTGCTGCGCCAGGCCATCATCCATGAGCTCAACTACAAGTACAAGCATTTCCAATATCAGGATGCCTCGTTCCAGGAGTATGGCTACGGGGCAACGCAAGTGACCATCAGATAAATCGCCAAAGACTATGAAGTACGGATTCCTTACCGTGGCCGCCGCCATCCCCAGCGTGCGCGTCGCAGACCTCCACTACAACTTGGAGGAGATCAAGCGCCTCATCGACGAGGCCGAGCGCCAGCATGTCGAGGTGGTCGTCTTCCCCGAACTCTCCCTCACGGGCTACACCTGCCAGGACTTGTTTCGCCAGCGCACCCTCATCGACGGGGCGGAGCAGGCGGTGCTGAGCCTCCTGGAGTTTACGATGCGCAAGGACGTGATCGCCATCGTCGGCGCACCCGTCGAGGTGGGCAACTTACTGCTCAACTGTGCCATCGTCATCCAGCAGGGGCGCATCCTCGGCATGGTGCCAAAAACGTTTCTGCCCAACTACAGTGAGTTTTATGAGAAACGGTGGTTTGCCTCGGCCCAGGACCTCCACGACACGCCGCTCTGCTACGCGGGGGAGGACGTGCTTCTGACTGCCAGGCGCCAGCTCTTCCACACTTACGGCGACGCGCGCTTTGGCATAGAGATCTGCGAGGACGTATGGGCACCCAACCCGCCGAGCACCGAACTGGCTCTCAGCGGGGCGGACATCATCTTCAATCTCTCGGCCTCCGACGAGTTGATAGGCAAGCACGACTACCTGATCAACCTCCTGAAGCAGCAGAGCGCACGCAATATCTCGGGCTATGTATATAGCGGATGTGGCTACGGAGAGAGCACGCAGGATGTGGTCTATGGTGGCAACGCCTTGATCATCGAGAACGGACGCCTTATCAAGCAGTCGGATCGGTTCTCGCTGGAGCCACAACTGGTGGTGAGTCAAATCGACATCGACCGCCTGCGCGCCGAGCGCCGTAGCAACAGCACCTATGTCAATGCACAACGCGCACTCCGGCCTCAGGAGCGGGGTTACACCTACATCACCAACGAGGCCATGCTGCCGGAGACGCTGAAGGAGGAGTGGCAACTGCTGCGCGAAGTGGATCCCCACCCCTTCATCCCGAAGGCCGACAACATGCGGGCTTCCTGCGAGGAGATCCTCAACATCCAGACGCTCGGCCTCTGCAAACGCATCGCCCACACCCATGCCAAGTCGGTTGTCATCGGCATCAGTGGCGGGCTCGACTCCACCCTCGCTCTGCTCATCTGCGTGCGCGCCTTCGACCGCCTGGGGATTGACCGCAAACAGATCGTCGCCGTGACCATGCCGGGCTTCGGCACGACCGACCGCACCTACCACAACGCCATCTCGCTGATGGAGGCTTTAGGCGTCTCTATCCATGAGATCAGCATTGCCAAGGCCGTCACACAACATTTTGCCGACATCGGCCACGACGCCTCCGTCCACGATACAACCTACGAAAACTCGCAGGCACGCGAACGCACGCAGATCCTCATGGACCTGAGCAACAAGTATGGCGGACTGGTCATCGGCACGGGCGACCTCAGCGAACTGGCCCTCGGATGGTGTACCTACAATGGCGACCACATGAGCATGTATGCTGTCAACGTCAGCATTCCCAAGACGCTCATCCGCCACCTCGTGGCCTTCGTGGCCGACTCCGACGAGGCCTCCCAGCAGCTTTCCAAAGATGGACGCACGTCCCACGAGGTGCTCCACGATGTCATCGACACACCGATCTCGCCCGAACTGACGCCTGCCGACGACCAGGGCAACATCGCACAGAAGACGGAAGACCTGGTGGGGCCCTATGAGCTCCACGACTTCTTCCTCTACTATTTCCTCCGCTTCGGCTTCCGCCCCAAGAAGATCTTCATGCTGGCCATGCACGCCTTCGAGGGCCAATACTCCCGCGAGTTTGTCCACCACTGGCTGCACACGTTCTTCTGGCGCTTCTTCTCGCAGCAGTTCAAACGCAGCTGCCTGCCCGACGGACCAAAGGTGGGCAGCGTCAGCCTCTCGCCACGTGGCGACTGGCGAATGCCTACCGACGCGATTGTCGATAGCTGGATGCGCGAAGTGGACAGCGTGCTCGACGAATAGTCTGGCTATCATGGCGCATGGTGCGACTCCGTACTACGGATTCTTACCATGTGCCATGATAAAAATCCTATATCATGAGTTGCCACTGCGACCTGCTTCCACACGAACAACTATTACGGTTGATTCTTCCTTTTCTCTTGCTGGCCCTTGCGCCCCATGCGCTTGCCCAGCCTGCTGCCAACAACTTTCCGCCTCTTCCCGAACTTCTCCAGTATCAGGCCTCCAAGTCCAAGCAGGGCACGCGCTGGGCTCCTTTCCGCAAATATGCCATGCGACGGATGCGCTTGCCAGAGCCTATCGACGCCTCCAACAACCATCTATGGGGCTACCATGTCTCCCTACCCGATAGCTCATTCCAAGCCTCCCGTCCGCTCGACCGTCAGCTGAAGGCAGACGGTCCTCTCGCCTTCGCCGTGATAGACCACCCCGCAGGTTTCCTCCAACTGGTCTTTTGGGACAAGCGCATCTACCGCCACTATGCCGAATGGATCGCTCGTATCGGCTTCACCTTGTCCTCCCAGCGACCATCCTCCAACATCCTCTCCTACCGCAAAGAGGGTCTCAGTATCCGCATCGACATCACGATCTGGGCAGACTGCTACCTGATGGAGATCAGCGGATAAGGACCCTCATTCCCAATGCCCCAGGCTTCAGGATTAGAGGGACTCTTCCTTGATACGCAGGAATCAGAAGAAGCGCTTTTCTTACTCCCAAAAGAAGAAGATTTTTGATTCTAATCGATTTCTAATGCCACTCTAATCACTTTCTAAGACGTACTATCAAAAAAAGCTATTACCTTTGCAGAAAAAACAAGAAGATGATTCTATTGACAGATTATTTGGCAAGAATAGGCTTTGCCTTTCTGATGGGCACATTGATCGGCGTGGAACGACAGTTCCGCCAGCGCAATGCCGGACTGCGTACCAATATCCTCGTCTCGGTAGGCGCCGCAGCCTTCACGGTGTTGTCCTACGCCATGACCGCGGAGGAGGGAGACCCCTCTCGTGTGGCGGCACAGATCGTATCGGGCATCGGCTTCCTGGGTGGTGGTCTTATCCTAAAGGATGGTTTCACAGTAAGAGGACTCAATACCGCTGCCACGATATGGTGCTCAGCTGCTTGCGGTACGCTGTCGGGCGTAGGCCTTTATAGGGAAGCAGCCATCCTGGTGGCCTTTGTACTGGTGACTCACTGCCTTTTCCGTCCCTTATGCACATTCTTGGGCAAAAGGACGGCTGGCGTGTTCCACTATTCCGTGCGGGCGGAATGTCAGAGAAATGTGTCTGAGAGCATCCAGAAACTCATCATGGACACCCTCGCCTTTGACAAGAATGTGAAACTCAACTCCCTTTTCTACAAAGGCGACGAAGAACGGGTGACGGTATGTTGCGACATGGAGACGCTGGGAGAACACAAGGCGCTACTCGACCGCCTCGTCTCTCGCCTCCGCTCTCGCTCCGAGGTATATAGTGCCGGATGGGAGAAGAAAGAGGCCCCACAGGAGGACTTCTAACTCCGTCATCATGGTCCGGGCACAAACAAAAATGATTGAAGAACAGCATTTTATACCATCAAATAGGTTAAACAATGTCAATGCAATAAACCTTGTCGAGTTTTATGGGTCAAATAGAACGAACTCACTACTTATATTGCAATAGTAAAGATAAACAATATGATCAATTATTCTGGAAAACTACAACAACTGCTATGTCTGATCACCTGCGTCTTGATGGTTGTGGCTGTCAGCATTCGTAGGGACGGCAAGGTGGCAGGACGAGAACTGAAGCAGCAACAGAAGGCCTCGCCAAAGACAGAGACGATGGTCGTACTTGAGGATGGATCAGTACGATTGAATACTACTGAACTTGGAAAGGACATCATAGGCTACGGAGGTACTGTGCCTTTGGAAATCACCTTGCAGGACGGTAGGGTGAAGAATATCAAGGCCCTCGCCAACTCCGAGAGTCCCGAATTCTTTGGGGAGGCTTCAGCACTTCTTTCCAAATGGGATGGACAGACCATAGAAGACGCACAGAAAATGAAAGTGGACGGGGTGACTGGTGCGACATTCTCCTCCAAGGCTATCATCGGAAACGTACAGCGCGGACTTCAGTATGCGGCAAAGAATCCCGTAAAGGAGTCTGCATCTGCAGCGTTTGATTTTTCCGCCAAATCTATAGCTGGACTGATCGTGGTTCTTTTGTCCGCCATCCTGCCGCTTTTTGTCAAGGACAGACGATATCGAATAGGTCAGCAAATCCTTAATGTGATAGTACTTGGATTCTGGTGTGGATCGTTTCTGAACTACACATCGATCATCAGCTACATGTCCAATGGTATGAACGTGATGGCATTGATTGTTCCGGTCATCATGCTTATCACCGCCTTCGTATATCCTCTTTTTGGCAAGAAATCATACTATTGCACGCATGTGTGTCCGTTTGGTTCTTTACAAGAGCTTGCAGGAAAATGTGTAGGATACAAAATCCACATGAAACCGACGACTGTCAAGCGCCTGGATATGTTTCGCCAGATACTGTGGGCCCTCCTTATGCTATGTCTGTGGACTGGCGCATGGTTCGAGTGGATTGATTATGAGCCATTCTCGGCCTTTGTGTTCCAGTCTGCATCATGGATAGTCATTGCCATCGCCATAGCCTTTGTGGCACTCTCGACGGTGATCATGCGGCCCTACTGCCGCTTCGTCTGTCCAACAGGTTCGCTCCTTAAATATAGTCAACTTTAAAAATAGGAATAAACAACATGAAGATTTCAATGATTCTCAACGTAGCACTCGGCATTGCCCTGGTGTTCCTCTGTTATCTTGTGACAATAGGGAAAGGCAAAGAAAAGGAACAGGAGCAAGAACAGGAACAAGATAGTTCTGAGGTGGTCATCAACAATATTCTCCAGCGCACCTCTGTCCGCTCCTATGAGGACAGGCCCGTTGAAAAAGAGAAGATAGAAAAGCTGCTTCGAGCAGGAATGGCTGCCCCAACGGCAGTAAACAAGCAGCCCTGGCACTTTATTGTCGTTACGGACAAAGATCAGCTGCAGAAGCTCGCCGAAGCCAATCCCAATGCCGGCATGGCAGCCAAGGCTCCGCTGGCTATCGTAGTCTGTGGTGATATGAACAAAGCACTTGAAGGCGACGCTCGTGAGTTTTGGGTCCAGGATTGCTCTGCAGCCACAGAGAATATTCTCCTGGCAGCCACAGGAATGGGACTTGGATCCGTGTGGACAGGCACTTATCCGTCAAAGGAGCGCTGTGCTGCCGTGACGAAATTGCTCAAACTGCCCAAATTCTTGATTCCCTTGAATACCATCGTCATAGGATATCCTGATAGCCAGGTAACTCCTAAGGACAAATGGAAGCAGGAAAACGTTTCATACAATGCGTATGAGGGCGAGCAATAAGAGAAAATAATGATTGGCTACTCCAAAGGTCTGTGGTCATCTCTCAGGCCTTTTTCTCTTTCATCCTTTATGATAGTTTCATGCCCACATAAGCAGCGATGAGTCCAAGGGCCACACTGGCGACAATATAGGCAAAACACAACAGCGGCTGTCCACTACGCATGAGTCCCAACGCCTCATTGCTGAATGTGGAGAAGGTAGTGAATCCTCCACAAAGACCGACCACCAATAGCAAACGCAGGTCTGGGGATAGGCTGTGGCGCACTATCCACGTGCCCAACAAGCCGATGAGGAAACAGCCGACGATATTGACGGCAAATGTACCCAAAGGAAACGCAGAGGTTCCTATGCATTTTCCAAGCAAGTAGCGTAGCATACTTCCGGAGCCGCCTCCTATAAAAACCAGTAGTAACTCTTTCATCGCATCATGTAGCCTTTGATGGACTGCTGCCTGTGACAATCGCAGACAGCAGTCCATTGCGTTTCTTACTCTGCAGGCGCCCATTTGCAGCGAACGGGAGAGACGATTGCGCCCTCAGCCTTCAACTGCTTCATAGCCTTGTCCACTTCCTTGCGATCGAGACCGCTAAGTTCAGCGATTTTACCTGCATTCAGAGGCTGACCAGCCTCTTTCATAGTTGCCAATACTTTGTCTTTTACTTCCATAATGATTGATGTTAAAAGGTGAATGATGTGTATTTATGATGCTTTCGTAGTTTTAGCCTACGAACAGTTTTTGGTCGATTGCGTATTCGGCAAGAATCCAGCGATGATGCCGAGCAATGGGAGGAAAGCACTCACCTGAAAGATGAACTCGACGCTTGTCTTGTCGGCCAACCAACCGAAGAAGGCGGACCCCAGTCCTCCCAAACCAAACATCAGACCGAAAAAGATTCCTGCTATCAATCCCACTTTGTCGGGCATCAGGTCGGTGGCATATACGACAATGGAGGAAAATGCCGAAGCAATGATCAATCCCGACAGGAAAGTGCAGATGATGGTCCATGTGAAGTTTACAAAAGGCATGGCAATGGCAAAAGGTGCCGCACCAAGAATGCCACAGATGATGAGCATCGAATACACCGTACCCTCTATCATCTTAGGATTACCCTTGATTTTGTTACCTATTGACTTGAAATTCATTTATTCCAAACTCGCGTTTTGATATTTCCACGCAAAGTTACAACAAAAAGATTGTTCTGATAAAAATATCCAATCATTTTTCAATAGTTTTAACTGCAGACACACAGATTGGGTCACCCCATCACCACATCAAGGACCATCATCAGCACAAAACCGATGGCAAAACCAATAGTGCTGAGATTGCTATGGTGACCGGTAGAGGCTTCTGGTATCAACTCTTCTACTACGACGTAGAACATGGCTCCCGCTGCAAAAGCAAGCATATAAGGGAGAGCAGGAGTTAGAAGCGAGGCAAGCAAAATTACCGCAATGGCTCCCAAAGGCTCTACGACACCACTGAGTGTACCCAGCAAAAACGACTTCCTCCGACTGTTGCCAGCCGCTCGCATAGGCATGGAAATAATGGCGCCTTCGGGAATATTCTGAACGGCAATGCCCAGTGATAAAGAGATGGCACTTGCTAAAGATATGCGAGCAGCGCTGTCGCCTGCACCGGCAAAGACCACACCCACAGCCATACCTTCGGGTAGGTTATGGATCGTCACGGCAAGGGCAAGCATAGCAGTCTTTGACAAGTGGGACCGCATGCCCTCTGGCTTGTCCGTGTCAAAATGGAGGTGTGGAGTCAGCTCGTCTATCAACAACAGAAAGCCGATACCGATAAGAAAACCAACAGCTGCCGGCATAACAGTCCAGAAACCACCTTTTGGCTCCATCTCCATGGCAGGTATAAGCAACGACCACACCGAAGCTGCCACCATCACACCTGATGCAAAGCCCAACAACAGTTTTTGCAGCTGTACAGACATCTCCTCTTTCATGAAGAAGACAAATGCTGAACCAAGCATTGTACCAAGGAGCGGAATCATTAGCCCTACAAGCATCACCATTGTCATTTCTGTCATCATCTTCAATTGATTTATCTATTATGCTGCAAAAGTACAATAATGTCTTGACATGAGCAATACCTAAATGTGATGCTTTACCTTTGGATAGCACAAGATTAAACAAAGCGCATACCTTCATGCCCATCAGGGATGGCGTGTATATATATAATGAGAAGAGCCTCCAAGCATATTGCTCGAAGGCTCTCCTGTTG
>UMGZ01019933.1_pt1 | contig 23180 bp, 17 predicted proteins | sample 1965421 | NCBI WGS metagenome assembly UMGZ01 (sample SAMEA4836087, study PRJEB28245) | human gut metagenome | biome: gut microbiome; material: fecal sample | place: Denmark | collected 2008
GAAGTTAACTTCATAGGCCGATGAATATAACTTCATTTTTTGAGTATGATTTGAGGCGTTTTTGATGAGTTGTTTCCGATTTGTCTCATGAACCTATTTTGGGGTGATTTTGGATTATCGGGTGAGCCGACAAGGCCTCAACAAGGTTTTCGGAACAATTCGTTCCAAATTTAGGGAACGACAGGGGAATATCACGGAAAAAACGCTTCAATGAGGAAAGTTTTTTGTAAATTTGCACGCAAATTGCCCCAAACACCCCCTCGGGCGGCAAACAGTACAAGCGATAACACAAAAACATAGCAATGGAATACGATTTCAGAGAGATCGAACAGAAATGGCAGCAGCACTGGCGGGACCATCAGACCTACCAGGTGACGGAGGACCCAACACGTAAGAAGTTCTACGTCCTCAACATGTTCCCCTATCCCTCGGGAGCAGGTTTGCACGTCGGCCACCCGCTGGGCTACATCGCCAGCGACATCTACGCGCGCTACAAGCGCCAGCAGGGCTTCAACGTCCTCAACCCCATGGGCTACGATGCCTACGGACTGCCCGCCGAGCAGTATGCCATCCAGACCGGACAGCACCCGGCGGTGACGACGGAGCAGAACATCAAGCGCTACCGCGAGCAGCTGGACAAGATAGGATTCTGCTTCGACTGGAGCCGCGAGGTGCGCACCTGCGACGCCGGCTACTACCATTGGACCCAATGGGCCTTTGAGCGAATGTTTGAGTCGTACTACGACAACCGCACGAAGCAGGCGCGCCCCATCCATGAGCTGGTGCGCCACTTCGAGGAGGAGGGCACGCTCGACATGGACGTGGCCCAGACGGAGCCGCTCGTCTTCTCCGCCCGCGACTGGCGGAGCATGAATGAGAAGGAGCAGCAGCAGACGCTCATGAACTACCGCATCGCCTACCTCGGCGAGACGATGGTCAACTGGTGCCAGGACCTGGGCACGGTGCTGGCCAACGACGAGGTGGTGGATGGCGTGAGCGTGCGCGGCGGCTACCCCGTCGTCCAGCGCAAGATGCGCCAGTGGTGCCTGCGCGTCTCGGCCTATGCGCAGCGGATGCTCGACGGACTGGATCTCGTGAACTGGAGCGACTCCATCAAGGAGACCCAGCGCAACTGGGTGGGACGCAGCGAGGGAGCAGAGATGCGCTTCGAGAGCATCACACCCGAGGGCACGGAGGAACGCCGCGGCCACTTCACCATCTTCACCACACGTGCCGACACGATCTTCGGCGTCACCTTCATGGTGCTGGCCCCGGAGTCGGAGCTGGTAGCCCAGCTGACCACCAGCGAGCAGCGCAAAGAGGTGGAGGCCTATCTCGCCTATGTCGCCAAGCGCACGGAGCGCGACCGCATGGCCGACCACAAGGTGACGGGTGTCTTCTCCGGATCCTATGGCGTCAACCCGTTCACGGGCGAGCGCATCCCCATCTGGATCTCTGAGTACGTGCTCGCCGGCTACGGCACGGGAGCCATCATGGCCGTCCCGGCCCACGACTCACGCGACTACGCCTTCGCTCGCCACTTCCAGCTGCCCATCGTCCCGCTCATCGAGGGAGCCGACGTCAGCCAGGAGAGTTTCGACGCCAAGGAGGGCACGGTCATGAACTCGCCGCGCGAGGGTGTGAACTCCACACTCACGCTCAACGGACTGACCGTCCAGGAGGCCATCGCCAAGACCAAGGCGTTTATCGCCGAGCAGGGCATCGGCCAGGTCAAGGTCAACTACCGCCTGCGCGACGCCATTTTCTCTCGCCAGCGCTACTGGGGCGAGCCCTTCCCCGTCTATTACAAGGACGACATGCCCTATATGATTCCCGAAGACTGCCTGCCGCTGCAGCTGCCCGAGATCGACGCCTACAAGCCCACCGAGAGTGGCGAGCCTCCATTGGGACGCGCCGAGAAGTGGGCCTGGGACACGGAGAAGCGCTGCGTGGTCGAAAAGCGACTCATCGACCATAAGACTGTCTTCCCCATCGAGCTCTGCACCATGCCGGGCTTCGCCGGATCCAGCGCCTACTACCTCCGCTATATGGATCCGCACAACGACCAGGCACTCGTGGGCAAGAAGGCCGACGAGTATTGGCAGAACGTAGATCTCTACGTCGGCGGAACGGAGCACGCCACGGGCCACCTCATCTACTCACGCTTCTGGAACAAGTTCCTCTTCGACCTCGGCGTGAGCTGCAAGGAGGAGCCCTTCCAGCGACTGGTCAACCAGGGCATGATCCAGGGCCGCAGCAACTTCGTCTATCGTGTCAATGCAGCCGACGCTGCCGAACACCCCGTCTTCGTCTCCAAGGGACTGAGGGACCAGTACGACACCACGCCGATCCACGTCGACGTGAACATCGTCCACGCCGACATCCTCGACCTCGACGCCTTCCGCGCCTGGCGTCCCGAACTGAAGAACGCCGAGTTTGTCCTCGAGGACGGCAAGTACGTCTGTGGCTGGGCCATTGAGAAGATGTCGAAGTCGATGTTCAACGTGGTCAATCCCGACGACATCGTAAGCCAGTATGGCGCCGACACGCTCCGCCTCTACGAGATGTTCCTCGGTCCGGTGGAGGCCAGCAAGCCTTGGGACACCAACGGCATTGACGGTTGCCACCGCTTCCTGAAGAAGTTCTGGAAACTCTTCCAGCAGGAGCTCGTCGACGAAGATCCGACGAAGGAAGAACTCAAGAGCCTCCACAAGCTCATCAAGAAGGTGAGCACGGACATCGAGGTCTTCTCCTACAACACGAGCGTAAGCGCCTTCATGGTCTGCACCAACGAGCTGACGCAGCAGAAGTGTCGCAACCTCCGCATCCTCCGTACCCTGGTGACGGTCCTCGCACCCTTCGCTCCCCACATTGCCGAGGAGCTCTGGGAGCAGACAGGCGGCGAGGGAAGCGTCTGCGACACCGAGTGGCCGACCTGGAACGAAGACTACCTCGTCGAGGACGAAGTGCAGATGCCCGTCTCCTTCAACGGCAAGGCGCGCTTCCAGATCAACCTGCCCGCCACGGCCAGCAAGGAGGCCATCATCGAGGCGGCCATGAGCGACGAGCGAAGCCAGAAGTACCTGGAGGGCAAGCAGGTCGTCAAGACCATCGTCGTACCGGGACGCATCATCAATATCGTGGTAAAATAGACCGACCAAAGACGATTAGCATAACAGGGGTCGGGAGCTGAAAACATCTTCCGACCCCTCTTCACAGACACAAGATTATCTCAATAGATTTTATCTCAGCAATAGTATATCTCTATAGTATAGTATATCTCGATAGTATCAATAGTAACAGTATATCTCAATAGCAATTATGTCAAAAACGGTAAAAAACTTTCTCAACAGTAGGGAGCACATGAAAAACCAGATGCTGGACTACCTCTGCATCGCCCTGGGCCTGATGTTCTACACCATAGGATGGACCTGCTTCCTCTTGCCCTACAAGATTGTGACAGGTGCGCTGACGGGTCTCTCCGCCATCGTATTCTACGTCACGGGCATTCCCATCTACCAAACCTACCTGACGCTCAACGTCGTCATGCTCATCGCGGCGCTGAAGATCCTGGGCCTGCGCTTCCTGCTCAAGACCATCTACGCCATCGTCCTGCTCTCCACCATGCTCACGCTGGCACAGAGTTGGATGACGGGGGCCGACGGCCAGATGATCCAAATCCTCGGAGCAGGCAACACGTTCATGGCCTTGATTATTGGCACGATGTTCACCGGATCGGGCCTTGCCATCGTCTTCCTGAGCAATGGATCGACCGGTGGCACGGATATCATCGCAGCCTGCATCAACAAGTACAAGGACATCTCGCTGGGCAACGTCCTCATCTGCGTCAACTTCTGCATCATCGGTTCCTGTCTCTTCTTCTCAGCCTTTGGCGCAACGATGCAGGAGCGTCTCCACACGGTGGTCTTCGGCCTCTTCACGCTGCTGACGGAGAACGTCATGCTCGACTATGTATTCAACTCGCGACGACAGAGCGTGCAGTTCTTGATCTTCTCCAAAAACTATGAGAAGATAGCCAGCGCCATTGGCAGCACCACCCACCACGGTGTGACGATCCTCGACGGCTACGGCTGGTTCACCAACACGCCGACCAAGGTGCTCTTCGTCCTGGCCCGCAAGCGCGAGAGCCAGTATATCTTCCGCCTCATCAAGTATGTGGACCCCCACGCCTTCGTCTCACAGTCGGCCGTCATTGGCGTCTTTGGCAATGGCTTCGACGAGATCAAGGGCAATATCTCGGAGAAGATGCGCAAGGAAATGGCACTGGGCGAGGAAACCGAGAAAGCAGCCCAAAAGAACCATACAGAAGTCCCTGACGCAAAGGAACAGAAACCCACTATAAAGGGAGAAATTCCTGCCGCAGAGGAAAAAGCATGATCAACAAGAAGATGATGGACTAGAAGAATATAAACGACGAATAGAACATGAACAACGACAAGATAAAACTGGTTTTTGCAACCAACAACGCGCACAAGCTGCGCGAACTGCGCGAGATACTGGGAACGGGCTACGAGCTCCTATCCCTGGCCGACATCGGTTGCCACGAGGATATTCCCGAGGACGGGGCTACGCTGGAGGAGAACAGTCTCGCCAAGGCACAGTATGTCTTCGACCACTATGGCTACGACTGCTTTGCCGACGACACGGGACTGGAGGTCGATGCCTTGGGTGGCGAGCCGGGAGTCCACAGCGCGCGCTACGCCGAGGGCACGGACCACGACAGCGAGGCCAATATGCACAAACTGCTGGTCAAATTAGGAAATAATAACAACCGCAAGGCACGATTCCGCACCATCATCACGTTAATAAGGAGACAGGACGCGCCGTCGGCCTCGCCCCGCACGGACTGCTTCTGCGGCGAGGTGGAGGGAAAAATCGCCCTGGAGAAGCATGGCACGGAAGGCTTCGGCTACGACCCCATCTTTATCCCCGAAGGCTACGACCAGTCGTTTGCCGAACTGGGCGAGACCGTCAAAAACCAAATTTCCCACCGAGGAAGAGCCGTCAGAAAACTGGTGGCGTTTCTCCACGGAGAGAAGGCGTAAGCACAAGGCAAAACGGATATCCTTGCACGTCCAGGCTTGTCCGTCCCCATTTATACCTATTATATCTCATAGATGATGAAACATTTCGTATCAGCCCTGCTCTTGTCCGGACTCCTGAGTTCGGCCACGGGCCTGCAGGCACAGGAAATCGGAACGTGGAAGGCATATATGTCCTACCACAACCCCACATGGGTGGAGAAAGGAGGCGACCGGCTCTACGTCCTCGCCTCCAACGACCTCTATGCCTACAACGAGAAGGACCAGAGTATCCACACCTTCGACAAGACCAACGGACTGACCGATACGGGTGTGACGCTCATCGGGTGGAACAAGGGGGCTGCGCGCCTCGTCGTCATCTATGAGTCGGGCTATATCGACTTGGTCGATGGCAAGGACAACGTAGTGAGCATCAGCGACTACTACAACCACTCCATGACCGCCGACAAAACCATCCACAGCATCTACAACTACGGGAAACTCTGCTACATCGCCACAGGCTTCGGCATCGTCTGCCTCAACGTGGCGCAGGCGGAGATAGCCAACACCTACAACCTCGGCTTTGCCGTGGACTACTGCCACATCGAGGGCGGCTACATCTACGCCGAGTCGAAGCAGAAGGGACAGTATCGGGCCCTCATGACGGACAACCTGCTCGACAAGGGCAACTGGCGGCGCACGGGCGAGTATGTGGCGCGCAGCGTGAGTCCTGACCCCGAACTGATGGCTACGGCGAAGACGCTTTCTCCAGGCGGACCCCAATACAACTACTTCGGCTTCATGCGCTATAGCGGCGGCAAACTCTATACCGTCGGTGGCGGCTACGGACTGACCGAGCTGCGCCGTCCCGCCACCATCCAGGTGCTCGACGGCGGAGAGTGGCAAATCTATGAGGACGACGTGGCGGCAAAGACGGGCCACCAGTATCTCGACTTGATGTGTATAGACGTCGATCCCACCAATCCTGCCCGCGTCCTGGCGGGAGGCAGAACCGGCCTCTACGAGTTTAGCAACGGCACCTTCGTCCGCGAGTATAACTACAATAATAGTGGCGGCTGCCTGCAGGTGGCCCATGGCGTGGCGGCTGGCAACAAGGACTATGTCATCGTCAGCGGACTGAAGTTTGACACCACGGGCGACCTATGGGTCTTCAATGGCATCAGCGATGGTTCCTCCCTGAGCCAGCTCACTAAGGAGGGACAATGGGTGAGCCACCACAACAAGTCGTTCATGGGCAGCGATAACACATCACTCAACAACGGCGGCTGCCTGACCTTCGATACCTCGGGTAATCTCTGGTTGGCCAACAACCACTACAAGACGCCAGCCCTGGTAGTCTATCAGCCCTCCACAAAGGGTATCAACCGCTATACGCGCTTCGTCAACGAGGACAATGCCGAGGTCAATGGCGGCGGTGGCGTGCGCTGCATGGCAGAAGACCGCGACAGAAATATCTGGGCGGGACTCAACGGTGGCCCTGTCTATCTGCAGCCCTCCGACCTGGCAACCGATCCCGGAAGCGTTGTCTTCCAGCAGTACAAGGTGCCACGCAACGACGGCAGCAACCTCGCCGACTACCTGCTCAACAACATCGACATCACCTGCATGGCCGTCGATGGCGGCAACCGCAAGTGGTTTGGCACGGGCGGCAACGGCGTCTATCTCATCAGCGCAGACCTCAACACGCAGGTTCACCATTTCCTTTCCTCCAACAGTGGCCTCGTGAGCGACAACATCGAGTCGCTGGCCATCGACCCCAAGACGGGAGAGGTCTTCATCGGCACCGACAAGGGGCTCTGCTCCTATCTGAGCGACGCCTCGGAGCCCTCGCAGACGATGGACAAGGAGACGACATACGCCTATCCCAATCCCGTCCGCCCAGACTACCGTGGCACCATCACCGTAACGGGACTGAGCTACAACGCCGACGTGAAGATCGTCACTACCGCAGGAACACTCGTGGCCGAGGGTAGAAGCCAGGGTGGCACCTTCACATGGGACGGCAACGACCTCGACGGCAAACGGGTGGCAAGCGGCGTCTATATGGTCGAGGCAGCCACGGAGGATGGCAGCAAGGGTGTGGTCTGCAAGATTGCCGTCATCAACTGATTTTCTCCTTTTCAGATTCCATCACAACCATAAGAATCTGTTCGAAAGGGCCGGAAATCTCAAAGAAAGAAATAAAAATATGAAGAAAGTCACCCTGCTCATTCCCTGCTACAACGAGGAGTCGTCGCTCCCCGCCCTCCATGCAGCCCTGTGCGAGGTCATGGACAGCCAGGTGCAATACCAATGGGAGGTATTGCTCATCGACGACGGCAGCCGCGACCAGTCGCTCAGCGTTATGCGCCAACTGCGTCGCAAGGACCCGCGGGTGGCCTTCATCAGCCTCTCACGCAATTTTGGCAAGGAGAATGCCATGCTGGCGGGCTTCGACCACGCCTCGGGCGACTGCGTCATCATCCTCGACGCCGACCTCCAGCATCCGCCTGCCCTCATACCCGACATGCTGCACCTTTGGGAGGAGGGAGCACAGGACGTCTATGCGCGGCGAGACATCGCCCGCGAGAGTTGGCTGCGGCGCCGTCTGAGCCGCCTCTACTACAGCCTCCTCAACCGTTCCACCCGCTTCGACGTACTCGAAAACGTAGGCGACTTCCGCCTCCTCGACCGTCGCTGCATCCTCGCCCTGCGGCAACTTCGCGAGTCGCAACGCTACACCAAGGGAATGTACGTGTGGATTGGCTTCAAGAAACAGGAAATCAGTTACCACGAGCAGAAGCGCACGGCAGGCCAGTCGTCCTTCAACTTCCGCCGCCTGGCTGACTTGGCCATCGACGGCCTCACCTCCTACACCACCGCCCCGCTCCGCCTTTCCACCATCATCGGCCTGCTCAGTGCCCTACTGGCCATCCTCTACATGGTCTATGTCTTCATCAAGACGCTTGTGGTCGGCGAAGCTGTCCAAGGCTTCCCCACCATCGTCATCCTCATCCTCTTCCTCGGAGGCGTGCAGCTCATCTCCCTGGGCATTATCGGCGAATACCTCGGCAAAGTTTTCATCGAGACCAAGCGCCGCCCCGTCTATCTAATAGACCGTATGGAAGGTGTGGACCACGTGCTCACCAAGGAAGAGGAGGAGAACGCTCAGTAGGTTTTCCTATACATTATCCTATACATTATTTATATATAGAAAAACATACCTTATATATATAGAAAAAAACAGTCCGCCTTGATAGCGTCAGAACGACCAGCCAAGTCCGATGTACGGGTAGAAGGCAGACTTACTGAGGCCATGCTTATCGCCGAAGTTGAACGACGGCGATAAGCCTACGCGAAACATAAAACCGTTGGTACGCTGGTAGCGATAGCCGATGTTGCCAAACAAGAAATAGCCGAAACGGTTCTCCTTCGATTCATAGGGCTCTGCAATTCCTTCCGTCTCGGGCGGCACGGGCTGAGAATAGAACCATGACGTTTCCTTGACATGATACATACCCAGACTGGCGCCAAAGCCTACCTCCAGTTTACTCTTCTTCTCTCCAAGCAGGTAATTCAACTCCAATGGCACACCCACACCACTGATTTTCTGATCGATCCAACTGGAATTGTCTCCATAACCATAGCCTATGCCCACTCGATAGCCCCAGCCCGAGTTGCCCTTGAACCGGCTATCATAGTTGACGCCCACCATATTTTGAGCACCAAGCAGTTCTACCGACAGACTGCGCGTCTTCTCCTGCGCAAGCACCAGCGAGCAGCAGCACAATGCAAATACTGAACATACGATTCTCCTCATAAGATAAGTTTGATTATTGTATAATTGTATATAAGACTTGTTTGTTGTTTTTTAGAACCAATCCGCTTGTTCCCATTCAGATAAAAAGTAAAATACAGCAGGAGACGGACCTTTCCATCATCCTGCTGTATTTTTATAACTGATAAGCCACCCTACCCTTCATGCGGATTAACTGAGGGAGAGCATGCGCTCGATGGGCTTCACGGCGTCGCGTGCAATGGCAGGATCCACCTCTACGGCAGGCCAGCCATACTTCAGTGCGTTATACACCTTCTTGAGCGTGTTCTTCTTCATATACTCACACTCCGTGCAAGCGCAGCCCCTGCCACCCTCCGTCACCTCAGGAGGCACGGGGAGGAAAGTCTGGTTGGGACAGGTGCGCTGCATCTCATGGAGGATACCAGCCTCTGTAGCAACGATAAACTCTTTGACCTCAGGATGATCCTGTGCGTAGTGGAGCATCGTGGCCGTCGATCCCTTCACGTCGGCAGCGGCCAGCACGGGCGCCTTACACTCCAGGTGGGCCATGACGACAGCCTCGGGATGCTGCTCCTTGAGTTTGACGATCTCCGCCACACTAAAGCGCTCATGGACGTGACAGCCACCATTCCACAGCAGCATGTTTCTGCCCGTCACGGAGTTGATATAGCTTCCGAGGTTATAGTCTGGTCCGAAGATGAGCTTCGTGTCCTTGGGGATGGAGTCGATCACCTTCTTGGCATTGCCCGAGGTCACCACCACGTCGGTCAGCGCCTTCACCGCCGCCGTCGTATTGACGTAGGAGACCACCTCGTAGCCCGGGTGCTCCTCCTTAAACTTCCGCAGGTCCTCGGCCTTGCAACTGTCGGCCAGCGAGCAGCCCGCCGTAAGGTCGGGCGAGAGCACCGTCTTCTCCGGCGAGAGCAACTTGCAGGTCTCGGCCATGAAGTGGACGCCACACATAACCATCACCTTGGCCTCCGTCTTGGCCGCCTCACGCGCCAGGGCCAGCGAGTCGCCGACAAAATCGGCTATGTCCTGTATCTCCGGCATCGTGTAGTAGTGGGCCAGGATAATAGCGTCCTTCTCGCGGCAGAGACGGCGTATCTCTTGCTTCAGATCCAGAGACTCATCAACGGGCTCATCAATGAAACCTTTCGACTTCCATTCTTCTTTCACGTTCATATTCTCAACTTATTTATATTATTATTTCTTTTTTTCTTTCTAAAAGAAAATATGATGAGTTATGATAGGCCGTGGATAACGTGGATAACTTTTGGGTCTTATTGCCCGTTTTCCATTATCCACATTTTCTTAGCCTTTTCCCTGCTTTATCATTTTTTGTATTTTCTGATAGTCAGTTAGTAAACCCATTTTTCCACATTTCCACAATCTGTTGCAAAGATAATAAGTTTATATCTTTTGAGCGCCTAAATCCGTTGAAAACTTGTCTAAATCGGCTTGGATAACCCTGTGGATATCCACTCAGGGTAGGTTTCGGCCGTGGGTCGGTGGAAATCCACAGGGTTATGAGAAGGTTATTTCCCTGCTTTTCCACAGGGTTATCCACAATGCAAAGGTGGTATTATTTTTACCTCAAATCCGCAACTAAGCCCTTCAACGTCCTTCTTGCGTGTACTTTGAGTTGAAAGGAGCCTCCATGCGCCAAAAAAGCAACATAAAAAGTACAGAAACCCACTGAAATGACTAATTTTGCAACGCCATTAGACTAAAGAGCCAGAAAAGTGAACGGATATCCCCGTTTTGGGTGGGTGGATATCCTCCGTTTTTCAGCAGGAATATATCACTTTTATGTTTGTATGATTCCTTAAGTGAATTGATTAAGAAATAAATAGAATCAGATTGTAAATTTTTCCTCCTCTGTCCCCAAACATAACCACGCTGATAGTCAGGAATGACGAAACTTCCTGATCCTTTCAGTAGTTGAATATAATTTGATAGGGTAATGGTTGTCTTGTCACCTATATCCTTTTAACCGATCCTTTAAATTGATTATTGAGTTCATAAGTTATAGTATTTGTAATGCGATTGCAGCGTAGGCTTTTGCATCGGCCTGGGCATGGTGATTGTTAGCTTATCATTTGTATAATTCCCATGTAATACAATGTATTGCACCTCCATGTTTAACTAATGGATTTGCATACACTTGGATTATTTCCTTATTTGGGAAAATACCAGAGAATGCATTCACCGCAGCCTTGTCATTGCTACAATCAAGGTCTTTTGAAATTTTTGGAATTATAACAGTCTTAGGAGTTTCGATATAGTTGAGATAACACCATGAATCTTTTCTTAATCTACCATCATATGAGAGTTCTTGCACATCAAAATGACAGTCAAGTATCTTGTGCAGTCGTTTGCGTAATGAGTCAGCCTCCTTTCCCATCTGGCAATAATTATTCATTAGCAATTTCCCGTTGCCTATATATGATATCATTCCATCAGCATGCCCGAATGGTTCTTCCATATCCCAGGGTATCAAGATAAGCTCAGTTTCCAAGACCTTTTCTATTGTGTCTATCAGTTTCAGCGGTCTGATGTTCGGATTCTCGGAGATAACCTTGTCTGTCATTATGGTTTTGTCACCACACCTCACCACATTGCCGCCATCCAACGTTATGTCAAGATGTGAAACCACTGTTATGCCAAGGTCTCTGATCACCATATCTTGTTTCGTGATGTATTTGCCTTTTCCCGTGTCAAGATAGTCTGGCTCGAAATTGAATGTTGCGTACCTGCCGTTGCCCAGATGTAAAGGCATATAGTCGCGAACCCACACCTCTTTGGTATTATACAGAGTTTGATATTTAACATTGCTTTTTTCCAAAGCATTGCACAACGACATATACACCGCAGGATAATCTCTACACAACCATTCTGAAACACACACTTGCATATCATTCATAATCTGTCACCTACTACAGAATAATTCCACATACGATTACACTTTTTCAGTATCTTTCCAGAATACATAAAGTATTCTTTCTTCTTGTCATCTGAGAACTTATTGTATTCATCTTTAGAAATCTCAACTTTTTGATATTTGCCATTTTTGTCCTTTTTATATTCGGCAACATTAATTCTTGGTTTTACACATATACTTTCAAGAGAATCAGCAGACTTGAATGATCTCCAGTTTATGGTAATGCCATCAGATAATGGTATGTTCATAAACATGTCTTCGTAGATATAGGTAGAACGTACTTCGCACTCTTTCTTTTCCTTTGCCACCCATTCACCTCCGTCATAATCGCATACTTTGTATTTCCTGACCAACATGGATGCCCTATAATGTTTTTCCTCGTTCTCAAACGTAATATCTATGCCAGACACATGACAGTTCAACGACCCTAATGGATAATAATCAAGTTGCTTGTTTTCATGATCATTTGTATGATACATCACGGGGTCTTTAAGCCCATCGTCACCCTCCTCATGGTAATAGAATTCTATTTCAAGAGGATAAATCCGCCTGACTCCATTGACTTCGAAGCATGCGCCAAGTAAAATATTCTCTGCCACATTCATGAACTGAACTGCAAGATTTCTGAGTTTTTCGTTTTCGCCTTGCTCTTCTCTCACTCCTTGAAAGTTTTTGAGCACTAATAATAAATCGTCAGTTATCATTGCCGTTAAATCTGATTTATTGATTTTCCTTATTGATTACAAGATTATAGTAATCTATTTTCTGCATTTGGGTATAACCCTCTTTCCTGCCATATTTCTTGGGTGTCGCAAATTTTGCGACTACCGGCTCTTCTTCTAGTTCTTCCCTCAATGCATTATTGATATGCTTTGCTATTGTCTTTTGGTCTCTGCCATAAAGTTGAGCGATTTGCAACAATTTTTGGTATTTTACCTCTACTGGTTGGAGTAAACACAAAAAAAAGTATTATCTTTGCGGTTGCTAAAGATCCATTATAAATGAATACTCATTATGAATAAAGATATGAATAAACGTCCCTTCTCCTCCCGCAAGCGGGCTCTTGTGGGCTTCGCCGTGGTCTGCGTGGTGCTCCTCGCGGCCCTCGGCCTGGGCAGTGACTATATGTTGCGTTATGCCCTCCGTCCGTCAATGGAACACAGTCATGACCTCTCTTGGCGCTTCCACAACATCATCGACGAAAACCCGCAGTTGCGCCCCTGGGCTGATAGCCTGCAGCGACACCACGCCCTGCGCGACACTTTCGTCACCATGCCCACAGGCGAGCGTCACCATGCCACCTATATTCTTGCTCCCCGGCCTACCGACCGCGTGGCCCTCCTCGTCCACGGCTATGAGGACAACGGTATGGGTATGATGCACATCGCTTCTATCTACCACCACATGGGTTTCAATCTCCTGCTCCCCGACCTCCACGCCCACGGCCGCAGCGAGGGTGAGGCCGTGCAGATGGGTTGGCTCGACCGCCTCGACGTGATGCGCTGGATGGAGGTGGCCAACAGCCGTTTCGGTCGTGCTGGCAATACGCGGATGGTGCTCCACGGCGTGTCGATGGGAGCTGCCACCGTGATGAGCGTCTCGGGCGAAACGCTTCCCTCCTATGTGAAGTGCTTTGTCGAAGACTGTGGCTACACCAGCGCCTGGGACGAGTTTGAGGGCGAGCTTCACGATCGCTTCGGTCTCCCCGCCTTCCCCCTGCTCCATGCCTGCAGCGCCCTTTGTCGTGTCCGCTACGGATGGAGTTTCGACGAGGCCTCGCCTCTGCGTCAGGTGGCCCGCTGCCACAAGCCGATGCTCTTCATCCATGGCGACCGCGACACCTTCGTGCCTTTCTCCATGCTGGCGCGCCTCTACGCTGCCAAGCCCCAGCCTAAGGCGCAATGGGTCAGTCCGGGCAGCATCCATGCCCGGAGTTTCCACGACCACCCCGACGCCTACGCCGCCCACGTCCGTGCCTTCGTAGGCCAATATATTTCCCTGGGTGATTCCCTTAAGTGAAACGGCAAAAAACAAGGGTCTATACGCCACTTATCATTGTGGCACATAGACCCTTGACGTTGAGTCGATCACTATTCCATCATCTTAGTCGGCCCATATACTTCCGTCCTTTTCGCGATATTCCTCTATATTCTCTTCGTAATATAGTTCAGCTGCTTGCTTGAGCTCAAATTTTGTGAGAGATGTTGCAAAAAACGTCTGTGCTTGGATAGCCACGCTATTTGTTTCCGGCTTGATATAATTTTTCTTTTTCATAATTCTCATTCTTTATTTGATGACTATTTTCATGGTTTTTCCACCACGTTTCACAATGTTAATGCCCTTCTGAGGCTCATTGAGGCGACGGCCCTGCAGGTCGTAGTATTCCGCCTTCCCATCGCCTATAGCATCGAGATGATCGATGGCTGTCGTCTTGTCGCTGATACTGATGTTCAGCGTTTTGGCGCCTACAGTTTCAGAATTGTAAACAAAGTAAGCACGGAAAGGCTTGCAGGCCACTTTTGTGGTCTTTTCGTTCTCCAGCAGTTTAGCAGGATTCATCAGCATGTTGCCCTTCACGATGAAGCAGTTGCCATCCGTATCCTTGTTGAACTCCTTTTGTTGATAGATACCCACAAACTTGTAGTTGTCGTCCTCAGTAGTCGCGGGTGAAATATTACTTATTATTGACGAATTGTCTATAGAGAACTGGAGCTTGGTCTCCGCCTCTTTCATCATGATGACAGCAGGCGTACCAGCCTGGATTACTTTCTCCATTTCCTTGAGTTCTACGCCATCTTCTGTAGTCGAAAGCAGATGGAAGGCGCGGAAGTTCTGACCATCGAGTGAGACATCAAACGGTAGACAAAGCGTAGCCCATTTTGTACCTTCCTTCATCGTGCGACTGTATGCGGCCTTTTTAGCTACGAAGTTATTGAATAGATATAAATCTTTGTCGTCGTTAAGGTTGAGATTATTTGCTGTAAGTCCATTATCTACTACAGCTCCTATCCTCTCCTCACCCGATTTGGCCACCAGTTCCTCGAAGTAACCATCTTTGAATCTGTTAGCATGTGTTTTGTCCACGACCTCAAAATCAAAGTTTGGTAGTTTCCGACAACCATTAAACATATTATTTGAATTGATTACTTGTTCCGTTGTGAATAATTCTTTCGCATAGATATGTTCCAACTGTGCCGTATATCGGAACATGCCAGTCATTTTTTCTACTTTGGCTGTATTGAAGCTTGATAAATCGATCCAAGTAAGCTGGTTGCACATCTCGAACATACGAGTCATGTCCGTTACGTTTTCAGTATTGAAGTTCGATAAGTCAAGTGAACTTACTCCGCAGTTATTGAACATGCAATACATATCCGTTACGGTATTCGTTTTTAAATGAGTTATATCGAGAGATGTCAGCGCCCTGCAGGAGCAGAACATCTGACCCATACTCTTTACATTGGTAGTGTTCAGATATTCCAGGCCTGTAATGGATTTCAGATTATTGAATTCATTAAACATGTATTCGCATGTTGGTAACGCATAGTTTTTGAAACTCTCTTCTATGATTACCGAAGTGGCACTCTTTATTTCTTTTGTCCAATAAAATAAAGAATACTTACCATTGAACCATTTTGGGTTGTCCGGATTGTAAAACTTCACCACCGTTAGATTCTCATCTTCCGTTGCTGAAGGAATATTATATAAAAATGTAAGAACTTTTGTGGTTTTATTGTATTCTGCGCGAGCTATTGGTTCTGTGGAAGCAGCCTTATAGGATAAGGAAGACTTGTTGACGCCACCTTTTGCCAGCAATAGAGTTGGTAGCAAGAGTAGCAACATGAACAACAGAGCAATAGTTTTTACTCTCGTCGCCTTTAGGACTGTGCCTGTTTGCAGTTCCTTTGATTGATGTGTGAAATGTAACATTATGAATATGCTTTAATTAATTTGACTTGACAATCCATTGGATCTTATATTGTGCGACACAAAATTAGTATTTTCACATCAATCAAAGCGTCCACTTCCCCTACGTAGGTGTCCATTTCCTATCAAAAAAGGTGTCTCTTTCGGGGGGAAGGAGACACCTTGAACGTGTTTTTTTAACTATTTTTTTCTTTCCAGGCCGTAGGCGAGCAGCCTTCCTTCTCCTTGAACATCCGGTAGAGATAGGAGCGCGACGAGAAGCCACATTCCGCAGAGATGACGTCGTTGCTGTAGTCGGGATGCTCCAATATCATCTGCTTGGCCGCCTCGAAGCGCACCTCGGCCAGCCAGATACGGAAGGTGGTGTTGTAGCAGGAGGAGAGGTATCGTGACAACTCCGTTTTGGTGATGCTTAGCGAGCGTGCCAGCGAGATCATGTTGACCGATGTGTCTTTGTAGCCCCTGCCGGCGCACCAGGCGTCCAGCTTTTCTCGGATGATCTTCTGTCGTGCTGCAGCAAACTGTTGTTGTAAAGTTTCTTCCTTCTTGTCCTGTTCCACATTCTGCTCTTCAGCGCAGGGTGCAGCCTCTCCACCATTTTCTGTTTGCGCGCTTTCCGTCTGCTCGATCTCCGTCTGCGTGCTTTCCGTCTCTGTGGTTTCTATTTGCGTGGTTTCTATTTGCGTGGTTTCTATTTGCGTGGTTTCCATTTGCCCGTTTTCCATGACGGCATAGTTTTCTTCCACATCCTTATCCAAAAGTTCCTCGGCAGGGTTGTAGTTATATCCCAGCGACACAAAACTGATTATGAAGAAAAGTAAGGCAAGCAGTTCCAAGGGTCCGATGACATATAGAAAATCGCTGGAAAGCACGGCGACAGGCATGGCTATAATGAGCAGGAGAAGGATGATCACGCTGGCGCGTGCGAATCTCACGTAGGGCAGAATATCGTTGCCCGCCATTTCCTCCAGCATCTTCCTGCGCTTTCTGATTTCCACTATTATCATCACGTGACAGTAGGCCAAATTGACGCCAAACAGGAAGACCATCACATAGAGCCAGTTGCCAATATGGAAACTTCCGCTCTGGCTATAGCCTACACCGAAGATAGCGAGTATGGCGGCATAAATAGTGGCACAAACGACGTTCATCTTTCGGAGATTGGCGTGCATGGCCTCGATATTGTAGATGCCCATGGCGATGAGCGTGAAGCAGGGAGGATAGACCAGCATGTTGAATATGGCTCCCTCATCGTCGCCTTTCGCCCGAAATTCCCCCCCCCCATTTGTGCCAGAAACTGCAGGGCCAGTCCCACCATGGCTGCGAATATCAGCCATCGCGACTTTTCGTATCGGCAGTTCATCCACTTGATCTGTAATCGTGTGATCCCCAAGATGATGGCATTGATCGACACGAAGAGAAAGCAGGTAAACTGTAGAAGAAACAAACTATCCATTTCTTTGTTTTTTTATATTTGGCATCTATCAAGCCCCGCCTTCCACTCTTTATGTCCGTGGGGTGTGAATCCGCTGCAAAAGTACAAATATTTTTTTAAAACGAATAATTTGTTGCCCACCTTTTGTGTAATGTTTTTCAGGCTTCCTTCCAATCGACCAGTCCCTTTCCCTGATCGTCCAGTTCTATGGCCAGCGCCACGACCCGTCGCTTGTCGGCCTTGAAGGGTTCGGCGTATTGCTTGTCCCGGATCTGTTGCGTCGCGGCGTGAATGCCGCCGTTGTTGCTCAGTTTCAGTTCCAAGACATAGATGATATGGATGGTCTCCACGACCATGTCTATCCTGCCCGTTGCGATCATTTTTTCTACTTCTACCCGGCAGCCGATGGCGTTGAATATCGTGCTCAATATCAGTCGGTAGCGCTCCTCCATGTCCATGCTGGCCAGTTTCTTGTTGCTGTAGGGCACGTCGGCCACGAGCGCCTTCAGACATTTCATGGCCTCGGGCAGGTTGCCCAGCTGGAGGTTGTACAACAACATGCTCTGGGTAGATATGACTTGGTCGTTCGTTTTCAGCGTCAGTGCAGGCAGCACAATCTTGTATAGTGCCTTGCGAACCTCATAGTTGGGAATGCCAAGTATATAGATGCCGTCCGTATAACCTTTGATGGTAAGATAGCCCGACTGATAGAGGAACAGTTCCGCTCCGCCTCCTGTCACGTCGGAAGTCTCCAAGGTGTCGCTGTCTATCGGACAATTCTCGAAGTTTTTCAGTCTTATTTCTATATTATCTACAAACTTCGGAAGCAAGGAAGTGGCGCCCGAGGCGGCCCAGTAGTTCCTCAATTTTGAGTCAGACAGGGCGTTGACCAGACTGAAGGGGTTGAAGATGTCCGCCATGTTGTCATGGCTGAAATGATAGCCGTCGTAATAGGCCGTCAGTTGCGCCACGGCTTCGTCGTAGGTGTGGTTCTCATACGCAGCCAGCTTGTCGATTTCGGGTTTGAAATTGCGGAGCATTTCTTCCTTCGTAATACCGCAGATGGCAGCGTATTCAGGTTCAAAACTGATGTTGCTCAGGTTGTTGAGTACGGAGAAGAGCGAGATCTGCGTAAACTTGGTGATGCCCGTGATGAAGACAAACCGCTCGTATTTGTCGTTCGCCTTTAGGATGGCAAAGACCTCTCTGTAGATGCTGGTGCAGGCTTCGTGGTGCGGCGTCTTCCAGGAGTGCTGCAACGGAGCGTCGTACTCGTCGATGAGAATGGCCACCTGCTGCCCTGTCTTGTTGTAAGCACCCTCGATGATATTCTTGAATCTTACGGCAAGCGAACAATCTTGGCGCACGACTATCTTGTACTCCGCCTCCAGGGTATGGAAAACATCGTCCAGATAGCTTCGCACACTTTCTGGTTCTGCTCCGGCCTGGCTCATGTCGAGCCGGACGACAGGGCGCTTCACCCACTCTTTCTCCAGCTCCATGATCCTCAGTCCCTCGAAGAGCTCCTTCTTGCCCAGAAAGTAGGCTTCGAGCGTATCGACGAGCAGCGACTTACCAAAACGGCGCGGACGACTCAGATAATTATACGTGTTGTCAGTGTTGGCAAGACGCCAGATGATATCCGTCTTGTCAACATAAAGGTATCCATCCTTTCTGATTTTCTCAAATGACTGAATGCCTACGGGCAACTTTCTGTTTCTTGTCTCTGCCATAGCTCCCTGGTTTTTGTTTGCAAATATACGATTATTTTCCCAATCCCCATGCTTTTCCTCCAATTCTTTGAGTATTATTATGCTTTTGCTCTCTATCCAAAAAGATCATTCATTTTCACCTCACTATTCACCCATCCGCTATGCGTGTTCCGCTTCACCCCATACGTCGTGATAAAAGTATGTAGCAAGGCCTTCTTCGTCTTGGTCGCCACGGCAAATGACGACATTCTTTCTCGCAGCCGCTGCTCATAGTTGGCATCTATGACAAATTCGTCCTTGGCGTATTTCATCTCACAAATATTGATCGCTCCGTCAGCACGATCTATCAGCATGTCTATCTGACCTCTTCGCCACTCCGCACCGGTAGCATCCGCAAACGGTCTGCAAGACCAGGAATAGACATTTGCCAACACGCCTGAAATCCCCAATGCCTTCTTGATCTGTGGGATATGGTGGAAGCAAACCTGCTCAAAAGCATAACCACTCCAGGCTGTTCGGCTTCCCGAATTGCGCATGTTGCTCCAATAGCTTTTGTCCTGCCCACTGTTGTTAGCCACAAAACGGGTGTAAAACAGTGAGTATAAATCGGTCAACTGATAAAGTGCGTCCCGTTCACTTTTTCCTATAGTAGCGTATTTCCTTATAAAATCACATTTCTGCAGATTCTCCAGGATTTCTGACAACTGTCCGCCACTTTTCAGTTTCAGCTCATCCATCAATTCCTTGCGTGTCATCCCCTTCATTTTTTGCGAGAGTACCTCTACTATCTTGCGATAATGTTTGGAGTCGTGGAAGAGAGATCGAAAGAGAAAACCGAATTCTCCACGCAATGGCGCATCCTGCGAGAAAAGCAACCTATCGATACACGCGTCCAAGGGCACACCTCGCTCCAGCATGTCAAGATAGTAAGGAATGCCACCCAGTATCATATACACATCCAACACCTGCTGGCGGGTAAGCTTGAGCCCTTTCAGTTCGTTTAAGAACTGCTCAGTCTCGCCCAAGGAGAATGGAGAGAGGTAGATCTGACGAGTCACGCGACCGTACAACCCTCCCTTGTCGCCTATAAACTTTGATAGCATCCACGTGGTGGAAGAACCACACACGATCAGTTTGAGATTGGGAATCATAGAAGCCCATGAATTCCAAAAGAAACTGAAAGCTGCGATGAAATTGCTTTTTGGTGTATCCATCCACGGCAACTCGTCAAAGAACAGAACAATCGGGTCTTGCTGAGATATTCCCGACAGATATTCCCGCAAAGCAGCAAATGCCTCAAACCAGGTTTTCAGTCTGGGTACGGCTTGCTTGGAATACTGCTCCAATGCCATCCGAAACTGCTCCAGCTGCACTGCGCGCTCCACTTCGTACATACCTATAAACGAAAAGGCAAACTGGTCATTGAACATTTTTCGGACCAAGAAAGTCTTTCCCACACGCCTGCGACCATAGATCGCTATCAGCTCGGCCTTGCTACTTTCACAGCGCTCCTGGATGAGTTTTTGCTCGTACTCACGCCCTATAATCCCGTTTACACCCATAACTTTCTGATTTTATTCGGTTTATATCTCCATCTTACAGGTGCAAAGATACCAAAAAGATCTGAATTATGCAAGGATAGCGCCGCCATAACTCCTTTTTTTTTCGTAGTTATGGCTGACTTATAGGTGATAACTCAGCCATAACTCGTTTTTTTTGATGGTTATGGCGGTGTTATTGCCACACCTGGCTTTCTTTTCATCCATGATTTTTTCTTGTTCGTTTTAGGGTTTGACAAATGAGATTTGCCTTGGCCTGGTTGATCTCGAAGAGCTTTTACGTTGACGAATCTTGCCGTGACAATCCATAAGTCCCGTAAACTGCTTGCTGTCGCGTTAGCAGAATTCTATCTGGAAACGAGTACGGTATGTCTTCAATACTTCCTCACCTGTTATTGAGAGTTTTGTTGTGTATATTTACCCCAAGTTTGATCCCTCACTAAAGGTTTTTCTTGCTATCCAACGTTTTACGATTCTCATTTGCGCCGCTGTGTACTACAAACTTTTTGGGATTTTGATTTTCCTGAATGGCATTTTCTTGTACTTCAGCCGCTCGTAAATCTCATCGGCAGACTTGTTCGGTTCGCTGCAAAGTCTCATTTGTACCTTCTCGCCAAGGGCATTTGTTGCCTCCGTGGTGACAGCCTTCGTACTATCTCTGCACGGATGCGTTCAAGCAGCACCGATGCAGGTTCATCATTAGGGTCTTGCGGTACAAGTTTTCCATGTATCGCAAGGTCGAGTATCTTTTGGCGTAATGCTTTGGTATTCATTCTAAGTTTTGTTTAATCTTCCTCTAATTTCTTTATCTCTTCATTCTCCTCAAACTCCTCAATCCATTCCTTCACCTTGGCTTGCAGCAAGGCCTTGTCGGGCAGATAGAGTTGGTAAGCCGCAGCATAGACGTTTGCGTCTTTAGGAAGAGTAAGTTCTACCAACGCATCGTTTTTCTCCTTGCAGAGCAAGATACCGATAGTAGGTTTCTCGAAGTCCTGCTTTACATATCGGTCAAAGTAGTTGACATACATCTGCATCTGTCCGAGGTCTTGGTGAGTGAGTTTCTCGGATTTTATTTGTATTTTTTCCATGTCTTGTTGGCTTTTTACCGTCTTTGGTTTTGCAGCACTAAGATAGGTGAAATTTCTGACATGGCAACATCCTGGGCAACTTATTGTTGCTCAGGATGTTATAAATGACGTTAAACTAAAGAGTTGCGGAATTAAGGTTAAAATAAACGCAAAAAGCAAAATCCCCTACCAAAATATTTAGCAGAGGATTTTGTTCTATCGTTTAAAGGGCGTTTTTTATATTTTTCAATAAATCGCCATATCCATGATTGTCCCCTGAGTCTTTATCACAGGTGACTGACTACATGTTTTCGTATTCCTGTCATACACGAACAGTCCAGCACCGTTGTTTTCCGTTACTAATCCAAAAAATACTTTGCTGTCTTTATGATTAATCGCACAACTGTAACCATTGGTTCGCGGAAAATCAAGAACTTCTCCTGTACAGTTATACAGATTTGCTTTGAAAGCATAATTTGTTTTGTCGTTGATATAGTCTGGCCCTGACGCCCCAATGAATGCGGGACAATAACCAAAGAAATACAACTCTCCGTTTCCTGCATAGTGATAGGAAAGTACATATTGTAATTTTCCTCCTTCTACACCCGTCCACGTTCTGTCTGTAAGATTGAAGCAATAATCCTTGTCAAAATCAGTCTCGCCGTTCTTTATACGTAGCAGTCCACAGTATTGATCGGGTACGTAGCCATAAGATCCCCAGCAGGGAATATATAAATCGTTCTTCTCATCAACAAACATTGCACCTACACCGATAACGGTAGCGGCAGACAACCGATAATCAACGATTTTCTTTATAGGTTTATCGGTTGTGGCATCCACTAACAGAACATGTGCACCTTTTTTGCAAATAGGCATGTTGTCAAACTGTCCTAGTCCTACATATAGAATGTTGTCACGCAAGAACAGACCTATAGGGTTAGGGGTATTGCTGCCCTCTGCACCCCATCGCGAGTCTGCAAGGTCTATTTCACCTGTCCTTTCCATAGTGGTCGGGTTGAAGATTACGATTTTGTTTTCAATCGGTGCCGTCGCATAGGCTTTTGTATCATTAACCACTAACATGTTTCCAGCCATAGGCGCCATACGGTCCACTTGGATTTGTCCAGCCTTGGTTAATGTACCGTCATTATTGCGGATGAATTTATATACATTCGCATCAGCCGCACCACCGATACTGAACACCCAATCCTTATATGTGGCAAGATAAGGGGTGCTCTTCACCTCATGGGCGTTGGTAAAGCTGACATTTCCATTGGAAGTATTCTGAACAGGGACGATGTATCCCATAGAAGCTTGAGGAGCCATGTCGATTGCGAGAATCATGTTAGCCTTCCCCTCTGTCATGGGTGGTAGCGGATCGTCATTACTGCTGTCGCAGGAGGTCAATGCAAAGCCTCCTAACAGACTTACTGCTAATAGAATTAAATTTTTCATTTTCATTTTATTATATTAATTATTTACCATTCAAGTGATGTAAAACGGATTTTAAGCGAGAAAAGTCGACCTGCCAACGGATAATTAAAGTTGGTCATCTCATCGGTATTGAGAATATTGTGACATTCCGCTCCGAATATTATCTTCCGTCTGCATATACCATATTCAAGGCCGAGGGTATGAATACATGTCCCAGGTATTTTATAGTTTTGATTTTTACTCAGTTCGTAACCATAATAA
>UMGZ01035976.1_pt1 | contig 23156 bp, 12 predicted proteins | sample 1965421 | NCBI WGS metagenome assembly UMGZ01 (sample SAMEA4836087, study PRJEB28245) | human gut metagenome | biome: gut microbiome; material: fecal sample | place: Denmark | collected 2008
TACGAGCTCTAAGTATCACAATAATGTGCAGGCGCAGGCGGAGCAATTCCGTCTGCGCTTTTTGCTGCCCGCTTTTCCGCAGTGTCGGGAAAAATTGTGGAAAGCAGTTCGGAAAAATGCAGGATTTTTGTCACACAACACTTGAAAATTACCGGTGAAATCTGGTATAATGAAAGAAGAATGAACAAAGGTATAGGAGGATTTTTCAATGGCTCGTGCAGAAAGCGTGACGCTCGAGTGGGTTCGCTCCATGGCAGCGAATCCCTCGGCATTTTCCAACGCACAGAGAATTTCCCGCATCGGCGGATTTCAGACGCATTTCCGCAGCGAAGACGATACCCTGCTTTTTGGAACATGCAAGGGCAGCGGAAAAAGCGCATACCAGACCTCGGTGGATTTCTCCGGAGATACGCCGGTTTTTCGCTGCTCCTGTCCCAGCCGGCAGATTCCCTGTAAACACGGCATTGCCATCCTGCTGGACTATCTGGAGGGCAAGCCCTTCGAGCCGGCAGAGATTCCGGAGGATGTGCAGCGGAAGCGGGAGAAGCTGGAAAAGCGTGCGGAAAAGGCAGCCCAGCCGGAACCGGCAAAGAGAAAGCCGTCCGGCGCATCGGCAGCAGCCAAGAAGCTGAAACGGCAGCTGGATGGGCTGGAACTGGCGGAACAGTTTGTCCGTGACCTGCTGGAACGTGGTATCTCCTCCATTCATGCGGTGACGGCGAAGCAGTACCTTTCCCTTGCCAAGCAGATGGGGGATTACGCCCTCTATGGTCCGCAGACCATCATGCTGGAACTGATTGCCAAGGCATCTGCGTGTGCGGAAAACCCCGATGACGCCCAGATGGAACAGCTGGTGACCCTTTGCGTCCGGCTGAATGCGGTGGTGCAGAAGAGCAAGCGCTATTTGCAGGAGAAGCTGGAATCCGGCGAAGTGCTGCCGGACGGCAATGTGCTGTATGAGGCGGTGGGAAACGTGTGGAAACTGACACAGCTTCAGGCGCTGGGGCTTTGCCGGAACAATGCACGGCTGGTGCAGCTGTCCTTTGCGGTGCTCCCGGATGAGCAGCGGCAGGCGGACGTGGATTTCGGCTACTGGTGCGATCTGGACACCGGCGAGATCGTCAGCACCCAGAACATCCGTCCCTATCGGGCTGGCAAGCACATTAAGGAGGAGGACAGCATGTTCGGACTCTATCAGATTCCCACCCTCTGCCGGTATCCCGGCGGCAGCAACCCCCGGGTGCGCTGGGAGCAGGCGGAGGTGCAGGAACTTTTGCCGGCGCACTGTGCGGCGATTCGGAACAGGGCGCTTCCCACGCTGGGCGAAGCCGTCAAGCAGGCAAAGGCGGAACTGAAAAACACAATGGCACCGGAGGCGCTTGCGGTACTGCTGGCGTTCGACACCATTCAGTTTGCACAGGAGGACGGCCACGGCGTGATGCAGCGTGGAGCGGAGCGCATCGCCCTGCGGAGCAATGCCAGCTATCCCGCCACCTGTGAAGTGCTGCACGTTCTGGACAAGCCGGCGAGAACAGGCGGCGCACTGCTGGGAGAGATGTTTTATTCCAGCAGGGAACGGCGCTTTTTTCTGTGCCCCATTTCCATCGTGACGGAAACCGGCATCATTCGGCTCTGCTAAAGGAGGAACTTTTATGGATATGACACCGTTTTACGAGCTGCGTTACCGTCTGATCTGTACCGCAGCAGCCGGCTGTGCCGGAATCGGAGAGGACTTCCGGCTGCATCGGGCTGCGGCAAATTTCCAGCCCCTGTCTGCGGCAAACAAGGCGTTTTCCCGTCTTTCTGCCATGTGTGACAAGCTGCTGCATACGCCGGACAGTCTGCTGCTGGCGGACTGCATCGCCCTCGCCAATGCCCTCGCTGTGGCACAGGGCAAATCGCAGGATGACAGTCCAGTGGAGGAGGGGGCAGCGGAAGCGCCGGGAACGCATCCCATGGACATTCCCAACTCGCTGCTGTCCACGCTGACGATGCTGAACAGCAACAGTGTGAAGATGCTGCGTGACCCCTCCCACGAGTATCTGGGCGACCCACGGATTCTGGCGGCGTATCTGCGGAATGCAGACGATACCTCTAAGGAATGGTCGTCGGTGAAAGACGAGCTGGCGGAGCAGATGGCGCTGTACTATGGCACGTCGCTGGTGCCCCTGCTGAAAGACGCCTGCCGAAAGTGCGGTTCACGGACGGCTGGAAAGCTGGTGCTGATGGTCTGGAAGCTGGCGGGCGCTTCGGAAAACCCGTGGTATCTGGCGATGGCGCAGGATGAGAACAATCCCCGCAACATCCGGCTGCAGGCGCTGGATGCCCTGCGGAATGCGCCGGAATACGGGCAGGAACTGCTGGAGCTGTACCGGACGGAACGTGGCAGTGTGCGGGAGGCTGTGCTGACGGCACTGGTGCGGAATCATGTGCCGGAGGCAGAGCCGTACCTTCGGAAGCTCGCCCAATCCAACGATGGCAAGTTCTGCGCCCCTATTGCAGCGTCAGAGGATGCGGCGTACCTCGATATGGTGATGGAGAAAGCGGAGCCAGTCCTGTCGATGATACGGGAGAACCGCGCGGAGCACGCCAGCGACCAGGAGCGGCTGGATGGCTGTATCCGCATGCTCGCCAACAAGCCGGACGCTGCACCGGCATTCCTTCGCATTGCCGATGCCATGTCAAAATATGCCAAGCACTATCTGTTTTTTGAGTTGATGATGAATCGGGTGCTGATGAACAACGTCTGCGACCACGAGAAGTTCCAGCCGTATGGTGCGGTCATCGAACAGCTGTATGCGCAAAATGCGCAGTTCCTGCCGGCATACCTCTACTGGCAGATCTGGAAGACGGACTGGACGCATCCGGCGGAGCTGATGACGCTGTTTCGGGCGCATCAGCCGGAGGCGCTGGATATCCTGCGGAACGGGCTGCGCTACTGTCCGTCGCAGAAGGTTTACGGCATGTACTGGATGAACGAAAGACTGTCCCGTCTGCCGCTGGCGCATCCGCTGTTTTCTTCCATGCCGGAGGAACTGGTACAGTTTCTGACGGATACCTCGTATCTGCCGGCGCATGAAACACTTCCGGCGGAACTGGGCATGCGCCACTGGGATGTACTCACGACACAGGAGCGGGAAGCGGAACAGGCACGGTACGAGCTGGCGGAAAAACAGGCTTTCGCCCTCCAGCATTTGTTGCAGATCGTTGCGCCGGAGGATCGCAGCATGCTGCAGGAACAGACACGCCGGTTCCTGCAAAAGGTCTTGCAGCGCTATTCCGGCGGAGGACTGTGGGATCTGGCGGAGTACTACGGTGTTCCGCTGCCGCCCAACGCAGTACTCCGGTGTGCGCTGTTCTATGTCTTTGTGGATCAGCCCGTCTCAGGCTACCGCCGGATCGAATGGCAGATCGGGCAGTACCGGATCAGAGGCGAACGGCAGGAGGAGCTGCTGGAGCTTACCAAGCAGATGGCGCTGATCTGTGCCGCAGATCTTCCGCCAGTCTATCAGAATCGGGCGAAAAAAATTTTGCAGATCGGCGCATTGCTCCATCGATAAGGAAAGGAACGAAATACTTATGTCAGAACAGATTTTACGGCGCTCCGCAGAGCAGCAGTTTCAGCAGGAGCTGGATGCCTTGATCGCAGCAGAAACCTATCCCGTGCCGGAGGGCTGGCGCATGTCGCCACGCTCGGTGCTCACCTATATCATGGGCGGAAAAGTGGGGGATCAGGTCATCACACCCAAGTACATGGGCGACCGGCGCATTGTGGAAATTTGCATTGCAACGCTGGTCACCGACCGTGCGCTGCTGCTGATCGGTGAGCCGGGCACGGCGAAGTCGTGGCTGTCGGAGCACCTCACCGCCGCCATCAACGGCAACTCCACCCGTGTTATTCAGGGCACTGCCGGAACGACGGAGGAACAGATTCGCTATTCGTGGAATTATGCCATGCTGCTGGCAAAAGGCCCCTCCTTCGACTCCCTCGTAAAAAGCCCCGTCTATCAGGCAATGGAAACGGGCACCATCGCCCGTATCGAGGAGATCTCCCGCTGCGCCAGCGAGGTGCAGGACGCTCTGATCTCCATCCTGTCGGAAAAGCGCATCTCCATTCCGGAACTCTCTCAGGAGGTCGCAGCGAAAAAGGGCTTCTCCGTCATCGCCACGGCGAACACCAGAGATAAGGGGGTCAACGAGATGTCCTCCGCACTGAAGCGCCGTTTCAACATTGTGGTGCTGCCCACGCCGGCGGACATTCAGACCGAGGTGGAGATCGTCACCACTCGTGTGGCACAGATGGCGGACAGCTTCCAGCTGCACGCAGCACTCCCCAGCCAGTCCGCCGTGGAGCGGGTGGTCACCATCTTCCGGGAACTCCGGCAGGGACAGACCATGGACGGCAAGTATAAGCTCAAGCCCACTTCCGGCGTGCTCTCCTCAGCGGAGGCGATCTCGCTGCTCATCAACAGCATGGCACTCGCCGGCAGCTTCGGCAGCGGCAGCGTCACCGAGGAAGACCTTGCCTCAGCGCTGCAGGGTGCCATCGTCAAGGATGAGGCGAAAGATCAGGCAGCGTGGACGGAGTATCTGGAAAATGTCATGCGCAAGCGTGGCGCAGACTACGCTGCACTCTATGCAGCTTGCAGGGAGCAGAACGGATAATGGCAGTATATTTTGGAATCCGGCACTTTTCGCCGGCGTGTGCTGCTTATGTCCTCTCGTTTCTGGAGCGTGTCCAGCCGGAAACCGTTCTCATTGAGGGACCGGCGGACGGGAACGAGTGGATCGCACCGCTTTGCAGCATGGAGTCCGCCATGCCGGCAGCACTGCTGGCGTACACCACAGAACCGCCGGTGCAGACGGTGCTCTGGCCCTTTGCGGAGTTTTCGCCGGAATATCAGGCAATGCGCTGGGCAGTGGCGCACGGCGTTCCGGTGCGGTTTTGCGACCTGCCGGCTGCCTGTGTGCTGGCGGAGCAGTCCGAAGCCTCTGCCCCGGCCGATGTGCCGGCGGAGTCGGTGTACGGGAAGATAGAGCGTGTGACGGGGCAGGAAACGGACGTGCTCTGGGAGTACCAGTTCGAGCAGAATGAGAATGAAGCGGATTTTCTGGCAGCAGTGGAGGCATACGGCGCATCCATTCGGGAATTTTCGGCAAACGATACGCACAATCAGCTGCGGGAGGCGTATATGCGCCGTGTCATTGCGGAAACAGAGCAGTCCGGTGTACCCACGGAGAAAATCGCCGTCATCACCGGCGCATTTCACACTGCCGGACTGAAAAATGTGCCGTATACGGCGGAGGACGCAAAGCTGACGGCGCATCTGCCCACTGTGCCGTCGCAGGCGACGCTGATGCCCTACTCCTATTATAAGCTCTCCAACCGCTCCGGCTACGGTGCAGGCAGCCGTGCGCCGGCGTACTTCGAAATCCTGTGGAACAATCGGCAGCGTGGGACGCTGGCTGACAGCGGGGCAGAATACCTCTCCCGTCTGGCGGGATACCAGCGAACCCATGGCAACGTCACCTCCTCGGCGGAAGTCATGGAGGCGCTGCGGCTGGCGGAGACCCTCGCTGCCATGCGTGGGGGAACGCACGCCTGCCTGACTGATCTGCGGGACGCTGCCATCACCTGCATGGGGCACGGCAGCTTCGGGAAAATCTCTCTCGCCTGTGCGGATACGGAGATCGGGACAAAGATCGGTTCTCTGCCGGAGGGAACGGTGTGCACGGCGCTGCAAACGGATTTCCAGCGGCAGCTGAAGGTGCTGAAGCTGGAGCGCTACCGCAAGGCAAAGGCGGAACAGCTGCCGCTGGATCTGCGGGAGAATCTGCGGGTCAAGTCGGAACAGTCTGCGTTTCTGGGGCTGCACCGGTCGTTTTTCCTGCACCAGCTGTCCGTCATCGGCATCCGCTTCGGCAAACAGCTGGAGCGGCAGCAGGACAACGCCACCTGGGCGGAGCTGTGGGAATTGCAGTGGAATCCGGAGACGGAGATTGAGGTGGTGGAGGCCTCCCTCATGGGGGACACCGTGGAGCAGACGGCGCTGGCGCAGCTGCGGGAACATCTGGCAAATTCCCAGCTGCTGTCCCGAACCACAGAACTGCTGTGGGATGCCTTCCAGTGCGGACTGACGGCACTGGTGCCCGATGTCATTGCCGCCTTGCAGCGGCAGTCGGCGGGCTGTTTTTCTCCGGCGGACGTGGGAACAGCGCTTGGAAATCTCTCCGGCATTGTGCGCTTCGGCAGCATCCGGAAAATCGACACCGTACCGCTGATTCCCCTGATGCAGCAGCTGTTCCTGCGGTTTTGTCTGGAACTGCCGCAGGGGGCAAACTGCAACTACGATGCAGCGGCAGAACTGCTGTCGGCAATGTCGGCGGTGAACGATGCCTGCCTGTCCCACGACTTCCTGGAGCAGAAGCGGTTTTTGGACATGCTCTGTGGGCTGGCGGAGGATGATAGTGTCCAGCCTTTGCTCTCCGGATTTGCCGGTGCGATTCTGCTGGAGCGTGGCGAGGCTGCGCCGGATGTGCTGGCGGTCTGGATGTGCCGGCGGCTCTCTGGCGGTATTCCGCCGCAGGACGGTGCCATGTGGTTCGAGGGACTCTCCCGCAAGAACCACCGTGCCCTCATCAGCCGGCTCTCCATCTGGGAGACGCTGTGCGATTTTGTGGCGACGCTGGAGGACACGGAATTCCGTGGGGTGCTGATCTGTCTGCGCCGGACGTTTGCGGAGTTCTCCGGAGCGGAAAAGGCGGAGATCGCCGAGAACATCGGCGAGGTGCTGGGTGTTTCGCCGGCTGCTGCGGCGGCGTATCTGGGGCAGAGCATGACAGCAGGAGAACAGGCGGTTCTGGAGGAACTGGATGACTTTGATTTTGAGGATATATGACCTATGGAAACACAAGAGAAACTGAAACGCTGGCGGCTGATTCTGGGCAAAGAGGCGGAGCAGACGCTGGAACAGATGGCTTCCGGCGAAATGCTCTCGCAGGAGGATCTGCTGATGGATCGTGCGCTGGGGGCAATCTATGGCGGAGCAGACGGCTTCGGCGGCGGTGCCGGCAGTGGCCCGTCCTCGCCCCAGCTGTCCCGCTGGCTGGGCGATCTTCGTGCGCTGTTTTCGCCCATGGAGGTGCAGGTGATCCAGAACGATGCCATCCGGCGGAAGGGGCTGAACCAGCTGCTGTTTGAACCGGAGGTGCTGGATCAGCTGGAACCCAGCATCGGAACGGCAGCGCTGCTTCTGACGCTCAAGGATCAGATTCCCAGCTGTGCCAGGGAGAACGCCAGAGCGTACATCGCCAAGATTGTGGAGGACATCAACCGGCGGCTGGCGGACGATCTGAAGCGCTCCGTCACGGCAGCGCTGAACCGGCGGGAACACTCGCCCATTCCCTCCGCCAGTGCGCTGGACTACCGCATGACCATTCGCCGAAATCTGAAACACTACGACACGCAGCGGCAGGTGCTTTTGCCGGAGAAGTTCTACTTTTTCGAACACGCTGCCCGTTCTGCCTCCCGCACCATCATTCTGGACATCGATCAGAGCGGTTCCATGGGGGAGTCTATCATCTACGCCTCGGTGCTGAGCTGTATCCTCGCCAGCATGCGCTCCCTGAAAACGCATATCGTGGCGTTTGACACGCAGGTCACCGACCTGACAGAGCTTTGCGCCGATCCGGTGGAGGTGCTGTACGGCATTCAGATGGGCGGCGGAACGGATATCGAGAAATCCATTGCCTACTGTGCGGAGCTGGTGCAGGAGCCGGCAAAGACTACGCTGTTCCTCATCACCGATTTGGAGGAGAACGGCAATCGTGCCGGTTTGCTGCTGCGGCTGGAGGAGCTGAAAGCCTCCGGCGTGAATGTGATCGTGTTGCTTGCCATCTCCGACAGCGGCAAGCCCTGCTATGACAGCATGATGGCGGAAAAGGTCAGTGCGCTGGAGATTCCGTGCTTCGCCTGCCCGCCGGAGCGGCTGCCGGAATTGCTGGAGGCGGCAATGAAGCACCGGAGCCTGCAAAATTTCAGCCGGTGAGAGAAGCGGAGCAGTCGTTCCATGGCGGTCGATTGCTCCGTCTTTTTGTCGAAAAGCAGCGGCTTTGACGGAATTTTGAGGTGCATTTGAGAAAAAACAATGATTTTTTGCGGAAAAACAGAAACTGTTTATAGAATATGCCGATTGGAATCAGAAAGTTGCTGCTTTTGATGACGAAATTGTGAAAAAACAGGTGGAATGAGACCGTTCTTTTTGTGCAACTTGTTCGCTTTGGCAATGTGATTTTTCTTCATAAATTTGTGTCTGAAGTTTTGACGAAAATCACAGGAAAACAGCTGCTTATATGGGAATTGAAATTTAGTTCATATAATAGAAATTTGTGGTAGCTCTGAAAATTGTGATTTTTGTGAAACCGGATGAAAAAATAAAATTTTATTTTGTGCATTTTGACTACGCACAGGAGGGGACATTTGTGATGTTATACGAAAGCAGTGAAATCCTCTTGACAAAATGAATCTGAAATAGTATAATAAGAAACATCCTGAGGGAACCAATCTCAGGAAAATCGGTAAAATGAAAAAAGAGCAAGATTCTACTATTTGAAAAGAATCGAAAGAGGAAATGGGCAAGATGACGGAGAGAGAACTTCGGAAGCTTCGGCGGACAGAACTGCTGGAAATCCTGCTGGAATTGCGCAGGGAACTGGATGCTGCCAGACAGGAAAACGAGAGCCTGCGGGAACAGCTGAACGCAGCCGAACAGGAGCGGCAGGAAAAGACAGATGCGATTCTGGAACTGCTGCACACCATGGAGGCGCAGCTGGGACGAATGTGTCCGGCGCAGGCGGATGCCGAAGCATCGATGCAGGATGATGAGGCGAAATGAGCATGGAAGCGAAGCGAGAGATTCCCACGGCGGTTCAGCTGGAAGCGGAACTGAAGCGGGCGAAATACCAGAGAGAATACAGAAAGCTGCTGCGAAACACGATCTCGTCTTTGATCGTGGTTGCAGCCATTGCAGTTTTGGTCTCCATGCTGTTTTTGCCGGTGCTGCGAGTTACCGGAACGAGCATGACGCCGACGCTGCAAAACGACGAACTGGTGGTGTGCCGGAAGCGCGGCACATTTCAGAGCGGCGATATCATTGCTTTCTACTTTAATAATAAGATCCTGCTGAAGCGTGTGATTGGCGTGGCAGGGGATATCATTGATATTGATGATTCGGGAACGGTCTATGTGAACGGTGAAGCATTGGAAGAGCCGTACCTGAATGAAAAGGCATTGGGGGAATGCGACATTGAGCTGCCGTATCAGGTGCCGGATGAACGGGTTTTCGTAATGGGAGATCACCGATCCACTTCAGTAGACAGCCGCTCCACCGCCGTCGGATGCGTGGCAGAGGAAGCTGTTGTCGGAAAGGTGATTTTGCGGGTTTGGCCCGTAAAGCAATTCGAAGTCCTGTAACGTTATCTGAAAATGATATCCGTAGAGAATCTGACGCATAGGAAACTATGCTCCATTTTGTACAGACAGGAGGGATTGGTATGTTGAATTTCAACCAGAGAGTACAGCAGTTTTTGAAACAGCATCGGGAAAACAAAAAGCATGCAGTGATCGCTGTCATGCTGGCTCTGATGGTTGCGTTTTCTGTGTGCGGTAGTTTGATTATGCCGGCAGTCAGCATGACCGGTTCCACCGAGGAAACCGCTCCCGCTTTGGAAATGGCGGAGAGTGAGGTACAGATGGTGGGAGAAAATAGCAATGAATGGTTTACCGAACCGGTAACGGAAATACCGGCGGGTGCACAGCCTATGACGGCAGAAGAAAATGCCGGTATTCGCATTACAAATGTAAATATCAAGCATGAAGGTCAAGAAGTGGATGCTCCATATGAAATATCGGTAACCAAAGATTCTACAAAACTAGAAGTTCAACTGAATTACAACTTAAAAGCGGGCAGCGTCACGGAAGAAAATCCGTATATTTATTATCAGCTGACGGATAAAGTTGTGGTAAGCCCGGAGTCTGGGGAAGATTGCAAAGTCAAAGATGGCAATGAATTGGCAGGCTATTACTCCATTTCTCAGTCGGGTCTTATTGTGATTCGGTTGACAAAAGAGTATATCAATAAGCATGCCAATAGTGACATGACTGGATTTATTAGATTTGATGGAACGATCAACCGAGATAATACGTCATCTGGCGATCAGGAAGTGACAATCGGCGGAATTACAATCAAGGTAGATTTTCCGGAAAAAGAAGTCGAAATCAAAAAGTCCGGTACAATTCAAAACGCAAAAACTCCCACAGACAATCCCAAGATTCAGTGGACAATTACAGTAGACAATCCTTATTATAATGATACAGATAGTTCTAAGTCGATGAATGGTTATGTTTTGACTGATGAGCAGTTTCCGGAAGACACTTCTGGCGTTACAGTAACGCCGGCTGGAGTTGGCAGCTTTCAAGGAAAAACATTTACCTTCAACGACACAAAGGAAAAGCAGATCACATTTACCTTCGAAAAGGAAGTGTCTCGGGAAGAATGGCTCACTCATGTGCAGAATGGGCAGAAGATCGAGAACACTGCGACAATTGCAAAGGATGGCGTTCAGAAAGGAGCAAAGGGTGAAGTTTCCCTTTCAAAACCGACGATCCAAAAAAATGGTAAGGCGGACTATGAAACAGGAATTTCAGATGACAAGGTCAATTGGAATATCACCGTGGAAGAGCCGGCTGGCTGTTCTTTGAATGGCTGGAAAGTAAAAGACGAGGCGTTCAGCAGTCTGGAGGCGAATCAAATCACGCTGAAAGATGAGAACGGAAACACTGTGGGGTTTTCCAAGGAAGGCGATACGATCACCATTAGCAGTGATGTGAAAAAGGTGGAAGTTTCGTATCAGATGAAATTGGATCCGACACAGCCGAAACCGCAGAAACTGAAAAACCGTGCATATCTGCTGTATCCAGATGGCAATACCGCTGGAGATACGGGAGAGAAAGAAGTAGGCTACAATCAGTTGTACACATTGGTCAAAAAAGGCGATGGCTATGACCGTGCAGCAAATAAGCTGAAGTGGAACATAACCGCATCATCGGATAAGAACAATACGAAATCCACATTAAATGGATATACTTTGACGGATGAGGCATTTGCAAATATCAAGTTGACTGATCTGAAAGATATCAGTTTTACGCTTGGCCATTGGCTGGGGGACGCTAAGGTTTTGTCGCAGAGTGAAGATAAGATCGAACTTGGAACTTCCTCTGGTCTGTATGCGACCATTACCAAGAGCGGAAATACGCTGACAATTCAGGAAGCGAATCCGTATCAGGCTGGTGTGAATGAAACAAATATCCATGCAATTTCTGAGCTGGCGTTTTCCTACGAAACAGATGCAGCCACTGCCGGTACAGATGGCACAGCTAAGAACGGCGACACAGTTACCAACACAGTTTCTGACAACAAGGGAAACAGCAGTTCGAGTAGCATTGATGTGGGCAATCGTGACCAGATCACAAAGACCTTTGTGAAAGCTGAGGGCGGCGATGCGTTCTATAACGCAGACGATCCCTCGAAGAATAACCAGACATTGCGTTGGAAAATCAATGTTACCTCCGATACGGGATTTTCGTCGGACAGCAAGGTCCTGGTTGACGTAATGACCGCAGAGGGAACGGGCGCATCGCATTATTTCACGATCGGCACCAATTCCATTTCTGTGAAAGCCAAGACGGAAAGCGGCGAGTATGAGCAGCTGACACTTGGAACTGATTATCAGATCACGTACTATTCCACAGACAGTCAAGAGGAAACTAAAAAGATCACAGCGGGAAACGCAAAGTGCTTTGCAATTACTTTTACTAAGACAGTGGATGACAAGGCGTACCGATTTGCCGAGATCGAATATTCGACAATGGCAGATGTTTCCGGTGTGAAGATGGACGGGAAGACAGCGGTTAGCTCCAAGTTTTCCAATACCGCTTCTTTCGGAACGCTGAACCCCAGTACTCCTTCTTACGATTTGATCGAAAAGAGCAAGGATACTGTGGAGAAACAGACGCTTACAGTAAATAAGACATATTCTGATGGAAATACAGACAAGAAGCCAAGCGTTACGTTCCAATTGCAGCGCAAAAAGCAGGGGACGAATGCAACGGACTGGACACAGATCTATCTGGTAGACGGTGAGTGGACAGAGGTTACAGCGGACGAAAGCAACCCTTATACCTTTACGCTGGACAGCAGTAATGGCTGGAAACAGACCTTTTCCGATTTGCCGAAAGATACCCTTGCCCATGACGGCGACTATCTTTATCGGGTCGTTGAAACGCCGGTGGATGGGTATACGGTTTCGTATTCGGATTCTCAAAATGGCGTGGAAAGCGGCAGCATTACCATTACCAACAACCCAAAGCAGGACTTCAAAAAGGCTGCGCTGGATGCGGATGGGAATGTGCTTGCCGATGGCGATTCCATTGCACTGTCGGATTTGCCGACGCTGACGGTCGGAGATACCACCTATTATCTGATACAGTGGAAAATCTATGATATTGTCAAAAATTACAAGTACGAACTGGAAGACACACTGCCGGAAAACTCGATTCTGATTGAATCAGATGCGGAAGATAATAAATATAAACCGCATGCAAGTTGGAATGAGTGGTATATAGTTGTTCTTAGTACAAGTACAAGCGGGAGTGAGTACTATCAATATGATAGTTCCACGAGAAAGCTTACAATATACATGAACAATGCCGGCAATCCTCCGCTTTATGTTACCTACTATACCGGCATTCCAGTGGAAACCTTGAAATCTGCGGTAAGTGCCGGAACAGATGGCTACACCGTGACCAATACCATTGCACAAAAGGGCAGCGATGCCAAGACTGCAAGCGTAAAGGTGACAGGAAGCACGGCGGATACCAGCGACAAGAATCTGCTGACCAAAAACATTGCTTCTTCGAACAAGAACGGTGCATATACCGCAGAAGACGGGCAACTGAACTATTCTGTCTATGTAAATCCGGATGGGAAATACCTTTCGAATTCAGGAGAAATTGACCTGACGGATGATTTGACATTGGATAGTTATGAAGGCGCCTCTGCAGCTGGAATTGACGCAGTGCTTTCCATGGTAAAGGTGGAAAAAATTGAAAATCCGGTTGTAGATGCATCCGGTGCAGTCACCGATGCAACCGTTGTGCGGGAGCTTTCTACTTCGGAGTATCAGTATCTGGTAGAACACAATATCAAAGAAGAAACGCCTTCGAAGAGAAGTGATTTGTATCAGTTTACAACGAGCGATAATAAGAAGTGGACAACAAACCAGCCGTATGTTAGCACTTCACCGGAATTTCCAAAGGGAGACATTGTTACCATTCGCCTAAAAGGAGAACCGAATCATTCGTTAAGCAGCGGTATTACGGTATACGGCAAATGCGTTAATAATTCATTTGGTGGCGAGATAGTGAAATATCCTTTTGCGGGTGTCACATTTGATGAAAATGGATACGCAGATATCACATTTAAAATTGAAATTGATTATGTGATAAATTGGGTGATTTCCTTGGATGCTTCAGATTCGAGTGATACGTTTTCTGTCGATTCAGTCAAGGCAGTACAAGTGAAAGAAATCGACTCCCGCTTAAAGCTTACAGTGCCAGACGGCGAACCGCTGAAAGTTACGTATCAGTATACACTTCTGAAAGACGGAAAGCCCGTTACACCGGAGAGTCTGAGCGAAACAAAAACCGTGATTTCCTCCAATTCCATTTCTTTGGATACTGGAAATGCCAGTGCAGACGATCAGAAAGACAGCATAAAGTTCAGCATTTCTAAGTCAAGAGCGGGGATTTCCGCAGAGAATAAACCGCAAATTGTCAAGTGTGACGTAGGCGACTACAGTTTGAAGCTGGATGCGACATTCCAGATTGCGAAATATCAGGATGGAAAGTGGCTGTTTGCAAGCAAGGATGAACTTGTTACAAACGACAAGCTTCGGACACATAAACTGACATATGATGCAGAGAATCAGAGCAGCGCTGTTTCGATTTCTGTGAAAGCGGATGAGGATTACAAACTGGACTCCTTCGATAAGGCTACCCTATATAAAATTGTAGAGACAAAAGCGCCGGATGGCTATGAGGCATTGACGGCAAGCAATTCCACCTACTATTTTGTATATGGTTCCGAAGCGCTGAGCAGCTATCCTGATGGTGTGACTGCGGACGATGTCATTCAGGTGCAGGAGGGAGGTTCGGTAAACATTCCGAACAACCAGCTGATCGACCTCACCGTGCAGAAAACATGGACGGGACTGGAAAATACCTCGGGCACTTCCATCAAGGCTGCGCTCTATTGGTCGTACACCAAGACCAGCTCCGGTTTTCCGGAGAATATGGAATTGGCGTCGGCGGAAAATCTGGGCGTTTCCGGATTGGAAAATCCGAAGGAATTCTCCACTGCCGCTGTTGGCAGCGGCGAAAATCCCCAGAATCCGTCTTACACATGGAAGAATCTTCCCAGCGGTAAGAACGGTAAGCCGATTTACTATTACGTCAAGGAAGCAGAATATACGTACGGCGGGAAAACATATATCCAGCAGACGGATGGAACGTTTCAGGCGAGTGATGGCACAAGCGGCACTTATCGACCGAATACAACAGGCAACGCAGCGAATAAAGACGGTACCATTTCCATCAACAATTCGCAGGGCTTGGTTGTAGAAAAGCTTTGGAGAGATTCCGATGGAAATCCGATTCCCAGCAGCGGCATTCCGGCAACGGAAGTGCAGTTCCAGCTGGAGGGATTGAACGCCAGCGGAACATGGGAAAAGATCGCTCTGAAAGAAAATGCGCTTTTGACCGCTGAAAACGGCTGGAAGCTGACATTGGAATCGTATTTGGCGGACGGGGTTTCGCTCGAAGCATATACGAAATTCCGAGTGTCGGAAACCGGCGTGAAGAAGAAAGGCGAAGATAAATTTCAATCTCCGAATCAGGGCTTGTATGGCTGGATCATCAGTGCTACGGGTACTACCAATGGCACGACCGGTACACTGATATTGACCAATCGAAACAATGAACCGACAGAGATCGCAGTTTCTGTGGAAAAGATTTGGGGCGATGGTGCAGAACAGCATACAGGGGACAGAGTAGAGGTAAAGCTTTATCAATCCACAACGGTATGGAGCGATATCGGAACGCCGCCCTCGGATGCGCAGGTGTACCAGTCATCCGGAACACAGACGCTGAATCAGAGCAACAGTTGGACTTATACTTGGAGTGATCTCCCGTATAAGACACAGGATGGAAGCCGCTATTACTATTATGTGGTGGAATCCAGTGTGCCGGAGGGGTATCAGGTAAAGTATGATCGAACAGAACGAGCTTCAGAGCAGAAAACGACGATTACCAACTACATTTCTGGCGGGCTGAATATAGAGAAACAGTGGCAGAATCAAGATGGTACAGCAATTGATGCAGATACAGATTCGATTCAGCTGAAACTCTATAAAAGGCTTTTGGAAACACAGACATCTTCCGGAGAAGAATCTGGTTCAATCCCATCCAATTTAAAAATAGATGCAGTTGGCGATTCAATTACAGAAGGTTATTGGACTACATTAGATGACTATCCGCATCAATTAAAAGCATTATTTGATAAAACGTATTCCGATGTTTCTGTTATAAATAGCGGCGCCAGGGGACAGATTGTTTCTCAAATTTCGGAAAGAATCAGCAATGGAAACAAGAATGGCTGGGCTGGCGTAGATTATGATGGAACACAGGTAATGCTTTTAATGGGCGGAACGAATGATGTGAATGGCGGTAACTGGGAAATCTGGGGAGATACAGATGCAAACAATCAAGCCAAACACGATGCTTTGAAAACCGAAGTAAAAGAGATGATTCAAACTGCATATGCCAAGGCAAGTGCAGCAGGAACTTCTGATTTTGTTGTTTTTCTTGGCAGCATTCCTTATGAGGATTTTGTAAAAGCAGATGGAACCATTGAATCCAACATAAGTTATGTTCAAAAGCAAGATGCATTAAGAACCAAATATGGAATCTGGGGGACCCCAAGTACGGAGAATGCACAAGCATTTGAAGATGAGATCAATAAAATGATCAAATCGTATAATGCGATGTTGCAGGAGGTTGTAGCGGAATTGCAAAAGGAAACCGCAACTTCTACTGTACAGTTTGTGGATATCAATGCAGCTGTGGATAAGAACACGCAATTGTATGACGGTGTGCATCCTTCAAAAGAGGGATATGGCGAGATTGCCAATGCATTCTATAATGCAATTATTTCTCATTACACGGGTGTTACACCGGGTACTGGTACGACAGTTCTTGCGCCAACAGATGTTACAGGAGTTCCGAGTGACTTTTATGCGAAAGATGGAAGCATCAATAGCGACTATCAATTCGTAAAGGATATCACGTTGGACGTTACAAACAACTGGCAGAAAACATTTTCTGATTTGGATGAGGCATATGCGTATTATGTGGTTGAACCTGAGATTTCTGGTTGGGAATCTTCGATTGCACACAATGGGCAACCGGTAAATGGCGAAACTGCCACCATCACCGTCACCAACACCAAAACCATCGAGAAGACATCGATCTCGGTGAAGAAGAAGTGGGTTGACAATGACAAGGCGGGCGCATCACACGGCGCAGTCAGGGTCACGCTTCGGCGAAAGCTGGAAAGTGGCACAGACTATGATAAAGGCTTTTCGGAAACGGCAGAACTTTCCAGCAGCAACAGCTGGAAGCACACGTGGAGCAGCTTGGACAAAACGGACGCAGGCGGAAACCGATACCTGTATGATGTCGTAGAGGAAAACGTTCCCGGCGGCTACCAGGCGACCTACAAGAACAACAACGGTGTGAACGGCAACACGGCGGAGAATCCCATCGTGATCGTGAACACCAAGGTGCTCCAGCTGACGCTGAAAAAGCAGTGGTCGGATAGCAACACCAACGGCCACCTGAACGATTCCGTTGAAGTAAAGATCTACCGCTCGACGAATCCAGCCGATGTTCCGGTTGTGACGACAGCGACAACCAAGGCAACCACAACCACGACAACCAAGGCAACAACAACTAAGGCGACAACCAAGGCGACAACGACAGAAACGACAACCAAGGCAACCACAACCACGACAACCACAACCACGACAACCTCCGCCAAGGAGACGAAGCCGGAGGAGACCACGACCACTACTGTGGAAACTGGAGCGTTGATAACGGTAGTGACAGGATTGCATGCCGGAGATACTTTAAAGGTTAAGCTTTCCAATAGTACGGCAACATCTGCAAATGCTAAGGGTTGCTTTGGATATTCTTATGAACCGGCTGATAATGGTTGGGCAAAGGATGAGTGGAAAGGAAGTTTCGATGCCAATGGAAAAATGGAATTGACCTATCCAGTACCAGATCAGTATCAAGATGGCGCTTATTTCGAATTTCAAGTCTGGGAGGTTGATGGGACACTTCCTAAGGCACTTACAATTGATTCCATTGAAATTGTGCCAAAGGTCACCACGACCACAACGACCACTACCAAACCCGAAGAAACCACGACCACAACGACTACCACGCCGCCGCCCTCTGGCGGGGATACGGTGACAGGGTCAAGTATTGTGTTAGAAAAGGATGCCCATTCAGTTAATTTGGATTCTACTAAAACGGTAAGTAAGTTAGAATTGAATATAAGTTTGACATCAACTACAAATCAATGGTACAATGTGTTCTATTTTGAATTCAAAAAAGCAAATCAAACTATAGGTGGTTCGGTAGGATTTACATGGAATTTTTCAAATTCTTCGATAAGTGAAGTTAGTTGGAATAATGGAGGAGGAACTTGTACAATCAATGGTGCTTCTTTAACATATGTGTTTACAACACCTATTTCAACTGACAAACTTGAAATAGTTAATGGCAGTAAAGATAACAGCATATGGATGATTGATTCTTACACCATCACCTACGCCACCGACACCTCCGCCCAATCCCTCGCTGCGCCGAGTGCGATGCGAATGCTGCGAATGGCAGCGAACGTGATGACGAGCGGGTCGGCCGGAGTGGAGCTGGTGGACACCGTAACCCTCAAGGGCAGCGACAGCAGCAGCTGGCAGGCAGTCCGCACGAACCTCCCCGCCTGTGACGGGAACGGCAACCCGTACTACTACTGGGCGGAGGAAACGGCGGTGGGCGGCTACACGCCGAGCTACACCTACGCCGGCGGCGCAGATAACTATATCAGCGGCGCAGACGGCGTCATCACGATCACCAACACCAAGGAAGAATCCGCTTCCGTGACAATGCCCGCCACCGGCGGCAGGGGCACACGCTGGTACACCATCACAGGTGCCGCAATTCTCTGCGGAACAGCGGCCGGTTATCTATGGTTCAGACGGCGATATCTCAGCCGTGTTGAATAAATTCTGATGCATACAGGGGACTCCGGCAGAACCGCCGGAGCGCACCCCTGAAATTGAACAAAAAGGAGTTTTTATTATGAAAAAGACAAGAAGATTCGCATCCCTGGCAACCGCAGCCATCCTCGCAGCTTGCGCAGTCGTTCCCGCTACTATGTCGGCTCTTCCGGTTAGTGCGGCTGATATCACAATTACTGGCGTCTCTACGGAACAGGCACACACATTTGAAGTATATCAGATTTTCACAGCTGATATTGCAGAAGGTACTAATGGTGAGCAGGTTCTGAGTAACGTGAAGTGGGGCAGCGGCATCACTTCGTATAATGGAACAGCTGTAACAGCAGGAACGGTTGTAGATGAAGCTGTGTTGAACAGCATTGCTGGTGGTGATGCAAGAGATGTTGCTAGCAAGTGCACATTGAGTGATACAAAGGCATGTGATGATGTTACTTCTGCAGGTGAAACTGCAAAGATTACCGGCTTGGCAGACGGTTACTATATCGTAAAGGATGTAACAGATTTGAGCAGCAAAGACGATGCAAATTCGGCATACATCGTGCAAGTTGCTGGTGATACTACCGTTGCAATCAAGAATGCAAAGCCGACTGTAGATAAGCAGGTTTATGATGAGCCCGGTGACGCAGAGGAAGGCGCAAATGAGGGCTGGGGCGAAAGCGCAGACCACGCAATCAACAAGTCTTTCCAGTTCAAGCTGACTGCAACTGTTCCGGTGAATGCTGATCTGAAAGCATATAAGTCCTATCAGCTGCAGTTTGAGGATAGCATGTCCACTGGAGTAACCTTTGACAGCATTGCTTCTGTTACAGTGAAGAGCGGCAATGCGGAGAAGATTTTGACTGCTGCTGATTATACTGAAACTGCAACAGCAGAAACCAATAAGGCTGGTTTGTCTTGGACTCTCAAAATCGACGATCTGAAAACAAAGCTGCCGGAGAACGTTAAACTTGGTGAGAATGAGATTCAGGTTGAAGTTGTCTACAATGCACACCTCAATGAAAATGCTGTTGTTAGCAAGGAAGATGTTACAAATGGAACTAAAGATACTGTAAATAACAACAAGGTTGATTTGGTTTATTCCAATAATCCTGATAGCACAGGCGCAGGAACTACTGGTAAGACTCCGGAAGACTATGTATGGGTATTCACCTATGGTGTAGACAACACGAAGTATAAGAACGCAGTAGACGAAAAAAATGCTTTGAAAGATGCCGGATTCACGCTGTATGATAAAACTGGAACAACTGAAACTGAAATCTCTCTGATTTACGATGATGCTAAGGGTGCATATCGTCCGATTACAGGAAGCGAAGCTGGTGGAGAAATGAAGTCTGCTACTGATGGTAAATTCAACATCATCGGTCTGGATGCTGGTACGTATGTACTGAAAGAAACTTCTACACCGGCTGGTTATAACACCTGTGCACCCATTAACATTGTTATTTCCGCAGTTCACAAGGAAAACACTGATGGAACTTCAGTAAAGTTGGATTTGGACGGAAGTGAAAATATGACAAACGCTGTTATCAATAAGTCCGGTTCCTCCCTCCCGTCCACCGGTGGCATCGGTACGACCATCTTCTACGTTGCCGGCGGTGTGCTGGTTGTCGGCGCTGGCGTGCTCCTCATCACCAAGAAGCGTGCAAAAGACGCCCAGTAACCGATTTTCCCGCATTTTTCCCGTTTTGATCCAATGACCGCAGCTTCTGTACGGCACAGACCTCTCGTTTGTCCGGTGCGCCCGGCACTTCGGCATGGGCGGTCTGCCGTGCGGAAGCCTCTGCGGTATTTACCCGAAATTACCTGAACATGTCTGCGCTGGCAGGCATTAGGGGGGACCCCATGAGCAGTACACCTCTTGCAGAACCGTCCTCCGCCAAAGGAGCTGTGGTTTCTGTATGAAGAAAAAACGAAATGTGATTTCAACCGCCATATTGGTCGTGCTGCTGCTGGTGGGGCTCTCCGTGATGCTGTACCCGACTGTCAGCGACTGGTGGAATTCCCGTGTCCAGACACGTGCCATCGCCACCTATAACCAGTCCGTCGAACAGATGGACACCGGCGACAAGGAACGCCTCCTCATGGAAGCGCACTCCTACAACGCCACCCTCTCCCACCTCACCGCCCCTTTCACCAACTGGGAGGATGCCGGAAACTACGACAAAATCCTCGACATCAGCGGAACCGGTATCATGGGCTATATCTCTATCCCCAAGATTCAGGTGGAGCTGCCCATCTACCACGGGACAAGCGCCGAGGTGCTGAACGTGGCGGTGGGGCACCTCCAGGGCTCGTCATTTCCCGTGGGCGGGGAGAACACCCACGCCGTCATCTCGGCGCACCGGGGACTGCCCTCCGCAAAGCTCTTCTCCGATCTGGACCAGCTGGTCGAGGGCGACACGTTCACCGTCACCATTCTGGATGAGGTGCTCACCTACGAGGTGGAGAAAATTTTCATCGTCAAACCCGACGAGCTTGACAAGCTCGCCATCATCCCCGGCGGGGATTACGTCACCCTCATGACCTGTACCCCCTACGGGGTCAACTCCCACCGGCTTCTGGTGCGGGCGCACCGGGTGGACACCGTCTACCCCCACAACGTCAAGGTGGCAGCCGATGCCGTCCAGCTGGATTCTATGTCCGTGGTGCCGTTTATCGCTGCACCGCTGTTCGTGGGACTGCTGGTGTTCTGGATCGTGAGCAGCAAACGGCAGAAAACACGCTCCCGCAGGGAGCTTCTCGCAAAACTGAAAGAACCTGAGAAAAAGGAAGGTGACTGATCGATGACCCGAACGGCGCTGCATCGTTTTGGCGCACTGCTCTGTGCGCTGGGTGTCTGTCTGTGGCTGACGGCGTGCCTGCTGCTTCCGGCAACGGCGGAGGATACCCGTTCCAATTTGACACTGATCTGCAGGTCGGACCCCGTGACGCTCTCCGGCATGCAGTGGAATCTCTACCGTGTCGGCGCCCGCAGTGCCGACGGCAGCTATCAGCTGGAGGGGGATTTCGCAGGCGACCCCGTTTCCATGGAGCTGACCACCGCATCGGAAATGCAGACGGCAGCCGATACCCTCGAAAACTACGCCGTGCTGGAACAGCGCCAGCCCCAGTCCACCGATAAGACGGACGATTCCGGCTCGGTGACCTTTGGCGAACTGGAAAAGGGGCTGTACCTCCTTGCCGGCAAGATGGTTGTTTCCGGCGACAAGCGCTATATTCCCTCGCCGGTGCTGGTGGAGATCGCCGGAAAGCCGGAGGAGATGAACCTCCTCGCCTACCCGAAATTTCAGGTGCGGAAACTCCCCACCTCGGATACCATTCAGTATACCGTGCGGAAGGTCTGGAAAAACGACGAATCCCAGCCGCAGGATCGCACCGCATTCATCGATGTCGGACTCTATCAGGACGGCACACTGACGGACACAGTACGGCTGGACGAGAGCAACGGCTGGACGTATCACTGGTCGGCGGATGCGCTGGCGGACTGCCGGATTCTGGAGATGGATGTCCCCAAGGGATATACGGTGGTCTATCGCGGCAATGAAACCCAGTTCCTGATGATCAACACCCACAACAGCACCAAGGCTTCTACCATTACGCCGGAGAGCACCGTTGTGACTACGGAAACTACGACCATGGCGGTCACCTCCGCACCGGCAACTTCGCAGGTGACAGGCGATACGACAGCACCGGCAACCTCGTCCGTAACGGGCGGTGCTGCCGTGACTACGGTGCGCCAGACCGGAAACACCACCGCCAGCAGCGGCGGAAAGCTTCCCCAGACGGGACAGCTCTGGTGGCCGGTTCCTGTGCTGGCGGGGGCGGGGCTGGTGCTGGTAGTCGTTGGCTTCCGGCTGCATTCGAAAAAGTAAGCGAGGATAGCGCATGAAAAACACACGTGGCTTGTGCTGGATTCTTGCAGGGGCAGTGCTGCTGGCAGCGGCGCTGTCCTTGTGTCTATACAATTGGCATCAGAGCATCCGCAGCGGGGAAACGGCGCAGGAGATTCTGACGATGCTGAAGGAGGAGCTGCCGCCGCTGACCACGGAACTGCCGGAGGAATTCGGCACAGGCGAAACCGCCGGCACGGTTACCGGCACGCAGCCCTCCGGAACGCCCTCCGGGAAACTGCCGGAGGAGGATTTGTTTCAGGAGTACGGCGTTTCCGAACCGCAGGAGGAAACGGTGCTCACGGTGTATGAGTACACGTATATTGGCATCCTCACCATTCCCTCGCTGGGCATCGAACTGCCGGTGCAGGACGAGTGGAGCTATCCCAACCTGAAGATCGCTCCCTGCCGGTACGCCGGAACGGTGGCGGATGGCAACCTCATTGTGGCAGCACATAACTACCGGTCGCACTTCGGGCGCATTGGGGAATTGAATTCCGGCGATGAGATTCTCTTCACGGAGTGCAGCGGTGCGGTGCACACCTACGAGGTGGTGCAGACTGACCTGCTGATCGGAACAGATGTTTCCGCCATGGCGGAGGGGGACGAGAACTGGGATCTGACGCTGTTCACCTGTACGCTGAGCGGTCAGAGCCGTGTCACAGTGCGTGCCGCAGAGAAAAAAGAATAGAAAGAAACCCTGTCAGCAGTGTAAGACCTGTTGACAGGGTTTTTGCTTTGGAACTTGTCTTCACAAGAAATATATGTGGATTTTCGAGCATAATT
>UMGZ01021620.1_pt1 | contig 22902 bp, 16 predicted proteins | sample 1965421 | NCBI WGS metagenome assembly UMGZ01 (sample SAMEA4836087, study PRJEB28245) | human gut metagenome | biome: gut microbiome; material: fecal sample | place: Denmark | collected 2008
AGGCAGAGCCTCGCCATCGATGTCCTCAGCGATGATGAGCAGGCCACGGCCAGCGCGCTGGACAGCCTCGAGAACAGGCATGATGTCCTGGACGCTGGAGATCTTCTGGTCGGTGATGAGGATGTACGGATCCTTCATCACGGCCTCCATGCGGTCGTTGTCCGTGACGAAGTAAGCAGAGACGTAGCCCTTGTCGAACTGCATGCCCTCGACGGTGTCGATGGTAATGTCGAACGTCTGGGAATCCTCGACGGTGATGACGCCGTCCTTGCCCACGACCTCCATGGCCTCGGCGATCTTCTCGCCGACCTCGGGGTCACCAGCGGAGATGGTGCCGACGGAAGCGATCTGCTCCTTGGTCTCGACCGGCTTGGCCTGCTTCTTCATCTCGGCGACGGCGGCGTTGACGGCCTTGTCGATGCCGCGACGGATGGCCAGCGGGTTAGCGCCAGCAGCAACGTTGCGCAGACCGTCGTTGACGATGGCCTGAGCGAGCAGGGTTGCGGTGGTGGTGCCGTCACCCACGGTGTCGTTGGTCTTGGTGGCGACCTCCTTCACCAGCTGGGCACCCATGTTCTCGATGTTGTCCTCGAGCTCAATCTCCTTGGCGACGGAAACGCCGTCGTTGGTGATGGTCGGGGCACCGAACGTGCGCTGCAGCGCAACGTAGCGACCCTTGGGGCCCATGGTGACGGTAACGGCGTCGGCCAGAGTGTTGACGCCCTTGGCAAGCTTAGCGCGGGCATCGGTGTTGAACGTAATGTTCTTTGCCATGGTAGGTAATCCTCCAAAAGAAATGTGACTCGCGTCGCCGCTTCCGAGTCCTATGCGGCGGACGCGTTCAAAGACGAATCAGAGATTCTGACGAAACTAGGCCTCGACAACAGCGTAGATGTCGTCGGCGCGCATCAGCAGATACTTCTCGCCGTCGACCTTGACCTCGTTGCCACCGAACTTACCGTAGATGACAACGTCACCGACCTTGACGTCCATGGGAATGCGCTCACCCTTGTCGTTGACCTTGCCAGCGCCAACGGCAACGATGGTGCCACGCTGCGGCTTCTCCTGGGCGTTGCTGGCGATATACAGACCAGAAGCGGTCTTCTGCTCGGCCTCGTCGGGCTTGACCAGAACACGATCTGCAAGCGGCTTCAAAGACGACATGCTTGTCTCCTCCTTTTTGGGCCGCGCGGTTATACCACGCGAATTAACCCTTTTTGTTTGCGTACGCGTTGAATGGTACCCACGAATGGCGGGTTATACAACACGGAGTCAAAAAATCTTATTTTTTGGCACTTAGATTTTCTGAATGCCGGGGGATAACTTAGCGGTGACTCCCGTGTGGCTCCGGAGGGGCGGGGCATAAGGTTTCCTGCTCGGGCAGTCCTGCTCGCACGAAGGCCACATTAAGTGGCCTTCGGCTCGTGCGGAACTCGCGATAAACCTTATGCCCCCCTCCGGAGCCACACGGGAGGCAGGTTAACTTATTCGGGCCCGGCATTCAGAAAAGTCAGTGCAGCAAAATGGCGATGCGAATGGGATTCACAAGAAAGGGGGCACGTTGTCGAAACGTGCCCCCTTAAGTTGCGGTGGAATATGGACTGTTTTTGGCTGTTGGGGTGTTATTTAGTCCGTATTTCACCGCAACCGAGGACGGAATGTGGGACTAACGCTCGTAGATAAGATTGCCGGCTAGGTAGGTAGCCTGAACCTTGGTGGCCTGGAGCTCTTGGGGGTCGATGGTGAGCGGGTTTTGGTCCAGGACTACCAGATCGGCGTATTTGCCGGGCTCCAAGCTGCCGAGGTTTTGCTCGTCGCCCGCTGCGTACGCGCTGCCCAGGGTGTAGTTGCGCAGGGCTGTTGCTGCATCGATGCGCTCGCTCGGCAACCAGCCGCCCTCGGGCCAGTGGCTGCGGGGGTCCTGGCGCGTGATGGCCGTGTAGAGCACGTTCATGCTGGTAACAGCTGTTATGGGGCTATCGGTGCCGAAGGCTTGGCGAATGCCGCGCTGCTTATAGGTTGCGAACGGCCACATGATGCGGCTGCGCTCCAGGCCCAGGTCGCGCTCCGGTCCACCCGGGTCGAGTGTAATGTGGCAGGGCTGGCTCGAGGCAACGACGTTAAGCTTGCGCAGACGATCGATGTCCTCGGGCAGCAGATTCTCCAAATGTTCAAGCGTATTATGGCCGTGCCGGGGCAAGCCGTAGAGTTCCGCGGCCTCCTCAAAGATATCGAGTGCGGCATGGATGGCGCCGTCGCCGATGACGTGGATGCGCACGATATGGCCGCGCTCCGCGGCCGCCAGAACCAGCTTGCGCATGCGCTCGGCGGGAACCGTCAGGCGACCTTGATCGCCCGGGAAGCGCGGATTGGTATAGGGCTCGGTGAGATAGGCCGTGTGTTCGCTCGACACGCCGTCGAAGAACTGCTTAAAACCCGGCGCCGAAAGCAGCGCGTTGTTCGCGTAACGTACCTGCAGCTCTTCTAGACGCGACTGATCATCCAGCAGCGTGGGAAACAAATGGGCGCGGATGCCCAGCTTGCCGGCTGCCTGCAGTTTGTCGTAGACGTCGTCGCGGATAAAATCGCAGCCCGGCATGGGCATGAGCGACATATCGCATATCGAGGTGATGCCCTGCTCGGCCATACGCCTCATTTGATCGGCGTAAGCGCTTGCAATGCGATCCTCCCCCAGCCACTCAAGGCAGCGCGGCAGCAGCTGCATGGCAGCCGCCTCGTGAGCGATACCCGTGAGCTCGCCGTTTGCGTCCTTGTCGTAGCTACCGCCCGCTGGCGGCTCGCTGTCGCGTGTGACGCCGAGCGCCTCGAGTGCGCGGCTGTTGAGCCAAAGCGTGTGCCCGTCGCCCGAATACATAACGCAGGGACGATCGGGGAATGCCGCATCGAGCGACGCCTTGGTAGGATGCTCGGGCGGGTCCCAACGGTAGTCGCGCCAGCCCTGTGTCACAACCCAAGCGTCGTCGGGCAGGTCCTGGGAAAACTCGAGCGCATGTTGCACCAGCGCCGCCTCGGACGTGCCCATATCCATGAGCATGTACGGCGAGGAACCGACCGAGGTATGGAAGAAGTGCAGATGAGCGTCATGGAAACCGGGGCAGACAAACTGCTCGCCGTAGTCGATAACCGACGTAGCGGCAGGAGCGGTGGCGATCACGTCATCGGGCGCACCGACTGCGACGATACGGTCGCCTGCGATGGCAATCGCCAGCTCGCGGGCGGTATCGATGCCGTCCTGCGCGGTAAAGACGTTCTTGGAGCGGATAATCCGATCGATATGTTGCATGGGCATCCCCATCTCTGGCAGGAAATTCAACACCCCCGAGTGTACTCCCCCGCCCTTGTAACAAAACCCCAAGCGGCAAACGGCAACTTTACCAGCCCTAGCGGCAGGTGGCATACTGGAGAGAGCCTGTACGATTTTGCGATCAACCCAGCAAGGAGCAAATCGACCATGACGAAGACCAAGGCACAGCAGATTATGGCGGCGACCGAGGCTCGCGCGGCTGACGACGTCACCGCAGCCATCAAAGATATCGCTACCGAGTTTGAACCCTATATCATCAAGCAGCGCCGGCACTTCCATAAGCACCCGGAGCTGAGCCTTGCCGAGGAGCGCACGACCTCCGACATCGCCAACCAGCTCGACGCCATGAATATCCCCTACGAGCGTCCCCTTAAGACGGGCCTTGTGGCGACCCTTCGCGGTACCGCGCCGGATGCCTACCGCGAGGACGGCACGCCACGCCGCCGCATCCTGCTGCGCGCCGACATCGACGCCCTGCCCGTCACCGAGCAGACCGGCGAGGAGTTCGCCAGCGTCAACGAAGGCTGCATGCACGCCTGCGGCCATGACTGCCACATCGCCATGATGCTCGGCACGCTGCAAATCCTGCGCCATATGACCGACGACATCCACGGCGAAGTCCGCATCGTATTCCAGCCCAGCGAGGAAAACGGCCAGGGCGCTAAGCTCATGATCGGCACGGGTGTGCTCGACGGCGTCGATGGCGCCTACGCCGCGCACATCTGGAGTGAGGTCGACGCCGGCACCGTGAGCTGCGAGCCCGGACCGCGCATGGCCAATACCGACTGGTTCCGCATCGATGTCCGCGGCACCTCGTGCCATGGCGCCATGCCCCAGCGCGGCCACGACGCCGTTATGGTTGCCGCCGAGATCGTCAACGCCCTGCAGACCATCGTCTCGCGCGAAATCAGCCCCTACGAGCCGGCTGTCATCACCGTCGGCGAGTTGCACGGCGGCACCGCGCGCAACGTTATCGCCGGCACGGCCTACCTCGCCGGCACGGTGCGCACCTACGGCGATTCGACCCACGAGGAAATGCCGGAACTTATGCGCCGCATCGTGGAGCATACCGCGGCCGCCTTGGGCGCCGAGGCAGAGCTCACCGACTACACCATCGCCAACTACAAGGTCGAAAACGAGGTCGCCTCGAGCGAGCGCTGCCGTCAGGCTGTAATCAAATGCCTGGGTCCCACCGGTCAAGGCCATTACCGCGGCACGCTTTCGGGCGAGGATTTTTCGGAGTACCTGCGCCGCGTACCGGGCGTGCTCGCCTTTGTAGGTACGCGCAACCCCAAGATTGGCGCCACGTACGCCCAACATTCCTGCTTCTACAAGATCGACGAGACCGTGCTGGCAAAGGGCTCCATGGTGGCCGCCCAGTATGCTATCGACTTTTTGGCCGAGCCCACGCAAGAGGAGCTCGACGGCCCCGCGATTACCGCGGTCGCCGAAACCAACCCCGATCTGGCCGCCAAGTTGCGCTCTGCCAAGGCGACGACCGCCGAGGCTCGCGACGCCATCCATGATGCCCGAACGGCTCGCCATGCCGCGATCAAGGGCATCCACGACGCACGCGCTGCTGCACGCCGCGAGGAGAAGCACGACGAGTAGTCGTCACACCCATCCATAACAGCCTGGCTAAAGCAGAGCGGGGGCGGACGTGTCGAAACGTCCGCCCCCGCTCATTCTTCAAGCGCTATTTCTACCATTTCTACCCCGTCCCCAAATGGCAGACGGCATGGCTACTCGTCCTGAGGCTCCTCGTCGGAGCTTGGCTCGGACGCCGACTCAGGTGCAGGTGCCGGCTCAGGATCAGGCTCGGGCGCAGGCGCAGGCTCGGGCTCAGATGCCGTCTCAGACTCGGGCGCCGGCTCAGGCTCGGGCGCCGGCTCAGACTCGGTCGCGGGCTCGGGTGCAGGTGCCGGCGAAGCATCCGGAGCACCGTAACCCGAAGGAGCGGACTTCTTCTCGAAGGGCAACACAAAAGTCAGGACGTCGTCCTTATCCTCATCGGCCCACTCGCTTGCATAGCGTGCGGCCCAATAGCCAACGGCACGGTGCTTGAGCATCTTGCCAAAGACCGTAAGAAATACGGTGACGAAAGCGACCAGCACCAAGAACAGCGCGAGCGTGACGCCACCGCCGGTAACAATTGCCTCAATACCCGTAGGACGATAGTAGTAGCTATACATACCGACAGAGGCAATGGCGCCAAAGACGACCGTCAAGATCCATGTGACAACGTTGGCGACCAGGCCCGTCAAAAACTCGGGAAGGAACGAAGCACAGAACAGCTTGGTCTTGTTGTGCTTAAACGCCGCCCAGACCTTATCGAGCGAAAACGCGCTCTCGACGCGACCGGTCACCGCAAAGTGCATCACGGCGATGTCGGCGAACATCTTAAAGAAGACACCCAGAATCGCCGAGGCAATTAGCGCCAAGACAAGCAGGCCGAGCGAACCGAACAGCGCAGCCTCGAGCGCATAAGAGCCGTAATAAGAATACGAGCCCGCGGCGCCAATTACCACGCCCTCCACCAGCGAAAGCACTACACCGATAACGGGAATGGCAGCGATAACCTCGAGCACGACCGAAATAACGCTCGAAAAGACTCCGAGACCAAACGACGTGGAACGCATGAGTGGACGGTCCATGCCGTCATCGACCTTAAGCGACAGATCGCGACCCCACTCGATACCAAAGCCCGAACCGCACACGCTCGCAATGCAAGCTGCCAAAAAGCCGATGGCAGCCGCAATGCCGCCAATAACGGGAATAAACAACACGAGCACCGACACAACGCAAATCAGCGCCGGCAAAAACGCGATTTGGCATACACGCTGAAGCACGCCCGGAGTCTTGGTCATATCTTGGAACGCCTGAGCCACACAGCCCTTTGGCGCATTCGCCACGGGCGGTTGCGGAACAAACTGCTGGGGCTGGGGCTGTCCCTGGGGAGCGGGGCCAGTGGCACCGGCATTAGGAGCACCACACGCGCCGCAGAACTTGTCGTTATCGCCCATGGGGGCGCCACACTGCGAGCAGAACATAGAATCATCCCTTCGTATCTTGAACGAATCACTTGGATCGCAAACGATGTCTTTAGCATCATTATCGCCCAATGTGGGATCAAATACTCAAAGATGACCGATTTGCAAGATACACGGCGCCAGCAGGCGGTTCGTTAAATACGTCTGTGCTAGTTCGTTCCGCGGAAGCCCTTGCCGACGATCTCGGAGCTGTCGACGATCGTGATAAAGGCACCCGGATCGACCTCGCGCGCATAACGGCGCAGCTGCACGGCCTCGCGACGGCTCAGCACGCTCATAATCACCGTCACGCACTTGCCCGAGAAGGCACCGTAGCCGCGGCTGATGGTCGCCGTGCGGTTGAGATGCTTGACGATAAACTCCTCGACCTTAAGGGGCTCGGAACAAATGACCGTGCAGACTTTGCGCAGGTGAATGCTCTCAATGGCTTTGTCGACCACGAGTGTCTTGGCAAACAGGCCGAGCACGCAATACAGACCGACACGCGGGCCATACAAAAAGGCCGCGATGGTCACGATGCCGATATCGACCAGCAGCAGGGCGCGGCCAATCTCGAGCGTCGTGCGGCGCTTGAGGATCATGGCAAGAATGTCCGTGCCACCCGTCGAGGCGCCGATGTCAAAGACAATAGCGCTGCCGAGCGCCGGCAAGATGACGGCAAAGCACAGGTCGAGCCACATATCACCCGTCAGAGAGACATCGGTCGGAATAAAGAGTTCAAACAGCGAAACATAGGCGGACAAAGCAAACGAAGCGAAGACGCTCCAAAGAATCGCCTTGCGCTCCAAAAAGATAAAGCCCAAAACGACGAGAACCGCGTTAATAATCCACATAAAGACGCCAACGGGCAGGGTCGGGAACAGCGTGGACAGAATGACCGACACGCCCGAGGTGCCGCCAAAAGCAAAGTGATTAGGGGTTTTAAACGCAACGATGGCGAAGGCCGTAAGAATCAGGCCCAGATTGAGCTCAGCAAAAAAGCGCGGGAAGCCCGGCTCCTGGCTGCGCTTTTGACCGGCACGCTCGCCGCGCTCGATATCGGTGCGATCAACCACGCACTCCATCGGCACCACGGGAGGACGATGCATCTCCTCGGCAGCACGCGATGCCGCCTCTGCCGCGGCGGCCTCAATCGCCCATGCCTGGCTTTCTGTTTCGTGCTCGTCAGCCATTACGGCAACCCCTCGTTAACAATTTGGAAACAATGCGCCCATTAGGGTAACGCGGAACGCGACGATTGCAACCCCTAGTTAGACGAGCGGTATGCCTACATCGGGGGGCATACAAATAACGGCCGGCCACGCTTTTGATTGCGCGGTCGGCCGTTTAACGTTTTCGCAGATAAAACCTGCCAAAACAAACCTGTCCCTTTTTGGAAGGTTATTCGTGCTGGCTGGTGCGGTGCTCGTACTCCTCGGGGGTGATGACGTCCTCGATGCGCAGGTTGACGCCCGCCACCTCAAGGCCGGTCATCGCGGCAAGGCGCTCGGTGACACGCGCCTTGACATCGTCGAAGATCGCGGGCGCATAGGCGCCGTACTCGATAATGACGGAGATGTTGACGACCACGCGATTGTCATCAGTGACCTCGACCGTCACGCCCTTGGTCAGATTCTCGGCACCAAACTGCTCCTGCACAAAGTGCATAAGGTTACCCTTCATGCCCAGAACGTGCGGAACCTCGCGGGTGGCCATGGCAACGATCTTCTCGATCACACCGTTGGAATAGGTCAGCGAGTCCTCGGACTCGTCCGCCTCCTCGTCGTCCTCATCCTCATCGGACTCGACCTCGACAAGAGCCTCGTCCTCGAGCGTCACATCCTCGGCTTCGGCGACGACCGCCTCGTTCTCCTCGAGCTCGGTATCGGCCACATCGACCTTCGTATTAAAAGCCATGGTTCCTCCTTATGCCTGCCGCAGATGCGACAGTCGAATACATATTAGCGGCCGCTAAACAGACGGCCGAAGAAGTTGACGATCCCGTTCTCGCCGTCGCGAATTTGGCCGATCACAGCGCCGATCAGCACGAAGAATGCGATGACGAGCGTGTCCCACAGGCCGAGCGTGAGCACCAACACGGCGAGGATAAAGCCAGCGACGGCACCGAGCGTGGTGTTGGGATGACGCACAGCATAGCTCCAGATGGCAGCGCCCGTACCCTTGATGAGACCCATAGCCTCGTCAAAATCCACGGCTGCCGCGTCTTGTAACTCGGTTGCCTCTGCTTTGGAATCAAAAGGTTCGCTCGCCGGCGTGGCGCTCTGGTCAATCGTCAGGCGCGGCGTACGAGCGGTCTTATCTTGATTGGTATCACTCACCGGAAACCTCCACGGTCTGGACGGTAGTCTTGGACGGCAAAAAACGGACGCGTGCGGTCGTGCCCGGCGTGCCGAGCATGGTGTCGCAAGCTTCTTCGATGCGCTGTTGCATCGCGGTAGCCAGAGATGCCACGTCCTTATCGTCAAGCGCGATAGCCTCGACCTTAAATCGGACGTGCGAATCGTCGGGGCCTTGGACGCGGGCCTCGACATGCTCGACCATCACGCGGTCGTCGCGCTCGGCAGCAGCCCTGGCACACGAAGAAAGCGCCGCAAGGGTGACCTCGATATTGCGCTCCCCCGCCGGATGCACGCAGGACGGCTCGCGACGAGCAAACATCAGGCGGAAGAAGCTTACCAGCACGCCGATCGCCACAACTCCGCCGCATGCCGTCACGACCATGCGCGGCATGGGGTCGCGCATCAGCAGCATAAAGCGATACGTATACGGCCCCCAAAACTGGCAGACAAGCGTACCCAGCGCCACGATGGTGGCGGCAAGATACACGATCGCTAGGGCTCGTTTGAGTACGCGCACGCGGCGCTCCCTTCAAATCTCGGCTCTCGAAATGCAAAACGGTTCGCATCATTATAAAAGAGCCGGGTCCGGTGCTCTACGCACGCGGATCCGGCTCATCTATTCCACGAGGCTTGCATGCTCGCTTCATTATGCCCAGATATGCACGGCTTAACCCGTGCGGGCGCTACTCCTCCTCGAGGGCAGCGATGACCTCGTCGGTCATGTCCATGGTGCTGTAAACATCCTGGACGTCGTCGAGCTCCTCAAGACGGTCGATGAGGCGCTGAACCTTCTTGGCGTCGGCGCCAGAAACCTCGGTCGGGGTGGTCGGGACCATGGTGGTCTCGGAGCCCTTGACCTGGACGCCCTGCTCCTCGAGCGCCTTGGAGACAGCCATAACGTCGTTGGCAGCAGTCCAGACGATCCACTCCTCGCCGGCGTCCTCGTAGTCCTCGCCACCGGCCTCGGCGATGGCCATCATGAACTCATCCTCGTCACCGGCAGCACCGTTGGCGATCATGGTCTCCTTCTTAGCGTTCTCGTCCAGGATCTCCTTGGCGACGACGATCTGGCCCTTGCGCTCAAACTGGAAGGCGACGGAGCCGGAGGTGCCCAGGTTGCCACCAGCGTGGGAGAAGGCGGAACGGACATCAGCGGCGGTACGGTTGCGGTTGTCGGTCAGGCAGTCGACGTAGACGGCGACACCGGCGGGACCGTAGCCCTCGTACACGATGTTCTCGTAGACGGCGGCGTCAGCACCCGAGCCAAAAGCCTTGTCGATAGCGGACTTGATTTTGTCCTTAGGCATGGACTGAGCCTTGGCCTTGGCAACGGCAGCGGCGAGGCTGGCGTTGTTCTCGGGCAACGGGTCACCGCCGAGACGGGCAGCAACGGTGATGTTGCGGCTGAGCTTGGAGAAGAGGGCGGAACGCTTGGCGTCCTGCGCGCCCTTACGATGCTTGGTTGTGGCCCACTTAGAGTGTCCGGACATACGTGTCTCCTATCGGTTTCGACCTAAAGCCCAGCGCAGATGCTCGGGCAATATAAACAAACGTCGTTATGATATACCTACTGGCCTGCGAGATAAACCCCAAAATGAAGGCGTCGTGATGATGGCCCCTTTGGTGCAAAGAAACCTGACCTCAATGCACCAAGTTAGAACCAGAGGAAGTCGCTGCGGGTGATGGTGGCGCCGATGGCAAAGGGCATGCAGGCGATGACCGGATACAGGTAGCGCATGTAGGTCGAGCCGTTGCAGGGACCGATCAGGCACACGGCGAGCACGCCCAAAAGCGGCACCCAAATGGCCAGCCCGCGCCACGAATGACGACGTAGCAGATAGGCCACCACGGCGATCATGATCCACACATAGGTGGCCGAGCTCATGGCGAGCGAGATAAACGGGATGCGTTGTACTGCCACGCGATACAGGTTGATCAGGTGGTCGCACCAGCGCACAACCTTGCTATCGACCGGATGGAAGTCAAAGTACTTGAGGTTATCGGGCTTCGCCATGATCTCGGCACTGCGCGCCGTGCTGTAGACCCACGCATCGCGGGCACTCGGATAAAAGTAGCCGTAGTAGTTATTGATAAGCGCCGAGATATAACACTCGGGATCCTTTTTGAACATCTGGGCCCACACCTCGAAATAGGCCTTGATGTCCTCCTGCGAGGCGTACTCGTTAAAGCAATTTTTGACGGCGTCCGACTTATCCGGGTTGTAGCGGCGGCCCAGATTCTCGTACTTGAGCACACGGTCGATCACGGCACGCTCTTCGTCGGTCACCAAGCCGTCGCAAGGAGCCTCCACGATGGTGCCGTCCTCCTTAACCGTGGGGTTGACGCCCGAGTTGAGGCCGTCGTGCTTTTGGACGAAACGAGCCGTCTGCTGGAACGGAATCGAGAGGATTTCGCGCTTGGAACCAGGCGTGATGTCGTGCGCCGGCATAAAGACCTTGGTGAAGTACATATTAGAGGCAAGACAGAGTGCAAGCACCACAAGAACTCCCACCCAGCGGAAACGCGGGATGGCGCCCGAAGGCGCAGCACCATCCTGCTTGGCCGCGCGGCGAGCCACATGCGCGTCCCATGCGCAAAACGCCGCCGCGATTACGCATGCTGCCAGGGGAAACACCAGGCCGCCGTTGCGCAGAAACGTGGAACCCATGGCGCCCAGAGCGAGCAGCAGCCAGTCATGGCGCGCAAAGAGCACGGGCCTCTGTTCGCCCGCACGCTCGGCATTGGCATCGCGACGGGGCAGGCCGCAGGCCACGAGCTTCACGGTCTGCACCAACAGCACCAAAAACGCGTCGGCAAACAGCACATCTTTGGTAAGCAGGGCCGCGTAATTGGAGAACATGGGCATAAACACAAAGAACAGCAAGATCACGCCGCGGACCGGCAGGCTCACGCCCAGCTTGCGCAGCGACGAGATGGAATAGGCCATGCAGGCGGCCGTAATGACGAACTGAGCGCAGGTGTAAATGGCAAGACCTGCGTTGGCGCTGTTGAACAGTGAAAGCCCCAGATGGACGCACGAACCGATGATAGCCGTGTGCACCACGGGGTGATGTCCGTTGAGCAACACATTGGGATTGAGCAGACGCAGGTAGTCACTCGTGCCGTTGGGATAGTTGAACCACTGGCGAATCTGCGCACCCGTATCTCCCATAAAAAGGCCGGGCAGCGAAGCGATGAGCGTGGGCGCCCAGGCGATCATAAGCACCAGGAAGGGCCCGGCAAAGGGATGGACCGAGAGCACGGCGTGAGCCACACGCCATACGCGGCCAAAGTGCGCTTCGGAAAACGGAATGCGCCGAGAGCTCAGCCAATCTAGACACTCAAAGGCAAGGTAGAAGGCAACGACCGCCAAGAGCATCCAGCCCGCACCGCCTATCCAGGCGCAGATGATGCGCGCCTTGTCGCCGAGCACGATCTCGGCCGAATCGGTGAGGTCGTAGCTGTGGCCAAACACCATGCAGACGGCAAAGAACAGCGACGGAAGGATCACCGAGGGACGCCAGGCGTCGCCGCGGCCAAAGAATACGTAGCGAAACGGCAGCGTGAGCAGGCAGGCAAGCGCAAGCAACATGACCGCGTCGGTATGGCCGGCAAACGAGAGGAGCACCTCGTAGCACACGTACAGCATGCCCGAGGCTTTGGGGTCAATCGCCAAGACCGCGTTGCTCGACACCGGGGCGGGATCGATGGAAAACGCCGTGGTCGCCAACAGCGCGAGCAAAAATGCAATGAGCGTCTGCTTGGCGGGATAGCGCTTAAACCAGACGATGCGGGCAGCGTCGCGCGCAGCCGTTGTGGAGAGGTCGGAATCCTTCACAGTCCGAAAGCCTTTCTAGAAACCTATCAAACTCGGCAAAACCACCACAAAGGTGCCTGTCCCCTTTGTGGTGGTTTTGGTTAGGCGTCGAGGTAGATGCGCTGGGGGCGATTGCGGTGTCGGGCGAAGATGACGAGCGCCAGGCCCGCAATCACGAGTGGCAGACTCAACAGCTGACCCATGGTGATGACGCCACCAAGCAGATAGCCCAGCTGGGCATCGGGCACGCGCACAAACTCAATCAAAAAGCGAACGATGCCGTAGCCCATCACAAAGACGCCCATAAACGTGCCTTGGGGCAGTAGCGGTTTTTTGCGGCTGAGCACCTGCAGAATGCAGAAGAGCACGATGCCCTCAAGAAATGCCTCGTAGAGCTGGGAGGGGTGACGCGGCATATCCCCCGCGGTGCCACCGAAGACCACGCCCCAGGGCAGATCGGTCGGCTTGCCCCACAGCTCACCATTGACAAAGTTGGCACAACGGCCCAGGCACAAGGCCAGCGGCGCGCCTATGACGGCAAGATCTGCCAAAGTCCAGGCATCGAGCTTATACATGCGGCACACGATGATGCCGCCGATAATGCCGCCCACCAAGCCGCCATGGAAGCTCATGCCGCCCTCGTTGGTGGCAAAGATCTCGAGCGGGTGCGCCCAGTAGTAGCCATCACCATAAAAGACGACGTAGAACAGGCGCGCACCGATAATTAGGCCAAAGACCACGCCGACCACGACACTCGTCAGGTCGTCAATCGTGATGTTAAAGCCCCAGCGACGCTGTGTGCGGTACATGACGACCGCCGTGAGCAGAGCGCCGACCACGTAGGCCAGGCCGTACCAGTAGATGGTGATGGGGCCCGCCGAGATCGCGACAGGATCAAGCATATGGTAGAAGTCGTTGAGCATGTCGACCCTCCTACTCCCTACATACAAATGCGGCCGCGGGCCTTGCGCTCGCAGCCGCATATTTGGGCGTAACGTCTATGCGGAGTATGCCGTCCGCAGCTTTCGCATCTTAGAACGGCGCATACTCGTCGTACAGGTCGTCGGTCTCGCCGGAGGCATTGATCTGCTCAACGCGCGTAACGCCGGGCACGTGCTCCTTCAGGATGCGCTCGATGCCCATGGACAGGGTCAACGCGCTCATGGGGCAGCCGGCGCAGGCGCCCTGCAGCTCCAGCTTGACGACACCCTCGTCGTCGACGCCCACATACTCCATATCACCGCCATCGGCCTGCAGGTTGGGGCGAATCTCTTCAAGAACCTTCTTAAGCAGCTCTTCGTTAACAGCCACAGGGGCTCCTTTCTCACAATAACGCGGGCACGCCCGCGGACAGAAGCTATGTTACTACAGCCATGTACCCGCTCACGAGCCGTCCATGCGCGCAGACGCGACTTTCACGAGTAGTCAATTTGGGACGGGGCTCTTTGAGCTGCGTTCGTCGTCAGATAGCGACAACGCATATTACTGTCGAGCCTGTCCCCCGGTACCAATCTGAACATCGACGATGACCTGGCGGTAGCTGATGCCGCAAGAGTCAAGAATGCGGCGGCTGATACGGCCATCATCGGTGTCGGCGTACTTGTTGTCCAGGTAGACAACCTCGCCCACGCCCACCTGCGCCAAAATCTTGGCGCAGTCGTGGCACGGAAACAGCGTGACGTAGACCGTGGAACCCTCGAGGTCCTTGAGCGAACCACGGTAGTTGAGCACGGCGTTGGCCTCGGCATGGACCACGTAGTTGTGCTTGTCCTGCAGCGGGTCGTCGCTCGTACCCCACGGGAAAAAGTCGTCGTTGAGCGCCGAGGGTGTACCGTTGTAGCCCACCGAAAGGATGCGGTGGTTGGTGTTGGCGATGCACGCACCCACCTGCGTGTTGGGGTCCTTGCTGCGGCGCTGCGCGGCAATGGCCACGCTCATAAAGAACTCGTCCCAGCTAATGACGTCCAGGCGCTTGCCTGACGAAGTTTGATGAAGATCGTCCGACATGGCAGACACCTCCGTAATCGCAATAGTTTAACCCATTGTAGCAGGTGAAAGGTGGGGGCGTTTGTCCCACCGGCGCCCTCACCTTTACACGCGGCGGGGCTTTTGGTTGATGCGGTAGAGCTCGGCGAGACCCCGCAGCGTCAGCGCGTCGTCGACCGTCAGGCTATGGCCGACAAGGGCCGCAAGCGCCTCGGCATCGTCGCCGGTAATGACGATGGGCACATCGCCCTCCCCCGCGGCCTTGGTCGCGCGCATCTCGGCAAGCACCATGTCGAGCATGCCGTCGATGCGGGCAACCTCGCCCAAGACCACGCCCGAGCGCATCGCCTCGCGCGTGTTGCGGCCAATCACATGCGTGGGAGCCGAGGGCTCGACCTGCGGCAGGCGCGCCGCAGCGGCCGAAAGCGAGCGGGCGCCAAGTGCCAGACCCGGCGCGATGACACCGCCGACAAAGGTACCGTGCGCGTCGATGACCTCGATATTGGTCGTGGTGCCCAGGTCGATCACGATGCACGGAGAGCCGTAGACGGCACGGGCCGCCACGGCATCGGCGATGCGGTCGGGGCCGATCTCGGCCGGGTCGTCGTAGTGGACGGGCATGCCGGTCTTGAGGCCCGGCCCCACGGTGAGCACACGCCCCGTGCAGGTACGGGAAAGCGCCGCCTTCCACGGGCGCTCGAGCGCCGGCACCACGCAGCTCAGCACGGCCGCCGTGGGCACGAGCGCGCCGAGCATGCCCGCATCGGCCGCCAGCGCGGCCATGACCTGCGCGAGCCTCATGCGCGCCTCGTCTGCTGTGATGCTCGACGGCGTCGTGATCTCGCACGTCGCAAGCGGGCATTCCTGCGCCGCGGCCGAATCCTCGGCAAACAGGCCAAAGCGAATGAACGTGTTGCCCACGTCGACCGTCAATATATATGCGCACCCATTAAGCATCGTCGGCGCTCCTTTCGTCTGCCCAGCAGTATATCGCCTACCTAAACCAGTCATCCCGAAATGACCAGCTTGCGGTTATACTGGTGCGCGGTCGTGCGCGAGCTCACGCGGCGGCCCTTGGTAACCCGACTTCCCGCGCCGTATCCGTAGCGGCGCTCCCGGGGGAAGCGGATATACGCAAAGGAGTTCTATATGAGCAATCCCTCGAACCGCGCCTCGATGCGCGGGCAACTCACGCTGCGCGGCGTCGTCATCGGCGTCCTTGGCTGCGTGATCATCACGGCAAGCTCGGCCTACACCGCCCTCAAGATGGGCGCACTCCCCTGGCCGATCGTCTTCGCTGCCGTCATCTCGCTGTTCTTCCTTAAGCTCATGGGCAACGCCAGCCTCAACGAGGCCAACGTCACCCACACCATCATGTCCGCGGGCGCCATGGTCGCCGGCGGCCTGGCGTTTACCATCCCGGGCGCCTGGATGCTGGGCTATGCCGACCAGATCAGCTGGCTCGACATGTTTATCGTGGCGCTCGCCGGCACCATCTTGGGCCTTCTGGCGACAGCGCTCATCCACCGTCACTTTATCGTGGACGCCGCGCTGGAGTTCCCCACCGGCAACGCCGCAGCTCAGACCCTGCGTGCTACCGAGGCCGGCGGCAAAACCGGCAAGCAGCTCTTTGGCTCCATGGCCATCGCAGGCATCTACAGCGTGCTTCGCGACGCTCTGGGCGTGGTGCCCAGCATGCTGTGCACGCTCAATATCCCCGGCGTGACCTTTGCCATCTACAACTCGCCCATGTTGCTGTCCATCGGCTTTTTGGTGGGCTTCGCCCCCGTCGCGTTCTGGTTTGCCGGCGCGCTGCTGGGCAACTTTGGCATCATCGTCGGAGGCACCGCTGCCGGTCTGTTCGATGTCGTAACCGCGCAGGGCATCGTCAAGTCCCTGGGCATGGGTCTTATGATGGGCTTTGGCGTCGCCGTCGTCCTCAAGGACATCCTGCCGCAGGTCGCCGGTATCGTCCGCGGCCTCGCCGCCGACAGCTCCACCGACACCGACGAGCAGTCGCTCATCTCGGGCTCCCTTAAGCTCGACGCCGGCATCATCGGCCTGGGCACCGCAGCCATCGCTGTAATCGTTGCCATCGCGCTCGACCTTGGTCCCGTCCCGGCCGTCATCGTCACGCTTTTCACCTTTGTCACCACCATCATGAGCGCGCAGAGCTGCGGCCAGACGGGCATCGACCCCATGGAAATCTTTGGCCTCATCGTTATGCTCATCGTGGCTGCCTTCGCACAGATCGCTCAGGTCAAGCTGTTCTTTATCGCCGGCATCGTAGCCGTGGCGTGCGGCCTTGCGGGCGACGTCATGAACGACTTTAAGGCCGGCGCCGTGCTGGGCACCAACCCGCGTGCTCAGTGGATCGGCCAAGCCATCGGCGGCATCGTGGGCGCCCTGGTCGCCGCCGCTGTCATGGTCGCGCTCGTCACCGCCTACGGCCCGGACGCCTTTGGCCCCGACAAGAGCTTTGTTGCCGCGCAGGCAAGCGTCGTCGCCACCATGGTCTCGGGCATCCCGAGCGTGCCGTGGTTCGTTGGCGGCTTTATCGCCGGCATCGTCATGTACTGGTTCGGCATTCCGGCCATGATGATCGGCCTGGGCGTGTACCTGCCGTTCTACATGTCACTCACGGCATTCCTGGGCTCCTGCGTCAAACTCGCCTACGACAAGTGGTCCGCCCACCGCGACGCCACCGCTGGTCTTTCTGACGAGGAGAGAGCTGCCAAGGACGCCGCCTTCCAGGAACAGGGTCTGGTCGTTGCCAGCGGCCTGCTCGGCGGCGAGTCCATCGTCGGCGTTATCCTGGCGTTTGTCTCCGTGGGCTTAAGCCTGCTGGGCTAAGTCGAGCAGCTGCTCGACAGCAACCATATTGCCTACGGCTTGCCCGGTCGGTAGCTTTCGCGGCTACCGACCGGGCTTTTTGATACCAACGCAAAAAAAGGCCGACGCGCTGCGTATGACAGCGCGCCGGCCTTATCGTTTGGCTAACGAGACGGTCCCGCTATGAACCGAAGTTCGTTGCAGAAACTACGCTCGAAACGCTACATCTGCTTGCGACGACGATCACTCAGCGTCACACCAGCGGCCACGAGGGTAATACCGCCGATGACGAACACCTCGCCCGCAAGAGCGGAATTGTCGCCAGTCTGGGCGAGCGCGGCAGGCGCAGCCTGTTTCTTGGCAACGGGGGCCTTTGCAGCAGCCTGCGCAACCTGAGGCTTGGCCTGCGGCTCAGCCTTGGGATGATACTTGTCGTACTCGGCCTGCGCGGCAGCCAGGGCATCCTTGGCATCGCCAAGCTCGGCAAGCGCGGCGGCATAGGCGTCGTTGGCATCGGACAGCTTGGCATCGGCATCGCTCAGAGCAGCCTTGAGACCAGCGGCAGCATCGACGGCAGCCTTGTAGCGAGCGTAGGCGGCGTTCAGCTTGACCAGCTTATCGTTGCCCGTCGTGCCCGCGGCAAGAGAGGCCTTGTGGTCGACGGCCTCAAGATCGGCCTTGAGTGCCTCATCGCTGGCAAGCTCGACCTTGGCCTTGACGATATCGAGGTTCGCATCGACGACGGCTTCGTTGGCGGCCTCGAGCTGCTTCTGGGCATCGGCGACACCGGCGACGGCAGCGTCATAGGCGGCCTTGGCGTCGTCGACCGCCTTCTGGGCGCCGGCGAAGCGCTCGAAGGCCTTGTTTGCGGTGGCAAGCTCGCCCTCGGCGGCCTTGGCCTTCGCCTGTGCGTCGGACAGGGCCTGCGTCTTGGCGGCAACTGCCTGCTCGGCGTCCGAAAGAGCGGTCGCGGCGTACGTATCTGCGGCCTGAGCCTTGTCAACGCCAGCCTGGGCGGCATCGTCGGCCTTCTTTGCCTCGTCAAGCGAGCCCTGCTTATTCGCAAGGTCCGCCCGGGCGGCATCGCGCTTGGCGGCAAGGTCCTTGACCGAAGCCGTGGCGTTGTCATACGCCTCATTGGCCTGGTCGGATTTTGCCTTGGCGGCATCGCGGGCGCTGCGAGCCTTCGCCTTACGAGCAGCGGCCTCGTCAGCCTTCGTCTTGCTGTCAGCAAGCGTGACGTTTGCCTTATCGAGAGCTGCCTGGGCAGTAGCGGCCTTGCTCTTGGCGGCATCGAGGTTCTGCTTGAGTGACTCGATGTCGATTCCGCCGAGTGCGTCCTTCGCGGCGTCGTATGCCGTCTTCGCAGCGGCGGTGCCGGACTTAGCCTTCTCGTACTCGCCCTTGGCGGTGTTCACGTTCGTGTCGGCCGCGGTATAGGCGTCGCGTGTGTCTTTCTGATTATTGAGAGCAGCGAGATATGCCGCATCGGCCGCGCCCAGCGTCTTCTGCGCCTCGGCGAGCTTGCTCTGAAGCTCCTTGAGCTGCGCCTTCTGCGCCTGCGTACCGCCAGCGTTATAGGCAGAATCGATGTAGTCGTTCACGAGCTTCTTGAACTCGGAGACCGTGAAGTCGGCCTGGTCATCGTCAGAAGTGTAATCGAATGCGGTTACCTCGGAATCGGTGTTCTTGCCGCTACCGACCGCAATACCGATTGCCGTCATACCGGAATCGATAATGTTGAGATAGTGCCCGCAGCCGTCTCCTCTTTCATTACCGTTCTCATCTTTTGTGCCGAAATACACATCTTGATAGCGGTGGGAGATATAGTACGAATCATAGCGATAAGCTATGAGGTCTTTGCCCTTTTCACTATCCGCGCCGACCTTTTTAATCCAATTCTCGTAACTATTTTTCTCCTGCGTATAGAGGCCGGTATATGGCCACCCAAGTGTGTCGACAGTCTCGCCGCCGGTATAGGCACCAAGGCCGTCGGCAATGTTCTCGGCGTTATCGAAGTAGTGGTTGGAATGCTGCAAGCTGTCGTTGTGCTTCAGAATTTGGGAGGAATACGACGCATTGAGGGCTGCTGCGGCCGTCATGCGAAGGCTGACGCCCAGCTCGGACTGCCCGTTCGCCTTACGGATGTTGTTATGGGTATCGAGATAGGTCAAAGCATTGCGCAGCTGCTCAAGAGAGAGCGGATTGGTGTTGCGGGACATGTCCTGATCGACGTAACTGTCATACCAGCCAGCCTTGTCATACCGCTCATTATCGTTATTCGCACCTGCGAGCAGAGACGATGCGGCGCTAGCATTTGCTTTCTGCTGGGCAGTGAAATCGCTGCTGTTGCTGATGTAAGCCATAAAGCCGAGCATGCCCTTATTGATGACTTCCTGGTCAACGGTCATGTTGGACCTTAGGTCTGCAATCTGCTGCTCAAGAGCCTCAACCTGGGCATTAGCAGCGTCATAAGCCTTTTCCGCGGCGTTCGAAGCGGCGCAGGCTGCCTCCCACTCGCTGCGCTTCTGCTTGCGAACTTCGACAAGCTTATCGTACGCGGTCTTCTTGTCTGCTTCGGTCTGCTGCGCCTTCTCGTATGCGGCCTTGGCAGTGTCACGCTTACTGGCCGCGTCCTTGTACTCCTTGTTTGCCGCATCGTATGCAGACTGGGCAGATGCCACGGCAGCGTTGGCGGCGTTGGCCTTCTCCTGCGCGGCGGTGGCAGCAGTTTGCGCAGCCTGCAGGTTCGCCTGTGCGGTGGCGTCTGCAGTCGTCGCGGCTTCGAACGCGGTCTGCGCGGTCGCGAGCTCGCTGGCGGCAGTGACCTTGGCAGCCTCGAGCGCGTTCAGATCGACACCCGTGCCCGAAGTCGCGACATTGAGCGCGGCCTGTGCGTCGTTCAGTTTAGCCTGAGCATTATCGCGTGCAGTGGTCGCAGCGGCAAGGGCAGCGGCAGTCTCCTGCTTCTTGGCCTGGGCAGTCGTCAGAGCGGCCTCAGCATTCTGCTTTTCCTGCTGAGCACTGGCCTCGGCGGCCTTGGCCTGGTCCAGATCAGCCTGCGCGGCAGCGACGACCTTGTTGGCAGCGTCGAGCTTGGCCTGCGCGTCCTCGACGACCTTCTTGGCGGCCTCGTACTCGTCCATACCCATGGCATCGAGCTTGGCTTGGGCATCATCGAGGGCCTTCTTGGCCTCGTCTTGCTTTGCCTTGGCATCCTTGAGCGCCTGGGTCTTATCCTCGACGCTCTTGTTGGCCTGATCGAGCTGATCGTTCAGGTCGCCCAGCTTCTTCTGCTGCTGCTCGGCCTTGTCGACGGCGGCCTTGAGCTCGTCGATCTTCTCCTGAAGCGCGGCTGCCTCGGCCTCGTTCTGCTCGGCGGCGTTATCGGTCACGGCCTGCGAGGCCTGATTCTTTTGCTGCTGCGCCTGCTTTTGAGACTGACCTGCCGCGTCGGCCTTCTTTTGGGCGGCATCGTAGGCGGCCTGAGCGTCCTTGAGCTGCTTTGCCGACTCCTCGGCCAACTGGGCGGCTGTCTTTGCGGTTGCCTGGCTACCGGCGACGACAGCGTTCTCGATAGCGCTGTCGCCCTTCGCGGCAGCACCGTTGTCGGCTGCCGGCGCGGCGATTGCCGCCAGCGGCGACATGAGCGGCTGAGCGATGAGGCTCGCCGTCAAAACAGTTGCGACGGCACGGTTGGCAACGCCTTTGACGTTGACGGCCTTTGCCCGAGGCTCAAAGTGCTGTGGGCTATAGTTTGCCATGGCTTTCTCCCTTTGACACGGATGTATCCATACGCTTCAAAATGTAGGAGCTGATTTTTGAATTCTGTTGCGCAACATTGGTCACCAGCGGATTTTTTTGAAATTCGCGCTCTCGTGCTTCACAATTTCGTCACATATGTAGGAGCTGGTGCATCATATTCTTGCGGGATCGAATTGAGCCTGTGATTTGCATTTGCTCCCGCGTCATCCGCCCTATCGGATCCCGCATCCAACAGACGCCCTGCCCGCCACGGTGTAGAGTTAGGACAACGAGCGCGTTGCGCGGACCGCGCTGGAACGAGGTGGACATGGAACTCGACAAACAACAGATCAAGCGACTACGCGAACGCCGTCACCGGCGCCACGGCATCCGCCCCGCCCATAGCGAGGCCATGGAGAACGCCACCCGCTTCCTAAAGCGCGCATTCAACATTCGCGAGGGTCGCGCGCCCTACCACGTGATTCGCAAGCGCTTTGTAAACGGGGCACGCCTGACCGGCTCTCACCTATGCATCCTCATCATCGCCATGCTCATCGCGAGCATCGGTCTCGATATCGACTCGGACATCGCCATTGTAGGTGCCATGCTCATCTGCCCGCTTATGGGCTCGGTCCTTGCCATGGCATACGGCATCGCCACGCTCGACCGCGAGATTACCCTTGAGGCCGTCGCGAGCTTGGCTCTACAGATGGCCTTTTGCCTGGTCACGTCCACGTTGTACTTTAAGCTCTCGCCCCTTGGCACCACCACGGCCGCTATCCTTGACAATTCGACACCGACTGTGTGGGACCTTGCCGTCGCGCTCGCGGGCGGCTTTGCGGGCGGCCTGGGCAACTCGCGCGACCAGGAACCTGCCACGCTCATCGCCGGCGTGGCCGTGGCGACCGCGCTCATGCCGCCCCTGTGCGCGGCGGGCTATGGCATCGCCATCGCAAGCGGGTCGCTGTTTCTCTCGGCCCTCTACGAGTTTGGCATCAACGTTGTCTTTATCGCGCTGGCTGCCGAAGCCGTGCTGCTTCTTTTGCGCGTGCCGCTCAAGCGCGACCTCAACGGCGACGGCATTGTGACCGCCGAAGAAGATGCCGAGGTCGACGAGCTGTCACGCAAGGTGCGCCGCCGCATCATTGTGGGCACGGTAGTCTTTGCCATCCCCTGCATCGTTATGACAGCGGGGTCTATTGGCTCGGCGCAGGCCGGCGTGCAGGACGGCTACGGCGTCACCGAAACCACGCGCGAGCTTGCGGCGGTGCTGCCAGGCTTTAAGGATTACACCGTCGCCGTCGAGACCTCGGCCACCGAAGGGGACGAGGGAGGCATTGTAGAGCGCGAAATCGTCGCCCATGTGACAACGAGCGAGGCGCTCGGGACGCACGACCGCCACGTCGCCCGCAAGCTCATCGACCTCAATGTGCCCGATCTCGACCGCGTGGAGTTCGATGTGAAGTGATGCCGGCGCGGGATGAATGCTCGCACGGACGCAAGTTACGACGAGGCGCAGACGCGATACGGACACGAGCAAATTGCGGGGTGCAGTTCACACCCGAGCCCCGCTCGCTGTTTTATTGCCGTGAATCAGACGTCCGCATTGACATCGCCAGACTCCACCGTAAACGCCGGATCGGTGCTCACAAGATAAAATCGGGTCACCTTGCTATCTCTAAATAGATAGAGCTGGCCCTGCTCGCGTCGGCGTGACATATACGCCACGTGGACCGTACCGAATTCTTCGCCGTTTTCCTTCTTTAATATCAGGATGTTGGGGTCATCCGTACGCTTAAACTGCCCGTC
>UMGZ01053308.1_pt1 | contig 22689 bp, 15 predicted proteins | sample 1965421 | NCBI WGS metagenome assembly UMGZ01 (sample SAMEA4836087, study PRJEB28245) | human gut metagenome | biome: gut microbiome; material: fecal sample | place: Denmark | collected 2008
AGGCGTCGCGAAATTGGCGGGCATCAATGCCGAAAACCTGAAGGCGACCGTTGCCAAGTACAACGGGTTCGTCAAGGCCAAGAAGGATGCGGACTTCGACCGTCCGGTTCAGTACATGAAGGCTGAAATTTCGGCCGAAGGCCCCTACTACATCGTCGAGCAGAAGCCGCGCTTTGCGACCACGATGGGCGGCGTCTGCACGGACGACAAGCTCAACCTCGTGAAGAAGGACGGTTCGGTCATCCCGAACCTCTACGGTGCGGGTGAAATCGTGGGCGGCGTGATGGGCGACGACTCGCCTGCCGGCGCCAACGTGGGCTGGGCCCTTACGTCGGGCCGCGTTGCTGCCGACAGCATCGCGGAAGCCATCAAGGCCGGGAAGTAATTTCCCTGGGTCTTAACCGATCGTTTCTTTCCTAAGGCGGCGCAGCGTCTGGAGCGCCGCCGGGGATGAAGCGAAAGAGAGCCGCCGGAACTTTCAGGGTCCCGGCGGCTCTTTATTGGGCGGGAATCAGGCTGCGGATTCCTGCTCCGGATGATGGAAAGCGGAAGGGCGCTTTCGCGAACTTACGACTTCGATGCAGCGCGGATGCGTGCGAGCACCGGATTGACGGAGGTCCCGTCCCAGGCCTTCTGCGCCGACTCGAGGAGGTCCTCCGCGGGCGGCATCGCGGCACGCCTGAAGTTCATGCTCGGGCGCGGCAAAGCGCATTTCGGCTGCACCCTAGTCCTGCACGACGCCGAGCGTCTGGAGCCTCACAAGCGAGGCGATGAAGTTGTCCGGGTAGCCGTCAATCTCGTCGTATTCGTCGTCGACGCCGACCTTCTTCAGATATTTCGCGTACAGCGCGTCAATGACCGCGATGACGACGTACGTCATGAAGAACCGTCCCTGAGGCGAAGCGCCCTCAAAGCTGGTGCCGTTGTAAGCGTCCATGCAGTCGGCGATGGTCTTTGCATCATGCGGGATCGCGTCGAAGTTCTGGTACCAGATTCCCTCGACATTCATGAGATCGAGCCCGGCATTGTTGGTAAAGAACGCCTGGAAGCCGCAGATTTCTCTTTTCTTTTGAAATTCTTCCTGCGTGAGGCCCCCGTCGTTCAGTATCCATTCGAGGTCTTCGGCCGCTGCGTCTTCATAGGATTTTTCATGCAGAAACACGGCCGAGACCGGTTTCTCAAAACGAGGGAGTTCCAGACCGGAAATGGTTTCAGCGGAGCTGCCCGTCTTCTTCCATTCCGGATTATCGTCCGCATCCTTTTTCACGAGCTTCCGGGCGATTCCTTCAGCAGGTTCAAGATCGATGATCGATTGAGCAAAGAACTTGAAGCCTTTCTTTTCGAGCTTGGCAAGCGACCGGAAGTCGGAAAGCGAGGTAATCCAGTCGACTACGGTGACGTCGTAGCCTTCCTTCAGGGCGCCCGTGCGGTCAAGGAGGCATTGAACGGCTTCGAACGCCGCCTTGGCGCAGTCCGGATAATTTGCTTTCGACGGGAAGCCGCCCAGAATCCTGGGGTCATAGGGCTCAGTGAAGTCCAAAATGGAAATCGAAGATTTCGCGAAGCTCGGGCTGCAGCGGACGATCGGTTCCATGCCGATGGAAACGGCGAGGCGCTTCGCGCCCGAGCGCCGGATGCGGGCAACGTTGAAGCGCGGGAGGAGGTTGGGGCTACGGCTGATTTCGCGGAAGAGGTCGTTCATCTCCATTTCGCTCAGAGCACCCGAACCGAAAAGCTTGCTCGGACGCGAGACGACGGCCCGGTCGGTGAGGTCGGAGAGGTCCTTCCGTCTGAAGCTCTCCGTGAGGAGAGAGGAGGCGGTCGAGCCGACAGCGGCATTGAGGAGATGGAGCGTGAGCGCCGGGTTGTATCCGAGCGCCTGGGCCATGTCTTCTACGAGTCCGGTCTCTTCGAGCGTCCGGGCAATCAGCGCGGTAAGCGCGGGATAAACCGTGTCGTCGCTGTCGAGCGATACGTCGCGCACGACCATCTGATCGCGAATCTAACGAAGACGCTTGGGATTTTCGAGAATTTTGACGGCTGAAGCTTCCATGATAAAAGGCCCGTCCGGCCTCCTGAATGTCAACAATGTCGGACTATTGCACATTTTGTCGCTCTCTGAGCGGCTGATCTGGATGAGATGGCAGATAAAAAAAGCCTCTTCCAGGAATGGCAGAGTTGTCCTGGAAGAGGCTTCACGCCGGCCGTTTCTCCCTCAGGCTCCAGGCGTGAGGAAGAAGCGGACGTTTTCTTGTGGGGACGTAACCGGCAGTCGCTCAGATGCGCGTTTCAGCAGCCGCGTTTTCCCCTGCAATCAGGCCGAAGGATGAGCAGTCCGGCATGGAGCAGGCCGTGAGGCGCTCCTGCCCGTGAAGGCCGCCCGAAGCTTCGCCCGCAACATAGAGTCTCGGAATCGGCGCGCCGTCGCGAAGGCGGATTGCCTGAGCCTTTTCATTGGTGCGGATGCCGCCCGGCGTGTAGTTGAGGCGGGGCGTCACGACCATCGTGTAGAAGGGGCCTTCCGCGGAAAGCGGCTCCACCTTGCGCCCGGAGCGCTCCATGGGCTTATTGAACTCCGTGTCCCTGCCGCCGGCAATCAGCTCGTTGTACTTGACGAGGCTTTCCTGGAGCGCCTTGCCGTCGGTGCTGTAGTGCTTCGCAAGTTCATCGAGCGATGCGAATTTGAGAATCGCGCCGTCGATGCCGTTCTTGTCGGCAAGACTCTGCTCGAGACGCTTCATGTTGTGGAATTTTTTGAGCGCCTTTTCGTCCCAGACGATGAAGGGCTTGCGGTCCCCGTTGCGCAGACGATGCTGAAGGACGGCGCTCGCGAGCGTATTGCGCGTTTCGCCTTCGCTCATGAAGCGGCGTCCGGTGGCCGGGTCAATGAGCATGCCCCAGATCATGTCTTCGGTCGGGAGCGGATAGGCAAAGCGGAAAAGCGAAAGCTGCACGGCCTGAGCGCCGGCCGCTTCGAGCGTCTTCAGGGAACCGGCCGTGGCGCCCGCATTGGTGGTCGATACAACGCCCGCGAGGAAGGGAACCTCGGACGAGCGGAAGGCCTTGTCCTGGGCATAGCCGCCGGTTGCGAAAACCACCGCCTGGCGGGCGCGGATCGTCTTCATGACGCCGGTTGCATTCGCCCAGTCGTCGTCTGCATTGCGCGAGAACACATAGCCTTCGCGAACCCGGAGGCCGGAGGCTTCACCCTTTTCATTGAAAAGCACTTCCTCGGCGCGGCACTTCGTGCGGATCTGAATGTCTGAATGCGCCTTCATCCAGTTCCAGAGCGCGGAAAGCATGCCGGCGCCGCCCCCTTGTGCGGAAAGGCCGCGCGCAACGCTGTGGCCGCCGAGCTTGAGGAGACGCCCGTCCCACTTGACGCCGTGAGCGGTGAGGAAAGATTCCACGCGGGCGGTGGTCTTTGCCATCAGGAGAGCGCGTTCATAGCTTCCGAAGCCGCCCGAAACCTTCGCCATGTCGCCGGCGAGGAGTTCGGGAGCGTCCTTGACGCCTTTTTCCTTCTGAAGCGGAGAGCCGACGCAGGCAAAGTCGAGACCGGACACGAGAGACGTGCCGCCGGGGAAGGACATTTTCTCGAGCATCAGGACTTTGGAGCCTTTTTCAGCTGCGGCAATGGCGGCAATCGTCCCGGCGATGCCCGTGCCGACCACGATCACGTCGACTTCTTCATCCCATTTGCGGTCGGCCGGCGCGGCGTGCGCGGATTGCGCGGCAAAAGGCGCGAGAGCGGCGGCGCCGAGAGCGGCTCCGGCGGAACGGGTAAGAAACTGGCGGCGGGACTGCGGGTTCATTTTTTCGTCTCCTTCTGATCTTTCAAAAGGGAGCCGGTCAGGGCTCCCGTGAGTTATTGGAAAGCTTAGAAGGAGAAGATTTCATACCCGCATCAATGGCGTCGACGGAGGTTGCAAAAAGATTTCAATCAAAGGATTCCGAGAGGTCGGTGATGACGTAGCCCACGCCGGAGTAGGAAGAGATGACGGAGCCGTCGGCGCCGGCTTCCGAGAGTTTTCGGCGGATGCGGGCGAAGGCGACGCGAAGGAGCGAAAGTTCGCCGAGGTGTTCGGCGCCCCAGACCTCCCGGATCAGGGCGTCATGCGCAATGACGGCGCCCGGGTGCTTCACGAGCGCCAGAAGGAGCCGGAATTCCGTGTCGGAAAGCCGTATAGGAGCGGCTTCCCACCGGCATTCGCGTTTTTCCGGGACCAGGATGAGCGGACCGTTGACGAATTCTTCCGCGCGGGGCGCACCTGCCGCCGCAGAGGCCCTGACGGAAGTTCTTCTCAATACTGCCGCAATGCGCGCGGCAAGCTCCTCCATGGCAAAGGGCTTCACAAGGTAGTCGTCGGCACCGGCGCTCAGGCATTTGGTTTTGTCGGAGAGTTCCGAACGGGCCGTGAGCAGAATGACGGGCACCTCGCTTTCCTCCCGAATCTTCTGAAGGAAGGCGAAGCCGTCCATGCCGGGCATCATCAGGTCGAGCACGATGAGCTGCGGCTTCGGTTCAAGGCGCTTCCAGATGTCAAACCCGATTTCGCCGTCAGCGGCCTGGGCCGTGTCGTAGCCGAGCGTTTCGAGATTCGCTGCGACGAGACGGCGGATTCTGCTTTCGTCGTCGATGATGAGAATGAGCGGGCGGGCGGCGTCGGGACTGGAAGTTGTCATGGCTGATTTTGAGAAATGCGGCAGGGAGGATGGGCGTGAATCCATTCAATAGGGAATTCTGACAGTGAACGTGCTGCCGACGCCGGGCGTGCTCGCGACTTCAATCGTTCCGCCGTGAGCGCGAACGATCGCAAGCGAAATGACGAGGCCGAGACCGGTGCCGCCGCTTCTTCGGCGCATTCCCATGTTGACCTGATAAAAGCGGTCGAAGATTCTCCTTTCCTCGCCTTCGGGAATGCCGATGCCGTTGTCAGTGACGGAGAGGAGAAGCTCGGAGTGCTTCTTTTCCGCATGAACGTCAATGATGCACTCGCGCTCCAGGGCCCGGTAGCGGACGCTGTTTGAGAGGAGATTTGTGAGAAGCTGGAGGAACCGGTCCGGGTCAACGTTGACGCACTCTGCGTCCGGCTCAATCGTGATTCGGATCTGAGCCGGTCCGAGCGCCCGGACGCGCTTCTGCGCGCGCAGGATGATGGGCTTCAGCTGCACGATCCGCTTTTGAATGATGAAGGTGCCGCCGTCAATGCGCGCCACATCGAGCCAGTCGGAAATCAGCTGCTGGAGCGCCCCGACTTCCCGGCGCATTCCCTGAAGAAGATCGTTCTGGAATTCTTCGCTCCAGCCGGCATCCTGACGGGCCAGCGTTTCTGCTGAGAGCGCAATGGCCGCGAGCGGCGTTTTGAGCTCATGCGCCACAACGCCGATGAGATTCTCTTTGAGGCTTTCCATTCTGGCGGCGTCCGTAGCGTCATGAAGGAGAATGCCGCGTGCGAAGCGGTCGCCTCCCTCAATGGGAAAGGCCGTTACGTCGAGAAACCGTTCGCCGGAAGAGGATCTGAGCTGAAACCGGTGCGTGCCGCCGGAGAGCACGGCCTCCGGGGCAGGAGACGCATTGCCCGACTGCAGGCATTGGGCAAAAAGCGTTCCGGCAGCTGAGCCGAGGATCTTTCCGGAAGCGGATGCTGTGAAGAGGCGCTCCGCGCGTTGATTGGCCCAGACAATGGCGCCCTCCTGGTCGAGCAGAAGAAGCCCGTCAGCAAGGCTCTCAAAAATTCTGGAGAGCATTTCCATCTGGGTTCGGAGCGCTTGTGTCTGTCGGGCGACTTCGTCGGCGAGATGGCGGTTGACCGACTCGATTTCCTCGCGGGCGATGGAGAGCCGCTTCATCAGGCGGCCGAATTCAGCCTGAAGCGCTTCGAACTCGGAGAGCGAATGTATGCGCTCGTCAGGGAGCGGCTCGGGTCTCGCCGCCGCTACCTGGCTTTGAAGCTTGAAGAGCGCCTTTTCAATCGGTCGTCGGGCTAGCATGCCCGCTAAACCGGAGGCTCCAAGAACAAAGAGAATGAGGAAGAGGCTCCGGAGAACAATTCCGGTGAGTTCCATCTGGCGGAGCGCATTGGGTTTGGCAGCCATCACGCGCCAGTCTCCGCTGAGGCCGGTTTCGGCAAACCACCCCTCGAGGACTTTCTGGCCCTGAGAGGCCTTGAATGGAATCGGTCCGGGAGCGGTCGGGCTTCCCTCCGGAATGAGCGCCTCAAAAGCACTGATGGGCGCTGCCTCAATCCCGCGGGAAGCATAGAGAATTCCGCCTTTACTGTCGGTAATCCAGATTGCGTCGCCGGGATTTTCGTACTCAGCGGCGATCGCAGCAAACTTCTTGAGGTCGAGCGCGCAGACGGCGAAGCCGGCCAGTTCACCGGACCGGGTTCTCGCCTGAGCGCCGATGTTGACGATGCGTTCATCGGCAGCGCCGGTTGCCTCAAAGCTCGCTGAGATCCAGTAAGGCGCATCGGTTCGCCGTTCCTTCCAGTGCCTGCGCCCGCGGTGATCAACGCCGTTGTTGGGAACGCCCGCCGGATTGAGAAGCGGATGGAAGCCGCTTGAGATGCCTTCGGGCGTGTCGAAATGCAGATTGAGAAACGCCGGCTCGGCGCGGGCGATATGGGCAAGAGTCCTGTTTCTTGCTTCGGCAGAGGATAGTTCCGGCAGTTCCGAGGCTGCGAGGAGCATGAGTTCGAGAGCAGAGGAGAGTCTCGCATTGATCGCTTCTGCAATGCGCTCGGCCGTCATTCTCTGCCTCTTTTCGAGCGCATCCATTTCGCTGAGGACGTTCCGCCACTCGAAGGCGGCAAGCACGACGATGGGAATGATGGCTACGGCGGCCGTGGCGGCAGTGAGCGCTTTGCGAAACTGCATGAGTTCGTCGGGAGAAGAAAGATAAGAGAAAAGGATCGGTTCCTCGAAATTACCACAGGTGTACGAGCGGAATTAAAGCGTTTGTAATCAGAGGGCTGCCATTGCAGTGCTTTCGCCCGCTGACATAAGAGATGCGGTATGCATGCCTCGCCCGAGGGAGGCTTCCTTCATTGAAAGCGAAATACAAAAATCAAGAAGCGGGCGGGATCTGCCGGAAGCAAACCTGTTCGGATCCGCGCGCTGGTCGATCTTTAAACCGTCGGAATGTCAGGAATAGTGATTATTCCTCATGAGAATATTTGTTGCATTGGCCATTTACTAACACTTATTCCATATAAAACAATAAGAAGTTGTGCTTTAGATTTTCCAGGAAGCGGCTGTAAACCTATGAACCACAAAAATCACGCCGTGAGCATGAACTGAAGTTGGGACTTTTCCGAATAGAAATCTAGGGTAAATGTTTTAATCTCCTCTCCACAGCCGGGAGGCGCTTTGAAAGCGTCCAAAAGAGCTGAAAACAGAAATACCACCAAATGGAGAGAATTACTATGTCCATGAAGTTCAAGGCAGTCGCCGCAGCCGTCGGCATCGCGCTGAGCGCGCTCACCTTCAATGCGATCGGCTGCTCGACCGTCATCGTCGGCAAGGACGCGAGCAAGACGGGCACGATCATCATCGGCCACAACGAAGACAACGGCGGACGCATTCTGAATCCGCAGTACTGGGTGCCGCCGCAGGACCATGCGGATGGCGAAATGATCAAGTTCGAGCCCGCTGCCGCCTCGATCCCGCAGGTGAAGCACACCTTCGGCTTTTACTGGTCCCAGACCTTCGACCCGAACGGCGCCTCCTTCTCGGACGGCTTCGTCAATGAGAACGGCGTCGTGATCGTGACGAACGCCTGCACCGGCATCTACGAGGACGACGTCATGCCGACCAAGGACGGCGGCATCGGCTACGGCATCCGCCGCCTGATGGCCGAGCGCGCTACGAGCGCCCGCCACGCCATCGACATTGCGATCGATCTTCTCGGGAAGTACGGCTACTTCTCCGAAGGCCGCACCTACACGGTCGCGGACAGCAAGGAAGCCTGGCAGATCGCCATTCATCAGGGCAACACCTGGGTTGCTCGCCGCGTGAAGGACAATGAGGTCGTCTACATCCCGAACAATTTCATGATGAATCACGTCGACGCCACCGATACGGAAAACGTCATCGTGGCGCCCGGCATGATTGAGCGCGCGATTAAGAACGGCCGCTACAAGCCCGCCGTTCCCGGCGTCTACAACGACTTCAACTTCCGCGTGGCCGTCGCGCCCGCAGAGCGCCGCGCTGCGGGCTACAACCTTTCGCGCAACAACCTCGCCTGGAAGAAGCTGATCGGTCAGGACATCACGGATCCGGAAAAGTTCCCGTACAGCACCACTCAGGCGAAGAAGATGGGCGTCGAGGAGGTCGAGAATCTCCTTCGCACGCATGAACCGCAGATCGGCGACGATCCGGGCTGGTACCACCATCAGGGCATCGGCCTCTGCCGTCCGACCACGCATGAATCGGGCGTCTACGTGCTCGATAAGAACCCGCTTCTCATCACGGGCTACCGCACGATGGCGCGCCCCTGCGAAACGCCCTATGTTCCCTTCTTCCCGCTCGCAGCTCCCGCGAAGGCGGCTGCCTTCATGAGCTGGGATAAGGCAACGGCCGAGCACTTCAAGGGCACGCCGGAACTCTTCAGCTTCGACCCCGACTGGCAGTCCTTCCGCTTCGTCGAGCTCGCCAACATCGTCGACTACAACCGCGACGCCTTTAAGGACAACACGAAGTTCGTGAACGGCCTTGAGAAGGCCTGGATGAAGGATGCTGCCGCCGCGAAGACTCAGGCCGCAGCGCTCCTTGGGTTCTCCGAAGAAAAGGCTCGCGCCTATCTCCACGCCTTCAATGCCGAAGTCTTCGACAAGGCCCAGTATGCGGTCGGGGAAGAGGCGAGAAAGCTCATGCCGCACGAAGTCGCGGTGCTTGCCGACACGATCAATCCGAAGTCCGAGAAGACGGTCGACGTGGTGCTCTATTCGGATGCGAAGCTCGACGCCTCGAAGATCGATCTCTCGCGCACCCACGCGGGCGTCGGCCGCTCCTCGATCGGCACCACGGGCGTCGTGAGCGCGCTCGCGAAGCCCGTGAAGCACGAGGTTAAGGACATGAACGGCGACGGCAGGAAGGACATGGTCCTCACCTTCAAGGCCAAGGAAATCGCTCAGAACATGATTCCGGGCGCAACCTACGACATCTGGCTCTACACGATGGACGGGAAGAAGCGCGTTGCGGGCTTCGACACCGCTCTCATTGAGCCCGACGGCTACAAGCCCGTGAAGGCGAAGAGCGAGACCCACGACCGCTGATTGCGCTCAGAGGTCGCTTGAAAGGAACCCGCCTCAAACCCGGCATAGGATGAGGCTGCTTCCTGAAAACCAAAAGAAGAGAAGCGCCGCAGGAATGAGAACCTGCGGCGCTTCTCTTGCGTATTACGCGGGAGGAAATCAGGCTTTCCTGGCAGCAGCCCTGGTGAGCCCAGAGAGCGAGAAGCTGCCCGCGCCCGTGAAGAAGAGCGTCGCGAAGCCGAAGAGATAGAGGAGCGGCATTTCGCGAGCGCCGAAGTCCTTTCCGGCGAGCACCACGAAGGCAATCGTGAGGAAGGTGCAGATGAGCGGAATGAGCGCGGCGCGCGTCCAGAGACCGATGAGGACGAAGATCGAGCAGACGACTTCGGCGAAGATGGCAAGAAGAAGCGCTGTCAGATGCTCCGTCCCGAAGGGATCCGGGAAGGAGTTGGATAGCGCCGAGAAATTCTCGATTTTGGCGATGCCGTGCGTGAGGAGGCTCCCTGCAAGCGCGATGCGGAGAAAGAGGAGGCCGAAGGAGGTGGAAAGGGCGGAGTTCGTGAAAAGACGGGACATTGCGGATGAACCTTCAAAAATGGGGAAATGTTCGACAAAGAACGAATGAAGACATCTTACCGTCTGAATACTGGTAAAAACCCTGAAGTTGCATTTAGAAATGGAAATAGTTATTCCGGATTAAGGAATTTACTTTAGAGCTCAGTGTCGAACTGAAGTCCGGAATCTGTCAATACTGCCGCTTCCTAAATGAAAAACGCTCCGGAACCGTTGTCAGGACGATTCCGGAGCGCAAAGCGCAGTTCTGAAGGTTCAGAACATCAGGATTATTCGCGGTAGGCCTTCAGGATCTGACGGCCGGCGATGTAGATCATGATTTCGTCCGTGCCGCCGCCGATGCGTTCGCAGCGGACGTCGCGCCAGAGGCGGGAGACGCGGGCGTCGTTCGTGTAGCCGAGGCCGCCCATGATCTGGATCGCATCGTCGATCACTTCAAGCGCCGTGCGGGCGCAGTAGAGCTTCGCGAGCGACGACGTCACGCGCAGCGACTCCTTGCGGTCCGCCTGCCAGGCAGTCTGCAGAACCATGTTGCGCATGTTCTTGCACTTGACGGCCATGAGGGCGAGCTTTTCCTGGATCATCTGGTTGAAGCCGATCGGCTGACCGAACGCGATGCGCTGGTTGGCGTAGCGGGCGGCGTCCTCGAAGGCGCATTCCGCAAAGCCCGTGCAGCGGGCGGCGTTGATGAGGCGCTCCATTTCGAAGTTGTACATGACGTTGAGGAAGCCTTTGCCTTCCTCGCCCACCATGTCGGATTCCTCAACCTCGACGTTGTCGAGGTACACCTCGCAGGTGCTCACGAGGTGCCAGCCGATCTTGTGAAGGGGATTCACCTTGATGCCGGGCTTCTTCGCGTCGACCCAGAAGAGGGAGAAGGCCTTCTTCGGATCCTGCTGCTCGGGATCGCGGGCGATGACGAGCATGTACGGATATTCGGCAGCGCCCGTGATGAAGGTCTTCTGGCCGTTGAGGTAGATCTTGCCGTCGCGGCGCGTGAAGGTCGTGGCGGTGGCGTTGCTGTCGCTGCCGGCGCCCGGTTCCGTGAGGGCGAGCGAGTAGGCGGGGTCGCCCGTGGCAGCCGTGCTTTCAGCGGTTTTCTTCAGCTGCTCGGGCGAGCCGAAGCGGAGCATCGAGTGGATGCACTGGCCGTTCGTGAGGAGGAACGCCGGGGCGCCGCACTTGGCGACTTCCATGAGGGCGAGCATCTGCGTCACGTAGTCGGCGGGGATGCCGCCGAATTCTTCAGGGACGCCGAGCATCGAGATGCCGTTTTCGGCGAGCGCCTTCATGAATTCGCGCGGGTAGGTGCTCGTTTCGTCGTGGGTGCGCCAGTACTCTTCAGGGAACTCGGTCGTGATGAGTTCGCGGATGGAGGCAAGGAGCAGCTCCTGCTCTTCGGTGAGCGAAAAATCGATAGCCATTTTCTCTTTTCCTTGAAGTGGGAAAGGTTTGGGAATTTGGAAAGGGGTTATTCAGCGTCGGGGAGCTTGAAGCCCATGACGGCATCGGTGAAGATGCAGGCGTCCATTTGCTTCAGATCCTTGTCGATCACGGGCTTGAAGCCCATCTTCGCGACGATGTCGCGCTCGATGTCGACGCCCGGAGCAACTTCGACGAGGTGGAGGCCGTCAGCCTTGAGCGTGAAGACCGCGCGTTCGGTGACGTAGCGGACGTCGAGGCCGCGTTCGAGGGCGACCTTGCCCGAGAACGTGATTTCCGGGAGATGGTCGACGAACTTCGTGACGCGCCCTTCCTGGGTGATCGTGAGCTTGCCGTCGCCGACTTCGGTCCTGAGGCCGCCCGCGGTGAGCGTGCCGCAGAAGACGATCTTCTTCGAGGTGGCGCTGATGTCGATGAAGCCGCCCGTGCCCATGATCTTGCCGTTGAACTTGTGGACGTTGACGTTGCCTTCCTTGTCGACTTCGGCAAAGGAGAGGTAGCAGACGTCGAGGCCGCCGCCGTGGTAGAAGTCGAACTGCGCGGTCATGTCGAGAATGGCGCGGGTGTTGACGTTCGCGCCGAAGGCGACGCCCTGCGTCGTGATGCCGCCGATCGGGCCCGTCTCAACGGTGAGGACGAAGTCTTCGTCGCAGCCTTCCTCGCGGGCGACGAGGCCGATGCCGTCGGCAATGCCGACGCCGACGTTGCCGATCGCCTGCTTCTTCATTTCATAGAGAGCGCGGCGGGCGACGACCTTGCGCTGGTTGAGCGGAATCTTGACGCGTTCGGAATCGTCGAGCGTGAAGTCGCCCGAGATGAAGCGGTTCACCGGCGCGCCGCCGTAGAGCTGCGTCTGCTGCGGGTCGACGACGACGATGTCGACGAGGTAGCCCGGGATGCGGACGTTCTTCGGATGAAGGGTCGCCTTCTTCACCATCTTCTGAACCTGCATCATCACGATGCCGCCGTTGTTGTGAACGGCTTCGGCGATGACGAGGGCGTCGAGGTACATCACCTCGTCCTCAAAGGTCGCATAGCCTTCGCTGTCGCAGGTCGTGGCGCGGATGAAGGCGACATTGGGCGGAACCGACTTGTAGTAGAGGTATTCCTTGTCTTCGATGTTGACGAGCTTGATCAGGTCTTCCTTCGTCACGTCGTTCAATTTGCCGCCCTGGTTGCGCGGATCGACGAAGGTGCCGAGGCCGATTCCCGAGATGATGCCGGGTTGGTGGGCGGCCGATGCGCGGAGCATCTGCGTGAGGACGCCCTGCGGATAGTTCCAGGCAGAGATCTTGTTCTGCTCGGCGAGCTCGGAAATGCGGGGCGACTGTCCCCAGTGGCCGCAGAGCGCCCACTTGACGAGGCCTTCCTGAGCGATCGGGCTGATGCCGCGCTCGGCGCGGTCGCCGAGGCCCGTCGGGCTGATGATGCCGAGGTTCTTCGGGGTCTGCGTGGTCTTGTAGCGTTCGGCGAGGGCTTCGATGAGCTTCGTCGCTTCAAGAATGCCGCCGCCGGCGCCGAGAACGCAGAGCGTGGCTTCATCAGGAATGTAGGTCACGGCCTCTTCGGCGGACATGACGGGCACGCGGCCGTTGATGCGCTTGGGTTTTGCAATCTGCATGGAATTCTCCGGATTGAGCTGCCCGCACCGGGAGAACCCTGCGGACGCTTTGCTCGAAAATTTTGGGTGTTCGGATCCGTCCCGGCCTTTTTCGGGCGCGAGGGGACCCGGCTGCGGCGCTTTTGAGGGCGCTGCAGAGTGCTGGAGGTTTTCAAAAATCGATCAGGCGGGCCCGCGGGGAAGAACTTCCCTCCTGCGGGCGCGGTCCGCGTCCCGGCGACAAGAACGCCGGGGAGCGCGGGGCGGGCTGAAATTAAGCCGCGTGAATGATCGAGAGGACCGTGCGGAGGTCGGTCACGGAGATCTGGCCGGGGGCGGAGGCCTTCTGGACGGCGCCGAAGGTGGCGGCGGAACCGAAGACTTCGCCGGCGAGGCGGGAGATGACGCCGGTCTTAGACATCGACATCGTGATGATCGGACGGTCGGCAATCTTCTCGGAAACTTCGAGGGTGGCGGCGAGAACCGTGAGGACGTCGGCCTTGGATTCGGGCATGAGCGCGATCTTGGGCACGTCGGCGCCGAGTTCCTGCATCTTCGTGAGGCGCTTGACGATCTCTTCCTTCGCCGGGGTCTTGTGGAAGTCGTGGTTCGACATGATGACCTTCACGCCCTTCGCATGCGCGCGGGCGATGGTCTGGGAGACGAGGGCGTCGCCCGTGAAGAGCTCGAGGTCGATCGCGTCGACGAGGCCGCTTTCAGCCATGGCGATGTTGAGCGCAATGTAGGCTTCGGGAGCGATTTCCTGTTCGCCGCCTTCCTTCTTGCTGCGGAACGTGAAGAGGATGGGCTTGTCGGGGAAGACCGCGCGGAGTTCGCGCAGGGCGTCAAGCGCCGCGGCCGTGTCGGCGATGGCCGTGAAGTGGTCGCCGCGCCATTCGAGGATGTCGAAGTCGGCGGAGCGGTAGGCGAGGGCTTCGCTCTTGACGGCGGCAATGTCCTTCGCCATCAGGGAGACGATGATCTTCGGGGCGCCTTCGCCCAGGGTAACGTTTTTAATCTGAACAGTCTGCATTTCTGAATCCGGAGAGAGGAGAAACTAAGAATACGATGCTTGGCGGGAAACCGCGCTCCCCGCCGGGCGGAGCTGGAGAAGTTGCCGCCCGGCAGGAGAGTCGGCGGATTACTTGAAGCCCATCGATTCGCGGATGTATTCGATCGGGAAGTCTTCGCCGGTCCAGAGCTTGAACTGTTCATAGCCCTGCCAGAGGAGCATGCCGTAGCCGTCGACGGTCTTGCAGCCCGCAGCCTGAGCCTGCTCGAGGAGCTTCGTGATGTGCGGGTTGTAGACGCATTCGGAAACGAGGAGGTCCGGGCGGAGCATCGAGACGTCCTTGATGACGGAGAGCTCGTGGAGCGGCTTCATGCCGACCTTGGTGGCGTTCGTGAGAACGTCGGCGCCGGCGATGGCGTCGCCGAAGAGCTTCTCATCGTCGAGGTCGCAGACCGTGACGCGGCAGTCGGAGTTGTCGTTCACGCGCTTCGCAAAGGCGTGGGCGCCTTCCCAGAATTCGTCCTTGCGGTTGAAGAGCTTGATTTCCTTGAAGCCTTCAACGGCAGCCTGGGCGCCGATGGCGGTGGCGGCGCCGCCCGCACCGACGAGGACCATGGTCTTGCCCTTGACGTCGAAGCCGGTTTCCTTAATGGCGCGGATGTGGCCCGTGCCGTCGGTGTTGTAGCCCTTCAGGTAGCCGTTGTCGTTCACGATCGTGTTGATGGCGCCGGCGAGCTTGGCGGCCGGGGCGAGTTCGTCCATGAACTGGATGGCGAGCTGCTTGTTCGGCATCGAGACGCCCGAGCCGCGCATCTTCAGAGCGCGAAGGCCCTTGATGGCATCCGGGAAGGAGGCGTTGTCGACCTCGAAGGCCATGTAGCAGTAGGGAAGGCCGAGCTTGTCGAGAGCGCGGTTCTGCATCGTCGGCGAGAGGCTGTGACGGATCGGGTAAGCCATGAGGCCGATGAGCTCGTACTTAGCGGTGACTTCCATTTTTGACTCCTTCAAATATCTAGGAATGCGGAAGATTTGGAGATCGGGTGTCCGGCCCCTGGAATCGGGTCGAGGAGGCGGAGCGCCCGGGGATTTCTGGCTCCCGGGGAAGAGCGGGGAAGGTTCCCCTCTCTTTCCGCAAAAGCCTGTTGGGTTGATTAAGGAAAACGGTTTATTTGATGAAGCGCGCTTCGCCGAAGCGGACGTCCTTCGCCGGGATCGAGAAGATCGCGTAGTAGCGGCGGAAGAGGTAGAGCGACGTGAGGAGCGTGAGAACAGCCAGGCCAAAATCGAGGAGGATGATGTACTTGATGCTGATCTGCGAGAGGTAGCCGGTGGCGAGCGGGATCACGAAGTTTGCGAGGCCTCCCATCATCATGTAGACCGAGGTCACCTTCGCCTTGCTCTTCGGGAAGAACTCAGCCATCACCGCAACGCCGAGCTGCAGGATGCCGCCCGCGGCGGAGAAGCCGATCAGGAAGGCGCCCGCCTTGCAGATGAGCGGCGTCGGGTAGAGGAAGAGAACGAGCGAGGCGATGCAGGCGATGAGGCTGTTGAGAACCATTGCCCAGACCGGACGGACCTTCGACTTCAGGAGGTAGGCGAAAGCGAAGACGCAGACGAGCGAACCGATGCTGTAGTAGGAGATCGTCGTGAGGGATTCCGATTCCGACATCCCGCCGAAGGCCATGGCGTAGCGCGGCATCCAGACGGCAATCACGCAGAAGGTCGAGAATGCGGCGACGCCGAAGATCACGGCCATGAGGCCTTCGCCCCAGTAGGAGGGCTGCTGGCGCATCTGCGGCAGATCCTTGAGGACCGCGGCGTCGACGGCCTGGCTCGGGAAGCGGCACTTGAGGACGAGAAGCGTGATGAGGACGAAGATGATGCCGGGCACAATGAAGGCGTAGCCGTACCAGAGGCTCGAGACCATGAGGAAGCTCACCGCCATCGGATAGAGCATCTGGCCGAAGGAAACCATGGCTTTGAGCAGAATCACGGCCGAGCTCGAGGCCTTCGGGAAGCATTCAATCAGGGCCGGATAGCCGCCCGTGTCGATCGCGGAGTTGGCTGCGCCCACCGCAAAGGCGAGGCAGAAGGCGACCATCAGGTTGGGGCTGTAGGGGATCCCGAAGAAGATCATGTAGAGGATGATTCCGAGGAGAATCATCGCGCGGCGGCCGAACTTGTCCGAGAGCGCGCCGAAGAAGAGGATCGTGACGAGGCGGCCGAGGCCGATGCCCGAAATCAGGTAGGCGATGCCTGCGCTGTCGGTGGCGAACTTCTCGGCAAGAGAAGTCATGTTCTGCGCAAGCGCGATGACGCTCGCGCCGTGCAGGAAGTAGCTCAGGTAAATGCCTATCGCTGCGAGCATGAAGGACGTGCCTTTCGACGGCCCGGCTGGTGATTGACTCATGGGTTTTCTCCGGTTGAGAAAGCTGCAGGCATTAAAAAATCTTTTTTAATATTTGCTTTTAATCGTGAAGCAGCTGTCAGGAGAAATAAAAATATTTCTGAATTAGAAACTTTCTCCGGCAGGAACTTGACTGATTTATTTTGCTGTCTGCAACTATCGATTTAGTTCCATTGGACGAGAGTCATTATCGAAAGCGGGCGAATGAAAACGAATGCAATTTGGTGTTTTAATTCTCAAGAATGATGCAGAGACCCGACGCTTTTCGTTTGGTGCCTAAAAGCGATATCTCTCTGATGATTGGGGAAAATGCTTTCGGGAAACTCAAAAAGCCCGGATGACTGAACAGTGGTTTTTTGCTTCTCCGCCGGGACAATCCTGCATGGGCTGCAGAATTTTTCGCTTTCAGCGCAGAGGCGAGCGATCGCTCACATTGGCCTAATTCATTGAAAAATAGAGAATGATCGTTGATGACGGCGCCTGAAGGGCCGCTCAAGAAGATGCGGTCCGGGCGCCGCCCTATATATAAGGGGAGCCGTATAAGGGGAGCCGCCGCCGGAGAATCCGGGCGAGCCTCCCTGCCCTCGAAAAGGGTGTTTTCAACAAAGCTGCATCTCATTGTCCGGGGAGCGGGGAAAAAAGCGTTCCGGGGTCGATAGCGGCATCCGGAAAAGCAGAGAAAGCTTTCCAAAAGAGCGCCGCACATGGGCCGGGAAGCGGAAATCTCAGTGGGCTTCCTCGCGGAGCAGATCAATTATTTCTTATAAAACATTGAATTGTGTTCTGAAATCTCCTTGCCGTACGCATCCCGAAAGGCTCCCGCGGGCCTTCAATAATCCTGCAGGCAGGGTGATCAATCTTGCTGCGGGCGCTTCCCGGAACCGGAAATGCAGGGGATGCGGACGCCTCGGAATGGCGTCGCCGGGGAGGGTGAGGAGTCCTCCGCATGGATGGCAATAACATGAATTTTATGAATAATCATCGATTCATCTGATCTCCCGGGGCGATTCGCCGGGCTTTTTGAGGCGCCGAATAGCGGCGAAAGTCTTCTGAACGATCTGGCAGACAAAGGAGACCTTCAGCATGCCCCTCGAAAAAGCGCCTTAATCCCATGCGGAATAAGGACTGAGGAAAGATTTATCGGCCCAGGGTTATATATGGACCCCGCCGGGCTCTGCATAATTATTTAAATGAAAAGCAAGTAACCATCTCGCGGCTTTTTAATTAAGCCGGCAATATGTGCTCAGCTTGAGGGACTTAATTCGAAAGAACGAATAAAAGCGCTCATTCCAGATATTTATTCCTGATATTCCGCATGACCGCTGAAAAGGTCTCTGACATATTTTCAGATATATACCCAGCCGGCCCTCATGCACACATCAAATAACGAAGGAGTCATTATGCATATCGTTACTTGCTTCAAGGTTGTGCCGGAAGAGCAAGACATCGTCGTGACGCCCGACAGCAAGCTGAATTTTGATCGCGCCGAAGCGAAGATCAGTCAGTTCGACCTGAACGGCATCGAAGCCGGCGTTGTCCTCGCCGCCGACGGCGACACGGTCACCGCCCTCTCCGTGGGCGGCAAGTATCTTGAGAATACGAAGCTCAGAAAGGACGTCCTTTCCCGCGGTCCCTCCGAACTCGTTCTCGTGAAGGACGCGGCCTTTGAAGGGGCGCTCCCCGACGTCACGGCCTCCGCGATCGCCGCTGCCGTGAAGACGACCGGCTTTGATCTCCTCGTCTTCGGCGAAGGCTCGGGCGACCTTTACGCCCAGCAGGTGGGTCTTCTCACCGCGGGCCTTCTCGGCATCCCCTGCGTCAATGCCGTGAGCAAGATTGAAAAGGCGGGCGACAAGGTTCTCGTTGAACGTTCGCTTGAAAACGAAGTCGAGGTGATCGAGCTCCCGCTCCCCGCAGCCGTCTGCGTGACGAGCGACATCAATACGCCGCGCATCCCGACCATGAAGGCCATTCTCGGCGCCGGCAGGAAGCCCACGAAGGCGCTCGGCGCGGCCGATGTCTCCTGGAGCGCTCCGGCTCCGGTCGCAGAGCTCGAATCGGTCGTCGTTCCGCCGACGAAGCAGCGCGCTCACGACGTCGTCGAAGGCGATTCGCCTGAAGTCGTCGCCGAGTTCGCTCAGAAGATCAAGGGCCTTTTCAACTAATCCAGCGCATCGCAGGAGAAAAACATCATGAAGCAGATCAATACTGTTTGGGTCTTCGCTGATGCGGCTGACCGTTATGCCGATCTCATTACCGGCGCGAAGAAGACGGGCGCGAAGGTGAATGCCGTCGTCGTTTCCGAAGCGGGCGTCCAGGCGTTGCGCGCCTCCGGCCCGGATGCGGTCTACAACCTCGACGTCGCCGCCGAGAGCTGCGTTGAAAACTACGCCGCGAGCCTCGCCGCCGTCATTGCGGGCGAAGGCAATCTCGTTCTTCTCGACGTGACGAAGCGCTCCAAGGCCTTTGCCGCCGCGCTTTCTCAGAAGCTCGGCGCCGCCCTCGTCAACGACGCGCTTTCCCTGAATCCTGCCGCCGACGGCCTGCGCGTTACGTTCCGCACCTACGGCGGCCTCGCGGTCGGCACCGAAAAGGTTCTCTCCGCCAATGCGGTGGTCACGGTTTCGGGCGGCGTCTTTGCGCCTGAAGCTGCCGAATCCTCCGCCGACCTCGCCGTCACGAAGGTTGCCTACGTCGCGCCCGCCAACGCCCTCGTGGTGAAGGAACGCCGCGCCAAGGCCCAGAGCGCCGTCGACCTCACGAAGGCGAAGCGCGTGGTCGGCGTCGGCCGCGGCATCGCCAAGGAAGCGGATCTCGCGCTTGCCGACGCGCTCGCGAAGGCGATCGGCGCCGAAGTCGGGTGCTCGCGTCCGATCGCCGAAGGCGAACACTGGATGGAGCGCGAACGCTACATCGGCGTTTCGGGCGTGCTCCTCAAGGGCGACGTCTACGTTGCGCTCGGCATCTCCGGTCAGATTCAGCACATGGTCGGCGTCAACGACTGCGGCACGATCATTGCGGTCAACAAGGACAAGAACGCGCCGATCTTCAACTACTGCGACTACGGCATCGTGGGCGACATCTACAAGGTTCTCCCCGAACTCACCAAGGCGCTCTCCTGAGGCGTCTCACTGAAGTAGAGCGTCCGGCCGGGGCTTTCTCCTCGGATCCGGCCGGACGCAGCCGCTTTTCCCCTTTACTCCTCCTTTCCCTCGAGTAGGGCCCAAACGTGCGGCGGGCTCGGGCACATTGCTCCTTTCGGCTCAGCCCGCCGCAGTACCCCGGGTCCCCTCCAGAAGAACCATGTCCGAAGAAAAATTTGACGCCATCGTGGTCGGCGCCGGCATCGCCGGCTCCACCGCCGCCTACGTCATGGCCAAAGCCGGGCTCGATGTTCTCGTCATTGAGCGCGGCAACTACCCCGGCAGCAAGAACATGACGGGCGGGCGCCTCTATGCGCACAGCCTCGAGCGCGTGATCCCGGGCTTTGCCAAGGAAGCCCCGGTCGAGCGCCGCGTGACCCGCGAGAAAATCTCCTTCATGACGGAGGAAGATACGGTTACGCTCGACTATCACTCTGCAGCTCCCAAAACCCCTGAAGCCGAGTCCTATACGGTGCTCCGCGGCAAGTTCGACCAGTGGCTTGCGTCGAAGGCCGAGGAAGCGGGCGCCCAGTTCATTCCCGGCATCCGCGTCGACCGCCTCCTTCAGGATGAATCGGGCCGCATCACGGGCGTGCAGGCGGGCGAGGACGAGCTTGAGGCGAACGTCGTGATTCTCGCCGACGGCGTCAATTCGCTCCTCGCGAAGTCGATCGGCATGCTCCCCGAATACACGCCGCATCAGTACGCGGTGAGCGCGAAGGAAGTGATCGAGCTTCCGAAGAAGGTGATTGAGGACCGCTTCGGCCTCACGGGCGACGAAGGCGTCGCCTGGCTCTTCGCGGGCTCCTGCTCCGACGGCCTCATGGGCGGCGGCATCATCTACACGAACGAGGACACGGTGTCCCTCGGCATCGTCTGCGGTCTCGGCGAAATCGAAAAGGCCGGAAAGACCGTTCCGCAGATGCTCGAGGACCTCAAGAACCATCCTTCCGTGAAGCCTCTCATTGAGGGCGGAAAGATCGTCGAATACTCCGGGCACATGGTTCCCGAAGGCGGCTACGCGATGGTCCCGAAGAAGCTCGCCGGCGACGGCGTGATGATCACGGGCGACGCTGCGGGCCTCTGCATCAACTTAGGCTTCATCGTTCGCGGCATGGACCTTGCCGTGACGTCGGGCGAACTCGCGGGCCGGGCGGTCATCGCCGCCAAGGAAAAGGGCGACTTCTCCGCTGCGGGCCTCGCCTCCTACCAGACGGAACTCGAAAAGAGCTTCGTCATCCGCGACATGAAGCAGTACCAGGACGTGCCGCATCTCATTGAAAATCCGCGGCTCTTTACGGTTTATCCGGAACTCGTCGCCGGCATCATGCGCGACCTCTTCCGCATCGACGGGAGCCCCGTGCCGCCCGTGCGCTCCATGCTCTGGAAGCACGTCAAGCAGGCGGGCGCCTGGAATCTCATCAAGGACGGCTACGGCTGGGGGAAAGCGCTATGACGCAAGAGAAAGAAACGGCTCCGGTCAATGTCGACGCGAAGCTCTCGACGGACAAATTCTTCGTCGACGAAGGGAACGCGCACATTGTGTTGAAGGACATCGTCACCGAAGAGGATCGGCGCGAATTCAGAAAGCTCGTCAAGGCCTGCCCGGCGAACCTCTACAAGGAGGACGCCGAAGGGAACCTGCAGTTCGACTGCGCGGGCTGTCTCGAATGCGGCACCTGCCGCGTGCTTTGCGGCGAAACCATTCTGAAGAAGTGGGAATTCCCGCAGGGCACCTTCGGGGTTGAGTTCCGCTTCGGCTGATGCCGAAAGCAGCGACGATTCATTCCCTGCCCTGATCAAGGAGAGACAGTCCTTCGAAAACCCTGCCTGCGGCAGCGCTTTTGAGGAGGTCTCTCCTCTTTTTTCCCTCCCGATATTTCATTCTCAACCCTCATACGCATCAAGAAGAGAGTCCGGTCATGCATGCTCAGTATCACATCAGCCCGGAAAGGCGCGAGCTTTACCGCAAGGAAGGATTCTGGGGCGACGCCTCGCTTGCCGACTGGTGGCGGCACGCGGTTCTGGCTTGCCCGGACCGCCGCGCGGTCCGCGACAACCACGGCGCGGCATTCACCTACCGGGAGTTTGACGACCGGGCGTCCCGCCTTGCCGCTTGGCTTAAGGCAAAGGGGATCGGCCGGGGCGACGGCGTGGCGATTGATCTTCCGGGCTGGTGCGAATTCACGGCGGCCTACATTGCCTGCCTCAAGCTCGGCGCCGTGACGGTGCCGATTCTTCCCTCGTGGCGCGAGGCGGAGCTCTCCTGGGCGCTTGAAAAGTGCGAGATCCGCGCGGTCTTCACGCCCACCGCCTTCAAGAAAGTGAAGCCCGTTGAAATGATGGCGCGGCTCGCGAAGACGCTCCCGCAGCTCGCGGCCGTGGTCGCGGTCGACAAGCTCGAAGGCCTCCCTGAGGGGCTCGGGGGCGACGAAAAGGTTGCAGTCCTCTCGGAAATCCTCGAAAAGAGCGAACCGCTCGACGAGGAGGCGAAGACCTCGGGCGACGATCTCGCCGCCGTGCTCTTTACCTCCGGGACCGAGGGACTCCCGAAGGGCGTCATGCTCACCCACAACAACATTCTCGCGAGCGAGCGCGCCTATGCCGCGAGGCTCGGGCTTTCCTGGCTCGACAGCTTCCTCATGCCCGCGCCGCTGGGGCACGCCACGGGGTTTCTTCACGGCGTGACGCTGCCCTTCATTCTCGGCGGCGAATCCGTGCTCCTCGACATCTTCAAGGCGGACGCATGCCTCGACCTCATCGAGGGCGAGCGGATTACCTGCGTTCTCGGCGCCACGCCCTTCGTCTACGACATCCTTGCCGAAATCAGGAAGGAGCCGCGCGATCTTTCGTCGCTTCGCTTCTTCCTCTGCGGCGGAACGACGATCCCGCCCAAAATCTTCAGCGAATGCAGGACATTAGGCATCCGGCTCTTCTCGGTTTACGGCTCCACCGAAAGTTCTCCCCATTCGGTCGTGAAGCCCGACGACACGCGCGCACACACGGAACTTACCGACGGCTGCGCCGTGCCGGGGGTTGAAATCTGCGTGGTCGACGCCGAGCACCATGAGGTGCCGGCGGGAGCAGAGGGCGAGGAGGCTTCGCGCGGCCCCAATGTGTTCGTGGGGTACCTGGGCGAGCCCGAAATCACCGCCCGGGCGCTCGACGCCGACGGCTGGTACTACTCGGGCGACCTCTGCCGCACGGACGATACCGGAAGCTACATCAAGATCACCGGCCGCCGGAAGGAC
>UMGZ01062504.1_pt1 | contig 22422 bp, 29 predicted proteins | sample 1965421 | NCBI WGS metagenome assembly UMGZ01 (sample SAMEA4836087, study PRJEB28245) | human gut metagenome | biome: gut microbiome; material: fecal sample | place: Denmark | collected 2008
CGACTGCAAGATACTCCTCGACCAGCGGAAGTACATGAACAAGTTCGACCAGATACAGGCGTTGCTCGGTCTGACGGAGAAGGAGAAGTCTCAGATTCTCTCCATCAACATGGCCAACAACCCGTCACGGCTCTACAAGGAGGTGTGGATCGGACTGGGCGGCACGCAGTCGGCGGTCTATGCCACCGAGGTGAGCGCAGAGGAATACCTCGCCTACACCACCGAGGAAACGGAGAAGGTGGAGGTATATCGGCTGGCGGAGCAACTGGGCGGTGACATCGAAGCCGCCATCCGGCAGCTGGCGGAGAAAAGAAGGAGTAGCAAGACATGACATTTATCACAACCAGATTTTATCACATTCAACAATGATTCAGAACATGGGAAGAAGATTCAAGACATCAAGCAGACAGATGCTGCTCCTTTGCGGCATCGTGCTGGGAATGGCGAGTATGGCAATGCAGTCGTGCAGTGAGGCGGCGAGGGACGACCGTCCCGCCCTCTGCGGCAACTGGGAGAGCGTGGAGGGCAAGCCTGACGTGCTCATCTACAAGGAGGGGAAGGCATACAAGGTGACAGTGTTCAAGCGCAAGGGGCTGGGACGCGAGCTGAAACCGCAGACTTACCTCCTGCAGATGGAAAACGGCAACCTCTTCATGAACACGGGATTCCGCATCGACGTGGCCTACAACGAGGAGACGGACGTGCTGACCTTCTCGCCCAACGGGGACTATGTAAGAGTTAAAGCGACTAAGGACAATTTGTCCCAGTAAAGACAATCTGTAACACCAAAATTGTAAGAATGAGAATGAAAACAAAGATTCTGACAACATGCTTTTGTCTGTTCCTTGCGGGCAAGGCAAGCGCACAGTGGACGGTCATAGACCCGTCCAACATTGCGCAAAGCATCGTGAACACCTCCAAGAACGTGGCGCACACATCAACCACGGCGACCCACATGGTTAAGAACTTTCAGGAGACAGTGAAAATCTATGAGCAGGGTAAGAAGTACTACGATGCCCTGAAATCGGTGAACAACCTCGTCAAGGATGCCCGCAAGGTGCAGCAGACCATCCTGATGGTGGGCGACATCACGGACATCTACATGAACAGCTTCCAGAAGATGATGCGCGACGAGAATTTCACGGTGGAGGAACTGTCAGCCATCGCCTTCGGCTACACCAAGCTGCTGGAGGAGAGTAACGACGTGCTGACGGAACTGAAGAACGTGGTGAACATCACCACGCTCTCCATGACGGACAAGGACCGTATGGACGTGGTGGAGGGCTGTTATCAGAAGATGAAGCGATACCGCAACCTCGTGAGCTACTACACCAACAAGAACATCAGCGTGAGCTACCTGCGGGCAAAGAAGAAGAATGACCTCGACCGCGTGATGGGACTCTACGGCAGTGTCAACGAAAGATACTGGTAGCCTATGGACTTCGAGAACCTTCACCAGATACTGCGGTCACTCTACGATGAGATGATGCCGCTGTGCGAGGACATGGCGGGTGTAGCGAAAGGCATCGCCGGACTGGGCGCACTCTTCTACGTGGCCTACCGGGTTTGGCAGTCGCTGGCGCGTGCCGAACCGATAGACGTGTTCCCGATGCTTCGTCCGTTTGCCATAGGACTGTGCATCATGTTCTTCCCAACGGTGGTGCTGGGCACACTCAGTGGAGTGCTCTCGCCGATTGTGCAGGGCACGGCCAAGATGCTGGAGGCGGAGACGCTGGACATGAACGAGTACCGGGAGCAGAAGGAAAAGCTGGAATACGAGGCGATGAAGCGCAACCCCGAGACGGCCTACTTGGTGTCGAACGAGGAGTTCGACAAGCAACTGGAGGAATTGGGGTGGTCGCCCGATGACCTTGTCACCATGGCGGGGATGTACATCGAGCGGAGCATGTACCAGATGAAGAAGGGCGTGCGCGACTTCTTCCGTGAGTTGCTGGAGCTGCTGTTTCAGGCCGCTGCCCTCGTGATAGACACGCTGAGGACGTTCTTCCTCGTGGTGCTGTCGATACTGGGGCCTATAGCCTTCGCCATCTCGGTGTGGGACGGCTTCCAGAGCACGCTGACGCAGTGGATATGCCGCTATGTACAGGTGTATCTGTGGCTGCCCGTGTCGGACATGTTCAGCACGATACTGGCCAAGATACAGGTACTGATGCTGCAGAGCGACATCGAGCGGATGCAGGCCGACCCGAACTTCTCGCTGGATTCGAGCGACGGGGTGTATATCGTGTTCATGATCATCGGCATCATCGGCTACTTCACCATCCCCACCGTGTCGGGCTGGATTATCCAGGCCGGGGGCATGGGCAACTACGGGCGCAACGTGAACCAGACGGCTGGCAAGGCTGGCGGCTTCGCTGGCAGCGTGGCGGGTGCCACCGCTGGCAATGTGGCCGGACGTGTCGGGAAACTGCTGAGATAAAGAAAAGTATGTGTTACATCAAAACAAGGAGAAAACAAGAAAATGGAATTTAAGTCATTAAAGAACATCGAGACCTCGTTCAGGCAGATTCGCCTGTTCAGCATGGTGTTCCTCGCCTTGTGTGCCGTGGTGACGGTGTGGAGCGTGTGGAGTTCCTACCGCTTTGCGGAGAAGCAGCGGGAGAAGATATATGTGCTGGACAACGGCAAGTCGCTGATGCTGGCCCTCTCGCAGGACCTGTCGCAGAACCGTCCGGCGGAGGCGAGGGAGCACGTACGCCGCTTCCATGAGCTGTTCTTCACGCTCTCGCCGGAGAAGAGCGCAATTGAGCACAACGTGAAGCGTGCACTGCTGTTGGCCGACCGCAGCGTGTACAACTACTATTCGGACTTTGCGGAAAAGGGTTATTACAACCGCATCATCGCAGGTAACATCAATCAGGTGCTGAAGGTGGACAGCGTGGTGTGTGACTTCAACGGCTATCCGTACCGTGCCACCACCTACGCACGGCAGCAGATTATCCGGCAGAGCAACATCACGGAGCGCAGCCTCGTGACGACGTGCCGGCTGCTGAACGCCTCACGCTCGGACGACAATCCCAACGGATTCACTATCGAGGGGTTCACCATCATTGAGAACAAGGACTTACAGACAATCAAACGATGACGGGCATGAAGGAAAATAGAATCAGGAAATCGGCGTGGAGGCTCTTCTGGAGTCTCCGCGATAAAAGAAAGCAGATGACGGAGCTGGCCAAGGACCGGTTGGAGGGTCTGCCACAGCGGACGAAGAGACGCATCATATTGGGAATGCTCGCCGTCTTTGCGGTGCTTGCCCTTTACACTTTCGGCAAGGCCGTCTATGACATTGGCAGAGACGAAAGCCGAAAGATGGAGATAGACCATGCTGGGCAGGTGGAACTGTCCATCAAGCCCACAGTTAGTAATCACTCAACACCTTATTATTTATATGGAACAGACGAAGATTGAAGTACAAGACAAGGACAAGACTCCCGACAAAGAGAAAAGCAAGGAAAAGCCCAAACATGAGCGTACACCGCTCACGGAGGCGGAACGGCTTAGACGGCAGAAGATGATTGTGCTGCCTGCCATGGTGCTGGTGTTCCTCGGTGCGATGTGGCTGATTTTCGCCCCATCGTCTGAGGGATCGAAAGAGCCGGGCATGGATGGCTACAACATGGAGATGCCGGATGCCGACAAGGCAGACAGGCAGATTATCGGTGACAAGGCGAAAGCCTATGAGCAGGGAGCGATGGAGGAACGCAAGGAAAACCGCAACCGCTCGATGATGGAGCTGGGCGATATGTTCGACCGTGAAGTGGCGGGAAACGAATCCTCTGCGGATTTCAGTCTGACAGATAATGACAGCACGGAAAAGAGCAAGCCCACAACGCCGCAAAGCATCCGCTCATCCGCCACCGCCTATCATGACTTGAACACCACGCTTGGCAGTTTCTATGAGCAGCCTAAGGAGGAAAAAGCGGAGATGGAGGAACTTCTGGAACGCATCGCCTCGCTGGAATCAGAACTTGAAAGCGAGAAAGGCAAGGCATCCGATATGGACGACCAAGTGGCTCTCATGGAGAAGTCCTACGAACTGGCTGCAAAGTACATGGGCGGTCAGAATGGCGGACAACCCAAACAGGAAGCAATGCCTGCAACAGTGGGCAAAGCCGGGAAGCACACCGTCAGTCCCGTGAAACAGGTGACGAAGCAGGTGGTGTCCGCTCTCGGACAGCCGATGAGCAACGAGGAGTTCATCGCCGCCCATGCGCAGGAACGCAACTATGGTTTCAACACCGCTGTAGGCAAGGTCGAGGTGTCGGACAAGAACACCATATCGGCGTGCGTCTATGGGGCGCAGAGCGTGACGGACGGGCAGACGGTGAAGCTGCGCCTGCTGGAGCCGATGGCTGTGGCGGAACGGATTATCCCCCGTAATGCCGTGGTGGTAGGTGCGGCACATGTGCAGGGCGAACGCCTTGGCATCGAAATCACCTCGATAAAGCATGAAGGGACTATCGTGCCTGTGGAGCTTTCGGTCTATGACACGGACGGGCAGCAGGGCATCTTCATCCCTGGCTCGATGGAGATGGATGCGGTGCGGGAGGTTGCCGCAAATATGGGCGGCTCGCTCGGCAGCAGCATCAACATCTCCACCAATGCGGGGGCACAGTTGGCCTCCGACCTCGGCAAGGGGCTGATACAAGGCACAAGCCAGTATATCGCCAAGAAGATGCGTACCGTGAAGGTGCATCTGAAGGCGGGCTACAAGGTGATGCTGTATCAGGACGAAAACTGACAAAAGAAGGAAACAACTATCAAACCAAATTTTTATTCACCACTAAAATCCAAAGTGAAATGAGAAAAGCAATCATGTTTTTTGCCCTTGCTATGGGCATCGTAACTGCCAATGCGCAGGAGAACAAGACCGTGAAGGAAAGTAACGGAAGTGAAGGACAGCCTACCCTGACCAAAGAGGTCTATCCGCAGAAGGAGACGGAGGGCGACCTGTATCACGGGCTGACGAAGAAGCTGACCTTCGACCGCATGATACCGCCCCACGGGCTGGAGGTAACGTACGACAAGACCGTACACATCATCTTCCCGGCAGAGGTGCGCTATGTGGATTTGGGCTCGCCCAACCTGATAGCGGGCAAGGCGGACGGTGCGGAGAACGTGATCCGCGTGAAGGCGACCGTGAAGAACTTCAAGAACGAGACGAACATGAGCGTCATCACGGAGGACGGCAGCTTTTACACGTTCAACGTGAAGTATGCCAAGGAGCCGCTGCTGCTCAACGTGGAGATGTGCGACTTCATCCACGATGGGGAGGCGGTGAACCGTCCGAACAATGCGCAGGAGATTTACCTGAAGGAACTGGGCAGCGAGAGTCCGATGCTGGTGCGACTTATCATGAAGTCCATCCACAAGCAGAACAAGCGTGAGGTGAAGCATATCGGCTGCAAGCGTTTCGGCATACAGTACCTGCTGAAAGGTATCTACACGCACAACGGACTGCTGTATTTCCACACGGAAATCAAGAACCAGAGCAACGTGCCGTTTGATGTGGACTACGTGACATGGAAGATTGTGGACAAGAAGGTGGCGAAGCGTACCGCCGTGCAGGAGCAGGTTGTCCTGCCACTCCGTGCGCAGAATTATGCTACCTGCGTGCTTGGCAAAAAGAGCGAGCGCACGGTGTTCACGATGGCGAAGTTCACCATCCCTGACGACAAGTGCCTCGTGGTGGAACTGAATGAGAAGAACGGTGGCCGTCACCAATCCTTCGTGATTGAGAACGAGGATTTGGTGCGTGCCAATACCATCAACGAACTTCAAGTGCGCTGACCCTATGAAGAAGTTTCTTTTTATGATTCTCGCATCGCTTGCCCTGTTTACGGGGCAGGCGCACGCCCAGCGATGTCTCCCGAAGATGCAGGGCATCGAGGTGAGGGCGAACATGGTGGACGGCTTCAATCCCGGCGGCAATGATGGAGGGTACAGTCTTGGCACGGCTCTCTCCACCTATACCAAAGGCGGCAACAAATGGGTGTTCGGTGGTGAGTACCTGCTGAAGAACAAGCCCTACAAGGAGGAGAAGATACCCGTGGCGCAGTTTACGGCGGAGGGCGGCTACTATCTGAAAGTGCTGTCGGATGCAAGGAAGATGCTCTTTGTCTATGCCGGGGCTTCGGCTCTTGCAGGCTATGAGACGGTGAACTGGGGAGACAAGTTGCTGCATGACGGGGCAATGCTCCACGATAAGGATGCCTTCATCTATGGCGGTGCGCTGATACTCGATGTGGAGTTTTATGTGGCCGACCGTGTAGCCCTGCTCGCCAACCTTCGGGAACGGTGTCTCTGGGGCAACTCCACAGGGCATTTCCATACGCAGTTCGGCGTGGGCGTGAAGTTCATCATTAACTGACGGAGCGCATGGAGATTGACGCATTGAGGCAGATACCACTGGCGGACTTTCTCGCACGTTTAGGGCATGAACCTATCCGAAAAAGGGGCAATGAATGGTGGTATGCCGCACCTTACCGCACGGAACGCACTCCCTCGTTTCGTGTGAACGTGGACAAGCAACTCTGGTACGACTTCGGTCTGGGCAAGGGCGGTGACATCTTCACGCTGGCAGGCGAGTTTGTGCGTAGCAGTGACTTCATGGAGCAGGCAAAATTCATTACGGAAGCGGGCATCGTTCCGCTTCCGCAGATAGAACATCGTCCTCATAAGACCGTGGAAAAAAAGCCTGCCTTTGAGGAGGTGGAGGTAAGGGCGTTAAATCATCGGGCATTGCTCTCGTATTTGGAGGAACGTGGCGTTGCTCCGGCGATTGCCAAACAACATTGCAAGGAAGTCCATTTCCGGCTTTACGGCAAGCGGTATTTTGCCATCGGTTACGGAAATCGTTGCGGTGGATTTGAGCTGCGCAACCGCTTCTTCAAGGGGTGCATACCGCCAAAGGACATCTCTTCATTCAGACAGGGAAGCAGTCGCTGCCACCTCTACGAGGGCTTTATGGATTGGCTCTCTGCGCTGACTTTGGGCATTGGAACTACGGAAGACAGCCTTGTGCTGAACTCCGTAGCCAATGTGGACAAGGCAATACCAGCCTTGGAGAACTATCAGGAGATTGTCTGCCATCTCGACCATGACGATGCCGGACGCAGGACGGTGGAAGTCCTGCGGAAGCATTTTGGGGAGTGTGTGACAGACCATTCCGGACTCTATTCGGGCTACAAGGACTTGAACGAGTACCTTGTGGCCAAACAGAAAATCAGTAACCATCAAAACAAAGAATGACAATGAACATCAAGAATAACAAGAACAACAAGAACCTGAGAGTGAAACTTATGAGTATGGTAACCGTCCTGTTTGTGGGGCTGATGGGGTGTTTCCTCGCCTCCTGCGATGACGAGCTGGACATACAGCAGTCTTATCCGTTCACGGTGGAGACGATGCCCGTACCGGGCAAGGTGACGAAGGGGCAGACGGTGGAGATACGCTGCGAGATGAAGAAGGAGGGCAACTATGCCAATGCGCTCTACACCATTCGCTATTTCCAGTTTGAGGGTGAGGGTACGCTGAAGATGGACAACGGTATTACGTTCCTGCCCAACGACCGCTACCTGCTCGAGAACGAGAAGTTCCGCCTGTACTACACTTCGGGATGCAGCGAGGCGCAGAACTTCATCGTGGTGGTGGAGGACAATTTCGGGAATGCCTACGAGCTGGAGTTTGACTTCAACAACCAGAATGTGAAGGACGAAACGCTGTCCGTAGTTCCCATCTGTAACTTCAAGCCCTTGTCGTGATGATGCGGATATTCATGGCTATCTGCTGTGCGCTCCTGACGGTCAGCCCTCTGCTTGCACAGGGCGGCCGCATGGAGACGGCAAGGATATATCGCCTGCCCCGGTTTGAGAGGGCGGTGCGCTGCATCAAGTTCTTTGAGGGGTGGCACACCGAAAAGCATCATCCGTACGTTGGATATGGTCATCAGTTGCAACCGGGCGAGAGGTATTCGGCAAGGACAATGACACGCAGGCAGGGCGAGGCGTTGCTGCGTAAGGATTTGAGAAAGTTCTGTGTCATGTTCCGCAAGTTCGGGAAAGATTCTCTATTGCTTGCCACGCTTGCCTACAATGTCGGCCCGTATAGACTCTTGGGAAGCGGCAAAATACCCAAAAGCAAGCTGATAAGGAAGTTAGAGGCAGGCGACCGCAACATCTACCAGGAATACATTGCTTTCTGTAACTACAAGGGAAAACGGCACGCCATGCTGCTCAAACGTAGGAAAGCGGAGTTTGCGCTGCTGTATGTACCCTGACGCAACTGACAAATTGACAACAAAATCCGTGTCTTGTTCAAATTGGCACGGATTTTGCATATTGCTAATAGACAATTTTAGGATTTTCTCGTTATTTGACATCGTTGAACCATTTTTGCCAATCGGTTTCCAAAATGCACTTCAAATAGTAAGTGTAGTGAGAGCATTACATGAAATAGTTATTTACCGTAAAAAGTATAGCGAATATATGAAGAGAATATTTTGGATAATTCAGAAAGGGACAACAAGAATGTTTAGACATATCAAAGCGTTGGGGGTTATGGAAACGAAGCAGAAATGTGTAGTCAACGTTATGAGATAATCATTCCCCTTCCACCAAAAATAACGACTCAATATATTTTCCTCCGCAAGTTTTTACTTGCGGATTTTTATTCATCGTAGATTGGTACATAGGTTTCTTTGCTACTTTCTTTTTCCGCTTGTCCTGCTCATGAAAGAAAGTAGGCGGCTTGCGCCGCCCACCTCTCAAAAGTGTGTATAGAGTCCGGTCACTTGTGTGAAGACCTCCTCCAACATATCAAAGAAGATGCCTTCATGTACTTCTACGTCCTTCGACTTGCTCTCGAAGGTCTTCTTGCTGAACGTCTTGCGGTAGAAGCGCATATTGTAGAGGTCTGTCCCTGCATCATAGATGATGTCAAGGCGGTTGGCACTGGTCTTGTTCCTCGCAAGGCTCATGCGCAGTCCGTTACCCATATCCACAAAGTCCCTGCTGCCTGTCATGACGGCAAAACGCTTGCCGCCAATCTGCTCCAATATAGTCCGTGCTATCGTATTCATTGTCCTTTGGTTTTTAGGTTTAGGCGGTGCGGACACCGCCTAAACGCTCGTGATTTTCTTATAATTCTGCTTTCTCGGTGATGGGTGTGTACTTCTCCAACCACTCTTTCAGACATTCCATGTTATACTCGCTCGTGATGACTGCCGTATGGCTGTCAATGGCGGTGAAACGGCTACTCTCGTAGTTGTCTATCCACCCTTTCAAGGTGGAAACTCCCCATGCTTCGGCATCGTCAAACATTCCGTCCAATGTTGTGATTGGCTCATTGAACTTGACAATCAGCGTTTGATAGGTTTCGCTCATAGTCTGCCCTCCTTTCTTCTCAGCCACTCGTCACGCTTCTGTCGGCACTCGTCCAACGTGGGCTTCACGCAGGAGAATAGTTCTCCGTCCGTGTGGCGGTAGTCGTATTGCACAAGGGTACGCTTGCGTCTGCCGACACCCGATTGAAATCTCTCATACTTCTCAGTACCTGCCGTGGTGCAGGTACTGAGTCCGTTGATGGTCATTTGTGTAGTCATAATCACTTATTTATTAATGTATTGTTCTAAACGTTTCTTCTGTACACCAAGAGCATCGGCAAATGCCTCCAATTGGACGGCATAATGAGTGACGTAGTAACTTCGCTCCATTTCGTTCTTGGATAATCTGATGCTCGTCTGTATCTCGTTTAGATACCTCTTGACGATATACTTGTAATAATAGTGTCTTCTCTGTATGTCCATAATTGAATATATTGAATTGTCCGTTACGCTGCCTTCATCCGCTGACGGATAAGGTTGATGTTGCTGTTTACAAGATTGATAATGCGGTCGTGATACTCGGTGTTGGCATTGCACGCTCCTCGGCTCTGAACCACTTGGAGGGTTTTCAGTGACACCTCTATTGTCTCGATGCGCCTGCCGTCAATGGTGGCGGAGAGTATGAGGGAATCGGCTCGCTTGTAGTATGTGCCTACGCAGTGGTGCATCGCCTTGCCCTCCAATATCATTTCCTCCACGCTCTCTATCACCTTGACGGAGATGAGTTCATCGGCAAACACAAGTCCGAAGAACATGCCTTTCTCTTGGAGGAACTGCTTCTCGTCCTTGATAGCCTGCTCACGCTCCTCCGCTGTCCGCTCGCGTTGCAACTGCTCCTGCCTTTTCGCTGCCAACTTGTCATGGAGGGCTTTGAGGTCGGTCGGGCAGACGTACTTCGGCTGACGAATGTCCTTGCCGAAGTGGCGCAGGAGGTCTATCGTGTCGCACCAAAGAGAGCCGTCGGGAATGGTGTAGCCGTTGCGGATGCAGATTCTCACGGATGCCCAATAGTCCACCATGTTGCAGGAGGAGTTGAGGTAGTGGCGGAGCATAGGGTATTGCCCTGCCTTTATCAGCGTTTCCGCCCTGCTGTCGGTCAAGAGTGCAGGAATGAGTTTCGTAGGCACGATGTCATGGAAGTTTCCACGGAAGCCGTTCCTGCGCAGTTCTTCCATAGCCTTGTATTCGGGGCAGAGGGGCATGTGGGCGATATGCTGGTAGGCAAGGTTGTCACCACGGATTGCCATGGGTGAGGCAAAGGTGAAGGTGTCAATGTACCTGCCCAACGTGCGCTGTATGGCTACGATGGTGCGCTTGCCCAGCCTGTTCCACCAATAGCCGCCTATCTCAAGGGCGGTAGGTGTCGCTTTGCAGCCTTTCTCCATTTCCACGATGAGGAGGTACATGCGTAGCACTTGAAACTCTCCGCAGGTGGTGAGTAGGGTGAAATACTGCTTCTGCTGCAACTTGCGCTCCAAGGTGTTCTTCACTTGCAGACGTGCCTTGCAGTGGGGGCAGGTGCAGGTGCGTGCTGTGCCGTCTGTCTGCCATTCGTGTCCGCAGTCCATGCAGGTGGTGCGTCCTTTGGGTAGCCGGTAGGCATAGTGGTCCACACACTCGCGGAATGCCCATTTCAGTTGTCGCTTGCTGATGGGGCGCAGGTGCCTGCTCTCGGCAAGCACCGCTTTCTCAAACTTGTTTCTCGGTCTCATACTTCAAAATCGAATAAGGAGGGTTCAACTTGGGTTTTCTGTGGCTTGGCCGTCCTTGCCCTTTGGCGGTTCTGCATCTTGCGCAGTTCCTCGTCTTGGTATTGGCGGATGGCTCGCTGCCGTGCTTCCGCCTTCTCCTCAGCGGTGAGTTCCACCACGTGGTTCACTGCTATCTGACATTGGATGGGCTTCCCTACCTCTATCTCGTTCTCGTCATAGTAGTGTACGGCTTGTCCGTAAATTTCTCCGTCTGAAAAGCCGTTACAGCCACTCCTCTGCACATAGTTCAGAATGTAGGTGATGCAGTCGTCGATGTTCTTGGCAGGGTTGCGGTAGTTCTTGGCGAAGAGTTCGTCCTCCGCTGCACGCTGCTCCAAGTACATCTGTATCGTTCTCTTGAAATGGTCTGTTCCTTTCATGTCGCTTGCTGTTTTATAGGTTATCGTTCTTGTAAAGTATCTCGCAGTCCTCCACCTCGGTGGGCAGTCCGAAGAGGGGGTAGTGGCTGAAATAGGTGTGTGTGCTGCCGTCCTCGTCCATGAGGGGCGAAACGATTTCCACCTGCCATTGTCTGACCCACTTGTCCACCATTCGGATTTCATCGTCCGTCAGTGCCGTTGCATCACCATTGATGAGGTAGCACAAACTCCATGTGGGTATCTTCTCTGTCGTTCTGTTCATATCGCTTGTCTGTTTATGGGGTTATAACATTTGCTTGATAATCTCTCTGAGGTACTGCGGATTTACCTCGTTGAAAAGGAACTCCACGAAGTCCTGCCGTGTCTCCTTGTTCAGTTCGTGGTACAATTCGCTGAACGTGCTGTGGTTGCCGTTGATGTAGGTTTCCACCATGTACTCGAAGATGTTGTCCACCTCGTAGTATCTACACTGCTGCGCTGCCGTCTTGCTTGTTCTCTTTGCCATTGCCGTAGGGTGTTAAAGGGTGAGTAGCCAAAGGAGAAGGCCGAAGAAGGTGATGAGGGAGAGCATGAGCACTATCACGCTTATCACCACTCGGAACACTCCGTTCACAATCTCTCTGATGACGCTCCAAAGGATGCCGATGAGCCATAGGAACGCCCGCACGATGAGGGTGCATATCGCCACTGCCATGTAGTGTGCCGTCTGTCTGATGTCCATTGCCGCTGTCATTGTCTGTTGCCGTTTTGAAGTTCCACAATGTTGTCTATCCTGCCGTAAATCACGTTTCGGAGTGCCGTCTTGTCCGCTGCCTGATACTCGCTCCACCTTCCGTATTGGCATACGAGATAGGGGCGCAGCACATCGGAGAAGTCGAATTTCCACCCCATGAGGGGTATTGCGGTCGTGAAGTAGGTGTTGAAGTTCACGTTGTGCGTGAGCCAATCCTTCTCCTCTCGGTTCATCTTGCCTCCGTTGTTGAGTTTGTGGCGGAGTCTGTAAACCTTGCTGTCTTGAAGGGTGTCCAGTTCTGGAACTTCCCACTCGACGAATTTTGTTGCCATTGCTGTTGCCATATCCGTTCTGTTTTTATTTTTATATGCGGATCCAAGAGCTGAGGGAGTTGAGTTTCAAAACTTCTTATCTGCCTCTCGGTTATCCGACATTTTTTTTATGCGTCTTCCTGTCGTATCGGTCGTTTTCGTTTCGGTTGCCCCATCAAGGTAGGGATTCGGAAATGCAAGGTTTTTCGGGAAAATACTACCCGTAGGGCTGGAGATTTTTCTCGTAAAACAGGAGGCTTGACCTTGCTTTTCCGGCAAATCCCGGAGTTACCTTTGCAGCCGAACGAGAATGACCACCTGATGCGCCGTCTGGAAGTCGCAAAATGGAGGTAAGCGTAACAAGAGGCAGATTGAATGGAACATCTCCTAAATGCGGAAACTGCATGAGAAAAGAAAACGTCCTCTAACTTGGAGGCTCGCTTGAAAGCGTGAACAAGCCGAAACTCCACAAAAGAAGTATGCCCGTATATGCCTATCCGACTTGTTCGGACAGACACATACAGGCATTCTTCTCCGGCTTCGGCGGTACGGACAGCCTTTTGTGGCTCACTCGTGAGCGGCAAGTGGTTGGCTGTACCTATCTCAATTCCGCTTTCAACAAAATGAAAAATAGACAGAGGGAACAGACTGAAAGCGTGAATAAACCGAAGCCCCACAAGAGAAGTGTGTCCGTATATGCCTATCCGACTTGCTCGGACAGACACATACGGACATTCTTCTCCGGCTTCGGCGGTACGGACAACCTTTTGTGGCTCACCTGTGAGCGGCAAGTGGTTGGCTGTACCTATCTCAGTTCCGCTTTCATCAATGAACAAAAGGCGCAAGTGGTAAAGGCGGCTGTGCAGTAAGAAAGAGAATCCGCACATCCATCGTCAAACCCTCGGTTTGATGCGGATATGCGGACTTTCTTTCAGCCATGCCACCAGTGCCGATGACCTCCCTTACCTTGTAAGGGTGAATCATCAGCACGGTTTCACTTGCGCCAACTGAACAACGAAAAAAGAAAACTGCAAGATTCCGTAAAAGCACCTATTTTGCATAGCCATGAAAGGGTTGTCCGCTTGCCGATTGTCTAAACGAGAGTTTAGGCTTCAAAAGCTGACATTCCTTTCGGATATGCCATAGTAGGAAAGAGGTTGTCTGAACTCGTTTCAGCCAACGCCTTTCCTACATGAAAACTCACTTTTACGGAAGAACAGTAATGAACAGGTCAAGAAATCACGTTGAAAACAAAGAAAAACAGGCATTTCCTTGGAATACCCGAATAAAATGTGTACCTTTGCAAATAGAGTTGTGAGGCGAAGTAAATCACAGAATATCAGTGCACTTGCACTTTCGCTAAATCGTTACCATAAATCCGCAGCTCCTCCATTCTATTCTGATATTCAATCAGATACAAGTTTTTTGATTATCCTCGGCAAAGATAGGCAGAAAAAAGAAAGAAATTTGTATGTTTGTACCGTATTTTACTTTAAAAGATGAAACTATGAAGAGGCTAATGTTTTTGGTGGCAGCGGTTTTGGCTTGCCATTCCATGCAGGCACAATATTTCTGCACGACAGAGGGTACAGAACTGCACTATGTGAATTACGATGAAATCGGTCAGAGCACATCGGATGAAACCATGACCGTAAGTAAGGTAGAGAAAGTGGACGGAAAGCTTCAGGCTGCCTACTATGATAAGATTGTCACTACAAAGGCAAAGAACAATACTAGCTATACCTTGTTCAACTGGAGCTACGATGGAGCCAATACGGTATGTACGGAAGATTTGATGTACGGTCCGTATGTGGATTCTGATTCCGACCCTGCTAAATACAACGAGGCTGCCCGTTTAGGTTTGCTGGAGAAGCTCAAGTTTAAAGGCGATAATTCATTTACTATCAAAGACGGTGCCAAAGGTGGGGAAAGTATTCCTGACCGCTCTTATCAGGTAGTTCGTAATATGTTGAAGAATGAAGTGAATGTGTCTGGTGCAGCTTACATGGGAAATGAAACCATCAGCACTACAGCCGGAAAGTTTGACTGTGTGAAGATTTCTTACCTGCAGCGTACAAAGATTGTGCTGAAAACCACTACACTGCGCGTGACTGAATGGTATGCCAAAGGAGTGGGACTGGTGAAATCGGAAGCATACGACACCAAAGGCAACTTAGACAGCAAGACATTGCTGGTGAAGATTGTAAAGAAATAAATCAAGCAATTTGTCGATAAAATTCCGGCCCGGAATCTGTTCTTGAGAAAGAAGGATTCCGGGCCGTTTTTTATATGATTTCGATGCCTTGTTCGGCACACAGTTTCAGACTTAAATCTTTCAACTTGAATTTCTGGATTTTTCCGCTTCCTGTCATGGGGAATTCCTTTACGAAGAAAATGTATTTGGGAATTTTGTAGCGGGCTATTTTCCCCTGACAAAATTCACGTACATCAAATTCATTCATGGTGTATCCTTCGTGCAGGATGATGAAAGCTCCCACTGCCTCGCCGTATTTTTTGGAAGGAACTCCGGCCACCTGCACATCCTTGATGCCCGGCATCTTGTAGAGGAATTCTTCGATTTCGCGCGGGTAAATATTTTCTCCTCCGCGAATAATCATGTCCTTGATGCGGCCCGTAATGCGATAGTTTCCGTTTTCATCTTTTACTCCCAAGTCACCGGAATGTAGGAATCCGTTGGCGTCAATCACCTCGGCTGTGGCTTCCGGGTTTTTGTAGTAACCTTTCATGGTGTTGTACCCTCGGTTACACATTTCGCCTTGTACACCTACCGGGCATTCTTCTCCGGTATTTGGGTCGATTACTTTCACTTCCGTGAACTCAAAGTCATGTCCTACAGTGGTGTAACGTACTTCCGGATCGTCGTCAATGCGGCTGTGGGTCATACCCGGTGAGGCCTCTGTCAGTCCGTATACACTGGTGACGCGCATAAACATTTTTTCTTCCACCTGTTTCATCAGTTCCACAGGGCAGAGAGAGCCGGCCATGATACCCGTGCGCAGGCTCGACAAGTCGAACATGGGGAACATGGGGTGATGCAGTTCGGCAATGAACATGGTCGGTACACCGTAGAGAGCCGTACAGCGTTCCTTGTGTATGGAAGCCAGTACGAGCAACGGATCGAAGCGTTCTATCATGACCTGTGTGCAGCCATGCGTCAGGCAGTTCATGGTGGCCAGTACCACACCGAAGCAATGGAAAAGCGGAACACATACGCACAACTTATCATCGGCCGTGAACTTCATGTGCTCACCGGTTAGAAATCCGTTGTTGGCAATATTATAATGGGTAAGCATGACCCCTTTCGGGAATCCCGTAGTACCGGAAGTATACTGCATGTTCACCGTATCATGGCAGCTTACCAGTTTCTTGGCGTTAATCAGTTCCTCATCGTCAATGTTGCTTCCTAACAGCAGAATCTCTGCCGTGTTATACATACCCCGGTATTTCTCCTGACCGATGTACACCACATTGCGCATGTGAGGGAAGCGTTTGCTCTTCATGTGGCCCCGTTCGAAGAGTTTCAGTTCGGGCAGCATGGTGTAGGTCATTTCCACGAAGTTGCTGTCCTTTTCTCCGTCTACGATACACAGAGTATGCATGTCGGAGTTTTCGCAGAGGTACTCCAGTTCCGCCTGCTTGTAGTTCGTGTTGACCGTAACGGCCACGGCACCAATTTTGGCACAGGCATACAGAAATGTCAGCCAGTCGGGCACATTGCGGGCCCAGATGCCCACGTGAGTATCTTTTTTCACGCCGATGGCCAGCAAACCTTTGGCCATGTGGTCCACACGCTCGTTAAACTGTTTCCACGTAAAACGCAAGTTGCGGTCGGAATATACAATGTATTCTTTGTCCGGAGTCACTTCCGCCCAATGCTCCAGCCAGTCGCCTAATGTTTTTTCAGAAAGTTGTAACATGTCGTTGAAGATTTGTGTGAGACTTATACCGGAGTGTAGACTACGGCCAGAATTTGTGCAGCCTGTCCTTCGGCTGTGTGTACATGGTGCGGTACGATGGAATCATAATAAATGGTATCTCCCTCTTTCAGGCGATAGTTACTTTTTCCATAACTGATTTCCAGTTCCCCTTTCAGTACCATGATAAACTCTTCTCCTTCATGTGCCGACAGAAAGAAGTCTTTTTCGTCGTTGGCGTCGATGTCGATGATGAACGGTTCCATGTGACGGTCCACCTTGCTTTTTGACAATGAATGATAATGCATGTGCTGGCGGGCATGCGTAGCGTTGTTTGAAAATCCGATGGTATCGTCCGCCTCACCTTTGCGGCAGATAACCGGTCCGGCTTCACTGGTCTGGTCGTCCAGGAAAGTGCCCAGACGTACTCCCAATGCACGTGCTATTTTAATCAGCGGAGCCAGCGAAGGAATGTCAATGTTTTCCTCAATGCGACTTACCTGTTCCACGGTCAGCCCTGCGCGTTCTGCCAGTTCCTGTATACTTATTTCTTGATTGGTTCGGAGCGATTTTATTTTTTCTCCGATGATGTTTGTGCAATCCATAGTTCTTCTCTTTTATGTTGATTTACAATAAAAGCGCAAGGGTGTACGCTTTGTTCTTCATAATTCGCAAAGTTAATAAAGTTTCTGTATAAACATACCGAAAAGTAATAAAAAGCATTTTCTTTCGGCCCTTTTCGCACTTTCTGATATTCTTTTTGCAGACAGGTTTCTTGCCGAATGTGTCTGTATTTTAATTTTTTGTACTATCTTTGAGCCGAAATATAATTTAGAATGAGTATGAAGAAGCTTATTTTTGCATTGACATTGATGGGACTTTTAGGCGGCCATGCACCACTTACAGCCTCTCAGCCGGTTCCTGATGCTGCCGGATATATTGTCAAGGTAGGCGATACGGCTCCCGACTTTGAAATGAAGCTGACGGACGGACGCAAGGTGAAATTGTCAGAACTTAAGGGAAAGGTAGTCATGTTGCAGTTTACCGCAAGCTGGTGTGGAGTATGCCGTAAGGAAATGCCTTTTATTGAAAAAGACATCTGGCAGAAACATAAGGACAATGCTTCCTTTGCGCTTTATGGAATTGACCGTGACGAGCCGCTGGAACGAGTGAAAGCCTTTGCCAAGCAGACAGGAGTGACTTATCCGTTAGGACTTGATCCGGGAGCAGATATTTTTGCCAAATATGCGGAACGCAATGCCGGAATCACCCGTAACGTGCTGATAGATAAGGAGGGTAAAATCGTGATGATGACCCGCTTGTATAATGAAGAGGAGTTTGCTTCTCTTTGTAAGAAGATAGATGAACTGCTGAAGTGATGAAGAAGTTCTTATGTTTGATTTTGTGTGGCTTGCTGTGCTTCCCTTCGGGAATGACGGGAAAGAAAAAGGGACATTATGAACCGCTGTTTGGAAAGAAATATGCGTCGTATGCGGTAACTTCCAGTTCTTTGAAAGGAGCCACTTTCTATCTTGTCAGCGGACATGGGGGACCGGATCCTGGCTGCATTGGCAAATACCGCGGAAAAGAATTGCATGAAGATGAGTATGCTTACGACATCATTCTCCGCTTGGGGCGCGAGTTGATGAAACGTGGAGCCAAAGTGCATTTTATCATTCAGGATGCAAAGGATGGGATTCGTGACCAGGCTGTTCTGAATAACAGCAAGCGGGAAACTTGCATGGGAAAAGCCATTCCGTTGAATCAGGTAGCCCGCCTGCAACAGCGTTGTGATGCGGTGAACCGCATGTATCGGAAGGATAAGAGCAGCTACAAGCGTGCCGTGTTTATTCATGTAGACAGTCGGGCCCGGAACAACCAGACCGACGTGTATTTCTATCATGCACCGGGCAGTTCAAAAGGAAAACGACTGGCGAGGGAAATACAGCGGACTTTCCGTTCCAAGTATGACCGCCATCAGCCCAACCGCGGATTCGATGGTACGGTGAGCGAACGTAACCTGTTCGTACTTCGCAACACGACTCCGGTAGCTGTTTTCCTGGAAGTTGGAAATATCCAGAATGCGCAGGATCAGAAACGTCTGGTCATTGCCGACAATCGTCAGGCTTTAGCCAACTGGATAACCTTAGCTATTGAGAAGGATTACCGGAAAAGATAATCTCATAAGTCATAAAAAAAGTCAGGCACTTCAGCGGTTGCCTGACTTTTTTTATATCTGTGAAAGCTGATTGGTTATCGATTTTTGGCCTTCAGCACTTTCTGTACATTCTGGATTATTTCCGGATTAGCAAGGTCCTTCTTGCCAATCAGCGTGAAGGCAAAGTTGTCTGCCATGATTTCTTCCGGATGAATGAGATAGTTGGTGTTCTTTCCTACTTGTGTGTAGAAATCTTCTGCTTCATCCAGTGCATAAATGATTGTCTTTCCAGCCTTCTGAATAGGAACAAAATCACCGTTCAAAGGTACAAGTCCCACTTTCAGGTAGTCGAAGAGCGTTTTTCCGTCATAAGGTCTGTCGGTATAAATCACCATGGTGCAATATTGCTTCTGTCCGCCGATGGTAAACGTGCCGTAACTGTCATATCGGCTGATGTCCGGATTGGAAATACGAATTTCTGCCAAATCGGACGGGAAGATAATTTCTTTTTCAATCACTGTGAATCCGATAACCTTGTAAATGTCTTTCTTGAAGTTGGAATTCTGGCGTGTCAGCAGGTGAAACAACTCATGGGCTACAAGATATTTCAGGTCTGCATCTGAAGCTTCCTTCAACGCATGCTCACCGATGGCAATCCAGTTTACGCGGGTGTAGGCCTCTGCATTACCTTCTTCTTTCTGGGTAGTTTTTACAAAGATGATTTCTTTCGGGAAATCGAGGTTGTAACTTTGTTTCTTGATTTCTGCATCCAGGCTTTTCATTGCCTTGCTGATACGCTCTTTTTCAGTGTCACTCCAGTTGAGTGTCTGTTCCATGGCAAACTGCAACAGTTGTGATTTGCGTCCTTGCGGTTTTTGCAGACGCACGTCAATGTCAAACTGGTTCCAGTCGCGCGTATAGTCATCCAGTTCCGTAATCAGCATTTGTCCTTCGGCACGAGTGGCAAAGCGGAAGATGGAGTTTGAAAACTTGTTACTCTGCGCCCAAGCTGCGATGGTGGTAAAAGCCAGGCAAAATATGAAAGAAAGCGAGTGTTTTAGTGTCATAGTTTTGTTTTTTAGTTATCTGTTATTTTATTCTCAGTGGTAAATATAACGTATTTTTCTGTATTTTTCCTCGCTTTTTATCAAGAAAAAGAAAGAAAAAGAAAAAATAAGACAAATCGCTGGGAGTATTGCTTGCCTGAGAAAAGAGGAAACAGGTAAGGGAATCTTCATTTGATAAGCGCTGAATACCGTAGTTTATATGTTTATTTCCTTTTGTCTTTTTTATGTTTCTCGAACGGGAAACTTATGTTTTCCTTGGCGGAAACGTACGTTTTCCTATCGTGAAACGTAGGTTTTTGCTACGCGAAACGTAGAGTGTGTGGGAGGGTTTGCTGATAAACCTGGGGGTGGCTTTGCATTTTCATCGGAAATACATTCAGTATAATAGCATCAAGGTCTCTGAATTTGTGCAGCCAAAAACTGCATAAATTGAAGCGAGTTATTACATGCAAGGAGTAGTTGTAATATAAATCTGTTCTTCAATTGATTGATAATTTGTTTTATTTGTTCAGATTCCTTACTTTTGTAAAAAGGATGTGTAAAGGAGTTTGCCACCTTGCTTTTTGTGGGAAAAAATTGTAAGAAGCGTCATGCTTCATTCTTGTTTCTGAAAACCTGAGAAATTTTCAAAACACACAAGAATGACATAGTCGGTTCCTACGCTGTTTTCAGCGTGGGGCTGTTGTCTATTCTATTGTGTGTTGGGCTTTCTCAGGGCCTTCAGAAAGGTGGAATAGCACGCAGTTCCACGCTTCTTTTGTTAACTAATTTGCTTTGGGGAACTGAACGTTGTAATAATTATGGGACTATTTAATTTTTCAAGTGTAAAATGTGGGATACGGTATTTGAATGCTTTACCTCAGAAACAAATTGAGTTCTGTTTTTTGGCACCTAATTATCGTATTAAAATAGTGTGTGATATAACTTCTTCTACAGAACAGGTTATTTTGTCTTGTTTTGTTCCTCATTTAGGAAAGTTTGTTGATTTAGTATATGGTGTAAAAGATTTTGTCGATGATGTAAAGAACATATTGAAAATTTTTGAAAAGACATCTAAAGGTGAAGATTTCTTATATGATGCATTTGATAAGTTTGTTAAACGCCATGTTAAGGAGTTTCATAGAATTATAGATACAGATTTGTTTCGTATTATAAGTGAATTCATGCTTGTAATATGTGATTTATCACTACAGAAGGGGATACGTTTGTCTGTGTCAGATAAAGTGGATATTTCAAAATCTTTTGTGGATAGAGTAATGATGGGTAATTTTGCGCCATACTATTATGTAACTCGTTATCGTCAAAATGGTGGTAATTGGGAGCCGTATTTAGAAAAATACTTATAAATGAATCTGAGATTAATAACGCAGTCTATTCCTAATTTTATTTGAGAGATTGACTTTAAAAAAAATTGTATTCTATGAATAAAGAACATTGTTTAGCTTTTAATAAAATGGTAGATTGTTATTTGAATAATCAGATAAACAATCTTTTTGATTTAGAAGAAAACATGAAGGCTCTGAATAATTTTCAGGCTAAAATAGATGAACTTCAAGAAATGAAAGATTTGGCCCAAATTGAGCATAACGGAATAGCTTTAACTATTTTGAGAAAATACGTTATGAGGGAAAAATCTGGAAAACTGTTGATGCGGAATTTGATTCGTCAGTATTATGATTTGAACGATGAGCAAATAAAAAGATATGAAAAATATACTAGACCTTCGGGTGGGTATTATGTAACAAATGCTATGGTTCTTTATCGTAAAGGAAGCAATTTCGTTAATTTAGGGTCCCGTTATTGTGCGAGTAATCTAAAATCCCCTTCAGGGGAAAGTTTTGTGTATGAAGACCTACTTCGTAATAGTTTTTTTAGTCTTGCTTCTTATGAATGGAATCCTGATGCAGCATTGTATGGAACTGATGGTGGAAAAAGATGGCCTTTTTTGTTTAAAAATAATTTTCTGGATTGGAGTAATATTAGTCTTTTGCATGATTTGGAGGAAGTAACTATAAGTTTGAGGCCACTTTTAAATAATTGGGGGTATATTGCTTGGCAGGGAATAGATTGCATAGAAAAAACTCTTCGTCATCTTCAGGTTTTGAATAATAAAAGTCGTATAGAGAAGGATGCTGGTTATATGTCAGATAAAGAAGTAAATAATTATATAGAAATGTATTCACAAAATATCTATGAATTATATTCGTATTTACCTCTTCAAGAATCTTTTGTTTTAGAATATCAAGATAAACTGAATTGGGATGTGCTGGATTTGAACCCGCGGATAGAATGGACATTCCCTTTAGTACAAATATTGTTGAAAAAGCAAAGTTTAAAGCCTGAGCCTGAACAACAAAAGGGGTTGAAAGGAAATAAGGGAATGTTTAATAAGTTGTTTAGACCGCTTTTAAATGATGATATAATCAGCGATTTGGAGAAATTGTATAATATATAAGGTGCAAGAATATGAGAGGATAGTTAAAATCTTGATTTGTGTAGATGGAACTATGCAAATTGTCTAGCCGAGAACTGGATAATTTGCTATTGCTTTATCTAACTGATAGCAAAGACTTGCAAGATAAGTGGATATCACTAATAATATAGAAATGAATGTGGCCATTGAGGCCGATATTGATGTCAGTAAGCTTCCAAAATTGGCGTATTGACTAGCATGGTTCTTTCCC
>UMGZ01044517.1_pt1 | contig 21439 bp, 14 predicted proteins | sample 1965421 | NCBI WGS metagenome assembly UMGZ01 (sample SAMEA4836087, study PRJEB28245) | human gut metagenome | biome: gut microbiome; material: fecal sample | place: Denmark | collected 2008
GGGCCGGTGAAGTCAATATGCTTTTTTTGGGTGAAATGGAAGGGTCAATACCGCCTTTTGTCCTTGCGCATCCTGCAGATAAAATCTCCCTCAAGATAAAATGTGGTCTGTTGCGCCCTCGTTTGAACCTTTTTTATTAACTTTGTACCCTAAAACCAATATCGAGAGAAGCGGAGAGATGGAGAATGCTTTCAGCGAAGTAATAGGCCAGCAGGACGTGATACGTCGTCTGGTGCAGACCGCATGCGAAGACCGTGTCCCCCAGGCGTTGCTGTTTTGTGGCGCGCCCGGTGTGGGCAAATTGGCCTTGGCGATGGGTTTTGCGGCCTATCTGCTTAGCGAAGGTACGCCGTCGCTGCCTGTCACCGCCCCCAATGCGCGGGCGATGTTGCGGCTGTGGGAGCACCCTGACCTCCATTTCACCTTCCCCACCATCAAGAAAGCTGGATCTTCGAGCGACTACAAGCCCGTCAGCGACGACTATGCGAAACCCTGGCATGAGCTGATCATGCGCAGCCCATATTTCACCATTGAGCAATGGCTTCGTCAAATGGGGGCAACGACCCAGCAGGGTATCATCACGGCCCGCGAGGGCGACGAGCTCTTGCGTAAGTTGTCACTCAAGTCGAGCCTTGGCGGCTATAAGGTGAGCATCATCTGGCTGCCCGAGCGTGCCCGAGCTGAGTTCTCCAATGGTATCCTCAAACTCCTTGAAGAGCCACCCCAGCATACCGTCTTTATGTTGGTAAGCGAAGAGCCCAACCTCTTGCTCGACACCATCCGTAGCCGTACACAGCGTATTGACGTGAAGGCCATAGACGAAGCCGAACTGGTCCAGGCTCTTCGCGACCGAAGAGGTCTTGACGACGAGACCGCAAGGCAGACCGCCCATGTGGCGCAGGGCAGTTGGCTGCAGGCCATGCAGCTCCTTTCTCCCAACAATGAGAACACCGAGTTTTTCGAAATGTTTCAATCGCTCATGCGGTTGTGCTATATGCGGAGGATAGGCGACCTGAAGGCGTGGAGCCAACAGGCAGCAGAAATGGGACGCGAGAAGGAGAAGCGGATGCTCACCTACTTCATTGAGCAGGTGAGGGAGAACTTTATGTATAATTTCCATATTCCAGAGCTCTGCTACCAGTCGCGCGAAGAGGCTGCTTTCTCCCGCAATTTCGCCCGTTATATCAATGAGCGCAATGTGATAGAGATCAGCGAGTTGTTTGCTACGGCTATCCGTGACATCGGTCAGAATGCCAACGGAAAAATCGTCTTCTTCGATATGGCGTTGAAACTCATTGTACTCATCCTGAGATAATAAACGAATCAGAAAGCAATTATGGACTTTAAAAATATGAAATATGAGTTGTGGCGCGGCACCGACCGTGGCTTGTGCGGCCGTGGTTGTGGACGACAGGACCACCAGTTGAACACCTACGACTGGCTGGCTGACGTGCCGGGCAACAACGCAACGACCGACCTTGTGGAGGTGCAGTTCAAGAACACGCGCAAAGGTTATTACCACAACGTCAACAACCTTGACCTCAAGAAGGGCGACATCGTGGCCGTAGAGGCCAATCCGGGTCACGACATTGGTGTAGTGACACTCACAGGACAGCTTGTGCGGCTTCAAATCAAGAAGGCCAACATCAAGTCTCCCGAAGACATACGTCGTATCTACCGCATAGCCAAAGAGGCTGATATGGAGAAGTATGCCGCAGCGAAGGCACGTGAGCACGCCACCATGATCCAAAGTCGCGAGATAGCCAAGGGACTGGGGCTGAAGATGAAGATTGGTGACGTGGAATACCAAGGTGATGGTAACAAAGCCATCTTTTATTATATTGCTGATGAGCGTGTAGATTTTCGTCAGTTGATCAAGGACCTTGCAGCCGCTTTCCACGTTCGCATTGAGATGAAACAGATCGGTGCGCGTCAGGAAGCTGGCCGTATCGGTGGAACAGGACCTTGTGGACGCGAATTGTGTTGTGCCACATGGGTGAGAAACTTTTCCAGCGTCAGCACCAATGCCGCTCGTTTTCAAGGGGTCAGTCTCAATCCTACCAAACTGGCGGGTATGTGTGCCAAACTTAAATGCTGTCTCAACTATGAGGTCGATGACTACATGGAGGCTGCACGCCGACTGCCGAGCCGGGAGGTGTCACTCTTCACCCTGGACGCGGAATACTTCCTGGTGAAGACGGATATTCTTAGTGGCGAGTGTACCTATTCGACCGACCGTAAGAAGATGGCTAATGTGGAGACGATTTCGGCTCGTCGAGCACGTGAGATCATCGAACTCAACCGTCAGGGAGAGAAGCCATTGTCGCTTCTTGATGATGGTAGTGTGAAGCCAGAGGCCAAATCGGCCGACTTGCTGGCCGATGGCGACCTCAGTCGTTTTGATAAGTTTCAGAAAAAGAAGAAAAAGAAGAAGAAACCCAGCGCTGCCCAGCCACCTCGACAGGGAGACGCCACTCGTCGTCCGCACCCACAGGGTAAACCGCGTGGGGATAGACCATCGCGAGAGGGAGGTCAGCGTGGTGAGGGCAGGCAGCGTCCCATGGAAAGATCATCCCAACAGCCCCGTCGTTCCCATGAGAAGGCTGCTGAGACGGGCGAGACACAACAGCAACGTCCGCCGATGCCTCCTCGTCATGGAGAAGTGAAGGAAAACGCAGGTGGAAATGAAAGCAAATAGAACCTTTATGGCAGCCATTACCACACTGGTGATGGCTGTCACGTTATTGGCCAGTTGTCGTGATGCGCGCGTCTATGACCATTTTGAGCCAGTCAATGACGACGGGTGGGGACGAAATGACACCGTCCGCTTTGCCATTTCGCGCCAGAAGAGTTGTGAGGTGGATGTCAATCTGAGCCTTCGCGTCAACCATCGTTTTCCCTATCGCGACCTTAGTTTGATAGTCTGTTACGAGACTTACCCGTCTGGTAACGTCGATCCAGATACTGTTCAAATTCATGTCCTCAACGAGAAGGGACAGCCTATCGGCAGGATGGGTATCACATCGGCTTCTATTTCTGCTAAAGTCAAGGAACTGAATTTGCGTGATGGTGACTCTCTCTACGTCACCGTCCACCACAATATGCGACGCGACCAACTGACGGGTGTCTCGGATGTCGGTTTGCAGTTGGTGAAACATTAAGCTATAATCAAAATTGCAACATGAAGAAAATAAGAATAGTAAGCCTGTTGTCCTTGCTTTGCGCTTTTTTCTCCTGCCATGCACAGGACCGTGGGTTTGAGAGCGTCTCATCGGATGCTTTCGAGAAACTGATAGCCGATACCTCCGTAGTGCGCTTGGATGTTCGTACGGCAGAGGAGTTTGAGGCGGGCCATATCGAAAACGCGATCAACATCGACGTACTCAAAGATGACTTCGAGGCGAATGCCCTCGCCATACTTCCGGTGGGCAAGGTGTTGGCGGTCTATTGCCGTAGCGGGCGACGAAGTAAGAAAGCCGCTCACATCCTTGTCAAGAGTGGCTACAAAGTCATAGAACTCGACCAGGGGTACAATGGATGGGTCGAATCGGGCAAGAAGGTGGTAAAATAGCAATAGAGGTATTGTAAATGAATGTTGCCTCGTGAGACTCCTCGTCAGATGTCCGAAAGGAACTATCTGTCCAAGACGATAGGACGGAGTCCGACAATAGGGTGGAAGTGACGCTACTCAAAGGGATAGCTGAAAACAACTTGCCACACATCGTGAGATGAGAAAGCACGAAACCGCCGTGTGCGGAAGCGCACGTACGTTGGTATGGGAGGTCGGTAAATGTGAGAATAGAAGGCAAATGTCTTTCTATGATTAGCATTTACCTCCTATCCGATTTTCCTTGATATTGTATAATTTATAGGCGCAACATATTTTTTATTCACGTTTTCCGTATCAAACGGCATCAAAAATGGCTCTTGTTTATACAAAACACTTGACCCGTAGAAGTTTTTTGGCTTAAATGATCTTAAATTTATGCATAGGTATTGATATTTCTGGTCATTCTTGCTGAAATCTCAATTGTTTTCTCTATCTTTGCAGACGGATTGTATAGCCAGACTGCAGTTGTCGCTGTAAGACGAGCTCTTTCATGACAACCGAGTCGGCAGCCTACGCCGTGCTGAGTGTAGTGAAGTCAACCATGACATATCTATACGAAAGCGGGCTTTGGGTGGGAAGACAATCCAGACATAATGGAAGGCGTTTATCGACGCTGTGTTTAAGACAGTCTGTAAATCTAGCAAGTTCACAGTATTCATAGTCTTGAACGTGGTCAACGGTAGATGTCCCGGGTGTGATTATTTCAATCCCGTGGAGACCTTGTAAGCATAGATTGTACCCTTTCGGGCGCAATCAAATGTATTATATAGGTCTCTTTACACGGACATGATTTTCATATCGGCGTGGGCTCTGACGTTGTCTGTTCAACTATGAAAGGCAATTGCTAGAGCCTCAGACTGTGGAATGGACAACAGGACGATTCCACGCTTTTTTTCTGTCGCAATTTAACGGATTTCTGTCTAGAAAAAAGTTAGCACCGACATGAAAGTCGATGAATGGACATCAGAAGATGTACACACCCCAGGAGGTGGTGAATTCCCTCCTTGCGCTGGACTTACCTCCAACGCCCTCCCCGAAGCTCAAAGCACTCTTTCTGCCGAGAGTTCACAAACAGGGGTGTCCACCAGAAATGCCCATATAGCAAGTAAGCCTAAAGCGCAAAAAGAGGAAGATTTTCCTCATTGGTATGCCTTACGCACCACATACGGTAGAGAGAAAAAGGCATACGACTACATGACTGCCAAAGGTATCACGGCTTTCTATCCTACTACAGATACTGTAAAACTTATAAATGGTAAGCGCAAAGTTGTTACCGAGTCTCGTTTACCAAACATCTTCTTCGCCTACGGTACCGAAGAACAACTCAAATCTTTTGTTTACGACAACGTAAACCTCCCATTTCTCCGCTTTTATTATCGCCACGTCCATGTTGGGCGCAGAATAGAGAAAATTCCATTGATAGTTCCCGACTATCAGATGGAAAGTCTCAAAATCATCTGTGCAGCCGATGTGGACAATACCATCGTATCATTAGGTGAAGTGCCTAAGTTCGAGAAAGGACAGTTGGTAAAGGTGGTTGATGGTGTATTCAAAGGGGTGATGGGAAGAGTTGCAAGGTGGCAAGGACAACAGCGGGTTGGCGTGGTCGTGGATGAATTGGTTACTGTAGTTACCGCGTATATACCGAGTGCATTTTTAGAGAAAATATAAAATTTAATGATACGAGTTCTAAAATTTCTTTTATTGTTTATTGCTTTTCCGTTATACATAAAGGCCAATACGGAAAGACTTCCTATTAATAGACATTTTATAATTGTTGTTGATCAAACGATTAGTAGTTCTAATAATAATTTAAGTGCTTTATATAAAGGACTTAGTTGTTGGTTGCAAGGAAAAGACCCATTACAATACATTGAACGTAATGCCTCTGTTGTGCCATCATCTCTTAATTTTGATCAACAAAATGATGCAATCTCTCTCTTTGCATTCGGTATGTTGGGTGATGGTCATAAAATGAATAGCGAATATGGAAGAATCCATTCAGAATGTTGGAATGGAAGTAAGTCTGAGCAATACGTTTTTAAGGATGTGACAAAATCTTTAATTCATAAAAGAGAAAGATATCTTAATGGTGAACGTGTGACAGCGTACGATGGCCAGCAAAACAAAATGTCGCTTTCGACTTTTCTTAAATATTGCCTACGTCCTTTGTTTAATAGCCAAGATCCGCTTCATATTATGATTAGAAATAATAGTGGTATTACAATGTCCCATTTTGTATATCCGCTAATTATGAACTTTATCTCTAAAAAAGAAACGGCAAATGAATATTATTTAATTCTTGTCAGTGATTTTAAATCTGGTCAATACAGTAACAATGATCAAGACGACAAGAATACGCTATATAGTTTGATTTCTGGCAAATCGCATATAATGGCATATTTTGAGCGCCAAATCAAGTCAATGCGTGCGCCGTTTGTTCAGGCCGAATATTTACATTTTCAAGCTGGCGATTTAGGTGCAAGAGGTGTCAGGCTTATTCATAAAGATATAGTAATGAAGTCTCAACTTTACCTAAATAGTAGTCTTAAATTAAGCCAAAAGAGAGGAAACCAATTTAATCTTAGCGATGCTAATATTACATTTGATAAAGATAAGGCAACAACAATAGACAGTATTGGTATTATGATAATGGAAGGGGGAAAAATACTTTCATATCGTACTATAGTTCGTGGAGATGACGAAATTGCTAAATTACTTACAGAAAAACGAGAATATGAAATTCCTGCTCAAACATCGATTGATTTGGGACAGTCTTCTTTAGGAGACATTACAGTTAAGTATATTTTTTTCACGATGTCGCATGACAGTGAAGGAAATTCGGTTTTACCCGTATCGTTAACTTCACAACAAATCATAGCTAAAGAAAACATAACATATATAGATCAAGAATTCAGAAGAACAATGACTATTGTACTAATCAGTCTATCTGTTATCATTATTATTGCAATAATGTATTGGATGGGAAGAAAGAAGAAAGTTGTGGTTAATATTTCTCGCTTTGCCCAAAAGTATGTCAACGTAACAAAGGATAGAGGTGCGGTAGAACTGCCGTGCTGGTTTTACGTAAAAGGCAATAACCTAAATAGAATTAAGGTTAGCGGAAGTGTGGATTGTTGTCGAAAGATGACTATTGGTGGTATGACAAAACTATATGTTAGACTGCAAGAAACCAAACCCGACGGATTTAGCTATTATGTTGATGGAAAAAAGTGTAACGATTTTCTTCATATACCACTTAAAGGCAAGAAATTCAGCTTCGAACTTGATATCAATATTAACCCTGACACCGTAGATGTGCGGCAGCTGCACACATGTAGCGTGATGATAGACTTCAAGGTGGAAACATCCGTCGGAGGATTGTTCAAGCACATTGACGCGGGCATTTCGCCAGAAGTGTACGACTTCTACTTCATTGAGGATCTCGGACGCGCATGGGTGGGGTTCGACCCTGGAACGTCGGGCTCATGTGTAGCTGTGGGCAATCCGAGCGGTGCGCTTAACGATCCAAGCATATCGCTTGTGGAGGTGAGGCAAGGCGAGACAATGAAAAAAATCATACCGTCGCGCATTATCTTCAATAAGTCGTTTGCCGGCAAGTCCATCGATATGCTCCTGCCGGGCATCGACTATGATTATGGCATTGCAGCCGACCGTAACTGGAGAGCATCGCGCAATATGCCGCGATTCCAGAGCATTAAGAAGCTGCTTGGTTACAAGAAGGCTGAGGAGGACAAAATTGGGGTGACGGTAGGCGGCACGACGCTGAAGTTCTCCGGCGTTGATCTTGCCCATATGCTCATGCGCGGACTCGATCGAGAACTTACGGAGTATCTTAACAGCATGTCGGGCATCGATCGCCAACGTGTTACGGACAATGGGTCATGTCCGCAGCGCGCCGTCGTAGCCATACCAAACAACTACACCTTGCCGAAGATTGAGGATATGATAGCAAGCGTGGAGCGTCTCGGTAAGTTTAAGGAGATTCGCTTCATATACGAGGCAGAGGGCGTACTATTCAACTATTTGCGCAAGACGTTCGGTCAAAAGCGCTTGGGCATGGAAAACGTTATGGTGTACGATATGGGTGGAGCGACAATTAATCTCACAGTGTTCCGCATCACCTACACCAGCAAAAACGGATCTACCTATTATAATATATCCACTCTCGGACGTATCGGCTACGCCGTCGGTGGCGATAACATCGATGTGGCTCTCATGGAGTATATCTTCGCTATGGCATCTGATAACGAGAACAAACGCCACGACTATGAGAAGAAGCACAAGACGGAGATTCTTGAGGCCATTCTCGATTTGAAGAAGAACATCATCAATGCTGACCGCGAGTACAAAGACCCAGGACTGATCGGCGCTTTGCTTGACAAGGAAGGATTCTGCAATTTTACGAACCGCTTACTTGACTCGTTTGGGAGTATAGACGATTCTGCAATGGAGGATGTGGACTTCACGAAGAATACATTGCAGAAACTGCTCGATTCGGAAGAACTACTCAATTTTGTGTACAGCCGTGTTAAGGACGCTGTTGTTGAAATTCTCAAGTATCCTGAAGTGAAGTCCATAACGATAGATAAACTATTGTTTGCAGGGCGAAGCACAATGTTCCCAGGAATACGCTCAATAGTAGAGACGGTTGTACAGAGTCATTCGCACCGTGTGAAAATACCTAATATTTTTAATGACGAGGAGATAAAGACCTCTGTGGCTTATGGTGCTTGTTGGTATGGTATATACAACGGTCTTGTCACGCTTGATAATTCCCGCCTAACAAGTGCTTATGGTTTCAAGCAGACCACCGGCACCGACTCTATCCTCAAGGTGCTGCTCAACCAGAACAGCGTGTTCGGCGATGATAACATAGTGCATGGTAGCGTCGATATAGAGAGTCTCTTTGATGGCGATGGACAAACTGTGTCGTTCTACCAGATAATGGGCAGCGGAACAGGCGATGCCTTGCTATCGGAGAAAAACCGTTACAAGGTTAACTACCTAACGGGCATCCCCGTCACGCAGCTTACACAGAGCATCGGCATCGACGTAGGTAGAAACAATTTCGCCACATGCAGTGTAACGTTCGACACTGGTATGACCGAATGCCGCTCTGATCTCGACATACAGACGCGTGACATCACGGAAGAGAACGACTGGGCGTATGTGTTCGCAACTACCGACGAGGAATCGGTACGCCAATCAGCAAGTGTGTCACACATATCGCGTTCAAATCAGCAGAGGGAAAGAAAGCAAGCCGCAGATCATAAAGCTCCGCAACAGACGGGACAATGGTATGACAACCTTGACAAGAGCAACAAGCGCAGGTTCTAACTGTAAAAAATATATAAAAGACATATTGTATGAGAAAGTTATTGTTTCTTCTACTCGTTTCCGTAGCCTGTATGATCAAGGCCGGAAACAATAATCCTGTCAAGTACCTTTATCAGGGTGCTGACACCGCGATTACTGATTTTGCGGCGAAGCACAAGATACTGCTCCGCACGAATTGGGTGATTTATGTAGACGGATGTGTGGACGACACCATGAAGACCGTCAAGCTTAGCATAGGCAACGGTCAGTGGTTCGATTTCAAGCCTGCGTTGAAGCCAAAGGAGAAGATGTCGCAGTTCTTCAAGGAAAAGCCCAAAGTTGGGAAACTCGCCAACAGTCCTTTCGGGAGTATGAAGGAACTGGAAAAATACAAGAAGGAGAATCCTAAAAAGAACACGCTTGTTGCTGTTGTATCTCTGGACTACAGCAGGAGTCTGTTGCTCAACAACACGTCAACTGACATTGACGTGTATACGGACGACTCGTTTAGCCAGTCTCTTGGTAAGGGTGAATGCATGCTTGTAACTAAACCGGCTAATGCCGACAGCGTTAATGTTGTTGTGGCTTGTGCGAAAATGCAGCCAACGGTTGTCACCGTAAAGTTTGGAGAGGTTACAGATGGCGGTGTGCCAGTCTGGTGGGTTGTTGTAGCTGCTGTTTTTGCATTGCTGATTGGGGTTGGTGTGACTATTGGTATTATTCGATTTAAAAAGAAATCCGCAGATAAGAGTAATAAAAAGAAAGCAGCAGTTGTTGGCGCTAATGACTTTAAGCTTAGTGTCAATGAGAATCCCCCCAGTCTGTTTAAGGGCTATGAGCAAAGAATTGGTAAGCAGAAGCAGATTATTTGTCTAATGCAGACTGTCAGATTTCCGATAAATAAGGCTTTTTGGGATAATTATATTGACGAAATAGTAAGGTACTATGGTGGGAAAAAAAGCATAAGAAAATACATCAATGATAACTTGAACCCTAATGCGGATGTGCAGTTGTCATTGGATTTGCCAGTGACGTTTTCTACGGAAGAACCAAGAAGTAATCGTGATGCGTGGAAAAAAGTAAAACCTGGCAGACGTGTTTATTGGGTTAAGTTCATAGCTCCTTTTGTTGAGCCTGACTCACAGATAGTGTCAGAGACAACCTCGCAGCAGAGCGAAAATGCATTAAACGATGCGAATGATCTTGTAGTATGTCTGTCCGCTCTCTTGCCGCAACAGCAGGATGGTGAGGGCGTTGAGGTTTTGCCAGAAAATATGGAAGTAAACGTGAGCAAGCTCTATGGTGTGTATGAGTCACTCAAGGCACTTGTTACAACTGTTAATGACGTGTTGGCAAAAAAAGATGATGCTAACAATGCCGCCACTCAACAGTTGTCGAAGTTGGAAAACCACTATAAAAATGAGATTAAACAACTTAATGAATCGCATGCCAAGAATGTTCAGGCGTCTGTTGACGAAAATGACAAGAAGTGGAGAGAAGATACAAAGAAGCTGAGGCAGCAGTACGATGAGGCAGTGGCGAGAACCGATGAATTTGAAGATAAGTACAAGCGCGAGAAGAAGGAAAAAAAGAAAGCTCTTGAAACGATAAACGATCTCAACGCCACTATAGAGCGCAAGGATAAGGAGTCGAAGGAATACAACACGCGACTGGTGTTCTACCGCTCGTGTAGCGAGTATGCAGCCCTTGCCGTGGAAATGTTTGACACGGTGAGCGCAGTGGAGTTGCTTGCCTCAAGGTTGTACAATGCGTATGTGAAGAACGGCAGAGACCGCGACACGTTCTGCTATTATATGACACGCGTCAGCCGCAAGTTCCTCTCGTCAGTGGCACAGATAAAGAACCTGCATGAGGTATACGAGGCTGAGCTACGCATGCTTGCAGCGACAGGACTTGTCCCGAGGAATGGATGGATTGACCGTCTGCTTATGAGCCAGAAGAAAGAAAGCATGTGGACTGTACAGCTTCAGGCTAAACTTTACCGTGACGTGTTCGAACAGTACAGTGGTTGTGCTGTCATTATGGCCGACGAGTATGCCTATATGATGGGTAAGATGTTGGCGGATATTGATAAGGACATTGAGAAGGAGCTTATCGCCAAGTCGGAACATTTACAAAAGCTTGTTGCTAAGCTCGGTTATAAGCTTGTGTATGCCCGCCCATTCACGTCGATAACAATGTATGACAATGTTGAGAACACAGATTTCGTGGATCTCGGCATGGTCAAGGATACTATCGTCGAAATAAAAAAAATGGGTGTAGCTTACGGCACCAAGAATCCGAAGACAGAAGTAACAGTACAACAATAAAATAGCTATAAACTTTTATGAGAAATAATCGTAGTAACAATAGAAGTCGTTCTTCGAGAAGAGATGCACACAAAAAAGTGATAGTTAAATACCTTCCATTTCTGGTATTAATTGTTGGTATTTTGGCAATTATACCATGGAAAGATATAATTTCACCGCCACCACCAACAACACCAACACCAACTCAAGAAATATATTTCACAAAAGGTACCGAACCACAACTTGCAACAATATATCTTGATAATTCTGCTAGTATGCAAGGTTATGCGAAAGGTATTCAATATCTTGATGCTCTTGCTGATCTTATGAGTATATATCCGAATACAGAAGCTCGCCTAATGAGCAATTCTGCAATGGTAATAAAGAAGGGCTCAGAATTGATCAGCAAGCTTGCTAATAATGATATTAATTATGTGGGGCAATCACTTTTAAACAATGATTTGGAGTACATTGTCAATGATATTGAAAAAGCGAATAAGATGAAGAAGACAAAGATTGCCTTCTTTGTTACTGATGGCATAATGTGTGGTCCTGATTCAGAGATAAGGAAAGATTCGAATTATAACATCAATCATCGTCAAGATCTTACAAATAGCATTTCTGATGTTTTCAAGGGAAAAGGGTTGGGTGTTTCGGTATATCGTTTAGTAAGCGATTTTAAAGGTGTATATTATTGCTATGATAATTCCCACAAACCAATAAATGCTCTGCGCTCTTTCTATATTATAGCTATAGGCAAGCCCGAAGTCGTATCTGATTTCAAGGAGAGTTTAATCAAGCGGCAGAAGCAAAGTATTTTTAAGCTGCGTCCCCAAAACGAAATACATTTCATAGAGTCCAAACCGATAAATCAATATATTAGTATAAATGCAGGAACGGATGGAAATGTTGTGCTCTCCATTGATAAGAACAATACGGTTGTTTACGACCGTAGCAAAATAAAGAGTAATACGGATATAAATTTCCATATTAGTTTCGACGCATTTAAGAACTATAAACTCTCAGGAGGAGATCTTGCAAAGAATGTACAGGTGACTATTGACGGAACACCATATAAAGCTGTAACAGTAGTGGATAGTTTGCGAAATGCGATTATAGTGAAGGTTGATAAAAATCGTCTCAATGGCACAAGTGGTGGTAGTAAGGTTCACATCACTATTCCTTACTTTACACCAGCATGGATGGCAAGTCCTTTTGTAAGTAATGACAACGATTTACGTTTTAAACAGGGGCGTGCCGACGAATCAACTTTCTTCTTTAATTATTTCATAAATGGTATAATGAACGGAGTTCTGTCGTCGTCTGGTTTCAATATCTACGATAGAGAATTATTGCTTAAATGTAAATAAAAATCAGCTTTAATATAAAAACGAAATGAAACAAATCTATTTTTTAGTTTCACAGTGTGAGACATGGCTCAACAATGACCCCAAAGGTTATCTTGAACATTATTTCTGTTCAGATGGAGGTTTTACTCATGCCTTCCTCATCGCTCTTGCTATTGCAATCGTGGCAGCTATAATGTTTTATGGTTGGATAGGCATGACAGTAAATCGCCTTGCCAATCTTGGCGTTTGGTTGGCAACTCTCTTAGCCGATGCCGTGTTAACCTTTATAATAACCCAGATGTCGGTAATTGGCAATAGCGATGCTATGACAGGCGTTTTTAAAAGTATTGAAGCACATAGAAGCGAACTCAGTACCCAAATAGCAGTAAATGACACAACTGGACAAGATAATCTGTCTAACACCACAACACAGATTATAGACACTCTTTCTAACGGCTGTGATGTTACATACGGCTTGAACATAAGCAATGTTGTTGTTTCTATTGTTCTTTTCTTTGTTATCTCATTATGTGTTAAGAAATTAACAACACACGCTACACATATTCCTTTCTAATAACCTAAATAGACATAATAAAATAACGATTATGAACGTATTTATTTTTGCAATAGGCGGAACTGGTGCAAGAGTGATAAGAAGCCTCACGTTCTGTCTTGCATCGGGCATTGAGAAGATTCCTGACGGGACCAACATCATTCCGCTCATCATAGACTACGACAAGGATAACGGCGACAAGAAGCGAACAATCGATCTGCTTGAAACTTATACAGCTATACGTAACAAGGCGTATGAAGGAGTGGAACTCAACGCAGGCGACCGCAACTTCTTCCATCCCGTAATACGACATCTGTCTGATGTCGCCACGCTCGCCGGAAAGGCGGATGTGGGAGTGAAACCGAGTTATGAGTTCACCTTCGGTCTCGACGATAAGACAAAGGCGGGAACATTTGCAGACTACATTGACTACACCAATATGATGGGCAACACATACCTTACAAAGGATTTGCTCGCCTCGCTCTATAATGACGAACCGCAGGATTTTCCTGAAGGCTCACATCCATTCACGGAGCTTAACCTTGAGCTTTCCATGGGCTTCAAGGGCAACCCTAACATTGGTAGCATTGTATTTGAAAACCTTAAGGAGGATGCCGAATTTAAGCGCTTTTGCAACACATTCGATGCAACACGCGATCGTGTGTTTATTATCAGTTCCATATTCGGCGGCACGGGCTCGTCGGGATTCCCGCGTATCGTCGATGCCATACACTATTCGGGCATTGCCGGATTCGACAATGCGATGGTGGGAGGATGCATCGTGATGCCCTACTTCAAGGTCAACACTCCGCAGGGAGGTGCTATCAACTCTAACATATTCAACTCGAAGCAGAAGGCAGCATTGTCATACTACGCACAGCCAGACCAGAACGGCAATAGCATTTATGACAAGCTGACGACCGCCTACTTCATCGGCGACGATGAGACGACGAACCTGCCTTATTCAGAAGGTCGGGACACGCAGAAGAATGATGCCCATATAGTAGAGTTCCTCTCTGCACTGAGTGTACTCGACTTTATCTGCAAGGACAGAGCTACGCTTGAGGCATCCAAGTATCGCGAGTATGGTCTTCCTAAAAATATAAATGCCGGCGAGAAGTTCAACTTTACAAACTTTGACGCTGATGACTATGAGGATTATCTGCAATTTCTTTTTACAATGGGACTCACTTTCAAGTACTACAAGGACTATGTGGCAAACGACACAATACCGGAGAAGGAGTCATATTATAAAACACTTGGACTTGCTTCGAAGGTGGGAAGAGGAATGTACAAGCACTTTGAAGAGTTCATCGACGACTTCAATAGCTGGCTCGACGAGATGGCATGCCAGAAGGACGGATTCAAGCCGTTCCTCCACAAACCGCGCAATGAAGACTCACAGGCGGTTGTCGCCAATGATCTCTATGAGTATGTTGTGGGCTACGAGGCTCCTACAGGCGGAATATTCAGTAGGGGAGCCGTCTATAAGGACTTCTCCGCTTACTGTAATGATGTGTTCAGGAAGATAGGTAACACATGGGACAATGATGAGCAGATACTGCTTGAGACCTACTATGAGGCATCTGGCAAGATGTATGAACTGTTTAGTGAAATCAAAAAGAAGAAGTAATTATGGCTAAGATATTCAACAATATAAATAAGTCTCTTTATCCAGCCGAGAGCAACCTAAATCTGAGCGGCTGGGAGAAGACCATTGCGTACGATACCAACCGTGTGCCACATATCACCGACACAGTAGGGTCTGGCATTGCACTCTCTAAGATGGGCACTTCCATACCTACACCGTTCGCACGCATTTTTCTCTTCAAGACAGCCTTTGAGATGGTGAACGGCTCGGCAGACGGGGCTGACGATAATTCTGCTTACGGCAAGTTGGTGTCGGAGTGTCTCGACTTTCTTGAGTTTATCTATGGCTATGGCGACGCCATCGAGGTGAAATCATGGAATGTGGATTCAAATATCAGCGCGCTCAAGAACAGCGCAAGCAAGGGACATCAGGTGCTCGGCAAGAGTCTTGAGAACTTCGCGCTCAATCTCGGCGTGAAGGACATATACCTTATATATTATAATGGTGTGCTCATTGGCGGCACTTCACCGTTCACGCTCGTCTACACTTCACCCAATTGGCAGCGCGTGAAGAACATTACCAACGCTTGTGGACTTGCTGGCAACCAACTGTTTCCTGATTATTCTCAGCCAAATACAGTGGCAACGCCGCTGTACAAGCGCGACCTCGGATTCCGCACGATGCTCACACGATACTATGTGGCTTTCTGCGATGTACCGGGTATGAGTGCCACGTCGTTCTTCAAGTATATATATCGCAACCAGAATATGTATGACGTAGAGATGAAGAAATACTTTGCAGACATAACAGGGGAATCCCCGTATGACGTGGCGATGTTCCGCAACGACTATGCTTGTGTAAAGGCAAATATGACAGAGATAGACATCCTGGGCATTGGCGGTGCGTCAACGCTGTTCCTTGCGACAACTGCGCCTGAACCAGACCCAGATGCTACAATCTCCGAAGATTACAAGATTGCCGCAACTGTGGACAACGGAAACGTCAACTGTCCTCTTGTTCTATTCGAGGGTGGCATAACCGGTGCCACTTATGTAGCTGGTAAGCCATTGTCGAACGGTATCGACATTGTGCGCAACCCAGATGAGCCGCTTGATAGCCGTATACTCCCTGGCGGACAGAACATAAGATATCCATATCTCACCGATACCGACTTCCTTCAGGAAAAGATAATTAAGGTTGGCTATAAGGTTGACACCGACAATTTCATGACCTTCGGCATCCAAACGGCTGGCAACGGTGACTATCTGTTGCCGTTGCGAAAGGAGATATTCGAATATTTCAAGCCATCCGACTTCGTGGACGACAGTGTACATGGACTTTCCATCAAACTTGAGGAATTGGACAAGGAGACGGTGAATGTACACCTCACCATACCAGTGCAGTTCAAGGGACGTCCGTATATAGAGCTTGTACATACCTATTATAAGGACGACATCGTAGAATTGAAGAATTATCCTAATGTATTCTCCATAGGTGTTTTCCCGTCTTATCGCATCCTGGGCAACGCGGTACCAAACATCTACTCGGTTCTTGTGCTCGACGCCAAGAAGCAAGTTACGACACGTTACTATGCCTTGAAAGACGGCAAGGTTGAGGTTGTGGCTGATGTCGTAAGCAAGAGCCGCTTAACAAACGGCGGACGCTACGACGAGTTGAAGCAGACCTTTGACATCTGCGAGGTGGAGACAAACGGCGCAAAAGCTCTGTTGTTGCCTAACTTCAAGGAAATCACTCCTGCTGACGGTGGCGGCGACACGGTTGTTGGCATCGACTTCGGTACTACAAATACTTATATCTGCTTCTCAACAGACGGTGGCGGAGATCCCAAGAGCCTTGAGATAACACGTGACGACATGCAGGTGCTCATGCTCAACAAAATAAATCTGGACAAGGGTAATTTCGGTGATGACTACCGTAACTCTATGTATATGATGAGTCCGTATATCACATCGTTAGATCGCGAATTTGTGCCATTACTTTTGGGCGACCAGAGCAACGTTGCCTATCCGTTCCGTACCGTGACTTGTGAGACTTTCGATCCGCAGAATGGCTTCGACAAGATTGCCAATCCACAGTTGTTCGCCGATATCAACATCGGCTTCAACTTCTTGAAGGAACTTGTCGACCTACCCAAGGAGAAGTACAATACCAATATCAAGTGGGACATCGAGGAGGGCAACACGAACGAACCGTTGACTGTAAAACAGAACCGTGTAAGGGCGTTCTGCTATCAGAACGCGTGGATGATAAAGAACAAACTAATGCTGCTCCAGGATCCACGCACGAGTTTCACGGTATTCATCACGTTCCCATATACAATGAAGCGCACCGTGCGCAATGAGATTGCAGCCTATTGGGAGGAGGCTTTCGACAAGATAATGGGAAGAGGCAATGTGGTGATTGAGCGTGTGACGGAGTCGATTGCTCCTTACTATTCTATAATTTCGAATGACGGCAACTTCACCGATAACGCCCTCAACATCGATATTGGTGGTGGCACTACTGATATGCTGTTTGCTGACGTTGAAAACAAAAAGTTCTTCTACACATCATCAAAGTTTGCTGGTGACGACATATGGGGCGACGGCAAGCATCTCGTTAACAACAATCAAAAGGACAATGGCTTCGTCAAAGACTTCGAGACGAAACTTGCCAGCCACTCTCTGCTTGTTTCCGATGACCGTTCTAAGGGATATGAGCAGTATAAGAGCCTGGTGAAAAAGTCTGCCGACCTCATGAGCTATATCTTCCGCTATGAGGACGAGTTCAAGTATACAGGCTATATACGCCAGAGCAAGGACAAACTCATGCCGGTTCTCTGCGTGCATCTCGGTGCCATTCTCTACCATGTGGCACAGGTTCTCACGGAGCGCCACATCACTATTCCGTCGACCATCAAATTCTCGGGTATGGGTGCAAAGTACATCCACATCATCAGCGACAACGAAAGCGACGTACAGGACATCGTGAAGATGCTTCTGTCTGCTTTCATGGAGTCGCTTTCGGGCGATAAGTGCAAGATGCCAAGGAATTTCAAGGTTAGCTTCCAAAATAACGCCAAGGAGGTTACGGCACAGGGCGCTATGCTCCTGAACCACAATTCGCTCCAGAATATACGCGATTACGACAAGGAACCGCTTTGTGTGTTCGGTATTGACAAGGAGATTAGTGACGAACTCGAGTACGAGGATGTTCCGAAATACAAGAACGACGTTCTCAAGTCGTATGACAAGTTCCTCGATGCGTTTGTGCGCGACAAGAAGATAACGCGTTTCTTCAAGGAGGAGTTTGGCATTATCTTCACGGACGAGCTTGTGAATAAACTTGAAAATGAGGCTTCACAGAGCTTCGATCTCATGTCGAGGAACACGAACGCCGACTATGTAAGTGAGACAATGTTTTTCTGGCCGTTGAAGAACGGCTTGTATGCAGCATCTAAATAGTAATAGTTATGAAGTATGTATTATCAACAATAGCATTCGCTTTGTTGCTCTCTACCCATCAATCCGCAGCCTTTAACGGCAGCGGATTGATGAGACAAGGACCGGACAAGGCACAGAGCGCACAGGTGGACAATAAGGCTCAGGCTGGAGACGCTGCGACAGATGCTGCTAAAAAGAAAGCCGAGGCAGAGAAGAAAGCCAAGATGGAGGCTGCCAGGAAGAGGGCTGAGGCTCAGAAGAAGGCCGAAGCAGCGAATAAAGCGCAACAGACTCCTGTGCAGCCAAGTGGTGGGGTTAACGATGTCCAACTGATGAAGCCAGAGGCCAATGCTGACCGCAACCGTGGTGTGGTGCAAGGCACTCAGTCGCAACAGCAGTCACAGCAGCAGAATGTGGATCCTTCGCAAGAGGGTGGCGACACTCTCTGTGACAACAATGACAGCTATGTGCCACAAGCACAAGGCAACGACACCGACTCAGACAGCAAGCAGGACAATGGGAAGGTTGGATTCTTCTCGGGCGGAAAGATGATGTGGGTACTTATTGCTTTGGCAGTAGTGGTGGTTATCTTCTTCGCCTCGCGCAAGAATTCAACAGGCAGACAACCAAAACCAGCGGTTGGAGATGGGGTAAGCGATGAGGAAAAGGTGATTGCTGCATTACACGAAAGCTTGACCAACCTCAAGGCTGAGGTAGAAGTGCTGAAACAGCAGAACATCGAACTGAAGAAGGAGTTAGAGGACTGTCGCAAGCAGGCGGCTGCCAACGTCAACTCTACGACTGCCAACGTCAATGTCAACAACTCTTTTGCCAGCACGAAACCAAGCAACACAGTGCTATATGCCAACATTCTCAACGGAATGGTGTTCCCGACTGACAGCATGCAGCAGTCACGCGATGAGTACACGGTGTTTGTGCTCACTGTGTCGGGTAATGAGGGTACGTTCAAGGTGAACGATGCGCCCAACGCACAGGTCTATCTCATATCCAACTTTGCCTATTCCGTGGCAAATGCAGTGGAGGTAAGGTCGAAGTCGGCAAGTGCCAAGACCATCGCCACCGTGCAGCCGGGACGTGTGCGCAAAACAGGAAACGGCTGGACCATCGTGAAAAAAGCCGTGGTTGAACTGAGGTAGCAAAGTAAAAAACAATCAAAAGTAGGATATATGACCTTTTTATTTTTACTGTTGGTTGTCTTGGTCGTGGTTTGCGTAGTGCTTGCCGCTAATGGAAAACTATATAAGTTGCTTGATGATCTGCGCAAGACAATTGACAAGTTGACCGACCAGCGTGTCAGGCAGCGGCGCGAAACATCACGACGCCAGCCTCCGACTACTTACGCCGATGTGACGGCTCTCTCAAAGCGTGTCGAAAAGCTTGAAGAGGCCAACCGCAGACTCGCATCCTATGTTGAGACACTTGCGCAGACTGTCGGTGAACAAGAAAAAAGGATTCGCACGATGAAGAGTGAGATGGCGCGCCAGTCTGCTTTGACAACGGAGAAAGGTACGCCCAACACGTCCTCCAGCACGGAACGGGCCACGCGGACTGCCAATGCCGTGCATAAGAATACGTTCGTGGACGAGCGGCAAAAACAGCGTGCCCAGTTGTTGCAGCCTGGCAAGAGGTTTTATGTGTCGTCACCTTCGGGAGTGGAGCCCATACGCTTCGCCTTGGACGACCTTTCTGAGCAATCACAGGGCAACTTCTACTGCCTTTTGGTGAAGAGCGCGACTAAGGCAGTACTGCAACTTAATCCTGACATAGAGGCTATAAAGGGATTCATTTCATCGCTTTATTATCAAGCAGATTGCGTGGACGTATTGGCTCGTCCCGAGGGAATTCCTCAAAAAATAGTAACGGTACATGAAGGGGAATTAGAATTGTCGGGGATTTACTGGATATTAAGACAAAAGATTCAAATAAAAATACATTAAAACATAGATTTTATGGCAAGAAGAAGTAATACTCCTTCTGCCTCAGGCAGAAGAAGAAGAGACAACGGCAACAAGAAACCGCTTGTCATTGCCGCCATTGTCGTGATACTTGCGGGAATTGCATGGTATTCTTACAAGACAATGTTCCCCAGCCAGCACCACCTGCCTTACGACGGGGTGGTGCAGAGTGTTGACCAGGACGGAACACTCATTCTAAAGAATGGCTTGAAAGTACAGTTGCTTGGCATTACAGCTAACAACAAAACTATCGAGTTCCTTAATGCTAATGTGATAGGCAAAAACGTACATCTTATAGCCGACAGTCATGATACGAAGCCTTACTTCACGCATGCAAGCACCGATCTTGTGCGTACTTATGTCACAGTGACAGAAAACGTGGAGTATAAAAAGCTTAATGGATATCTGTTGCGTAAACAACTCGCAATACTTAATGATGGATATTGTCAGGACAGTATTGCTGCATACAGAAGTTATGTGAATTTTAAGGACACGACAGTAGTAGAAACTGACTCCACAGTTTCTGACGGACCTTTTACGAAGCAGACACTGTTCAAGTATATGGCTCCGGCTACATTCCTAATACAGACAGAGAGTGAGCAGGGGACATCAATCGGAACCGGATTCTTTATCAATGAAAATGGTCTTGCTTTGACCAATTTTCATGTGTTAGCTGGTGCTTCAACGGGCAGGGTGTTCCTTTGTGATGAAAAAGGAAACATCACAGCCGACCGCGACCGTAACATTTTGCGTGTGGTACAGTACAGTAGTAAATACGATTGGTGCATCTTCGTCGTTTCGCTTGACCCTGGCGAGAAGAGCCATTACTTGAAGTTGGCTCGCCAGCGTCCTGAGAGAGGTGTTGATGTTGGAGTTGTAGGTAATCCAAGAGGTTTATTGGCAACATATACAACCGGACAGGTGACAAATATTCATGAAGAGGCTGGTATAATTCAGATAGATGCATCTATGACTCAAGGTAACAGTGGTGGTCCTATCTGCAATTTTAATGGTGAAGTTGTAGGAATAGCCCAAAGTGTTGCAGGTAATTCAGATGGTTCAAATGCTACTGGAAATTTGAATTTTGGTACAGACATCATGATAGTGCGTAATGCTCTTGATCAACTTAAAGATGTTAAGACTTATGGTGGAAAATAGTTGTTCCATATGGAAGAGAATATTAACGACCGATTAAGAAAATACCCCAGTTCGGGATAAAATAACGATTAGTTGCATGTGAAGACAGATACGCGGGTTCTCTTCCCATG
>UMGZ01013372.1_pt1 | contig 21361 bp, 18 predicted proteins | sample 1965421 | NCBI WGS metagenome assembly UMGZ01 (sample SAMEA4836087, study PRJEB28245) | human gut metagenome | biome: gut microbiome; material: fecal sample | place: Denmark | collected 2008
GACCCTTCCACGTAAAGTGGCAGCCGGTTGCGGTGGTGGCTCACAAGGTCCGTGCCGGGATTGACGCAGAGAGCATAGGTAACGCCGTCGGCGGCCGCTTCATCGGCTTCGGCGTCGGTTGCCGCCCAGCAGCCCGTCTCACGCAGATCAACCACGGGAAGCCCCTTTTCAGCGGCAAATTGAAGGGCCGTGTCGTCCTCAGCCAAAAAGGCTGCGCCCTTGGTATGCCGGACAAAGTCCGCGGCCTTTGTAAGCCCCGCGGAGCTTTCCGGCACCGCCAGCACCGCAGGCAGCGCAATCCGGCTGATCACAAGCGCGTCCATCGGCAGCAGCTTCATTGCGGCAAGTGTCCCGGTGTCCTCTGCCGTACTCCAGCAAAACGTCTGATTTTCCAGCGCCTTGGGCGTTCCGCTGAAGGCCCAGGAACGCCGGAAGTGAAGCCTCACATAGGCGTGGGGATAGTCGTGCTCCATGACAAACCAGGGGACCGAATCCGTAATCGTCAGATCCAGCTCCTCCCGGAGTTCACGCACGAGCGCCTCGTGCACGGACTCCCCCTTTTCGAGTTTTCCGCCCGGAAATTCCCAGTAACCCGCGTAGGGTTTCCCTTCCGGACGTGATCCGAGCAAAAACTTCCCGCTCTGAGGATCAATCACAACGGCAACAGCAACTTCGGTGACAGGACGATCGGGCACTTTCACTTCCTCATGGCTTTGAGTTTTTCACTGCCCGCACGGTTACGGGCGTACTGCAGCGCCACGCGGCCGCTTCGGCCGCCGCGCTGCAGGGCAAACTGCAGGGCTTCAAGACGCACAGCTTCGCTTGTGACGACCGCCTCTTCAACGCCGAAACGGCGCAGAGCGGCAAAAACGGCAGCAAGGTACTTGTCCTGGCTGAAGGGATAGAAACTGAGCCACAGGCCGAAGCGCTCGGCAAGCGAGAGCTTTTCTTCAAGCACTTCCCCGGGATGCAGCTCCCCTTCATCGTCTAAAACCGCCTGTGCGTTGTCTGACACGGGTTCGGGCAGCAGATGCCGGCGATTACTCGTGGCGTAAACGATGAGATTGTCGCCGCCCGCGGCAACCGAGCCGTCCAATGCGGCTTTAAGCGCCTTGTAGCCTCCCTCACCGAGTTCAAAGGAGAGATCATCGCAAAAAAGAATAAAGCGCTCGGGACGGCGCGCCGTGATCCGCACGATATCGGCAAGATCTCTGAGATCATCCTTATCGATTTCAATGAGCCGCAGCCCCTCATCGTAAAAACGCGTCAGGCACCCGCGGATCAGCGAACTTTTACCCGTACCGCGTGCGCCTGTAAGTAGCACGTTGTTGGCGGGAAGCCCCTTTACAAACTGCTCGGTGTTGGCCAAAAGTTCCGCCTTCTGTCCCTCGATATAAAGCAGATCATCGAGCTCAACGCGGGCGAATTTCTCCACGGGTTCAAGCCGCCCCACCGTGGTGCCCAGGCACGTGCGGCGCACCCAGCGGAAAGCCGGTCGTGTCCAGTCGGTTTCATCTTCAGCCGCAGGGAGCACCGCCTTAAGGCGCGTGAGCACCTCGCCGAAGAGTTTTTCGTTTTCCGGCGTCATGCTTAACTGCGGTAATCGGCGTTGATCGTCACGTACTCGTGGGAGAGGTCCGTGGTCCAGACGGTTTCCGAAGCCATGCCTCTGCCCAAATCAATGCGCACCGTGATTTCAGGCTGCGCCATCACGCGCACACCGTCTTCTTCACGGTAGCCTGCAGCACGGCCCCCGTGCTCGGCAACGAGCACGTCATCGAGCCAAAGCGTCACTTTGGAGCTGTCAAGGTCCTCGACACGGCTGTTGCCCACAGCAGCAAGAATACGTCCGAGGTTGGGATCCGAGGCAAAAAACGCGGTCTTCACCAGCGGCGAATGCGCCACGGCGTAGCAGACCTGGAGGGCTTCGGCTTCGCTTTTAGCACCCTGCACCTGCACCGTAATAAATTTCGTGGCCCCTTCACCATCACGGATCATGGACTGGGCAAGATGCCGCGCCACCACGCTGAGCGCTTCGGTAACGGCATCAATCCGGGGATCATCGGCACTCGTGATCGGTTCCATCTTGGCTTTGCCGGTGGCAATCACCACAAAGCTGTCGTTGGTGGAAGTGTCGCCATCCACCGTGATGCGGTTGTAGCTCTTGTCGGCGACGCGCTTGACGATCAGGGGAAGAACCTCCGCGCTGATTGCGGCGTCGGTGGCAATGAAGCCGAGCATTGTGGCCATACGCGGCTCAATCATGCCTGCGCCTTTACTGATGCCGGTTACCGTGATGCGGGCAAATTCGAGGAACGCTTTGGTGGAAAAAGCCTTGCAGACGGTATCCGTGGTCATGATGGCTTCCGCGGCCTCAAGCCAGTTGTCCGGTGCAAGATCCGCATACGCCTCGGGTAACCCCTTGATGAGGCGCTCCACGGGAAGCGGCTCCATGATGACGCCCGTGCTGAAGGGAAGCACTGCGTCTGTGCCGCAGCCCACAAGTTCCGCGGCCTTCTCACAGGTCTTTTCAGCGTTCATAAGGCCCGTCTCACCGGTACCGGCGTTGGCGATGCCGGTATTGACGACAATGGCGCGCACGGCATTGGTTTTCGCCAGATGCGCGCGGCAAACCTGCACCGGGGCTGCCGCAAAACGGTTCCGGGTAAAGACGCCGGCGACGGTCGAACCTTCAGCAAGACGCACAAGCAGCAGATCCCGGCGGCCGGGCTTACGGATGCCGGCGCGGGCGGTACCGAGTTCCACCCCTTCCACAGGGAAAATCATCCGGGGGTCCGGGCTCTTTAAATTAACTGCCATGACTGTCTCTCCGATTCTTTTTTAACTGGCAAAAATAACGGCGCCGAAAACACCGTTGCGCAAAGGGTCATCATAACCCGATGCACGGTGTTTTTCGGCGCCGCAGACTACCGCAACCGAAGTTTTTGGATTACTTAAGCCGCCCGTGGCAGTCCTTGTACTTCTTGCCCGAGCCGCAGGGGCACGGATCGTTGCGGCCCACGTGCGAGAAGTCGATCGCTTCTTCGTGTTTGGCCGTGGCGGCTTGCGCGCGCTGCGCACCCATCTCTTCACTGCGTTCGGTCGCAGCCTGTGCTTCCTCAGGCATCTGAATCTGCACGTTCATGAGCACGCGGCAGAGCTGCTCGCGCACGTTATCCAGAAGCGACTCAAACATCGAGAAGGCTTCGCGCTTGTATTCCTGCTTGGGCTGCTTCTGGGCGTAACCGCGCAGGTAAATCCCCTGTCGCAGGGCATCGAGCGCCGTGATGTGCTGACGCCAGGTGGCGTCCAGAACCTGCAGAAGCACGTTGCGGGCAAAACCGGCCCAGGCTTCGTGGCCGACCAGCTCTTCCTTACCCTTTTCAATGGCATCGGCCGTCTCAAGGAGTTTCTTCAGAAGGTCTTCATCGGTGACGCTGTTGTCTTTTTCCAGCATCTCCTGCATCGGGATGTCAATGCCCCAGTTGGTTTTAAGCTGAGAGGTGAGTCCCTTGAGGTCCCACTGCTCTTCAACGGTATCCGCGGGCACAAAGCTTCTGAAGAGATCCGTGAAGTAGCCTTCCCGCAGGCTGTTGATCATGTCGCTGACGTCCTTACTCTCAAGGATTTCGTTTCGCAGGCGGTAGATCTCCTTGCGCTGATCGTTCTGGACGTCGTCAAATTCGAGCAGCTGCTTGCGGATATCGTAGTTGCGGCCTTCAACCTTACGCTGCGCGCTTTCAATCATGCGCGAGAGCATCTTGGATTCAATCGCCACGCCGTGCTCGAGCTTTAAGCGGTCCGCGATTGCCTTCATGCGGTCGCCGCCGAAGATTCTGAGCAACTGATCTTCCATCGAAAGATAGAAGACAGAGCTGCCCGGGTCACCCTGACGGCCCGAACGGCCGCGCAGCTGGTTGTCGATACGGCGGGATTCATGGCGTTCGCTGCCGATGATGCGCAGCCCCCCGGCCGCCACCACAGCGTCATGAAGTTTCTGCCAGTCGGCCTTAAGGGCCTCGATGCGCTTTTCCTTTTCTTCAGGCGAGAGCGTTTCGTCGGCACGGATTTCATCGATGTGCTTGTTGATGCCGCCGCCCAGAACGATATCGGTACCGCGCCCTGCCATGTTGGTGGCAATCGTCACGGCGCCGGGACGTCCGGCTTCAAGCACAACCTGTGCTTCACGTTCGTGCTGCTTGGCGTTTAACACATTGTGCGCAATACCCTCTTTGGTGAGGCGGTTGCTTAAGAGTTCCGAAATTTCAATGGAAGTCGTACCGACCAGGACCGGCTGACCGCGCTTGACGCAGTCCTTGACGTCGTCAACGATGGCCTGGTACTTCTCTTCGGTGGTGCGGAAAACCTTGTCCTGCGCATCCTGACGGATCATCTTGCGGTGCGTGGGCACCACCACGGTTTCCAGACCGTAAATATCCTGGAATTCGTAGGCTTCCGTATCGGCCGTACCCGTCATACCCGCAAGTTTCTTGTACATGCGGAAGTAGTTCTGGAACGTGATGGAAGCCATCGTCTGGTTTTCCTGCTGGATCTTGACGCCTTCCTTGGCTTCCACGGCCTGATGCAGCCCGTCGGACCAGCGGCGGCCGGGCATTAAGCGGCCGGTGAATTCGTCGACGATGATGACTTCGCCGTTTTGCACCACGTACTGCTGATCACGCTGGAAAAGCGTATGGGCTCTAAGCGACGCATTGAGGTGGTGCAGCAGAATAATGTTCTGGGGCGAATAAAGGCTCGTGCCGTCCTTGATGAGTCCCTTTTCGGTAAGGATCTTTTCAAGGTGCGCGTGGCCGGCTTCAGAGAGATAAACCTGATGGGCCTTTTCATCCACCCAATAGTCCCCTTCAGCCTTTTCATCGGCCTGACGCTTTAAAAGCGGCGGGATTTCGTTGATCTGACGATAGAGATCCGTGTTGTCGTCAGCTGCACCCGAAATGATGAGGGGCGTACGGGCCTCATCAATGAGAATCGAGTCGACTTCGTCGACGATCGCGTAATTGAGCCCTCTCTGACGGCGGTTGGCGACGTCATACTCCATGTTGTCGCGCAGGTAGTCAAAGCCGAACTCGTTGTTGGTGCCGTAGGTAATGTCGGCGGCGTAGGCGGCCTTTTTGTGTTCCGTATCCTGCTGCGAGAGAATCGTTCCGACGCTCATGCCGAGGAAGTTGTAAAGGCGTCCCATCCAGGCGGCGTCGCGGCTTGCGAGGTAGTCGTTCACGGTCACGACGTGAACGCCCAGCCCCGGCAGGGCGTTGAGGTACACCGCAAGCGTTGCGGTGAGAGTCTTCCCTTCACCGGTGCGCATTTCGGCAATCTTGCCGTCGTTTAACACCATGGCGCCGATCAACTGCACGTCAAAGTGGCGCATTCCGAGCACACGGGTACTTGCTTCACGCACCACGGCAAAGGCTTCAGGCAGCAGTGCCTGCAGATCCTCACCCTTAGCCAAGCGTTCGCGGAATTCAACGGTCTTGTGCTTGAGCTCATCGTCCGTGAGCTTTTCCATCTCCGGCCCGAGCTTATTGATGGCAGCGCACTTCTTGCGGTACTGCCGGATCAACCGGTCGTTGCGGCTGCCGAAAATCTTGGTGAGAATCGAATCAAACATAGTTATCCAGTCAAAGAACCCGGCGGTGTTTTTTTGGGAAGCGCCGGTTCCTTAAAAATGCGGACGGCACAAAGCCCTCCGCCCAAAAGAAATAACGGCTATTATCGCACAGCAAACCCCTTATTTTCGGACAAAAATGTGCCCATTTCCTTCACGGAAAAGGGCTCACGAGCGCCTTATCCCCGCCATGTATTACAAAAAAGCACCGCGCCGCGGCAAATTCAGAACTTTTGCACAGATCACTTTTGCCGCCGGTGAAGAGCAAAGCGTGGCCGAACAGTTAAAAGACGCCCGCAAAGCCGCCCGCGCCGTGGCAGGCGAAACCGCCAAAATGCGGCTCGGCCTGGACTTTTCCGACATCGCCAACATCCGCGTGACGCCCGAAAAAATCACACTGCTTGTGAAAACCGCGATCCAGCAAAACCGCCTGCGGCAACTGCTGCCCCGCATTACGGCTGCTCTCGGGCGCGCGGGCTTTATTGCCCCCGTGGACATCAAAATCCGTCCGGTCACAGACCACATCCGCTTAAGAACCCGCACCGTTGAGACGAATCCCCGCACCATGTCGGAGACGGCGCTTTCAACAGTTGAAGAAAAGGCCGGCTCGATGAACGAGTCGGCCTTAAAAGACGCCTTACTGTCGCTTGCCCGGGCCATGCGTAAAAAGCAGGCCGGCCCGGCTGCATAACGGTCTACACCGCTGTCGCGGCAGGCTCAAACGCGGAAGTCGCCACCATAAAGGGGCGGTCTTTCTCTGGCACCGTCACAAATTCCCAGGCTTCGCTGTCGGCTAAAAGCTCCCGCAACAGCCTGTTGTTGATGGCGTGGCCGGACTTATAGGCACTGTACTTTGCAAGCAGCTGATGGCCGAGCACATAAAGGTCGCCCATCGCATCGAGAATCTTGTGCTTTACAAATTCGTCGGGAGAGCGCAGTCCGCCGACGTTGAGCACCCGGAACTCATCCATCACAATCGCGTTTTCCAGCGTGCCGCCCTGCGCAAGACCCATTGAGCGGAGCATTTCAACGTCAGAAACGAAACCGAAGGTACGCGCACGGCTCACGCTCTGCTCGTAGGTTTCCTTGGAAAAGTCCACCACCGCACGCTGCACGGTGTTGTCAATCGCGGGGTGGCCGAAATGGATGCTGAAGTCGAGGATAAAGCCGTTGTGGGGCTCGAGTTTGGCCCACTTGTCGCCGTCGTGCACTTCAACCGTCTTTTTCACGCGCACAAACTTCTTGGGCGCATTCTGTTCAATCACACCCGCCGAGCGGATGAGATAAACGAAGGTGGCGCCCGAGCCGTCCATCACAGGAATCTCAGGCGCGTCCACATCCACGTAGACGTTGTCGATTCCGAGGCCGTTTAACGCGCTCATCAGGTGTTCGATCGTCGAAATGATGATCTTGCCTTCGTTTAAGGTCGTCGCCATGCGCGTGTCGTTCACGCTTGTGGGGCGCGCAGGCAGTTCAACCGGCGGCGTCAGATCCACGCGGCGGAAGATGATACCCGTGTCAGGAGCGGCCGGCCGCATCTCGAGTTTGACACGACGCCCCGAATGCAGGCCGATGCCGACGGCCGTGACCGTGCGGCGCAGAGTGCATTGTTTGAGCATGTTTTTTAACGGTGACGGATAAATGTCGGAACACTCACAAAGGGCGTGGCGGAAACCTCACTTTGCTGCGGCTTATCCTGCGGCGCCGTGCGGGCCCAGTCGTCCGACAGATGCTGCTGCGGCTGCGGCGCCGGCTGATGCACGGTCTGCGGCTGCTGCAGAGCCGGATCATTTGTCTGCGGTGCAAACTGCGGCTGCGCGGCGGGCGCGCTCTGGGGCTCGCGCACGGGCTGCGTGTAGCCGTAACCGAACGTCTGCTGAATCGGCGCCTGAGGCACAGCCTGCTGCGCAGGGGCCTGGCCGAACGCAGGCTGCGAGAAGACCTGGGGACCTCTGCCGTAAATGCTGCTACCCAAACCGCCCTGACCGGCTTCGGGCGTATGACGTCCCGTATCGTCGTCAAGACCCGTTGCGACCACCGTCACACGCAGCTCATCGCCCATGTCGTTATCGAAGGCCGTGCCGATAATCTGGTTGGCGTCGCGGCTCACGAAGTTCTTCATGACGCTCATCACTTCGCGGATTTCGGGATTGGTCATCGTTTCAGCCGAAGCCGTCACATAAACGAGAAGGCCGCGGGCACCCTGAAGGTTTGCTCCTTCCAGAAGCGGGCAGGCAATCGCCTTTTCCGCTGCTTCACGGGCGCGGTCCGGACCGCTTGCGGTTGCCGTACCCATCATAGCCGTGCCGCGTTCACTCATCACGGTACGCAGGTCTTCGAAGTCAACATTGATGATGCCGGGCGTATGAATGATCTCGGCAATACCGTTACAGGCCTTGTAAAGCACATCGTCTGCGGCGGCAAAGCAGTCAACCATCGTGGCCTGACCGCCCACTTCGTCTTCGAGCTTGTCGTTGAGAATCACGATGAGGCTGTCGACCTTGTCCTTAAGGTTTTCAATGCCGGCCTGCGCCTGGCGCATACGGCGGGAACCTTCAAACTCAAAGGGCTTGGTGACGACCGCAACCGTGAGAATGCCGAGCTCTTTGGCAATCTCGGCAATCACGGGAGCCGCACCGGTTCCGGTGCCGCCGCCCATGCCGGCCGTGATAAAGAGAAGATGCGTACCCTCAAGCGCCTCACGGATCTTGTCGGCGGCTTCCTGTGCGGCCATGGCACCCACTTCGGGTTTGGCGCCCGCACCGAGCCCGGTCTTACCGAGCGGAATCACGATGTTGGCCCGGGAGCGGCTCAGCGCCTGCTTATCCGTGTTGGCAGCAATAAACGTAATTCCCTGAGCCTGATTGTCGATCATGTGCTCAACGGCATTGCCGCCGCCACCGCCGACACCGATGACTTTGATGCAGGCATCGAAATGATTGGGCTGTTCCGTAATGGCCTCAAACGACATGGCTATCCTTTTTACCGGCGGGCCGATATCTCGTCCCGCCCAAATATTTGACTACCGGTAGTCTGCCGCCCATTGCGCTAAAAAATCACGCATGCAGGCGGCAGTCAAAATTCGTGCGCATTATTGTAGAGCCTTTTTCCCGCTCTCCGAAAGGGTGCTCAGGCTCCCGTAGCAGAAATTTGCAATCTTTCCGGACGACTGCGTCAGAATTCAAAGCGCCAGAGCACGTCAAAGGACTGACCGGTGCCGGAAACAGCCTGAAGATAAAGTTTGGGCAGCAGCCTGTAGCGCAGCGTCAGAGTCGTTAAGGAATCAAAGATTCCCATGCCGTACTTCACCTGAAGGCCGGGCAGGACGTAACCTGAGAGCACCACCTGAGAGTCCGTGCCGCGGCCGGCGGTGTCCACGGTAAGACCTTCAATACCGGCAGCCTCCCCGATTTTGCCCACAACGCGTCCGGCCTGACTTGCGCCGAGTCCGATTAAGGCCGAGGTCATAGCGTTGCTGCCGGCTGCATCATTTTCATTATCAAGCCCGTGCCCGGTGAGAAGGTAGGAAAGTTTGTTTTCATCACTCATCTCCGGATCGGAAAAAAGTTCCACCTTGGGAGCCGATGCTGTTCCTGTCACCTGAACCCCCGCCGTGACGTCATCCTCCGTGGTTTCACTGTTTCTCACGGCCTCAATTTCAAGTGTCGGGTTGTCCGCCGGCCCGGCAAAAATGAGAAGCCCCTTGGTGATTCTCAAATCCTGACCGTAGGCGTGAAATGTCCCCTCATCAAGGCTCACGCGGCCGTCCAGAGAAAATATCCCTTGGTTCTGCCGGGCATGAAGGTCCCCTTTTAAACCGGCCTTGAGTTCAAAGACGTTGATGCGGACGTGTTCTCCGAAATGAAGGGCAATGTCAGCGGAAACTCGCGATGCGAGATCTGATTTTTCTTCTGCTTCATCCCGGTCAATCACAACCTCGTCGGATGACGCGCCTTCCGCGCCCTCCGGCAGGCTGTTGACCGCAATACGGGCCCGGGGGACAGCAACCCTTCCGGTAACGGCCAATGTTTCACCGCGGGCTCTGACGCGTAAGTCAGGCGCCACATCCACCGAAATATCCGGACTCACGTCAAGCCGAAGCCGCTCGCTTGTCATCGTGAGATCAGCCGCGGGACTGTCCATGTCGCTCCAGTCAAGGTGCGCGGCAGCCGAGGCCTTTCCCTGATTTGTCATGAGCTCAAGCGCTGCGTCAGACTGCGTCCCCGCAAAGCTGAGCGTCAGGCGGCTCGGCTGCATCTGAAAAGGCATCTGAGGCGACGCGACTGAAAGGTCCGTGACGGCCGCCTCCCCCGTGAGCTCCGGCCGACGGATGCTGCCCGACACACCCACGTCTGCCGTCAATAGCCCCGTGACTTCGGTTTCAGCGGGCAAAAGCGCTCTGAGATCTTTCAGTTCCAGCCCCTGAACGGAGAGTCTTCCTGAGAGTGTGTCATTGCGGCGCCGGTCAGCGGTTACGGCTAGCGTCACAGGACGGGAACTGCCCGCCGTGTGCGTCTGCGCACTGACGGTGAAGGCGGAGGCGTCTGCCTTAAGTACCAGGCGCGTATCCGTCAGTGTGAGCCCCTCGTTTCGGGCTTTGCCGGACGTTTTCTGCTGCAGCCGTGCGGTGATCCGCGGCGCCTCAAAAAGCGCTTCGGCCGTCTGTTCTCCGTTTTCGCCGAACATCTGCCGCAGGGAAGCCCTTCCTGAAAGGGTGCCCGTAATCTGCGGCTTTTGCTCGAAAAGCGCCGCGAAGTCAGAGGGTTCAATACGGATGCCGTCGGCCTTCACGGTAAGAGCTGTCTTGTCGGCTGTAAGTTCAGTAAGACAGAACCCTGTGCGTGCTGACGCGCCGCCCGCAAAACAGGCGTTTTTCAGCTGTTGGCTTGCTGCGGAGACAGTTAAAGGCGCAGCCTTGGTGAGCGCCCAGGCACCCAACGGCGTTTTAACCGAAAGGCTTTGTGCCGCGCCGCTCCAGAGAGCCGCCTCAGTCTTCCAGCTTCCTGTCAAACGCCCGTCAAGCGCGAGCCCGTGCGTCTTTTCACGCGCCGAAAACCGCAGCGTGTGTTTTTCCGGCGTGCCCGCAAGAACCAGCCGGGCTTCAGGGACCGCGTAGTCTCCCTGCCGCAGGCCGTTTACCGTAAGCGTCACGGCGTCTGCCGCACCCCCGGATCCGAAACGCCCGGCCAGACGCGCCCGGTCAATAGCTAGATCATTAAAGCGCATACCGGAGGCCGTGAGATCGGCTGAAAGCCTGGGCTCACCAAGAGTCCCCGAAACCGCCACCGTGCCTCTTGCCTCCCCCTTTAACTGCGGCAAAACTTCGGAAAGATCCGGCGCCGCAATCCGGGCTTTGAGGTTTAATGCGCCTTTGCCGGCCACGGCAACGCTGCCGTCCGCGGTCATCGTGTTGCGTCCCGCCCGCAAAGTGACGTTTCGGGCCGAAACCGTGCCGTCAGAGGCAGCACGGAGTCTGCCCGCGGCCTCAAGGGCCCGACCGGAGACAAGCCCCGTGAAATTCATGGATTTGAGTGCTGCGTCCCAGTGCCCGTCACGGTAAAACACGGAAAAATCCGTCGCTCCCTCAAGGCGCAGTTCTGTGGGCAGGAGCGGTTTTGCGGCCTGAAGGTTTACTGCCGTCAATGAGCCGCTCACACGAAGGCCGTTTGAAGCATTTATCTGCGCCCGGGCCTTAATCCGGGCGTGCTGACCTTTTTCACCTGCCGCCGCATCAAGAATCCTGACCGTGATCGCGCGAAGCCCCTTGGTATCAAGTGTGGTTTCTCCGGAAAAGGGAACGTCTGAAAGAGCTGCGGAACCCGCTGACGCTTTCCCCATCACAGAAGCCTTAATGCCGGCATTAAGAACCGTACCCTGCGCCTTTACCGTAAAGGCGGTCACTTTGACGGCGTCTTTGTCACTGATCTTTTGCTCAAAAGGCGCGGTCAAAAAAACTTCGGCTTCAAAAGGCAGTTCGGGCTTCATGAGAAAACCGGAAGCCTCGGCCCGGGCGTGAGCCATTCCTGCCGTCGATATCCGGGCCGTGAGTTTTTCCCGGAGGGCTCCCGTCACTCTGACATCGGTCTTTTGTTCGCGTCCGTCAGCCGAGAGCACCGCCGAAGCCCGCAGATCCACGGGCCAGACCCCCGCCGTCTGCGCGTTCCCGCTCACCGTCAGCTGCATCTGAGGAATGTCTGCCGTCAGCTGCCTCACGGAAAGTTCTGTCTGCGTGAGCGACAGATCCGCGGCAAATCGGGACGGTGCCAAAAGCGTTTCCTTTCCCTGCCGCACCGTCACGCCCTGAGCCGTGAAGTTCTGCAGGGTGACGTCAACCGGAAGCACGAGTTTCTCAGAAACCGCCAGCCAGGAAGCCGCACCGCTTGCGCGGATCGTGTTTTCAAGTGCTGCCCAGTCGGTGGCCTCCGGCGCTTTTTGCTGCGCAGGCAGCGTCACCGCAAGCCCCGAGAGTGCCGTCTCAGCGATCCGGATGGTTTTATCCGAAGCACTCACGGCCAAATCGGCTTTCTGAAGCTCCAGATCAAGACTGCCCGAGTGAAAAGCAATATCCCTTAATGCAATACCGGTGACTTCAACATCAACCGGCAGTCCCTCAAAGTGCGTTGTCTGCTCTGCCGGCGCCGCTTCCGGCGCACTTTCACCGGACTCAGCAACATTGACTGAGGCCTGCTCAAGCCTGACGTTGTGCAAAACGATGCGGTTTCCCTGCAAAAAAGCCATGAGGTCAAAGGCATAAGCGGCCTTTCCGACGCGCACCGCAACGCCCTCAGCGGCGTAGCTTAACCCCGTGATTTCAGGAGAAAGAAGTGTCCCTTGCGCCGATTCGAAAGAAAATCCCGGCACATGGTCGCTTGCCTCTCTGAGTACAAAGTGAAGGCCCGTTTCGGTCGCTGCCAGAAAGGCAACGGCACCGGTGGCGGCAGCGGAAAGCACGGCCGCACCCGCAACTGAATATTTAAGCCAGCGCCGCATCACCATTGCGCCCCCAGACCGATGTAAAAGTGCAGGCCGCGTTCGGACGCGTCATTAATGGGCCAGGCAAGGTCAAATTTCACCGGCCCCACGGGCGAATCCCAGCGAATACCGGCCCCTGCGCCTTTGTGCACCGTGAAATCATCCATACTGCGCACCGCATCACCGGCATCAAAAAAGGCAGCACCCCACCAGCGTCCCGTCACGTTGTACTGGTACTCAAGCGAGGCTGTCGCAAGCTTGGAGCCGCCGATAAGCCGCCCCCTGCCGTCTTCGGGCGAGACGCCCTTATAGTCAAAGCCGCGGATACTTTTGTCGCCGCCCGCAAAAAAGCGCAGATCCGGCGGCACCGCATCAATATCATCGGCAAAAACGGCGCCGAGCGAAATCCGGCCGATCACACGGTGGCGCACTTTAAACGTTCTGAGCCATATGTTGTCAAGCCGCAGAATCACAAAGTCCACATCAGAAGCCCAGGCGCCGGACGAAACATCAATGCTGTACTTCTGGGAGTCACCCCACGAAGGACTCGTGTCTCCTCTCTGACGGATACGCGTGAGGCTTAATCCCGGATAAATGAGCTGCGTTGTCTGCGTAACGCCGCCCTGCGTGAAGTGATCCTGCGAGGCTTTCACCGATGCAACGCGCTGCCAGCCCGAAGCCGTCTGCCAATAGCGCGACAGACTTAACGTAAAGGCCGAAGACGCCGTGTCGTTGAGATCGGTGTGTTTGTAGCCCGCCGAAACAAGGTAGTACTGCTCAAGCGGATTTTCCTTTACGGGGATTTTTAGGCTCGCTTCAAAACTTTGTTCGGCCGTTGAAACACTCGTCTCTGCCGTGAGGCTGTAGCCGCGGCGGTTGATCCAGGGGCGGGTCCAGGAAACCGTCCCCGTCACACCGGTGTCCGAACTCACGCCGAGCCCGGTCTCAACAACGTTTTTCTTGCGGGGCACGAGACTTACGACAACCGGCAGCGCATCAGGCGTTCCCTTTTCAAAGTCCGGTGCCGCCGACACCAATTCAAACCACCCGGTTTGTGAAAGCCTTCGGCTTAATTCGGCAACCGCCGTCGCGCTGAAGTAGTCTCCTGCCTTATAGGGTGCCAGCGTGGCGAGCCGCTCCGGATCAATCTGGCTGCCCGCAAACACGGTTTCATCCACCCTGTAGCGCTCTCCGCTTTCAAAACGGATCACCCAGCGGGCTTTAGCCCTTTTCTGCTCAACTTCCAGACGTGATACGGCAAAACGCGCGTCAAAGTAGCCTTTCTGCAGCGTCAGGGTATTGAGTGACTTCTTAAAGTTTTCATACGCGGCGTGCGAAAGCGGCGTCCCGGCCTTGGGGACCGCGGCCAGAAGCTTTACAAAGTCCGGATCATTCTTGGCTGCACCGGTGATTTCAACCGCGGAATCGGTGAGCACGGTGCGCTCTCCGGGATCGACCCTGAGACTGAGCTTTTTCCCGTCGCGCGTAACGTCAATTGAGGGACTGTAGTACCCGTAGGGACGCAGAGCCCGCGCGGCCGTCTCTCGGATTGAGGAATTATCAAGCCGCCAGGGCTCAGCCTCTCCCGTCGGTTCAAGCATCAGCACAATATTTTTGGCTGCGGCTGCATCGACACCGGTGACGGCAACCGACCCGGCGGCTGCCGTACAAGCCGTCAGACAGACGGCTGTTCCGAAAAGAAGATGCTGCCAGGCCACTCTGAGCGCTCCCGAAGTCCGAAATCAGAAACAAAGGAGAGCCTGTGGCGGCACAGCATGCTCCCGATTGCGCCTCACGTAAGTCTAAAGCCTTGCGCAGACTCTGCACCCGCAGCGAACTCAAGCCAGCGAACGGGCTCGGCTCCCTGAGACTGAAGCCATTCATTGGCCTTGCGGAAGTGCCCGCAGCCGATAAAGGGCGCGGGACCGCGCAGGGCCGATAAAGGCGATGGGTGGTTGCTTGTGAGAATCAGTATGGGCCCCTTGGCATTGTGACGGATCCCGTCGGCCTTGGCCTGCGCCCAGTTCCCCCAGAGCATATAAACGCAGGGAGTTGCGGCAGAAGCGGTTTTTGCAAGCACCGCGTCGGTGAGTTTTTCCCAGCCCCAGCGGCCGTGCGAAGCGGCTTCTCCCTCTTCTACGGTGAGCACAGCGTTTAAAAGAAGCACGCCCTGCTCAGCCCACCCGGAAAGGTCACCGTTGGTGTGAATGCCCGTATCGTACTCAAGCGCAATTTCGCGGAAAATGTTTTTCAGACTCGGCGGGAGCTTTCGTAATTCGGGCGGAACCGAAAAACTCATTCCCACCGCCTGCCCCGGTCCGTGGTAGGGATCCTGTCCGAGAATCACCACCTTCACTTTTTCCGCGGGCGTCATCTCGAGCGCCTTAAAGGGATACGGCGGATAAATCACGGCACCGGCTTCAAGCCGCGCGTCAAGCCGTGCCAGAAGACTTTCTCCGGCCGGACTCTGAAGAAATTCCGTACAGAGAGGCTGCCAGCTGCCGGCCCCTTCCCAAAGATGCCGTTCCCGCGCAAAGTCACGCATGATTATTCCGAAAAGAAAAGTTGGGTAAGCGCCGCACCGGGGTTCCCCTGTCGCATCAGGCTTTCGCCCACAAGATAGGCTCCGACACGAGCGCTTTTCAGCGCCGCCACGTCCTGCGGCGTCGCAATGCCGCTTTCCGAGACAATGATGCGGTCTCCGGGCACCAGATCGTGCAACGCAAGCGTCGTGTCGATGCTCGTCACAAAAGTGCGGAGATTGCGGTTATTGATGCCGATTAACGTCACCGGAAGCGCGAGAGCGCGCTTGAGTTCCCCCTCATCGTGACTTTCGGTGAGTACGTCCATTCCAAGACTGAGAGCCGTCTGCGCGAGTTTGAGCGCAAGCCCGTCGGTGAGCGCCCGCATGATCAGCAGTACCGCGTCCGCCCCCATCGCACGGGACTCGTAAATCTGCGCTTCATCAATCATGAAGTCTTTTCGCAGCGCCGGAATACCGACGGCAGCGCGCGCCGCACGAAACGCGGCTTCAGAGCCCTGAAAGTAGACGCTGTCGGTTAAGACAGAGAGGCAGGCAGCACCCGCGGCTTCATATTGCTGCGCCGTGCGCGCAGGATTGAAGTCCGGACAGATAAGGCCCTTACTCGGACTTGCCTTTTTCACTTCGGCGATGACGGCGGGCAGCCCCGCACTGATTTTTGTCTGCAGAGCGCGCACAAAGCCCCGCGGGGGATCGGCTTTCTCAGCCGCTGCCCTGAGCTCATTCATTGTCTTGCGGGCTTTCAGCTGAGCGACTTCCGCGCGCTTTGTTTCAAGTATCCGGTCCAGATAATCAGCCATTGTCTGCTCCCTGCGGCATTTCTTGTTTTCTGTGCGGGATTATGCGGCCGATTCACACTCACCGCCAACACACTTTCGAAACCAAAATTACACAACCGGCACATCCGAATGCCGCAAGCCCGTGCGGCATGACATTTTCTGTTTCTTTTCAATACTCTGACTCTTTTCCCCCGCACCGATTTGCAGGAAATAAAATCATCCGTATAATTTCGGTCTCTCGCGGGGTGTAGCGCAGCCCGGTAGCGCGCCTGCTTTGGGAGCAGGATGTCGGGAGTTCGAATCTCTTCACCCCGACCACGTTACTGGTTGTATGACTGCCCGTAGCTCAGTTGGATAGAGCATCGGCCTTCTAAGCCGAGGGTCGCTGGTTCGAATCCTGCCGGGCAGGCCACAACATGACGGCGAGACAAAAAATTAACGGTGGGTGTAGCTCAGTTGGTAGAGTCCCGGATTGTGATTCCGGTTGTCGTGGGTTCGAGTCCCATCTCCCACCCCAGGATACTAAAGCCCTGCTGGTTCACAGCAGGGCTTTTTCGTATCTCTTCAGACCACCAAACCCGCGCCGTTATTGGATTCGCCACGTTCTCTACCGTCTCTTTCCGTGTCATTCCGTGTCTGTTCTGTATCTCTCTATGCCATAATTCAAAAGCACCTCAAAGAGCACCTAAAAGCACCACTGCCGGACAAAAGCCGTTTTTATAATTTTTAAAAGTACTTTAAGGTGCTTTTGGGGCCGCTAAACCAGCAGGAGAAAGCATGGCCAACATCAAGCAAAAGCTCCTTACCGACAGGGAAGCCAAAGCAGCACACAAGTCAGTCACTGTAGGAGGAGTCCCTGGGCTGATTTTGTCGGTCACGGAACGAAACGGCCGCGTAAGCAAGAATTTCGTCCTTCGGGTCCAAGCAAACGGGAAATCCAAAAAGTACTCTATAGGTGCTTATGGCCTTTACAGCCTCGCACAGGCTCGCGAGATTGCAAAGGACTGGCTGGTAAAGATCAAATCCGGAACCGATCCTAAGGCGGAAATTCGGGCGAAAACGGCCGAATCCACACGTCCACAGTACGACATCACCGTCGAGCAGTTGTTGCGTGAATTTATCGCTTTTGAAGAAGCCCGTGGCCGATGGTCTACGCGCGGCCGCCAAACTCATGCAGAAAAAGCCGACGGCTGGATCAGAAACCACATGAGCTCCAAACTGCGCGCCACGCCGGCCATTGAACTCACAGCCGACATCCTTGCCGCCGAATACAAGGACAAATGGCTCACGATGCGAAGTACTCCGGAAAAGTGCATCGGAGAGATCAAAAGAGCCTTTGACTGGGCAATCGCCCTCAAGAAGTTGCCAAACCTCATAAACCCTGCCGACATCAGAGGCGCTTTAGGGCACTTGCTGCCTGCCCAAAAAATGCGCCCTCGGCTCTCGCACATGCCTCACTTGCCGCCGGAGAGGATGCCGGAGTTTTTCAACGACATGTCTGCCCGATCCGGTGTTACATCTCGGGCCCTCCTTTTTGCAATTCTCACCTGCAGCCGCATTGACAACTGCCTCAGCCTTCGTTGGAACCAGGTCGACCTTGACAAGATGGTCATAACAATCCCCCGGAAGGAAATGAAGGTCAAAGGCCTCGCCTTTGACAGACAAACACCTCTCTCCCCTCAGGCTGCCGACATCATCAGAAACCTTCCCCGCTTTCCTGTTGCGCCTGGAGAACCAAATTTTGTTTGGCGCAGCTTCTTCGAGCGCAAATCAGGTCACCTCAGTGACACATCACTCAGAGCCCTGATTCGCAGGGCCAGTTTCGAGAAGTCTCACTCCGGCACGGTCGGCTACACCGATCCCGTCGAAGTCGACGTTAAAGGGCTGCCGCGCATTGCTACCCCACACGGCTTGGCCCGTGCCAGTTTTGACACATGGGCCAACAATCCAAAACAATTTGGCCACCCGCTTTTTGACAAAGATATTGTCGAAGCCTGCCTCGATCATTTTTCGCCAAAGTACGGCGGCGCATATATGCGAGCTTATCCGCTTGAAGACATGCGGGAAATCATGGATCAATGGGCCGACTACTGTTACAGTCAGACAAAATAGAAAACCCCTGGCGGGTCCGGCACTGTACCGATCCCGTCAGGGGCGTTTAAGGACTTGTTTCATTGCTTGTCGGTCTGCCGAGAACCGCCCGACCAATCGGCCGCCTTCTTCAAGAAGCTGCGCACTCTCTGCAAGTAGTCGCTGACATTCTTCGACTCGTCGCTCACAAGACTTTCCGGAATCACCAGTGCCGGCGGGCACTCGACCACCGCCGGCGGCCGCTGCGTCGCGCAGGCGCTCAACATCGATGCGCATGCCAGCAAGCTGAGCATCCAAAGCATCAATCTCAGCTTGCTTCTTGTCGACAGCATCAGCAAGCTTCTGCGCATTGTCACTCTCCTTTTTCGTGAGTTCAGTCTGATACCTTTGGGCCGCGGCCGCGTAGTCAGCCTTCAATTGCTCAATATCCGCAGTGCGCAACGCATCCGCAAAGGCATAACCCGCGCCAAAGACAGCGACGGCCGCAAGGACATAGAGCCACTTTGTCACTTCAGCGCCCCAACGATCTGAACCATGTAGTAGATAAGCGTCACCAACCCGGCAAAAAATACCGCAGCACCGATCACGCCCCTGACAACACCAGCCCAAAAGGCTTGTCGTTCACGTAATTCCATAACGGAGTCTTCCAAGTTCATATAAAATCCATTTGTAAGTTACAAGAGCTGTGCCGCGCCTATTCCCGTAGGTGCGGCATATTTTTTAGAAGAACCAGTGGCCAACGCTGATACCCAGCACGAACGTCACAGCCGCCGCCGGTGCCCAGAAGAGCCGGCACTTGCGCCGAGTCTCGGTGTCGAGTTTGGCCTTCTCTGCCTTCAGTTTTGCGTAGGCATCACCCTTGAGTTGATCGAGCTTCACGCCCGCTTCTTCCAGCCACTTGTCAAAATCCATCTTTATTTACCTCTGTTATCCCAACGGGCACGAGTCCCGCGTGCATCAACATGAACGAACGTGTTGTAAAGCCCAACACCGCCGTCCCCATTCAATTCCAAACACAAGTCCTGCAGCTCTGACAGATCGTCAAGACTCTCCGGTCTGATGTCGGCCGCAAGGCCCTTGACGTGGTAACTGTTCTCGACCCCGCCGACGGCCGCGTTGTGGGCTGGTGAGCGGTAGGCCGAGTTCACGATGATCGGCCGTCCCCACTTTGTCCGGATCCGGTTCAATAAAAAGAGCAGCTCGGACCTAACCTGCTGCTCTCCGTAAGGCGAAGGAGCGCCGTCCTTGCTGGCAAGCTCCCGAGTATCAAAATATCCAATCTTCATCAGATTCTCCTCACTTCATCGGCGGACCTTTGGGTGGTTCACCGATGTTTTCAGCCGCGTTCTCCAGTTTTGCATTGATCTGCTTCAGGGCTTTCCGAAGAATTGGAGGAATCACACTGCCAAGCCCCATGCGATCAATGTTTTCGATCACTGATATGACCTCGTTGAAGCCATAAGCCGCAATCACAATCCCCTGGAAAACAGCCAAATAATCGAGCGTGTAGGCAAACTGTTGATCCAAGCCGTGCGCGAAGCCAATCACCACAAACATGAGTCCTTTTTTCAAGAGACCAAGCGCCGCCTCCTTACTTTCAAACTCATGGTTGATCAGAGCTGCCGCCATGCCCGTTACAAGATCTGCAGCGACAAAGATCGCCAGCCAAATGATCAACGGCTTCGTATCAACCCCAAAAAAGAAGGTCAGCCCGCCGCTGATAGTTCCGACGGCCGCGACAACAAGCTTTTCCGAGCCCATCGGCAAAAAATCAGACATGTGCACTCCTCGCTGCGGCATGGATTACTCCCGAAGATCCGGCGGCAGTTGCCGCCTTTCCTTCTCACTCAGGTATGACTCTTCGCAATGGTTCTTATCGAACCACAGCAAAGTGTCAATCAGGCGTTTGGGCCAAAGACGTTTTCCGGAAACGTATTCGCGCCATGAGCGGCTGGACAGACTCTCATCAGGCCAGCCGCCGATCACGGCGTTCACCAGCTGATCGACCCCGATCAGCACGTTTTTGATGTACCCCAACATCACGCGACCGTGAAATCAACAGGCGTGAACTTGATTTCAATCGCTTCAAGTTCTTCTTTGGTCTGAGCCTTTTCGATGGCCTCGCGAGTCTGCCACTTGTACTGATAAGCCACGTTTCCGGACGCGATGATCTCAAGCTGAAGGGTCTTGAGCTGGTCGAGCGTGACAGGATGACCGACGTTGTTCGCATCCATGAAGATGAGTCCGGTAGTGGCAAAGACTGTCTGCGCCTCTGCCGCAATAACCAATCCGGTAACGTCTGTGTTCGCGCGATTATCACAGTCCGCCTCAAAACCGAGGCTTGACTTCATCGTTGCGCCGTCCTGATACCAGCTGTTGAACGCAGAGTCGAGCTGTCGCAACTTGTCCTCGCGTACTTCTTCAACCGTTTTCTCCGGGGTCTTCTCAACAATCCATTCAAGATCCGGACCGCGGGTAATTCGGTGAGTCTCGCTGTCCTCGGCGAGCTTTTGATAAAGCTGCCTCAGCTCGTTACACCTTGCGGTCTGCGACTTGTGCGAAACAGCCCCCATCGCAGCGCAGTCCTCAACGGTCTTTGGTTTCGGTTCCTTAATCCATGAGGACTTATCGTCCGATAGGCGGTAAAACGACTGGGCCGCAGCCGGATCCTCTGCGGGCGCATCAATCTGCGCCACATCATCCGGAAGCAGCAACTCTCCGTCCGGCATTTCCATCACCATCTTGAAATCGCAGAAATAGCCGTCCTCATCAACGCAGGGTAAACGAACTAATTTTGATGCCATGTTAAAAACTCCAATTACTTCAAAAAAATTAGCCGCACTTAAGCCGCGCCAAAAGCGCTACTCAATCGCGGTTGGTTACGGGCTGTCTTTAAAAGTTCAGCCATCAGGCACTAAGTCCTGGGTACTGCGAATCAGTTCACTCGGCCGAGTAGCCGACCTAGCAATCGGCCACTTCCCCGAAATGTCCTTGGCCGAGGCAAAGCAAATCGCCCGCAGAAAACGGAAAGAGCTGGGCCAGGAGCCGCCTCTTGGCTACACCCTCAAAGACGCTTTCCGCTTATGGTGCAATTTAAAAAAGGGGAGAATCACGAGCTACGCTGACGAACGACGAAGGCTCGAGAAGTACGTCATTGGTCCTCTGGGGAATCGCCAAATTGACGAAATCACCGCACCGCTCATGATCCAAATCGTTCGGCCAATTGAAACCGCCGGACACAGAGCAACACTCAAGCGCGTCATCATGCGGGTGCGCGAAATCCTCGACTTAGCGGTATGTGCCGGCTACATTCAGCACAATCCAATTGATCGCCTAAACCGCATCTTCGCC
>UMGZ01053717.1_pt1 | contig 21087 bp, 19 predicted proteins | sample 1965421 | NCBI WGS metagenome assembly UMGZ01 (sample SAMEA4836087, study PRJEB28245) | human gut metagenome | biome: gut microbiome; material: fecal sample | place: Denmark | collected 2008
TGCTTCTTTTATTTTTTAGTTATACAAATTCTGCAAAGTTAAGGGGTTAGATGTATCTATTTTTGACTGAAAAGGACGGATGTTGTTCTTTTCTTTTTTTTTTAGTACAATAGTTTATATGTAAATTGTGAGGAGAATTCTTTATGTCAAAAATAGGCAGATTAAAAATATTCATTGAATTTGTATTTTTCTGGATATTAATACAGTTCTTGCAGGCCATGAACATAGCGCGATTTGATGATGAAATAGCTATTAAGTTATGTGCACTATATTTCTTGATGCAGATTTTAATTGGTCGTTATCAAGGAAAAGTATTGTTAATGTATGATGAAATACGATTATTAGTATTAAGTCATGTTGGTTTTTTCTTTGCGAGTTTTTTGGTGTTTCCATTTTATTCTTGGACCTTTCGTAAATTATATGGATTTGTGTTTTTAACAATCTTTTTGTTTGTTTTTGCAGGATTTAGTTCCAGATATACTCATAAATGGTTTAGAAAGAAATATAAACATAATACTTTAATTGTTGGTGTTGGCCATACAGCTGCACAACTTGCCTTTGTATGTAGAGGAAATAGTTATTCTTTATTAGATGTACAGGGGTTTGTGAATTGTAAATCATATGGTATTCATCAGGAACAAATTGTTTCTGAGAATAGAACAATAGGAATTGAAGATGTGGATTCATTTATCAAATCACATAATATTGATACGGTATTAATTGCGATACCTGAATTGAAAAAGAAAAATTTGAATTCATTATTTGAATTATTTAAGAACAAAGTAAATGTGATTAAGTATTTACCTCAAGTGAATGGTCTAGTAACGTTTGATACTAAGGTTGAAGACTTTGATGGTATTTTAATGATTTCAAATTCTCGTGGTGTAAATCAAACTGGATCTTATATTTTAAAACGTCTTATGGATATTTGTGCTGGATTATGTGGAATCTTAATTTTGATTCCATTAACTGTTTTTGTATTTGTGAAAAATCGTAAAGAAGGAGATAAGGGGCCTATTTTCTTTACACAGAATCGTATTGGTAAGGATGGCAAAGAATTTAAGATGTATAAGTATCGAACCATGGTGCTTGGTGCGGATAAGATTCTTGAAGAGTTGATGGAAAAGAATCCTGCAATTCGTGAAGAATATATGGTAAATAAGAAATTGGCAAATGATCCTCGTATTACTAGTGCGGGTAAATTCTTACGTGAAAAGAGTTTGGATGAATTTCCACAATTCATTAACGTTTTACTTGGTCAAATGTCTCTGATAGGTCCTCGACCTTACTTGCCACGTGAAAAAGAAGATATGGGACAATATTATAACGATGTTGTCGCATGTAAGCCTGGTATTACAGGTATGTGGCAAAGTCATGGTCGTAGTGATGTAGACTTTGACCACCGCTTAGTTTTAGATGAATATTATTATCGCAACTGGTCATTCTGGTTGGATGTAACATTATTATTTAAAACAGTTAAGCAAGTTCTTTATGGAAGAGGGGCAGTATAGACATGAAGGAACAAAATAAAGTCTTAAGAGGAATTGGAATTGTATTATCTATTCTGTTAGTTGTAGCATCATTTTATCTTTTATATCAATTGATTAAAATTAATGTTTTACCAACTAAATTTTTGTTTTTAATTACCATTATATTTGTATTGTTAGATGCGATATTTGCGTTATTGTTATGTTATTATACAAGAGCTATTGTTTCAAAAATCATTTGTGTTGTTATTACTTTAGTACTTATATTAGGTTCTTGTATGGGTGGTTATTATATTTCGAAAACAGGAAGTTTATTGACAAACATTACGAATGTAACGAAACATGCAAAAAATACGGTAAGTGTAGTAGTTAAACAATCGAGTGATATAAAGAATAAATCACAATTAAATGGTTTATCAGTTGGTACATTGCGTACAATTGGTGCTCAAGGATCATCTAAAGCTTTAAAGGAATTAAGTAAAGATGGTATTGTGATGAATCAAAATGAATATGATAGTTTAAGTGCTATGTTAGAAGCTTTCTATAATGGAGAGGTGGATTCAATTATTATTAATGAATCGAGTCGTAGTCAAATCTTAGATATGGAAAGCTATGCGGATTTTGATAATAATACAAGAGTTGTATATCAAACTTCTTATAAAGTAGAAAATACAGACAAGGCAAATGCGGTAAGTGATATTACTTCAAAACCATTCAATGTATTAATTTCAGGATCGGATACGCGTGGGGGATTTGATGAAAACGGTCGTAGTGATGTGATTATGGTAGCCACTATCAATCCTAAGACAAGTACGATATTATTGACTTCTGTACCTCGTGACTTCTATGTAACAACCGCTTGTGATGCGGCAGATGGTTGTATGCAAGGGGAATTAGACAAAATTACACATACAGGTATTCATGGTACAAACACTACAAAACGTACAGTAGAGCAATTATTGGGTGTTGAAATCAATTATACATTTAAAGTGGGATTTGATGCAGTTACTGAACTTGTAGATGCTGTTGGTGGAGTCGATGTAACTGTTGCTCCTGGATATGCCGTTAATAACTTTAATGCGTTGTCCGGATTTAGTGTTCATGAAGGGGTAAACCATTTAAATGGAGAACAAGCTCTTGCGTTTGCACGTGAACGTTATGCATACACGGAAGGAGATCGTCAGCGTACAAAGAATCAACAGTTAGTTTTGATGGGAATTGTTGATAAAATTACAAGTCCTTCAATTGTTCAAAACTATTCATCTATAATGGATGCAATGTCTAATACATTCTCAACGACAATGTCTAGCAGTGAGATTTCGGATTTAATTAAATATCAAATTAACAACAATCCAAAATGGAAGATGGAACAGTATATGGTGGATGGAACAGGTGATACATTAATGTGTGCTGAACTTGGTGATGCAGCTAGTGTTATGGTTCCAGATCAAAGTACAGTTAAGATGGCTAAGGATAAAATTAATGCGGTATTAGCTGGAAAATCAACGGATGATGTAAAGTAATATAACGGGGATAGGTTTGCCTATCCTTTTTTTTTGTAGTATGATAATTGGGTCTAAGGAGAGTTTAATATGCAAAAAAATAAAAAGAAACCAAATAGAGTAGGAAAGGTATTTGGAGTCATCTTTTCTATTTTATTAGTTGCTGCAACAATGTATTTGTTGTTTAATTTAGTAAAATTAAATGTATTGCCAACCAAATTAATGTTTTTAGTAACAGTATCTTTTGTACTTGTTGATGCAATATTCATTTTACTTTTATGTTTTATGACTAGAGGTGCAGTATCAAAGAGTATTTGTATAATTTTTACGCTTACAATTGCTTTGGCTTCATGCATGGGTGGATATTATATATCAAAAACAGGTAGCTTATTGTCGAACATTACGCAAACTACTAAGAATGCTAAGAATACGGTGAGTGTCATTGTAAAAGATTCAAGTGAATTGAAAAAGAAAAATGATTTGGCTGGACATAGTATTGGTGTACTACAAAATATTGGGACAGTGGGATCAAATAAAGTATTAAAGGAATTAAGTAAATCAGGTGTTGAAATGACACAAACACCTTATGAAAGCTTGTCTGCAATGTTAGAGGCTTTTTATAATAGTGAAGTAGATTCAATTATCATTAATGAATCAAGTCGTGATCAGATTACGGATATGGAAACATATGCTGATTTCAATAATACAACTCGTGTTGTGTATCAAACAAGTTATGAAGTAGAAAATACAGATAAGGCCAATGCGGTAAGTGATATTACTGGCACTCCATTTAATGTGTTGATTTCAGGTTCTGATACAAGAGGTGGGTTTGATGAAAATGGTCGTAGTGATGTAATTATGGTGGCTACGATTAATCCTAAAACAAGTACAGTGTTGTTGACATCAATCCCTCGTGATTACTATGTTACAACCACTTGTGATGCAGCTGATGGATGTCAAGAAGGTGCTTTGGATAAGATTACTCATACGGGTATTCATGGAACGAACACAACTAAGCGTACAGTAGAAAATTTATTGGGTATTGAAATTAACTATACATTTAAAGTTGGCTTTGATACAGTGACTGACATTGTTGATGCCGTTGGTGGTATTGATGTTACGGTTGCACCTGGTTATGCTGTTAGTAGCTTTGTGACTATGCCTGGTTATGGTGTTCATGAAGGTGTTAACCATTTGAATGGTGAACACGCTTTGGCTTATGCTCGTGAGCGTTATGCTTATAGTGAAGGTGATCGTCAGCGTACAAAGAATCAACAACAGGTTTTAATGGCTATTGTTGATAAGGTTACGAGCCCTGCGATTGTGACAAACTATGCTTCTATTATGGATAGTATGTCAAATACTTTCTCAACAACGATGTCAAATGATGAAATCACAAATTTAATTAAATATCAATTAAATAAGAATCCAAAATGGAAAATTGAACAATCTATGGTTGATGGTACTGGAGATACACAAATGTGTGCAGAACTTGGAGATGCTGCTTATGTAATGGTTCCAGATGAAAGTACTGTCACAAAAGCTTCAAACAAAATCAATGCTGTAATGCAAGGAAAATCAGCAGATAGTGTAGAGTAAGGAGAAATCTTTACTCTTTTTTTTATAGGAGTATAATTCTAAGTGTTGTGGGGTGTTAATTATTATGGAAACTCAAGATTATATACAAAACAGAATTAATACAAATATTCGTCATTATGAAGAACTAAGTAAGAAGTACCATAAATGCCATATGGGCATTATGATAGGTTGTTTTAGTTGTTTTATTGGTGTTGTTATATTGGATGTTATATATTTAATTTTACCAGTAATTTGGTTGATTCTTTCAGCATGTGTATTGGTATTAGCAGGTCTATTCTTATTATTCTTTGATGTATTAAATGACTATTCTTCTAAGTCTTTAGAATATAAGTATAAAGCGAATCTATTGTGTTATGAGAAGAATTTATATCAGGCTAAACAGAGTGGATTTAAAGGTTTTGCGTTTCGTTGTGAAAGATTTATGTAGTGATTATGGTGGTTATAACAACCGCCATTTTGTATGCAGATTTGCCAATTGTAAGAATTTTATTATATAATATGAAATTGTGAGCTATTTAAGAATTTATAGGAGATTATTATTATGCCTAAAAAGGATGTTAAACTTTCACAGAGTGTGAATGGTAATGGTAAAAGAAAAAAGAAGAAAAATAAACGACCAATCAGCAAGTTCATGACTATATTTATGATTATTAGTTTGGCTTTATTGATTTTTCAAATTATAAAATTAAATTTATTACCTGCAAAATTAATAGTATTAGTTTCATTGGTAATGGTTATTTTATGCTTGATTATTTTGTTGATATTACACTTTAAAGCTAAAAAGTTTTTGCCAAGAATATTAGCAGGGTTCGTTGCACTTTGCATGTGTGTGGGTCTAGCCTATGGTAACTATTTTATTTATAAAACAGATAATACGTTTGATGTAGTTACCAGTCTTGCGGATAGTAAGGCAACAACAACTTCAATTGTTGTTTTAAAGAGTTCATCTATAAAAAAAGAGTCGGGTTTAAAGGGCAAAAAGATTGGTACGATTCTTGATATGGATAAAAAACCTACTAAACGTATGTTAGATGATTTAAACAAGGATAATATCAAGTATACTACTAAGGATTATTCAAATTTAGATGAATTAATGGAAGCTTTTTATAGTGGTGAGGTAGATGCGATTTGTTTAAATGAAAAGTATAGAGATATTCTTCATGAAACACAAGCATATTTTACTTTTCAAACGGATACTCGTATCGTTCATCAAAATGTGCATTATACAAAGGTAGAAAAGAATGATAATCCAAGTGATCCTGTTAATGATATTTCTAAGGATGCATTTACAGTCTTAGTCAGTGGTAATGATTCTTATGGAACTTTACAAGATTCAAATACGAGAAGTGATGCCAACTTATTACTTACTGTAAATCCTAAAACTGGAACCATTTTGATGACAAGTATTCCTCGTGATTATTATGTTGAACTTGTTTGTTCAGATGATGATCCTGAATTAGCTTGTCCAGAAGGTAGTTATGATAAATTAACGCATTCTGGTTTAATGGGTGTTAAGAGTACGGAAGAAACTATCGAAAAGGCTTTGGGTATTAAAATCAATTATAATGTTCGAATCAACTTTTCAAGTGTTGTTAACTTAGTAGATGCTTTAGATGGAATTGATTTGGATATTAAAAAGGGTGAAGAAGTAGATATTTTCTATGTAAATAGCCAGCCTGGTTTAAGTGTTGGTAAACATCATGTGGATGGTGAGACAGCCTTAGCATTTGCACGTGAAAGACATGCCTATTTGGATGGAGATAATCAACGTGTGCGTAACCAACAAAAAGTATTTAAAGCTATTTTTAATCGAATTGTTTCTCCTAAGATGATCACAAACTACGGTAAGTTTATGGATGCTTTAGCTGTAGCTTTTGATACAAACTTATCTGGTGATGAAATCAGTAAATTCGTGAAGTATGAATTGAATAATATGCCAAATTGGAATATTGAATCATATGCGATTGTTGCAGAGCCTGATTATCAATTCTGTTATCAATCACAATCTTATGCATCTGTTGTTCAACAAAATGATATTATGAATGAAGTCGCTAAAAAGAAGGTTCAGGCGGTATTAAAAGGAAAGAGTTCTACTACAGTAGAAGATCCGTCAGGTTATTCACAGACAGCTAGTGAAGATAATGCGGTTGGTAATACTGAAGAGTTACAGTCGATGGGAGCAGAAAACGAACAGACTGATTATGATTACGATTATGATCAAAGTTATGATGATACAGAATACTACAATCCAGATGATCAATACTATCAAGAGGATACTTACGAAGAATCGGATTATCAGTAAACAAAGATAAGATGCAACATATTGTTGCATGAAGTTAAAGAAAATGATGCAAGAGTGAATGTTGGGATATGACATTCACTTTTATAATATTTAAAAATCGTTGTGAAATGTGCAATATCGTAAGAAAAATGCAAAAATAAGCAAAATAAGTTGTTTTTAGTAAAAAATAAAAGTATTATTGTGGTGGAGGGATTGTTATGTTAATTCAATTTTCAGTAACAAATTTTCTGTCTTTTAGAGATGAAACAGTCTTAAGTTTAAGCACGAACAAAGATAATTCACATAGTGAAAATTTATTGTCTTTTAAAAATGAACGTATTTTACCAAGTGTTGCTATATATGGTGCAAATGCAGCGGGTAAATCGAATTTACATAAAGCGCTAACTGCAGCTATTATTATGATTCGTAATTCGAATAATTTACAAGTAGATCAACCTTTAATGGTGACACCGTTTTTATTGGATAGTAAGAGTCGATTTGATAAAACTAAGTTTGATTTTATCTATACATATAATGATGTGAAATATGAGTATGGTTTTGTTTTGGATTCAAATCATGTGTGGGAAGAATATTTATATGAATACAAGAGCTCTAAACCATCTTTGATTTTTGAGAGAAGTGAAATTAATAAATATAAATTTACAACTAAAACAAAATCACAACTTTCTCAAATCGTAGATAAAAATACTTCAAATAAATTATTTCTTGCGACTGCAACAAGTTGGAATAGTGATTTAACTCGAGATGCATATATGTGGTTTGCAACTATGATTGATACATATGATTCTCAAAATCTAGAAGATTTAATGTATACAGAATTTGATAGACATCAAAATAATAATGATAGTTCATTAAATACATTTATGTTGCATTTACTACAAAAAGCAGATATTAATATTTCAAATTTTAATTATGAAAGTATAAAACGTGAAGTGAATCAATTACCATTTGAATTGCCACCAGAACTACAAGGGTTAATGAATCCAATTCCATCTGCTAAGAAAGTCTTAGAACAGCGTAGAATCGTTACGTCTCATCAGGTTGTAGAAAATGGAGAGAAAAAGGAATATCCTTTAAACTATTTTGATGAATCAAATGGTACAAAGAGATTGTTTACTTATGGTCCGGTTTTAAAGAATGCATTAGAAAATGGCAGAACAATCATTATAGATGAAATTGATAATGCTCTACATCCTGCAATGACTAAATCATTGATTGAAATGTTTCAAAATCCAAATATTAATAAAAATAATGCACAATTAATTTTTAATACTCATGAAATTAGTTTGTTAGATTTAAATTTATTTAGACGTGATCAAATTTATTTTGTTGAAAAAAATAATAAAACTGGCGTTTCTGATTTATATTCACTGGATGAATTCTCACCTAGAAAATCTGAAAACATTCAAAAAGGGTATTTGCAAGGAAGATATGGTGCCATGCCATTTGTAAATTTGGAGGATATTGAATGGTAAAAAGAGTAGGGCAAAAGAAAAGAGGAAAATATTCAAGAAAGCCTAAAAAAATCATTTTAATTGGAACGGAAGGAAATAATCAAACAGAAAAAAATTATTTTACTGCTTTTAATCAAACTCAAAGTGAATATAAAATTAATGTTGCTAAAGGAAACAATACGGATCCCGAAGGTGTTATTCGCGACTTGTTAAAAACAGCTAAACAAGAAGAATTAGATCTGAAACAAGGAGATATCTTAGCGTGTTTTATTGATGTAGATTTCAAACAGGGTAGGGAAAAAGAATTAAGAGCAGCCATTAAATTGGCCAGACAAAATAATGTTTCTCTATATTTGTCAAATCCATGTTTTGAAGTCTGGTATCTTCTTCATTTTAGATACAGTACTAGACCATATTGTTCGAATGATGAAGCTATTAGAGATTTAAATTCCTATATTTCAGATTATTCAAAAAGTAAAGATGTTTTTGAACTGATTGTAGGAAATTCAAAACAAGCGATTGAAAATTCAAAAAAGTTGGAAGATTATCATCAAAGTAATGGAACCATTGATCGGATTAAGAAAATTCCATATACAGATGTATATAAAATAGTTGAAATGCTTTTAAATACTGAGCAATAATTGGTATATATAAAATCTGAGCTATTCTTTATTTTCTTAAGTTTTTCTTAAGTAGTTGAGTTAAGAAGGTATTCATTTTATAATTGAATCAATTGAGAGGAAGATTGAATATGTTTTGTAAAAATTGTGGGCACGAAATAAGTGATGATTCTAAATTTTGTTCAAATTGTGGAACAAAGGTAGAAGTAGAAGAAGATATTATTGTACCTGTTGCGGTAGTAGATAAGACTGAGGAGGAATCTGAAGTTGATACAAATAATGTAGAAGAAACATTGGATACAACTAATGAAGAATCAGTAAATGAGAATGAATCAACTACATCAGTAAAGGAATGGTACTACGTATCGAATAATGATTCTAAAGGATCATTCAGTATAGAAGAGATGAAGGCTAAGATTACTTCTGGTGAAATCAATGGTTGTACTCTAGTATGGAAGGCAAGTATGAAAGACTGGGAAAGACTAGAGAATACGGAATTAAATGAATTTATTTCTACATCATCTTCGAATGATTGGTATTATGTAGAGAATAATGATTCTAAAGGTCCTTTTAGTGAATCTGACATGAAAGGATTTATTGATAGTGGTGTATTAACTGGAAATAGTTTTGTATGGAAAACAGGTATGCAAGATTGGCAGAGATTAAAGAACACCGAGCTTGCAGGTAATAAAACAGTGCATGTAGAACCAAGTTTTTCTTTTACTACTGGAGTTGTAAAAGAAAAGAGTATTGGACTATGTGTAGTATTAAGTCTAGTTACATGTGGAATCTATAGTATTTATTGGCTATATACAATCGCACATGACTTAAATGATTTATGTGAAAGTCAAAACCAAGAAAAAGGTGCTGAACCAGGACTTGTTGTTGTATTAAGTATTGTGACATGTGGAATCTACTTACTATACTACTTATGGAAGGCTGGCAAGATGGTATCTAGTCTTACAAGAAGTAATGGACATCATCCGAGTGATGATAGTATTGTATTAATGGTATTATCTATACTTCAATTATCTTTAGTATCCTATTGCATCCTACAGAGTCATATTAATGGTTTCGCAAAAGACTAAATATTTAGGAATAGTTCTCATACTATTCCTTCTTTTATTATTCTATAAATGCCCTTTTCAATTCATAACAGGATTGCCATGTCCAGGATGCAACATGAAAACAAGCCTGTATTATCTTCTTAAAGGAAATATTCAATTATCTTTGTATTACCATGCCTTATTAATACCTACAATGATCTGTGGCATTCTATGCTTGTTAAAACCTGAGAAAACAAAAATGATATTAATCATATGGTGTACACTTATGATTGTCTATTACATTTATCGAATGATTCTCTATTTTCCAAATAGTCCAATGATCTATTCAAAAAATAATTTGATTTATTTACTATTTAGACATGAATAATGTCAATTAATGATATAACTTGAAATTATAAAGGAGGACATACTTATGTCAAACATATATTTTACAGTTACAGGATTACATCATTATTATGGAGATTCATTTTTAGAAAAAGGAATGATTGTGTATTTAAAGAAAGAAAAAGATAATGAATATGATAAAGAAGCTATTAGTGTAAACCTTCTAGGTCTAGGAAAGATTGGATATGTAGCCAATAGTCCTTATACAGTACTAGGAGAAAGCTATAGTGCAGGAAGATTGTATGATAAGATCAGTGAAGAGGCTAGTGGTAAGGTTAAATTCATATTAGATAAAGGAGTCATTTGTGAGCTTATTGAATAAGAAAATGGAAGTGTATTTTGGCAGTAATCGAATTGTAAATCAACCAAAAATTATTACGGATGGATATTATAAAGATTTTGGATATGGATTTTATTGTACGAATTTTGAAAAACAAGCAATGCGATGGGCATTAACTAAAAAGAGTAATCATATTGTGAATGTATATACGTATAGTGAAAATTCGGGTTTAAACTGCAAAGTTTTCGAACAGATGAGCGATGAATGGTTAGACTTTGTTGTTTCGTCAAGAAGAGGAATAACACATACGTATGATATTGTAGAAGGGCCTATGGCAGATGATACGATTTGGAATTATGTGGATGATTTTGCGCGTGGCTTAATTACGAGAATTGCTTTTTGGGAACTTGTTAAATTTAAGTATCCTACGCATCAAATTGTTTTTTGTACAGAAGAAGCTTTAAAATGTCTTTCATATCAAAGGAGCTATAGCTTATGAGAAATAAATACTTTGATGAACTAGTAACAGAAAATGATTTGTTTTATGTTTGTTTTATGATTGAAAAGACATCTCGGTTTCTTCATCAACGAAATCAATGTGTTGTGAATCAACTGGGATACGATCATTTGTATCATCTTATTAGTGTTGCGAATGTTTTACATAGTGATAATCCAAATAAGGTAGTACATGATTTGATGGATGAATATAAACTAGAGTATGGTAGTTTTCATATTGAAAATGTAAATAGTGAATTATGTTCTCACATTCCAACTGAATTGGATATGGGAAAAGTATACGCAAGATTAATAGTGGATACCTTACTTCCAAATGAAGATTATATACAAGGACTTATACGAATCTATAATGATGCTATTTGTCAAGTCATTGACGATTATACGAATGGTGCTTATTATGAACCTTCGTATGTAATCGCCAGAGCTTATAAAAATGGTGAGTTTTAACAAACAAAAAAGATTGTAGATTACTGTTCTACAATCTTATCTAAACTATGAATGAATTCTACAACCATCTTACGCTTAATATCATCGATCTTTACGAGCTTATTTAACGCTTCAATTTCGTCTTCATTATCTAGACAAACGATTTCTCGTCTTAGTCTATCGATTTCGTCTTCTAAACGATTCTGTTCTTTAATATATTGTTCGTGAACAGCTTTGATTTGATTGTATAATTGATTATCCATGTTTACACCGCTTTCTTTAATCATCATATAGTAAAGTTAAGAATAAAACAACTAATTTTTCAAAATGATTTGAGTTTTTACTTTTTCTTTGATAAACTAAAATCAAAGCGATGACAAGAAGGAGTAGTTTATACCAATTCTATAGAGAGCAAGCATTTGGTGAAAGTTTGTGTGTTGGATAAGTGAAGGTAGTCTTTGAGTTGAATTTATGAACTAAGAGTAGTAAATTTCGTGACACAGCGTTAATGTGAATGAGAATAAAATTAGGTGGTACCACGTCAAGCACGTCCTATGGGGATGTGCTTTTTTATATGTACGGAAAGGATGATTGTGGATGACGTTGGAAGCAAAGTATAATCATTTAGCAGTAGAAAATGATAAATACCAAAATTGGATTGAAAAAGGATATTTCACAGCGGGCGACTTGTCTAAACGCCCATATTGTATTGTGATCCCTCCACCAAACGTAACAGGAAAGTTACACTTGGGACATGCATGGGATACAACACTACAAGATATTTTATGTCGTTATAAAAGATTAAAAGGCTATGATGTATGTTGGGTAGCCGGAATGGATCACGCGGGTATTGCGACACAGGCAAAGGTAGATGCTCGTTTAAAATCAGAAGGAATTTCTCGCTATGACATTGGTCGTGAAAAATTCTTAGAAAGAGCTTGGCAGTGGAAAGAAGAATATGCTTCGACTATTCGTAGCCAATGGGCTAAATTAGGATTATCTTTAGACTATAGTCGTGAACGCTTTACATTAGACGAAGGATTGTCTCAAGCCGTTCGTAAAGTCTTTGTAGATTTATACAATGATGGATTGATCTATCAAGGTGAAAGAATTATCAACTGGGACCCAGAAGCTAAAACCGCATTGTCAAACATTGAAGTTGAACACAAAGAAATCATGGGACACATGTACTACTTCAAATATAAAGTGGTTGAAACAGGACAAGAATTAGTCATTGCGACAACACGTCCAGAAACTATGTTTGCCGACCAAGCAATTTTTGTACATCCAGATGACGAAAGATATAAAGACATTGTTGGAATGCACGCCATTAACCCTGCCAACGGAGACAAACTTCCAATCATGGCAGATGACTATATTGACATGAGTTTTGGTACAGCCGTAATGAAATGTACACCTGCACATGATCCTAACGACTTCGCATTAGCTAAAAAATACAACTTGCCAATGCCAATCTGTATGAATCCAGATGGAACCATGAATGATATGTGTGGTAAATACGCTGGTATGGATCGTTTTGAATGTCGTGAAGCCTTAGTTAACGACTTTAAAGAAGCTGGTGTTGTAGATCACATAGAAGAACACTTACACCAAGTAGGACACTCCGAAAGAACGGGTGTTATTGTAGAACCATACTTAAGTAAACAATGGTTTGTGAAGATGAAACCATTGGCTGAAGAAGTATTAAAGAACCAAGAAATCGAAGATCAAAGAATTAACTTCGTACCACCACGTTTTAATAAAACATTTGAACAATGGCTAGAAAACATTGAAGACTGGTGTATTTCACGTCAGTTATGGTGGGGACACAGAATTCCAGCATGGACAAACAAAGAAACAGGTGAAATCTATGTAGGAATGGAAGATCCAAAAGACATTGAAAATTGGTCACAAGACGAAGACGTATTAGACACATGGTTCTCAAGTGCATTATGGCCATTCTCAACACTTGGCTGGCCAGAAAATACAGCCGATCTAGAAAGATACTTCCCAAATGATGTATTAGTAACAGGATACGACATTATCTTCTTCTGGGTAGCACGTATGGCTTTCCAAACACGCTACTGCATGAAGAACCGTCCATTCAAAGACGTATTGATCCACGGACTTGTACGTGATACACAAGGACGCAAAATGTCTAAATCATTAGGAAATGGTATTGATCCAATGGATGTGATTCAAGAAAAAGGTGCAGATGCACTACGCTTCTTCTTAACAACAAACTCAACACCAGGACAAGACTTACGTTTTGATGAAACGAAAATGGATGCAAGCTGGAACTTCATTAACAAGATCTGGAACGCAGCACGTTATGTTCAAATGCAAATTGGGGACACAAAACCAGAACTAGACATGACAAAAGCCAATAGCGTGGACAAATGGATCCTAGCACGCTTTAACGAAGTATTAGATCACGTTTCAACAAACATGGACAAATACGAATTAGCCATTGTAGGAAACGAACTATATAGCTTCGTATGGGACGACTTCTGCAGCTGGTACATTGAACTATCAAAAGCCACACTATATTCAGAAGACGAAAGCCTAGTAGCAAATACAAAAGCTGTACTATATACAGTCATGATGGGAATTCTAAAAGTATTATCTCCATTTATGCCATTTGTGACAGAAGAAATCTATTTGAATTTGCCACACGAAAAAGAAAGCCTAAACGTAGAAACATGGCCAGAAAAAGTTGAATTCGAATACACAGACAAAGAAAAAGACGAAATGGCATTAGTAATCAGTGTTATTCAAACCGTACGTGAAATCAAAGTCGAATACGCAATGAAACCAAGTGAAGACTTAACAATCTCACTACACAATGACAACGGCTATGTAGCACTAAATACAGAATCAACTGCCATCCTAGCACGAATGGCACACGCCACAGTCAAAGAAGACCTTAATACAGAAGACGTACTATCACGTACAATCGAAAAAGCCGTATTAACAGTTGCAATGGATGCATTAATTGACTTAGAGGAAGAAAAAGGAAAACTAGAAAAAGAAATCGCACGCCTAGAAAACGAAATCAAACGTTGTTCAGGCATGTTGAAAAACCCTGGCTTCGTCAATAAAGCACCAGAAGCTAAAGTCAATGCAGAAAAAGAAAAACTAGCATCTTACACAGAAAAGCTAGAAATGACTAAAACACAATTAGATAACATCCTTAAGAAATTAGGATAGTACAAATCAAACGCCCAGAGACAAGCTCTAGGCGTTTTTTTTGCTACATGAAAAAAACCATCCTTATCTAACGAGGATGATTTTTATGTTATTTTAGGCGCTTGAAGGTGTTAAATATATCTTTATAATTTATTTTTGCTTCATTTGTAAAATAGTAATTATTATCAGGATTGTTAAATTTTCCAGATAAATATTGCTTAGAAATATTAGATTTAGAATTTAAATTTGAATCTATTTTTGTTAAACATTTAATTTCACGATTTCCAAATTTATCAGTTCTGTAAATCATATAAATTGAATCGTTAGAAATACCTGATTTCATTGTATCAAGTAACGATACGTCATGTGCTGTTAATATTAATTGACCATTTATTTCTGGTATTAAGTCACTGATTAATATTTGGTTTAGTCTTGGGTGTATTCCTAAATCAAACTCATCAATAACTGTAACTAAACCTCTTGTGCTGTTATATAAAAATGGTAGAATTTCTAAAATCTGTTGAATTCCATTAGATTCTAAATAATAAGGTATTCTCTTGATTTGTCCAGAAATATATTTAGTAAAATATAAAGAATATGAAATTGAATTATTGCTATTTTCTAAAATATAATTTACATCCACTATATCAGGGTTAATTAATGGAAAAAATTCTTTAAGGGATTTTTCTATTGCTTTTAATTGGTTTATTTCATTATCTTTAATAAATCCATCACTTAAATCGGTTGCTAGTTTTGATTCATATGATAATCCACCAGTTTCGTGACCGTGTGTTATTTTACCTTTAACAGATATATCTAATAAAGCTTCTAAAAGAATTTTGAAATTATCGTTTAATTGATTTTCAATGTAATTTTCGGATTTATCGATGATTTCATGATTGATAATTGATAACATACAATGTTTTCCCCAAAATTTATTATAGCCACTTTTTATTTCATCGTAGACAGCTGGTGATTTTGAGATTTGTTTGCTTATTTTGCAAGAACTAGGAGTTAAATCAAAATATATACCTTTATTTTTTATTAAAGTATATTCAAGCTTTTCGTGAATAATCTGATTGTTATTAGTTTCGATTATGTAACAACCTTTCTTGTTGTTGATGCTAAAACCGTATTCGATATACATAGGATCAATTGAATTAATAGTTTTTGAATCTTTAATAAGTAATTCAACATCATGTATATAACGTTGTTCTTTTAATAGGTTTATTAAATTGTTGTCAGAATTATTGCCGTTTAGTAAAAATTTTTGAATTACATCCCTGATATTCATAGAACGAAGCAATTGACTTAAGAAATAAAATGTAGAAGCTATATTTGTTTTTCCTGCTGCATTTTCTCCATAAATGATAACAAGTTTCTTTGGATTTCCGTTTTTATCGGATAAATCAATTGTAATGTCATCAAACGATTTGTAGTTTTTAAGTTTAATATATGTGAACATAATATTACCCCTTTTTACCTTAAAGATTTTTAAGGTATGCTTATTATATAGGTAAAAACATAAAAAGTCAATCACGATAGAATAAAAAGCGTTAATAGCCGAAAAAAATTCGGTATATAAGATATAATAGCTTGACAAATTGCAAATATTTAAATATCATGACTATATAGTAGTCACAAAAAAAGAATAGACTGACACAACACAATCTATTCTTTTGGTGAATCACATTGAATTGACTTCAATGTTATCATCTATATACCATTCATATGATAACATTTACAGGTTGGCTTTTCAATCGATGATTCATCTCCGTTTTGTGTATGCTTTATATTACACGAATGGTAAAGGAGGAATTATATGGAAATTCATTTGAGTAATTATTTTAACATTGAGAAAGGACATAAGAATTTAGATTTTGCTGATATTAATCTTGAAAGAGATACGAAATTGTTCATAGATCCTTATTTAATCAAATTTGGTAGTTCTGATATCTGTAAAGAAATGGAAGAGGTAATTCAATTAGTGGAATGCAAAAAGCATTTGTGTCAATAAAAACAATATTAGAAGAAAATCCAAATTTGAATTCTTTGCCGGATCTGGTGATTCTTGTTAAAGACTTTTCAAAGGATGGATTGTCAGATTTATTGGCTAATCTTTTATATAAAATCTTGTTAAAATACACAAAAGATCAAATTGAAGAGAATGGTGTAGCTGAGGTTTTTGTAAAAGAAGTAAAGACTTATACTTCATGGGATACAGAGACTAGGAATTGGAAAACCTACAGAGAAGAAGTTTATACAATCAACGGTGAAATGTTTCTGTTAGTACCGAAGTATATAGTTCGAAATACTTATTTGTTTGGAATTGATAAATATCTAAGAAATCAGGTTATAGAATATTATCAAACTTTGCCTGAGTATAAAGATGCAAATGGTAAAAAAATCCCTAAAAAAACCATTATTGATAAATTGTCTTCTGAACAAGAAAATTGGAAATATAACCATGCACGTAGTTATGCCAAAGAAAATTATGATTCATTGAAGAACTTTCATCAACATATGAAGAATCGTTATCACGAGATAGGTGAACTTAGTGATGAAAAGTTGGATGAAATAGTGTATGGAAAAGTATTGTCTTAAACAATATTTATTATAACTAATAGAAAGACTATAAATGGTAGGAATCATAATGAAGGTTTCTACCATTTAACGGCTTTTAAGGTTTATGAAAATAATAATAATGACTTAAAATGTTATCAGCAAGGAATGGACAATCTGAATGAGATATTATATTGACAGTTCTAAATAAGTATATTTAGAATGCTTGGAATATGAAGAAATTGATGCGGATATTCGAACAATGAAAAAAATAGTTGATTCAACATGTGAAGAATGGGGAGGTGAATCATGAGTTGGCCCACTCATTTACCCTGTTCTAGTTGGTAACACAAACCCATCTTATACAATTCTTTTAAAAGACAGAGTTCTTCTAGAGGATTATTCAAAAATTAACTGATAAATAATGAGAGTAATTTCATAAATTAAGATGGCTCTGTCCAAATGGATTCGGTGAATCTATTCTCATAGATTTGATAATTTTGCCACTACGGAATATTCATGTTGTTTAGAATTAATAAATTCTTGACAAAATAAATTTTAGATAATGCTATAATTATCAAAGAATATCTGACAAAATGATTATAAAAGACATGTTTTTTCGAAAATTAAAAATAACGAATGGTAACTTGAATTAAAATGAGATTAAAAAAATAAAAAGGTATTTTAAATTATGTAGTATAACAATCACATAGATGCGAATAAACATTGAGATTCTTTGAATGGACACGTATTGTGTCGATATCTCCGAATTTGCATGATACAATGTTAGTGCGAAGAAACGAAGATTTTTAGATGAATAAATGAAAATATACATTAAAACAGACAGAACGATTGATTAATAAATTGAATATTTGAAAGAATATAAGAAGATAATCATAAATGAATGGTATCGTTAAGCTTTAGTTAATACTAAGTATGAATTATAGGGTAACACATATAAAACCTTGTGTTGCCTATAAAAAGAAGATTATATAAGTATAATTAAAATTATTGTGGAAGGAGTACTGTCGTGGAAAATCTAGAATTAACAAAAAAATTGAATGAAATCTTTAAAGAATTTGATACTAAACCTGTTTTATTTTTTGGGTCGGGTATGTCTAAAAGATACTATGATTTACCAAACTGGGAAAATTTGCTGAAATATTTCTCACAAATCATAGATCCAAATAACACATTTGCTTTTCAATATTTATTTAATAAAGCGAAAAACTTCGTGGATGAAAATAAACTTGCTGATGATTATATATTTCCTTACATTGCTACATTGATAGAAAGAAAATATAATGATCTATTCTTTCAAAATTCAAATTTCGAAGTAAATATTAAAATCAATTATCAAAATGACATACAAAATGGAACCAGCCCCTTCAAAGCTGCTGTGTGTGAATTTTTATGCAACGAAGTTAGAGAGACTCCAACATTAAAGGATGAAATTAGGAATTTGTCTTCCATGATAAATAGAGTTTCAAACATAATAACTACAAATTACGATACGTTTTTAGAAAATTTATTCATTAATTACAATCCATTAATTGGACAGGGATATGTTTTTAATAATAAAACATCTTCAATTGGAAATATTTTTAAAATCCATGGATCAATTGAATCCCCAGATAGTATTGTTATTACATATGAAGATTATCTAGAGTTTAATAAGACATCTAAATTTTTATCTGCAAAATTATTAACGTTGTTTATTGAATATCCTATTGTGTTTTTAGGATATGGAATAAACGATGTAAACATTAAGGCTATTTTAAGTGACATAAAGCTATGTTTAAATCGAGAAACAGAGGATAAAATATCAAATAAAATGATATTTGTAGAGAATGTTAATACGATTGAAGAACAAGGAGTTATTGAAGTAGAAATAGCAGGTGTAAGAATGCAAAAGATTAAATTATATGATTACAATCTACTGTATAAAGCTTTTGACAATGTCTTAGACACTATTGATGTTAGCACGTTGCGTTTACTTGAAGATAAAATCACACAACTAGTTCAAAGTTCGGACAAATCTGTCGAAAGAGTTTATGCAACAGGTTTAGAAAACAAAGAACTAACTTCAGAAAATTTAGCTGTATATATTGGTCATGAAACATCTGTATTTAACTTAGGTTACTCTGCTATACGTCTTATAAACATTTGTGAAGATGTATTATTTAATAATAAGTGTTATGATGCTGAGGGTATTATTAATAATACTATTTTAACTCAAAAAGGTTTCTTCAGTAGAAGTAAAATACCATTGCATAAATACTTATCAAAATATGATGGTGAATTGGATGCTTTTTATACTCACAATAAATGCATTATTAATAAAATTGACGATGTTTATAATAGACAAGAAAGAAAAACTCGACTTTATATGGATCCAATAACTAAATTGAATACAATTATTGAACCGGATCATGATTTAAATAAAATAATTGATAATATTTATTTTTCACTAAGAAAACTAGATATTACAGAAGTAAAAGAATATATAAAATCTATATGGCCTAGAAAAAATGAACTCAACAGTCTTACACATTTAACAAAAATAGTTTGTGTAATAGATTTGATAGAAAATAAAAAAGAACACTAATAAGGTGTTCTTCACAATAGAAGGTTCATACCTTTTCTTTAGTGTTCTTTTTTATCACAGATGACAGATTTGTCATAGAAATAATAACTTAAATCTTGTCAAAAATCAATAATGATACGAAATATTATCAAGCTTTTATTTAAATGTCAAATTTGTTTTATGCATTTAGAAAACTTTTAAGTTGTAACTGGGAAGAAAGGGAATGTTATGGATATCAATGAAATTGCGAAGGATACTTATTATTTTTCAATCAACAATAATCTCAATGGCTTTATTACTGAAAGAAATGCAATTAAGTGTTTTGATCAGTTAGTTTAGATGTTAGAACCAGGTGAAAGTATTCAATTACCTTTTATTGACACACCTGGTTCATGTTACTATGCAACTCAGCATCGTATAATCAAATGTTCTAAAAAACTTTTTGGATTTAAATTTAAAGAGTGGAAATGGGATCAGATTAAATCTATAAACTACTTAAAAAGAGGGTTTACAGGAACTTTGATACTGAATACAGTTAATGGCGAAGTTAAAATTGGTGTTCATCGAGCTGACGCTGAATTTGATGGCGAAATATTGAGAAAATTAAAGAGAGAAGCCAAATAAATAAGTTTAGTGATTACTGAATCTTTATCTTTATTTTCTTTATGTAGTATAATCATTACTGGATAAAATTCTGGAATTTATTTCTAAATAACTGGGTCTGCGAAAAGAGATTTTATTGTTTTTCGAAAAGATATGTTTATACATGTCTCTTTTATAGGTTTTGTTGACAAGAAAAAGTGCAGTACCTATAATGCAACTAGATTTAAACAGCTCATCTACTAGAGTAGAAGAGTTCCTTAAGGCGTACGATTTTGTGCGTCTTTTGACTTTTATAATACATTATTAAATCTCTGCGTTTGTGTTCTGAGTTAATGATGTGAAATAAAAATATCCACTTCTTTTAATCAATGGGATCGTATTATATTTATCTTCAATTAAAATAGGTAAGAAAGATGATGCATCTATCAAGATGTTGATGCAAGGCATTTTAGCTGATTAGCTAAAAATAAAAATTAGATAATAAAAATCAAGCCTAATTCATAAAATTT
>UMGZ01049001.1_pt1 | contig 20832 bp, 20 predicted proteins | sample 1965421 | NCBI WGS metagenome assembly UMGZ01 (sample SAMEA4836087, study PRJEB28245) | human gut metagenome | biome: gut microbiome; material: fecal sample | place: Denmark | collected 2008
AACTTTTTTTGCAAGTAAAAATTTTAACTAGCACAATACGTATAAAATATATTTATGGGTTATAAAAGGATATTTGAGGTGAGATTATGGCGGATTTTTTATCAAAAATTACAAACTTCTTAATTCCTGAAGAAGTAGAAGAAGTTGAAACAAAAGCTGATGTAAAACAAGAAAAACAGCAAAAAGTGGTAAAAGTAGCTCCTAGCGTTACACGTGTAGCAAATGGCCCTGCTATTTATACAAATACAGATGAAGCTACAGACAATGCATCTTCTAATTATGAAGATAATAATCGTCCTAGTTTGAAAGTATATACACAGCCAAATATGAATGTACTTGTATTTGAACCTACTAATTTCAATGATACAAGAATTGCTGCTGATGCTTTAAAAGCTTCTAAAGCTGTGCTTATCAATTACGAAAAAATTGAACAAAGTGAACAAGTTCGTATTTGCGATTTTATGAATGGTGCTTGCTATGTATTAGATGGTTCTGTAAAAAGAATTTCTGCAAAAATGGTATTATATGTGCCAAATGGCGTATCTATCGAAGAAATTATTCCAACAAAATAAAAAAAGACATCTATGGAAATGGAAGTTTATGAAACTTATCATTTTTTATAGATGTCTTTTTATTTTAAACAGTTACTGTTGTAAGATAATCGAAAATATCTGCTCTAACAGGTGTATCTAATTTATAAAGGATTTTAAAACCATTATATTTAGGTGCAAATTCTGGATTGCCTTGAGCTGTAATTTCACCTAAAAAATAAAATTCTTTAGCTTCTTTATCTTCACTAGGTTTGCGTACAAATAGATATAATTTATTTTGTTCTTCATTCGCATTATATATATGTTTAGCATCACTAGAGTCTAATTTTCGATTGCTTTTGGAATAGGCTGTAATCAAAGTATTGCTTAAAAATTCATTAGTATAATCCACTCTTTTTTTATCTGGGGCTATATAATTGATAAACACTGGCATGGTATGTGTTGTCTTTTCATAGAAATAACCAGCCATGGCATTAGGGTTTATTTTTTGAGGCCAATTTAATAGATAACAAACTTCTTCATAAGTGTATTTTTGATATAAAACAAGATTAGTATTTTTGTATTTATTTTGATAGTATTTTTGATATCTTTCTAAGGCAAAATCGAGAATTTCATTTATTTGAAAATAGAATTTTTCATCTTGTAAAACTGATTTAAAAATATCATTGATGATATAATCGTTATCACTTTTTTTGATGAAAATGCAATTACTAAATTTAGCTTGCTCATTGCTAATGGTAAATAGATTAGTTAAATTGCGTATTAATGAAACTTTTATTTGCTCAGTTAATTCTTGATGGTATTTTGTAGTTAGGATTTGCTTTATATCCATTAATAAATGAGATGTATTTTTTAATAATAATTTTAAAGCTAATAGTTCATGAATTCTTTTGCCTTTAGCAAAGCGATATGAGATAAAATAAAGAATTTCTTCTTGAATTGTATTAAATCTAATTGTGTAATCTTTATCGTATTTTTGTAAGAAATTATGATATGTTTTAAATTTATCAAGGAATTTTAAAATGTCTATACTACCAAACTGGGAAAAATCAAAGATAGAAGGAATTTTTCCTAATTTTTGTTTTAATTGTAGATATTCATTTTTCAATAAGGCTGTATCGTTTAATTTAGCACTATCAATGGCTTGATAGATTTTTTGACGAGCTATTTTATCAAAATGAATGGTAGAAGAACCAAAAATGAAGCGATTTCCTTCTGCTACATAATGACGGATATTATCTTTATTATAAGAAGTATCACCAGATAGGGCTATTGGTATCATAAAGTTATTTTGATAGTTGCCGATAAAGTCAAGAATTACTACATAATCTTTTTGCGGATATTTACGAAGCCCACGACCTAATTGTTGAACGAAGATAATGGCTGATTTTGTAGGTCTGAGCATAATTATTTTATTTATAGCAGGAATATCAATACCTTCATTCATAATGTCTACAGTGAATATATAATCAAGACCTGTAGAGCGTTCTTTTTGTTCTAATTTATGAATGGCATTAGTTCGCGTTTCTTGACTATCTTTACCTGATAGAGAAATGGTATTAAATCCTCGCTCGTTAAATTTTTGTGAAAGTATTTGGGCTTCTTCTATTTGACTACAGAATATTAAACCGCGCAGACGTTCTCCACTGAAACCATAGTATTGAGATTGATTGATGATATGTGTTACGCGAGCGTCTGTAGTTAAATCATTAAATGTTGAATTATCATTGATTTCTTGATCATCAACTGTGATATCAGTGATGCCAAAGTAGTGAAATGGGCAAAGTAAATTTTCTTGCATAGCTTGATTTAAACGAATTTCATAAGCTATATTATGGTCAAATAATTGGTAGATATCAAAGCCGTCTGTGCGTTCTGGTGTCGCTGTCATACCTAATAAAAATTGTGGCTGAAAGTAATTTAAGATTTTTAAATAACTACTAGCACCAGCTCGATGAGTTTCATCAATGATTATATAGTCAAAATGTGTTGGAGCGAATTGAGTTAAATTTTCTTCTTTGCTTAGCATATTTATGGTGGAAAATAGATAAGGTTTATGAAAATCTTTATGGTTAGCTGATAAAATACCATATTGGATATCTGGTATTATTTTGGCAAAAGTTTTACAAGCTTGTTTGAGAATTTGTTCGCGATGAGCTAAAAACAGTAGTCGTTTAGGATTGGCTTTTTTAACAGCAAAGGCACTTAAATATGTTTTTCCTGTACCTGTGGCAGATATCAATAATGCTTTTTGTTTATTATCTTGTTGTAATTTTGCTAAAGCTTTTAATGCTTCCTGTTGCATTTTATTAGGAGTAATATCATTAGTAGAGATATTTTCTTGAGCTGTAGCAAATTGTCTTTTTAATTTTTGTAAAGAATGATATTTATCAGCATATTGTTTAAGCCAGATATCAGTCAAAGGCATGGCTTCTTGCCACATTTGTTGAAATTGAGATAATGTATTGTTGATTAAAGCACCATTTGCTAAAGAATTTATTTTTAGACTCCATTCTTTATTTGATTTTAAGGCTGTTTGCGTCAAATTATTACTGCCTACAATTAAAGTGTAATAATCGTTTTGTTCAAAGATATAGCCTTTGATATGGAAATTTTCTTTAGTATAGATGCGAATATTTAAATTAGGATATTGTTGCAATTCTTGTAGAGCTTTTGGTTGATTAAAATATAGATAATCAGTGGTTAAAATATCGCCAGTGATGTTTTTTTCTTGAAGTAGTTTTAAACATTCTTTAAGACAAATTAAACCACTTTGAGTGATAAAAGCTATGGCAAAATAAAATCGTTTACAAGTTTGTAATTCCTGAAGTAATTCTACTAATAGATTAGAGCCACTGTTGTAATCATTATAGATTATCTGTGGTTGTAAATCAGGTAAGGAATTAATTTTATCATCTATAAGAGCGCTAGCAAGACTTTGTTGGAGTTCTTGAGCTAAATAATCTTGTGTTTGCATAGAGTAACCTCATAATTTTATATTGAATTTATTGATAAAAAAGGCTGAGTTTAAATCTATAAAGGATTTTAAACCCAGCTTTTTATTTTAACGTAATACATATTCAGCTAAAATAGCTTGTAGTTGATAAATGTCTAAACTTTTATCAAATTTTTTACTAATAGGCATATCCATACCAGCGACATATATTTTTAATTCAGCGTCTAAATCGAAATGACCAGCTGTTTCAATACTGAAATGTCTGATACTTTTATACGGTATAGAATGATATTGTGTTTTTTTACCTGTAATACCTTGTTTATCTACAAGGATAAGGCGTTTGTCGGTAAAAATAAATAAATCACGAAAGATTTCATAAGCTTGTTGAATGCTTTCACCATTAGCTAATAATTTAGCATAATCTTGGCGGATATCATCAAGATTTGCTTTAGAGGCATTGCCTAAAAGATTATCAAATAATCCCATAAAAATTCCTCCTATACTTATATACATATTTTTATATTATAGATATTTATATAATATAATTCTGTGTATCAAGGAAGAATACCTTTATTTATTGTAATACCAATCATAATCGTCATGGTAAATCATTTGTTTGGTCATGCCACCATCAACGACGATATCTTGACCGGTGATAAATGAAGATTTTTCACTGCAAAGAAACATCACAGCATTTACAATATCTTTTGGAACACCAACGCGATTTACTAAATGTTGAAGTTTATCTGCTGAGGAAAATTCACTATTTGTAGTATCTATCCAACCAGGAGAAATACTGTTTACACGAGCTTTTCCACGCAATGTAACTGCCATAGCATGAGTTAGTGAAGAAATCGCTCCTTTAGCAGCAGTGTAACTTTCAGTATCTGCTTGACTCATCAAATGACGGCTAGAAGAAATATTTACAATGCTAGCATTATCTTGAAGATGGTTCATAAATAATTTAGTAAGCATAAAAGGAGCTACAGCACCAACTTTTAGTACGTAGAGAAAATCTTCATAAGAAGCAGTAGCTAAGCCACCTTTCATAAGACAAGCATTATTGATTAAATAATCTATTTTTGTATGCTCATCAATTACTTTTTTGGCAAATTGCGTCAATATTTTTTCATCAGCAATATCGCCAACAAAATAATCATTAGGTAAAACATCAATAGTACATACTGTAATATTTTGAGCTTTGAATTCATCACAAATGGCTTTGCCAATACCTCTAGCTCCACCAGTAACAACAGCAACTTTATTCATATAGTTCTCCTTTAATTGATAGCTGAATAAATAGTATATAAAGCACTGAATAATAACATAACGAAAACGAGTCGATTAAACATTTTTTGAGAAATATAAGGAAATAATTTATTACCTAGCCATAAAGCGATAAAACAGAATGGAACGATATAAATACTTTGTTCAATAGCGAATGAAAAATCTTTTCCTGCTAAGTAAAAAGCAAAGATACCTAGATAATTAATAATAGTAAAATAAGCAATGCAAGTGGCACGCAAAGAAGTTTTATCACGATTAGTAGATGTTAAATAAATAATAAGAGGTGGGCCACTCATACTGGTAGAAGTATTTAAAATACCAGATAGACAACCAACAACACCCGTTTTACAAGATGTTTCAGCTAGTTGTTTTCGATAAATTTTGGTGAGAAATAAGAATGATAAAATAACACAAGCAATGAAAATTTTTAATCCTATGGTAGGCACAAATAGATAGATGAGAATACCAATAGGATGACCTATTACTGAACCAATCAGCAATGGTTTTAGAAAATGCCAATCAATATTATCTTTGACAAAAAATACAAAAACAGTATCAAGAACAACAGATAAAAATTGTAAAAGTACAACGACTTCTTTGGCATCATAGACCATTAAAAGCAATGGTGTAGAAACAATAGCAAATCCAAAACCCGTCAAGGATTGGATTAACGTAGAAATAAAAGCTATACCAATAGCTAATAATAACGAAGTATCAGAAAATATCTCCAACATAAAAAATCGCCCACTTTAAGTATTAGTTCATTTCTTTGATGACAAAGAAACGAACCAAAGAAATCACCGCAGATAAAATTTTAATTTTGAAAATAATTATCACTTCATACAACGCTTAGAAACTCGCTTCGCTCAAACATTCAGACTAAAACCGTATTCAGTGATAATTGTTTTCAATAATCTTGCGATTACCATTAAAATCAATATCGCGGGATTTTTTCTTTTTGATTCATTTTTCTTTTAGATAAAAGAAAAATGAATAGATAACTATTCTTTGTCAGTTAGTTCTAGATAAGGGATAGCGTTTAGGTTGCTATCAGCAAAGTCTCCTGCTTGGGCTTGGTAGTAGCCACGGCAGGCTATCATGGCAGCGTTGTCTGTGCATAAGATTTTGCTTGGGTAGTAAAATTCTAGGCCGTTTTCTTTGCAAGCTTTTTGGAGATGTCCTTCTAGGGAGCTATTTGCTGCTACACCACCGGCAAGTACTAGTTTTGTCATGTTAGTTTGACGAGCTGCTTCTACAGCTTTATGCACTAGAATATTAACTACTGACTTTTGGAAGGAAGCGGCAACATCGGCTTTGTTGATTTCGATGCGTTTTGCTTTCATATTGTTTAAATAATTGAGCACAGCTGATTTTAAGCCACTGAAACTAAATTCATAGTTACCTTTTTCATTTAATGCCATAGGGAAATCAATAGCATCAGGATTTCCTTCTTTAGCTAATTTATCAATTTGAGGACCACCTGGATAAGGTAATCCCATTACACGAGCTACTTTATCAAAAGCTTCACCAGCTGCATCATCGCGAGTTTGTCCCGTTAGGGAAAAATGATTATAGTCTTTTACGTGAACTAGGGAAGTATGTCCACCGGAAACTACGAGAGCCATAAATGGTGGTTGAAGTTCAGGTGTGGATAAGAAATTGGCGAAGATATGACCTTCTAAGTGATTTACGCCAATTAGTGGTTTATCTAAAGCAAAAGCCAAAGTTTTGGCAGCAGATACGCCTACAAGTAAAGCACCTACTAATCCTGGGCCATACGCTACAGCAATACGATCAATATCTTTTAAAGTAACATTTGCTTTGTGTAAGGCTTCATCTAAAACAGGCATGATATTAACAATATGTTTACGAGAGGCGATTTCAGGAACGACACCTCCGAATTTTTGATGGATTGGAATTTGAGTAGAAATTACATTAGCTAGTATTTCTCTGCCACCACGTAAGATAGCAACAGAAGTTTCATCACAGCTAGATTCTATACCTAAAGTCAATAAATTATCTGTAGTAGTCAAATTTTTATTCCCCCTCTAATTTTATTAAGCAATTTATTATAAACCTAAAGCTTGTTTAGCTAATTTGTCAGCAAGTTCATTACCTAATACTCCTGTATGACCTGCTACTTTTTTGAAGGTTACTAAATGTAAATATGGTTTCATAAATTCAGCATATGCTTTGGTCAATTCTTTATTTGTTTTCCAATTGCCTAAAGCCCATTCAGATAAACCGATATAATCATGACAGATTACAATTTTTTCATCATGAGCAATAGCCCATTTGGTAGCTTCCATAGCACCTTGAATTTCTCCAGCTACGTTATGTAACTCACTAGCATCTATGGAAGTGCCTTTCCCGTTGAAAGTATCTATTAATTTACCTTTATAAAAAATAGCCATACCCCAGCTATATTCACCATTTATATATGAACCATCTACATAAATATAATAACGGTCATCATCTTGTTCAGAAATATTGACAGATGGTTTATCTTCTAAATAGTTTTGAGCTTCTTCTTTTGTGGGAAAAGATTTAAATAATGCTCCTTTAAAACCTTGTGTTTGTTTTTGACATTCAGCCCAAGTAGTGAATATTCCTGTTTGATAACCTTTTTTTACTGCGTAAAATTTCTTCTTTGTAGCCATATGTCCTCCTTTACAATATGTTTTATTATAGCATTTTTGTTTTATTATAGCTATTTTAATTAAAAATAGTTAGATTTTATTTATTTGTTGTTGTTTTCTATAATTTGTAGGAGTAGTGCCAACTATACGTTTAAATTGTTTAGTAAAATATGCATTATCATCAAATCCTACAGATATAGCCACTTTATTAATAGAAAAGTTTGTGTATGTTAATAATTCTTTAGCTTTTTGTATGCGTATGTGCAAGAGTAGTTGTAGTGGGCTTAAGCCATATTTATTTTTCACGCAACGAATTATATGTGTAGGATGAAAAGCATATTCATCAGATAATTTTTTTAAATCGAAGCCTTCTGTATAAAATAGAGAAAAATGTTCATAAATTTTTTCTGCTACATTTTTGGTATTTGGCTCATGAATATCACAAAGAATACTTAGAATGGAAAAAAATAATTGTTGGCTCTTTAATTGAGAAACAGTTGAAGAATAGAAATCTTTTTTTGGTTTAGTTTTATCAATTTTTACTTGAACGATAGTATTCATATATTCAGCCATTTGAGATTGTTGTTCGGCTGTTAGTGAACCATGTTGAGGTAGTGATATATGGAAAGGTTCTTTAGTAAATTGATAATTTGCTTTTTGTTTATGGTTTTTATCATAGATAGGTTTATCCATATATTTGAATTTACCAGTAGTATAAAAATGTAGCCAAAAGAAATTTGTAGCTTCATCACAACATTTATATCCTTTGTGTAATCTATTTGGTGGCAAAATCAAGAATTCTCCTTTTTTGAGAATATATTTTTGAGAATTTTCTTCTAAATACAGCTTGCCAGCAGTTACAAATATTAAATCAAATGTAGAAGGCATGATCCTTCTTAAATGTAAATCACCTACTCGATATAATGATTTACCTCCTACTATTAAATGAGGTAAAGGTGGACAAGTAAAAATAATATACAAAAAATCACCTCAAATATTAATTTTATTATACTAATAAAACTTGAAATTAAGCATAATACTGATGATTATTAATATTATATTATATATTTTTTATTAGTTATGATAATTTTATTATATTATTTATGCTAATATTATACTATTAAATGTTAATTTTATTTATTTGAAGTTTTCAAATAATTATATAAAATATAAACAGTTAAAAGTTACGTGACTAAAAAAATAAGGTGGTTTTAGATATGAGTAATAATCAAATTAATCATAAAGTACCATTATCTGGTCGTTTGAGTTATGGCTTGACTGATGGATGCGGAAATTTATTATATTGTATAATAGGTTCTTATTTATTGTATTTCTATACGGATGTTTTTGGTTTATCTGTTGCTACAGCTGGAGCTATTTTGTTATTTACTCGTTTATTAGATGCTATAGATGCTCCAATTTGGGGCTTTATTGTTGACCATACTAAATCTAAATATGGACAATCTAGACCATACTTTTTATGGTTATGTGTACCGTTTGCTGTATTTATGTGGCTTACATTTACTACACCAGCTTTATCAGGTACAACAAAAATAATTTATGCTGTAGTTACTTATATATTAGCAGGAATTTTTTATACGGGGATACAAACAGCAATTACTTCAATATTACCAAATTTAACTCGTCGTCCAGGTGAACGTGTTATATTAAATACATTTCGTATGGTTGGCGGTAATATAGGAGCATTTATTTGTATGACTTTTACGTTACCGTTAGTTGCTTTTTTTGGTGAAGGAAATGAACAAAAAGGATTTTCATATACATTAGCATTTTTTGGTATTATTGCTATTGTTTTATTTATAGTAGCTTTTAAGAATTTACGTGAAGTTAACGTAGAGAAAATAAAAAGTATACCAATAAAAGATAGTGTAAAAGCTATAAAAGGTAATTGGCCATGGATATTGGTTGTTATAGCTAATTTGATTTTTTGGATAGCATTAACTATACGTTTATCCACTGTAGTATATTATTGTCAATATTATCTAGGAGATAAGAGTTTAACAGTATTTATAAATGGAATAATGTTGGTTCAAGTTATAGGTATGATTTCTATTCCATTATTAGTAAAAAGATTTAATAAATATGGAACAATGATTTTAGGTTTTATTTTAGTAGCAGGTGGACATATTGGTATTTTCTTTGTAGGCACTAATATAGAATTAATGATTGTTTTTTGGATTATTGCTTCTTTAGGGCAAGGTATAGCATGTTCAATGCCATTTGCTATGCTTTCAGATACAGTTGATTTTGGAGAATGGAAAACAGGTATTCGTGCTAGTGGATTTTTAACAGCTATAGGAAGTGCATTTTGTATCAAAGCTGGCTCTGGTATAGGAGGTTTTATTCCAGCAGTTGTTATGAATTTATTTGGTTATGTGCCGAATGCAGTACAATCTTCAACAGCGTTATTTGGTATACAATTTGTATTTACATGGCTTCCTACAATAATTTTCTTATGTGGAATTATTCCAATGCTTTTTTATCGCAAATATGAACAAAATGAAAATAATATTCTTTTAGATTTAGCAAAAAGAAATAGTTAATAAAAAAATAATAGATGGAAATAAATTGTTGAGGAGATTTATTATGTTTGAAAATAAAATAAAAATAACAGCACCGTTTTGGCAACAATATATAAATTTAATCCGTAAAGAAATGCTACCTTTTCAGTGGTCAGTATTAAATGATGAAGCTGATATTAAAATTGAAAAAGAAAGAGATGCAGATCATATACCAGCAGAGAAAAGTCATGCTATTGAAAATTTTAAAATTGCAGCTGGAATAAGTAAAGGAAAACATTATGGAATGGTTTTTCAAGATAGTGATGTTTATAAATGGCTCGAAGCAGTAGCATATGCATTACACCAGCATCAAGATGATGATTTACAAAAAATTGCTGATGGGATAATAGATTTATTAGCAAAAGCTCAACAAAGTGATGGCTATTTAAACACATATTTTACTATAGAGGCACCAGAACGTAGATATAAACGCTTATATCAAAGCCATGAACTTTATTGTGCAGGACATTTTATTGAAGCAGCAGTTGGATATTATAGTGTTACAAAAAATCAAAAAATATTAGATATTGCTTGTAAACTGGCAAATCATATTGATGATGTTTTTGGTAGTGAAGATGGAAAAATTCATGGATATGATGGACATGAAGAAATAGAATTGGCATTACTTCGTTTATTTGAGCTTACAAAAAATGATAAATATAAAAACTTAGCAAATTTCTTTTTATATGAACGTGGGAAAAATCCAAATTTCTTTAAAAAACAACAAAAGACAGATCCTTCAACTAAACCTGTAATTGAAGGTATGGAAAGTTTTAGACCAGAATATTATCAAAATCATAAACCTATTTTGGAACAAGAAACAGCTGAAGGACATGCTGTACGTGTTATGTATATGTGTACAGGTATGGCTATGTTAGCTCGTTTAAATAATGATGAAAAGATGTTTGAAGCTTGTAAACGTTTATGGAAGAATATTGTTACTAAACGTATGTATATAACAGGTGGTATAGGCTCTACTGTTATAGGAGAAGCCTTTACTACAGATTATGATTTGCCAAATGATACAATGTATTGTGAAACATGTGCTTCTATAGGATTGATCTTTTTTGCAAATAATATGTTGAAATTAGATGTAGATAGTCAATATGCAGATATAATGGAAAAAGCTCTATATAATACAGTTATAGATGGTATGGCTCTTGATGGAAAACATTTCTTTTATGTAAATCCATTGGAAGTTGTTCCTCAATTAAGTCATAAAGATCCAGGAAAATCACATGTAAAAACTGTTCGTCCAGCGTGGTTTGGTTGTGCATGTTGTCCACCTAATTTAGCTAGATTATTAAGTTCTTTAGACGAATATATGTATACAGTAAAAGATGATGCTATTTATAGCAATTTATATGTAAGTAATAAATCTGATTTTAAAATTAATAATCAAGTAATAAGTATTGAAGAAAATACAGATTATCCATGGGATGGAAAAATTACTTTTAAAGTAAATAGTGAGGCAACATTTAAATTAGGTTTACGTATTCCTAATTGGGCAAATAGATACTTATTTAAGGTAAATGGTAAAGAATTTACACCTAAAATAGAAAAAGGATATGCTATTATAGATAGAACATGGGAAAAAGGAGATATAGTTATTTTTGATATACAAATAGAAGCTAATTTTATTTGTGCAAATCCTTTAGTTCGTGAAGATTATGGCAAAGTTGCTATACAACGAGGTCCTATTATTTATTGTGCAGAAGGTGTAGACAATGGAGATAATTTGCATTTAATAACTATAGATACAAATAAGAAAATAAATGAGTATAAAGATAGTGATAGTTTAGGGGATATTGTAAAATTAGAATTAGAAGCTGAAAAATTAATTTTAGATAAACAGTGGAATAATATTTTATATAGAAATATAATGGAAAAACAAGAAAATGTAGAGATTATTAAGTTGAAACTAATACCATATTTTTGTGCGTTCAATCGCGGTGAAAATGAAATGGCTATTTGGTTAAAAACTAAATAATAAATAAAGCTCCTTAAAAGTCAGTGGACAGCTTTTAAGGAGCTTTGTTTTTATTTATATTATGCTAAAGTATCACCTTTAAAATTATTTTGGTAAGAAGATTTTATTTCTCCGCGAGAAATTTCACGTTCCCAAAGACCAACAACAACTGTAGCGATACAATTACCAAATATATTGCAGAATGTACGAGCCATATCCATGATACGGTCTACACCTAAGATAATAGCGATACCTTCTGTTGGAATACCAAAAGAAGCAGATGTACCAGCAATTACGATGATAGAAGCGCCAGGAACACCGGCTATACCTTTAGTGGAAATCATAAGTGTAAGTAACATCATGATTTGTTGAGTAAGACCAAAATCAATATCATACATTTGAGCTAAGAAAATAACAGCTAGAGAACTATATAAAGTGGAACCATCAAGGTTGAAGGAATAACCTGTTGGCATAACGAATGTGATGACATGTTTTGGTAAACCTAATTTTTCTAAACACTTCATGGCAAGTGGTAAAGCAGCTTCACTACTTGCAGTGGAATAACCTAATAATAATGGTTCACGTAAAACTTTGAAGATATGCCAGAAATTTAATTTAGTGATGATAGAAGCAATAATTGCAAGGATAATTAAGAAGACGATTATTGCAAAATAAAGTGAAAATACTAATTTTCCAAGAGGAATAAGCATTTCTAAACCGAAAGTACCAACAGTATAAGAAATCATGGCAAAAATACCAATTGGTGCAAAAAGCATAACGTAATGTGTAACTTTGAACATTGCTTCTGCTACACCACGACAACATTCAACAACAATTTTTCCTTTTTCGCCGATATGAGCAAGAGCTACACCGAAGAAACAACTAAAGAAGATGATTTGTAACATATCGTTTTTAGCGCAAGCTTCAACAATGTTAGCAGGAATGATATTTAATAAGTGCATAGAAATACTGAAAGATTCTGCAGTAGCAGCAGCATTAGCTCCAGCAGAAGCTCCAATGGAAGGAAGAGAAACGCCAACACCAGGTTGAAGTACATTTACGACTACAAGACCAACAACTAAAGCTAAGCTACTAGCAACTTCGAACCAGATGATGGCTTTACCACCTAAACGACCAAGTTTTTTGAAATCACCAGTACCAGCAATACCAATTATTAAAGTACTAAAAATAAGAGGTACAACGATCATTTTAATCATGCGAATGAACGCATCACCTAATGGTTTTAATTGTGACCCGATATCAGGTAAAAAATAACCAAAGATAGCACCTAATACTAGCCCTAAAAATATTTGAGCTGTGAGATTAATGCGCAACTTTTTCATTAAAAAGACTCCTTTTTGAAATTTATTTTTTGCATAAAAACGGATTGTATATTGTTATTTTATGCAGTTAACATATTAACAATATATTTAAAAACATATTTATCATTATAGTAGTAGTGTTATGTTAAGTCAATGTAAAATCTAGATAAAACATTGTATACATTGTTTTAAGAGTAAAATTAATTTGAATATTTATGAATTAATAATTTGCACAAAAACTCTATGGATAAATTTTAAATATATGTTAAAATAAAAAATATATTTAAATGAATAGGAATGAGATTAATGTTAACTTTAAAAACAGGTATAAAAGGACAAGCACAAGTAAAAGTGGTTGAAAAAAATACAGCGAAAATAATGAAAAGTGGAACCTTGTCAGTTTTTGCAACTCCAGCGATGGTGGCGTTAATGGAAGAGGCTTCTTGCATGGCTTTAAAAGATTATTTAGAAGAAGGAGAAGGTACTGTAGGTATAAAATTGGATATATCACATATTGCACCAACTGCTTTAGATGATGTTGTAATAGCTATAGCTACTTTAGATAAAATAGAAGGTAGAAAATTAACTTTTATAGTTGAAGCAAAAGATACGCATAAAGTTATTGGTAAAGGAATACATGAAAGATTTATTATAAATAATGAAAAATTCATGAATAAATTACAAAAAAATTAATAATTAATAAAAATGAACTGCACCCCAAAAGTTGGACACAAAACAACTTTTGGAGGTGCAGTTTTTTTATGACTAAATACTCAAATGAATTTAAAGTTAAAGCAATTAAAATGGTTTTAAAAGGAAATTCTATTTCTCATGTAGCTAAAATTCTAAACATGCCAGATATAGCTCCTCAAATCAAACAGCAGCCAAATTTTCCATTCCTAATACTGGTACAATTTCTACATGGGAAAAGTTGTATCATTCTTATGGCTTTTCTGGCTTACTTGCTAAGAAACGAGGTAGACCATCTATGAAAAAATCTAAATCTAAAAACAAAGTTAACAAACCTAAAAAAGAATTTTCTTACCTTGAACAATTGGAACAAGAAAATTATCAATTAAGGATGGAAAATGACCTATTAAAAAAGTGGCATGCCTTAATGAAGCAATGGGAAAAGGAAGGAAGACACTAGTTTTAGTAATTGCTAAATTAAGGAAAAAATATACTCTAAAAGCCCTATTAAACTATACAAAATTAGCTAAAAGCACATATTATGATGCATTAAAAAAATTATCTAGAGAAGATAAATATAAAGGATTAAAAACATTAATTCATAATATTTGTAATAAAAATCATGGAAGATATGGATATCGAAGAGTAACTATGCAGATGCATAAACAAGGAATAAAAATCAATCATAAAGTAGTTATGAGATTGATGAAAGAAGAAAATTTAACATGCAAAGTAAGAGCAAAGAAATATAAATCGTATAGAGGGCAAGAAGGAAAAATAGCTAAAAATATATTAAATAGAAATTTCAAAGCAGAAAAACCAAACGAAAAATGGGCAACAGATGTAACAGAATTTGCATTATGTAATGAAAAAATATACTTATCACCAATAATAGATTTATATAACGGAGAAATAATAAGTTATAAAATATCGAAAAGACCAATACTAAAGCAAGTATTAGATATGGTAGAAGATGCAACAAGAAAGATAAAAAAAACCTGCTTTTTATTATTTTTTCTATTATTCATAGTATAATTTTAGATAGAAGATAAATTTTAGCGAGGTGAAAAATAATGTATAGTAAAATAGCAAAAGCGATAAAATTAAAAAATCAGCCAATCGCAGTATATAGAACGGATATAAAAGAAGATAATGTACTGCAATTTAAAGAAGGTGTTTGGGGCTGTGTGATAGCTATGTTAAATGCAGCTTCTAAAGGCAAAACAGCGATTTTTTCACAAGAGACAACTGCCTGTATGGGTGGTAGAGCAGGTCTTGGATTAAAGGCATATGATTTAGGATATATAGAATATTTTTTATCCACAGGAGCAAATGATGGCAGAGAAGGAGAATGTTATAAGAAAAATCCTGAACTTGCAAGAAATTTTATTGTGAATGTACCAAAAATAAATTCTAAAAAATATGTGGTCTTCAAGCCATTAGAATTGGTAACAGATGAAAATCAACCAGAAATAATTGTATTTTTAGTAAATGCTGACCAATTATCAGCGCTTACAGTCTTAGCAAATTATGACCAAGATACTCAGGATAATGTGGAGTTAAGATTTGGAGCAGGTTGCGCACAATCCATTTTATTTGCTTTAAAACATTTTGAAGAAAATAGTATAAAATGTACGATTGGATTGACTGACCCGTCAGCTAGAAAATGTATAGATAAAGATATTTTGTCATTTAGTATGCCATATCATCGTTATTTACAATTAGAAGCACAGGTAGAAGAAAGTTTTTTAACTAAAACTACATGGAAAAATTTATCTAAACGTATACAATGAAAAATAAATAAAATTTAATAAAAAAAGCAAAGGATAATATAAACAATAGTATCACTTTGCTTTTTTTAGTTTCTTATTTGATGTTATACCAATATAGTATATAATAGAAGATAAAATTTTAACGTGAGGTGGCAATATGCAGGAAAGACCTAGCATTCAACAATTAGAAAATTTTATTATCTATGGAAAAGTGCGCAATTTTGCAACTGCAGCACATAGAGCAAATATAACTCAATCAGCATTTAGTTTTCAAATGAAAAAATTAGAGGAAATGCTCAATATACAGTTGATAACTCGCTCTAATCGTGGCAGTGATTTAACTAGAGAAGGCGAATTTTTTCTGCAAAAAATCATACCGATAATTGATGAATTAGATGAAGCTATTGATGAATTACAAAAATTTGCAGGAAAAGCAGTATATATTAATATAGGTGCTTTGATGTCTATGGGAGATATTTTAATGAATAGACATATCAGCTATTTTAAACAACATAATAATAATAATATCTGCTTTAATGTATATAATCTAGAAGCAAAATCCATGTTAAAAAAATTAGATAGTGGTCAAATTGATATTGCTTCTACTTTTTTATTGCCTCAAATGCATGTAGATGGCTGTGAAAAGAAATTATTCTGCAAAGATGAGTTTGTTTATTATGCACCATGTTTGGATTTTACGCAAGATAAAATAACAGCTGATATTATACAAAGATATCCATTAGTTACACATTCGCCAGATTATTTTATGACAAATGCCTTAGAGGATTATTTTGTCAAATTAAAAATACATCCACATATTGATGCTAGATTATCTACACCATACGCTATCATTCATTATTGTAAGCATAATAAAGTAGCAACATTGATATCAAAGCGTCTTTTACAGGAATTAGGTATTACAAATGACTATTATGAGTTATTAGAACCACTTAATTTTTCTTCGTATTTATTGTATAAACATGAAAATCCTAAAATTAAAAGTATGGAGATTTTTGTGGATTATATTTTGGATTTATATCAGCAAAATAGATAAATTTTGATTAATTTTAGATAAAAATAATTGATGACTCTCATTAATATCTTAAGCTATACAAATGTAAAACACATGTATACAATATGAACTATCCTTTAATTAAGATTTTGGAGATGAGAGCATGAGTAGTTCTTCTAAAGAACGTTTGTGGACAAAGGATTTTCTTTTGGACACTGGTATTAATTTTTTAGTTTATTTGATTTATTATTTATTGATGGTAATAATTGCTGTCATTGCTAAAAATGATTTAAATGCTAGTCTAGCTGAAGCAGGTCTTGCTTCTGGTATCTATATTGTCGGTACTTTGATTGCTAGATTATTGGCAGGACAACAAATTGAATTATTTGGTAGAAAGAAAATGCTGTATACTGGTATGGCTTTATATTTGATAACTACTATTTTTTATTTTTATATACCAAATTTAATGATAATGTATATTATTCGTTTAGCAAATGGCTTTGCCTATGGTGTAGTTTCCACAGCGACAAGCACAATTATTGCTAGCTGTATACCTCTTTCACGTAAAGGTGAAGGCATAAATTATTATGGTTTATCTACAAGTGTAGCTGCCGCTGTTGGCCCATTTATTGGCATGTTCATGATGACACGAACTTCTTTTACAGCTATCATTGAATTATGTGTAGGTTTAATTGTTTTATGTGTAATAGGTTGTTTCTTCCTCAATATCAAAGAGCTTGAACTTTCTCCAGATGAAAAAGCTAAACTTCGCAAAATCTCTGTAAATAATTTTGTAGAAAGCAAAGTATCTGTAATTTCCTTCATAGGTTTTTGGGTTGCTTTTTGTTATGCAAGTGTATTGAGCTTTTTAGCAGCTTATTCACAAGAAATTCATTTAGTAGAAGCAGGTACTTTCTTCTTTGTTGTCTATGCTGTAGTAATCACTATATCTCGTCCTATAACTGGTATTATTTTTGATGCCAAAGGTGAAAATTATGTTATGTATCCTTGCTTTGTCTGCTTAGCAATAGGTTTATTCTTATTAAGTGGTACACAAACTGCTTGGATGTTATTATTAGCTGGTGTATTTGTAGGTTTAGGATATGGTACATTTATGTCTAATGGTCAAGCCGTTTGCATAAAATTAACACCAAATCATCGTGTAGGTGTCGCTATTTCCACATATTTTGTAGCTTTGGATTTAGGTCTTGGCGTTAGCCCTTATATTCTCGGTGTATTAAGACCAATGCTTGGCTTTGAAGGTTTATATATGTTAACTGGTGTGATGTCTGTTATTTGTCTAGTTATGTATTTTGTCATGTATGGTTCAAGAAAACAAAATTATGCAGATAAAGAAGAAATAACAGAAGAATTACATGCAAATGCTAAAATAGCAATTGATGAAAAATAAAATAGCTACCCTTCATTTTAATAATTTTATCCATAAAAAAGAGTCAATAAGTTTTTTGCTTATTGACTCTTTTATTTTAGATACCACCGTAAATAATTCCGAGAACAAAAATTATAATTGTTAATGGTACATAGATATATTTAGCTGTAATTCCAAAGTAAGCACTGAGAGGTTTTCTAGCAAGTTCTAATTCTTGGCGGATTTCTTTGTAACCTAAAATATAATAAATAGAAAATGCACCAAGAACAGCTCCAAATGGAACAATATAGATAGTTACAATATCCATCCAAGGACCGAATTTTGGTTCAGCTTCAATGAATACGCCGATAAATAAAGCAATAATAGAACAAAGTGTAACGGCTGTTTTGCGAGAAAGATTAAATCTTGTTTGCCAGGATTCACTTACTGCTTCAAACATATTTAATAGACTTGTAATACCTGCGAAAGCTACAGAAACGAAGAATAATATAGCAAATAATTGACCAAATGGCATTTGGGCAAAAATATTTGGAAGTGTGATAAACATAAGTGTTGGACCTGCATTTGGTGCAATATTGAAAGCAAAAACGGCAGGAATGATAGCAAAAGCAGCAAGTAGAGCAGCTATAGTATTAAAGAAAGTTGTGCGAATGGAAGCTTTAGGAATATCTTCAGTTTTTGGTAAGTATGTACCATAGACAATCATACCTGAACCTGTGATTGATAGAGAAAAGAAAGCTTGTCCCATTGCCATAACCCATGTTTCAATATGTCCTAATTGTTCCCAATTTGGTGTAAATAAAAACTCATATCCTGCACCGGAATTAGGTAAAAAGTATACGCGAATAGCTAAAATTAAAAATAAAATAAAGAATAAAGGCATTAAAATTTTATTTACTTTTTCAATTCCTGATGTAGAACCAAACATTAAAATTAAAGCTGTCATTACAATAACAAGAGTATGCCAAAATACACTGCCGAATTCTCCAGTAACTTCTTGTAAAAATACTTCGTGATGACCGGATAACATTTCACCAGTGATAGACCACCATAAAGCTCTGAGTACCCAACCAATGATGATTGCATAACCGATAGCTATACCAAGTGAGCCTAAAAGAGGTATCCAGCCGAGGCAATAGCCTAATTTTGATTGTTTAATTTTGCTCCAGCAATATTCATAAGCACCTAATGTACCTGTTTTAGCACGACGACCAATGGCAAATTCAGCGGATAAACCAACAAGTCCAAATAAGATAGAAAATAAAATATAAGGGATTAAAAAAGCACCGCCACCATATTCGCCTAAGCGATAAGGAAACATCCAAATTGTCCCCATACCTACAGCTGAACCGATACAAGCGAGGATAAAACCTGTACTACTTTTAAATCCTCCATTTTGATGTATATTATCCATAAAAAAACTCCTTTATAGAATTATTAAGAAAAATCATTTATAATTATAACTTGTGTACATAGTATTTGTAAAAACGATAATTTCTATAATATAATTCAGTTTTTTCGATAGATAATAAGGAGCAATAAATATAGCATGGAATTAAGAAATTTAAAGACTTTTTTATACGTAGCAGAACAATGCAGTTTTTCGAAAGCGGCAATTTTACTAAATTATTCACAATCAACTGTTACAGCACAAATTCAAAAATTAGAAGAAGAATTAGATATTTTATTATTTGAACGAATTAATAAAACAGTGCGCTTGACCAATGCAGGTCAAGCGTTTTTAAAATACGCTCATGAAATCATCAGAACTAGTGAAGATGCAAAAAAAGCATTGAAAAATTTACCGATAGAAACAGGTGAACTCAGAATAGCTATGGCAGAATCTATTGCTAATACTTTTTTCCCTGAGATATTAGAACGATTTCATCAACTATATCCTAAGATAAAGGTAACTTTATATACAGCTGGTACAGATAGTTTATTTCATAAATTAAGACATAATGAAGCAGATTTGCTCTATACTCTAGATAAAAGAATTTATTCCTCAGAAATAGTTACTGTGATGGAGAAGAAAGAAGAAGTATTTTTTGTAGCTAGTCCTAAACATAGATTAGCAGGAAAAAATTGTTTAATAGAAGATTTATTAGGCGAAGATTTTTTACTCACAGAAAAAGATATGAGTTATCGTAGACATTTAGAAGAATATTTAGCTTCTAAATCTTTGGAGATAAATCCTTTCTTAGAATTGGGAAATGTAGAGATTTTAAAATCTTTGGTAGAGAAAAATGCAGGCATTTCTTTTTTGCCAGAATTTACGATAAAAAGACAGTTAGAAGAACAGCGATTAGTGAAAATCAATATTCCAGAAGTTTTTAAGGTCTGGCGACAATTAATTTATCATAAACATAAATGGGTTACTGCTTCGATGAAAGTAATGATAGATTTAATTAGAGATTATGAATATGATAAAAAGAATTTTAGCCAAAATAAAAGTCTATAGCAAAAGAAAGCTATAGACTTTAAATTTTATTCTTTTAGAACTTGTTTAATTAAAAATTCGCTTTTAGGAAGCCAAAACTGCACAAGTGGGCCAGTTAAAAAAGCAGCTATGACTGTACCTATACCAACAATACCACCTAAGATATAGCCTAAAATGACAAAAAATAAATCACAAGTCATACGTACCCAACGGAATTGAAAT
>UMGZ01075779.1_pt1 | contig 20669 bp, 24 predicted proteins | sample 1965421 | NCBI WGS metagenome assembly UMGZ01 (sample SAMEA4836087, study PRJEB28245) | human gut metagenome | biome: gut microbiome; material: fecal sample | place: Denmark | collected 2008
AGCCCGCCGCCCACCGAGGCCTCGGCCATGTCGGCGCGGGTGGCCGCGAGGGCGTCGACGGTGGCCTCCGTGGCGCGGAGTTTGCCGGCCTCGGCCTCGTCCAGCTCGGCGCTGTCGGCCGCGAGCCCGCCCTCGACGGTGAGCCCGGCGGCCATCCTCAGGGGCGCCGTGGCCGTGTCGGGAACGTTGCGGCGCAGGTGGTCGCGGCGAGTGCGCAGGGCTGAGAGGAGGTTCTGGTCGGTGGGTTGGGTCTGGTCGCCGGTGCGGATGATGTCGGGCAGCGACTGGGTGGCCTGGCGGATTTCGGTGCGGGCAGCCTCGACCTGGGCGGCGAGGCGGCTGAGCGTCCCTTCGGCACGGGCGTCGCAGATTTCGATTTCCATCTGCGAGGGCAGGTTCACCTTGCGGATGACCTTGGTGATGCGGCTCGTGCGGAAGCCCGTTTCGGGGAAGTACCTGTCGCTTTCCAGCCGGACGCGGCGGCCGACGAAGAGGTCGATGCCGTTCTGCTCTATGTAGACGTGGTCGGTGGGGGCCTTGTAGCGGCCGGCGTCGACGGCGTTCTGCTCGTTGTATCGGTCGACGGCCTCGCGCAGCTCCTGCTCGGCCAGCGTGTAGTATTCGTCCGGCATCCGGATGTTCCAAAGGATGTACTTGTCGCCGGGTTTGGGGCAGAGCGTGTCGTTGGGAAGCTGCATGTCGTCGTCATAGGGCCATATCGTTATCAACTCGAACTCATGGGTGTCGCTGTCATAATTGGCCTCGAAATAGTAGGTGCCGTCTTCCTCGGCGCCCAGGCCGGCCAGCTCCGAGCCTTCCTGGAAGGAGACGCGCTTGACCCGTCCGGCTATCTCGTAACGGTTCGGGTCGAAGTCGAGGCCGTCGTCCGTGAAGTAGAATATCTTGAACGGGCTGCCGTTCTCGCCGGTCACCTCCTCGCTGCGCACCGAACTGACTGTGCCGGTGCGGCGGGGGTAGATGCCGGCGAAGGCGGCGGCCTCGTAATGGTGCCATACGCCGTACTTCTCCACGTTCACGTCCACATGCTTCACGCCGCCGGGCAGCTGGAGCCGGCTGTGGCCGTATTTTTCCGGGTCGATGTTCCGGCTGCTGCCTATCGGGTACAGACGGGTGTAGAACTTGACGCCTTCGGCCATGTCGCACTCCAGGGAGGTGAGCCCCTTGCCGTAGGCCAGCGTGACTTCTTCGCCCCGCTCGCAGCGGCACACGTTCACCGTCTGCCCCTCGCACCACCATTCGGCCCTGTTACCGGCTTTTTCGGCCACCTCTTTCAGGGCTTCGTCGCAGTATTTGCCCTCGTAGTCGATGACGATATTTTCCGTACCCTCCACCGTGCCGACCTTCCAGTCGGTGGTGTGATCCATCCCGTTGTTTATACTCTTGACGATGAGGGCCACGTGTTCCCTCGGAGGCGCGGTAAGCGTGAACACAGGCTCGTCCGCACCGTCCGTGTCGTTCAGCACGAGGAAGCGGTTCAACAGACTCTCGATGCCGTAGAATTTCACGTCATACTTCCACTCCACGGTGCTCGCCTGCTCCGGCTTGTACCGTTCCATGAGCCAGTACCGCTCGCCCATGAACTCGGCATAGTCGTTCACTTCCAGCGCCACGTGCTCATATAGGGTGAACGACAGGGTGAGCACGTTGTCGCCCTGCAACTCCTTGGCCTGCGTCGAGTTGTCGTCGCAGGGCACCTGTGTCTTCGCCGTTCCGTCGCTTCCGTATATCGTTACCATAATGCCGTTCTAATGCTGTTGGATTGCCGTTCAGATGGCCGGGCTCGGTTCACGGAAGGTCACGTAGAACCGGCTGGCCTGCTTACCCGCCTGCCAGAGGTAGGTCAGGGGCTCGTAGTCGCTGCCTTCTTTGTAAAAGACATGCAGCGTCAGGTCGAGGTCGGGGAAACGGATGTCCAGCCACCCGTCGTCGCCCTGTTTCAGAAAGGCGATGAACGACCGGTACTGCGATAGCCACTCATCCCGCGTGTCGGCATACAGGGCGAAGTACAGCTTCACGTCCCGCGCCTGGTTCCTCACCTCCAGCACCGCCGAGTATTTCTCGCCGTCCTCCTCCCGGATGTCCACCGCCACGTGGGTCTTGGTCTTGGACGGGGCCATTATCGCTTTCAGGTTGTTCCTATCGCCCCGTTTCTTCTCCACGAGGAAGACACCATATGCCTTCCAGATGTCCGTGCCGTTCACCAGCACCTTGCCTCCGAGTATCGCGTCCATTGCCATAGTCTTGTTTTACTTTGCAGGACGAAGCTATCATAAGCCGCGCCCTTGTCCTACTTTAATTCACCGGGAGGGACTGAAACCTGCCGGCTACCCGTTTTTTACGGGTTGGGAACTGGTTTTTACGGGTTGGGAACTAGTTTTTACGGGTTGGGAACCAGGAAAAAACACCCGCCGCTCATTTCGCCTTTACGCCGTCCCTGATAATCTTCTTGATGTCCTCCTTTATCTCGCCGAGGTGCCTGGCGCTGTTTCCGGTGTTCTCCTCGATGCGGCGCAGGCTGTCGACGGCCGCCCCCATCTGCTCGCTCACGTCGCTCATCTTCTCGTCCATGCTGGCCCAGTGCATCAGGCCGGAGGTGAACATGCCCTCCAGCTTCGTGCCCTGCTCCTGGCTCATGGCGTTGAAGCTGCCGGCCCGGCCCGTCTGCGAGGTGCCGGCGTCGTCGCCGTCGTAGCCGGTGGCTTGGGCCAGCTGGTCGCGCAGGGCGAGGCCCGCCTCGACGATGGCCTGCCATTCGTCCTCAAGCCCCGAACGCTCGTCGGCGGAGAGGGCGCCGTCCTCCATTGAGGCGGCGAAGCGGTCATACCAGTCCTCGACGCGCCCGCGCAGCTGGCTGTCCACCTCCGTCTTCAAGATGGCGCGCATCAGCCGCTCCGAGAACCCGTCGGCGAAGTCCTCGGCCGCCGCGTCCATGTCCATGAGCTCGTCGACGAACGAGTCGTAGAGGCTGTCGAACGACACCTGCGTGAGGCTCTCCTTCCATTGCCGGTCAAGCTGCTCGCGCTCTTCGGCGAAGTCGGCGTAGTCCTCCATGAACTGCGCCGCGTCGCGGTAGCCGTCGTCGGCCAGCGCCTTGATCCGGGTCCAGAGGGTGGGCAGCTCGTCGCGCACGGCGGCCATCTGCTCGGGGCTCAGTGAGAAGAAGTCGGACGACGAGCCCACCGCCTGCCCCAAGAGCTCGGAGATGGCCTGCCACCCGCTCGGGGCGAGCACGTCGGCCTTCCGCAAGCCGGGTATACCCAGCTGCGCGAGGATGTCCTCGCGGCTGCCGAGGCTGCCCGGGGCCAGCCCCAGCTGCTCGGCCAGGCGGTTCCACCCCTCCTCGTCGAGCAGCGAGAAGTCGGCCTCGGAGAGGGCCTCGTCGACCTTCGAGCCCGAGGAGTGCGTGCCCCCCACGCCGAGGAAGCCGTTGTCGTAGGCCAGCGCCGAGCGGAGCATCATCTCCATCGTCTGGGCCACCTGCTTGTCGAGCAGGACCTGCTCCTCGGCGCGCAGGTCGGTGGCCGTCTGGCCAGTGGCCGCCTCCATCTGCTCCGAGAGGCGGTCCACCGACGCGGCCAGCGCCTCGTTGCTCGCCGTGAGCCGCTCGATGTCGGCCATGAGGCGCGGGTCGCTCTCGCCCTCGTAGCCGAACAGGCCCGCGATGCCCTCCAGCTGCTCGAACGCGCCGCCCACCATCCCCACCACGCCCGAGACGGCGCCGAAGACGTCGCCCGAGAGGAGCGACGTGGCCGCCCGCGACAGGCCCTCCGACATCCGCTCGCCCCCGGCGAGGAGCTTCTCCACGTCCTCGCCCAGCTCCACGCCGAAGACCTCGGAGAGCGTCCCCGCGACGGCCTGCATGTCCGACACGGCGCGCGAGATGCTGCCGGCCGCGCCCTCCATGCCCCGGGCCGCCTGCTCGCGGCCCTCGCCCTCGCGGCCCTGGGCCTCACGGAGGCGGCGCTCGGCCTCGGCGCGGTCGATGAGCCGGCGCGTGAGCTGTCCCGTGGCGGCGTCGTATTCCTCCACCCAGGCGCTGCCCCGCTCCGTGGCCTCGTCGAGGGCATGATGCGCCTCGCGGACCTCGTCGGCCGCCGCGCGCCAGCGCCTGAGCCCCTCGACGACGGCCTTCATCGGCTCGCGCCCCGCCACCTCGGCCTCGATGCGCGAGAGCGCCCCGCTCAGGTCTTTCAGGTCGGAGGGGGCAAGGGACGAGGCCTGCTCATTTATATACTGCCTGAGCTGCCCGGCGAGCCGGCGGAGCGCCTCGGTGCCCTGCGCCTCGAGGCGGTCGAAGACGTCGGCGAAGTCGATCTGCCGCTTGAACTCCTCCAAGTCAAGCGCGGCCAAGGCCTCGTCGCGCTCCCGGCCGAGCGAGAGGCGCTCGCCCTCGGTGCGGACCTCGCGGATGCGGCCCTCGTACTGCCGCGTCAGGGCCAACCGCCGCTCCTCATACTGGCCGTAGCGCCTGAGGTAGTCGTCCATCGCCTCCTGCTCGCGCCGCGCCTCGTCGGCGCGCAGCTTGTCCTCGGCCTGCTCGCGGGCCCGGATGGCGGCGAGCCGCGCCTGCCCTATGGCCAAGGCCTGCTCCTCGGTCAGGCCGTCCTCGCCGGTGTCCACGCGGCCGGCCTTGCGGTTCGCCTCGCGCAGGCGCTCCTCCTGCTGCCCGATCTCGTCCATGCGCCGGTCGTAGTCCAACCGTATCTCAGCCAGCTCGCGCTCCGTGCCCTCGGCCATCAGGGCGATGCGCTCCTGTTCCGTCTGCCGCTGCAAGGCTAAGAGGTCTTCACTCAACTTCTGCTCGGCCAGCCTGCGTTTGTCCCCCTCCCGGACGGTGGCACGGGCCGCTCCGGCGTTCCCCGTGGCGTAGCTGTCTCCCTGCGTGGTCTGCATCAGCGGCTTCTGGCGTTTCAGGATTTCCTGCTCGTAAGACTGCATGGCCTGTTCGTTGGCTTTCAGTTGGGCCCTGTTCTTTTCCAGGGCTTCCGTCCGGCGGTCGTACTCCGTGATGATGGCGTCGGTCTCCCGTTCAAGCGCTGCGGTCGCGGCGGCTGCGGCGGCATCCGTCGAGCTTCCGGCAGCCGCCTCCTGTGCCTCCGTGGAAATCCGGATGCGTTCCTGGCGCCGATTGTATTCCTCCCTGTTACGCGCTGTCCAGCGGGTATCGGCGTTGATGGCACGTTGCAGCCCCACGTTCTGCTCGGCGAGGTTTTCGATGCGCTTCTGGTAGGCGCGGGCATAGGCCGCCTGCAAGATGTCGTTGGCCAGTTGGCGGTACTGCCCGGCTGCCTCACCGGCCAGGATGGCTTCCTGCGAAAGGTTTCCGAAGTAGGCCGGGTACTGCCGTTGCAACTCCGACACCGCCGCTCGGCGGTCGTTCAGCGAGGCGTTCGTGTTCTGCGTCATCTTGTAGAGCAGGGTGAGCTGCGCCGTTTCCTTGGCAGCCGAACTGCGGGCCTCGCCCATGGCGGCGTTCAGGTTCCGCTGTTCCTCGGCCGCGGCGGCGGTTTCCGTACGGGCCCTGAACAGCCCGGCCACCCAGTCCACAATTTCGTCGCCGTACATCACAAGAAGCATGATGCCCGTGGTCAGTGCCGTCTGCCAGGAGAACAGCGAAGAGAGGACCTGCTTCCATACGGGCGTGGCTTTCCGGCCGGAGGCGGTCAGGGCGTCGTACTCTTTCCGGGCACGGGCCAGTTCGTCGGTGAAAACGGGGAGGTTGTTCGAGATGGCCAGGAAGAACATCTGCGGGCCCATGGCCAACGACGGCATCTCGCGGGCAATCTGCTGGATACTCATGTGCAGGCCGTTGTACTGCTTTACGGCCTGCCCGGCGTCGGGCGGAACGGTCTGCGTGCCTTTGGCCGTTTCATTCAAGGTGTTCAACTGGGTTTGCAGTTCCTTGATCTTTGCCTCGACCTTTTCTATGGCGGCGATGTTCCCGCTCTGGTCAAGGTCGGGATTGGCCGCCTCTCCGGCTTCTTTCAGGGCCGCCAGTTGCACGTTGAGCGCACCGATGGCCGTTTCAAGGAGGCGGACGCGTTCAGCCGAGCTGGTGGCCCCCGCCATCAGGGCATCCAGCTTGCGCTGCATCGCATCGAGGCCGCCCGACAGGCGGTCTTTCAACAGTATCTCTATTTCTACCGGTTTCGTGGCCATGCTATTTCTTCAGGTTGCTCTGGAAAAATCCTACGATGTCATTGGCTTCCTCTTCCGCGCTCTTCTCTTCTTTCTTCCGCCGGACGTAGCGCGGCGCATCGGCCAGCATCATGATCAGGGTCTGGTAGTTCACGCCTTCCAGAATGTAGCCCACACTCCATCCCGTGGCATCGGCTATCTGCCAGACAAATCCGAAGGGGCTATGGGAGGGTTCGTAAACCGTCTTTAACTCCCCTTTCTTCCTTGGCTCAGTCTCAGTTTCATCGGGTTCGTCCTCTCGGCTGATCTGATAATACGCGTAAAAGGGTCGGTGCCCAGCAGGAACACGAAGTTCCGCATCGCCGCGTCCATATAGGCCGGCTCCATGAAGTGACGCACCCACCAAGCGACCAGCCCCACCAGCAGGTGGCGGCTCCACCAGCCGCGACACAGGGTGTAGGCGATCATGCGGCTTACGGCCTTTCCATGCCGGGCGATGAAGGCCATCTCCTCATCCTTGGTGAACTTGTCCATCTCGGCCGCTGTCACTCCCAAGGATAGGTAAACCCTTGTCAGCCGTATCAGTCCGCCCATACGTGGGCGGCGCATCACAACGCGCAGCTTCACGGGCTTTTTCCGGAATGGAATGCGCAGTTCCTTCAAGGGGACGGACACGCCCCGGTCCAACAGGGCGGCCGTCCCCTCGGCTTGCACCAGACGTTCCGTTGACTTGTCCATACGCTACTCGGACGGTGTGTCGTTGATTTCGTAGGGTGCGGTATCCGCATCTTCCGGCTTGTTCACTTTCAACTGACATTCTATCTTCGACACCTCCGTCAGCGTCAGCTTGCCGCCCAGGTTGGACAGGATGGTTCCGTTCGGTATCTTCATCGTCTGGCCGGAAACAAACTCGATTTCCCACGGGCCGCGCAATTCCACAAGGCTCGTCGGGGCCTTCCAGCCGGTATAGCTGCCCGCGCTGCCCACCAGCTCGCCGCCCAATACGGCGGCCAAGTTCTCATAGTCCAGCTGGATGAGGTTGAATGTCGGGGCTATCGTCCCGTTCTTGTTCATCAGCGTCAGTACCGGCGCGTCCGGAACCTGCTCGGCCTCGACGTCGGTACTCTCCGGCTTCGTGCCGCCCCAGTCCCAGCTCCCTTTTTCGATGTAGCCGATTTCCTTGCTGTTGAACTTGACCACGGCTATACCGTATATGAATTTCTTATTTGCCATTGCTCTTTCGTTTTAGAATGATGATTATTGTTGTTAGCACACTCAGCAGTATTCCGACCCCGAAACCGTAGAAGAACGTTTTAACGGGGTTCGAATGCTGTTTTACTTCTGCCTCGTACAGGCCGGCCATCTCCTCGTAGCGTTCCTTCCACACGGAGGATGTCCGCTCGTAGTATTCCACGAGGAGTTGCAGGCTGTCGCAGCTGGCGTAGACGGTGATCACGTCCTTGTCGCGGCTTACCGACAGGCTGGCCTGTCCGCTCTTCCCGTTGTATGAAGCCTGCGGGGGCAGCCTCAGAAGGCTGTCAGCCGGGATCTTCAGACTCACCTCCGACTTCGGTACCGTTTCCGTCCGTATCAGGCGGACTTCGCTCTTCAGGCTGTCCGCCCGGCCCGTCGCCGTTTCCGTCCGTGTCGTTTCCTGCGCTTTCCGCGTGCTCGCGCATCCCGTTAAGCACAGGACAGTCGTCATGATGCCTGCAACTGTTAGCGCGGTCAATGGCCTTGCGAAGGCGCGCCATCTCGCGTTTTGTGGCCATAAGGTCTTTCCTTGTCCCATCCAGCTCATCCTTCAAGGGTTCCACGATGTTGTCTACCAATATCCGGGTGGCGTGCTCAGCGTTGTCAATCCGCACGGTTTCGGCGTCCGCCTTCGCCTTCTCAGCCTCCGCGTTGGCCTTGCGCACCGTCGCTTTCAGCGTCACAATGCCAATCACGGTGGCCAAGAGCGAGCCACCCAGTACGAAATTGAAAATTTCACTGAGTTCCATGAGATTACTTGTTCGGTGCCTTGCTTATGATTTTGACTCGGTTCTCTTGCTTATCAGACCTATAAGCCATTGTACCAGTCCTGTATCAGCGATGCCGTTTGCCACAAGCGAGGCTCCGAAACCATAAAGCAGGGCAATATACCACTCCACATCGGCCACGAATCCCGCATCCAGCCACCATAACAGCATGGCAGCCACCAGGCCGGCCGCCCAGCTTACAATCTGCGTCACCAGCCCTTCCATTTTCGGGAACAGGGCCTTGATGCCTTCCGTCAACAACACCACGCAACCGGCAAACCCGGCAAAGGTGGCAATCATATTGTCATAGTCCGTGGCGGTAGAAACTTCACCCGCCTGGGCAAATGCGGCTGACACAAATCCAAGCATCAGTGCGAAAAATAAAATCAGTTTTTTCATTTTGTTGTTCGTTTATTGGTTTATTCCTATTTCTTTCAGCCAGGCCGGAACGTCGAAGCTCGGACAGGCCTTTGCCGCCAGCTGGTTATGTCCTACAACCGGGATGGAGGGGAAACGCCGGTGGAAGTCCTTTACATAGGCTTCCAACGCCTTCTTCTGCGCCGGAGTACGGGTGTCCTTGGGGGTCTTGCCGTCAGCGGCAACGCCGCCGACGTACACAACGTGCCGGGATGTGGAATTGAACCCTTTTGCCCCGTTGGTAATCTCCCAGGGGTCTACCTGTGCGTCCTCGTTGTTGTCCACCAGGCGTTCCACCTTTCCGTCCAGGTGTATCATGTCGGTATAGCCGACCTGTTTCCATCCACGCCCGCCCTTGTTTACCGGGTCGCAGTGCCAGTGACGGATGTCCGTCGCGCTCACCTCACGCCCCTCAGGGGTAGCGGTACAGTGCAATACCAAACGTTTCAACTGTGCCATGCGTTATTCCCCCTGTTTGGCTTGCGTGATGGTCACTTTGGCCGTCTTGCTGCTGTCAGAATTCAACGTAATGGTCAGGGTACCGCTTTTTTCACTTCCGGTGTCATTGGCTTCCGCCGAGATGGTCACGCCCGTTTCCGTTTCTTCAACGTCAAATCCGGACGGAGCCGCTCCTACGGTATATTCACCGCTGGCTGTTATGGTCACATCCTTGCTGCCGCCCTCGGCCGGAAGGGTCACCGTAGTCGGGTCGGCCGAGATGGTCTTGGCTGCCGGATTGAATACGGGAGTGTCACGGCTGTCCAGCACCACCGTTTCCTCGCCGAAAGCGATGTTGGTGTCCACCTTCATCAGCATCTTGAAGAAATACAGTTCGCTGGCATTGGAAATTTTGTCTATCTGGATGACATTCTCATCATCCTGCAGGTTGACAGCTGCGAACAGATTGCCGTCGGCCCCCATCGAGCACAAGGTCGCCACAATCAGACCGTCAGGCCATGCGGCCAGCGTTTCGATGGTGATTCCCTTGTAACGGCGCGCGTTCACATCCGTCTCACTCGCGTTCTTGGCCTCGCGCTCGGTCAGTTCGTCATCGTACTTGTCGAAATCGTCAATGCTCATGATGATGCGCAGGTTCGGGTTGTTGCGGATGGCCTTGGGTATGGCACTGCGCACAGCCTTCAGTTTGCCCAGCATGGTTTCCTCCTCGCTGTCCACGATGATGAGTTCCGTGTCCTTAGCCATTTGGGTGAGGATACCGTTGAACAGGTGGTCATCGTCGTCACCGTACACCCCGTTGATGTAATGATCGCCCAACTCGAACTGCACCTGCTTGGCAAGATCGGCCAGGAGGGCGTTCTGTGCTTCAGGAGGTAACTCGGCAAATACAAGGTTACCCTTCGGCTGCCAGGGACGCCAGATCTGCTCGAAGGCGCGGGGATTGAATACGGTAAAGGCCATGAAGTCTTTCGGGTCAAGGCTTTTCTCGTCATAGTTAAAGTTGCCTTTCGAATCCTCCACGCCCGGGTTCTCCTTGCGCTTCTGCAGCATCTTGCCGCTTCGCAGACGGGGCAGGCTGATTTTCTTCTCCACGCCGGGAATGACCATTATCAGCCCTTTCTCGACAATCTCGTTGCCGGTGGCGGCGAGCGTCAGAAGCTGTTCCAGTACCTCGCCGTTGTAATTGGTGTTCTTTACTACTATTGCCATTGTCCTTTACTTGTTAAGTTTGTCCTTGATTTCCCGCATGCGCTTGTTCCAGGGGCTTTCCCCCTCAGGTTCCACCTTGATGTCCTCCATGACCTTGCGTTTGGGCGAGAGTGCGGCCAAAGCCTTTTCCCCTTCCTCCGGATTGGATCTGAGGATGCTCTCATATAACGGCCGGGTCTCGGCGTTGATGCGTCCGTCCGCTTCCGCCGCGTCAAGCAGTGTTTTCCGCGCGGCCTCCTTGTCGGCTTCCGCCTTGTCCTCGAACTCCTTCACGCGTTTCTTCAACGTGGCGTTCTCTTCCGCCAGGCCGGAAGCGCGGACGGCTTCCTGCGCCAAGGTCCGGGCCTTGGCCATCACTTCTTCCTCGTTCTTGCAGTCCTTGAACGAGGGTTCTTTCCGAATCTCTTCCAAGTTCATCTTGTCTTTGTTTTGTGGCTCCGAGAGCCGGTTATTGAATAAAGTGTAGATCTGTTCCGGGGTACTGTCCGCCGGTACAGGTTCCGCATCGTAGATGCCGTCGACAAAACCGAGCCGCAGGGCCTCGTCCGCGGTGAGCCAGTGGTCCTCACCGTCGAAATAGGCCGCCTTCACCTCTTCCTTGGTCATGCCCAGCCGCGCCGCGTAGATGTCGCCCAGGCTGTCTTCCAGGCTCTCTATCTCCTCGATGCACTTCTGCATGTCCTTCTTGTTGCCGTAACAGCCTCCGCTGACGCTGTGCAGCATCAGCCGGGCGTACTTGCTCATCTCGACGGGCTTTCCGCACAGGGCAATCACGCTGGCCATGCTGGCCGCGATACCGTCCACATAGAGGTGCACGTCCGCTTTGCAGCCCTTGATGGCGTTGTAGATGGCGATGCCGCAATACACCTCGCCGCCGTTGCTGTTGATGCGGATATTGACCCGCCGGCCCGCCTTTTCGGCTTCCAGCAGTTCCCCCGCCACACGGACGCTTTGTACTTCATAATAGTCGCCGATGTCGCCGTAGAGGAAAATGGTGCTTGTCCCTTCCTTGTCTGTCTGGATATTAAAATACTTGTTCATTCCCATATTGTTCCCATGCGGATTGTTCCGCCGTTCATGGTGCAAAAATGCAATAAAGGGACGGGGTATGAAAACCGCGTTTTTATCATGCCACGTTATGGCGTCATGATAACGCCGTAAACCGTCACCATGCGGAGTGACTTTCGTAAAACGGGCTTTTTATGGCAATTTTGCAACTGTATTCATTACGGAAAAAGCAGTATGGCAGATTTAAGCAACGCCCAGAAAAAGGAATGGGCCAAGACCTTGTACCTGCGTGAAAACCTCACGCAGCAGGAAATCGCGGACCGCGTGGGAGTGTCCCGCGTGACGGTATCCAACTGGGTACGCGCCGGGAAATGGGAGGAGCAGAAGGCGGGGCTGACGCTCACCAGGCAGGAACAGGTGGCCAACCTGTACCGGCAGGTGGCGGAAATCAACCGGGCCATCTCGGCACGCGCCGAGGGGGAGCGTTTTCCCAGTTCCAAGGAGGCGGACATCCTCGGCAAGCTGTCGGCGGCCATACGTAACATGGAGCAGGAAACGGGCATTGCCGACATCATCAGCGTGCTCACCGGCTTCATAGAGTGGCTCCGCCCGCTCGACCTCGACAAGGCCAAGGAACTGACCCGGCTGTCGGACGCCTATATCAAGGATAAACTGTAAGCACATGAAACAAGCTGACAAGATAGCGCTCCTGGATTGGGAGAAGTTCAAGGAGGACATCGCGAGGGCCACGCCGGTCGACAAGTCCATGTCCGTGCAGGAGCGGGAGAAGCACCGCCTCTACCTGGAACGGCACCCGGTGGAATGGATAAAGTTCTTCTTCCCCAGCTATGCCAAGTATGAGTTCGCCGGGTTCCAGAAACGCGCCATAGGGCGCATCCTCGCCCATGACGAATGGTTCGAGGTGCTGTCCTGGAGCCGTGAGCTGGCCAAGTCGACCATCACCATGTTCATCGTCATGTACGTCACGCTGACCGGACGGAAAAGGAACGTCATCATGACGTCCAACAGCAAGGACAACGCCGTCCGCCTGCTGGCTCCCTACCGGGCCAACCTGGAAGCGAACGGGCGTATCGAGGCCTACTACGGGAAGCAGGAGACCCCCGGTTCATGGACGGAGGACGAGTTCGTCACAAAGAGAGGCGTGGCCTTCCGTGCACTCGGCGCCGGGCAATCGCCACGTGGTTCCCGCAACGAGGCTATCCGCCCTGACGTGCTGCTCGTGGACGACTTCGACACGGACGAGGACACCAAGAACCCGGACATCATACAGAAACGATGGGACTGGTGGGAAAACGCCCTCTATCCCACGCGTTCCATCTCGGAGGCGACGCTCATCATCTTCTGCGGCAACATCATCGCCAAGGATTGCTGCGTGGTGCGGGCCGGAGAGATGGCCGACCACTGGGACATCGTGAACATACGCGACAAGAACGGACATTCCACCTGGCCGGAAAAGAACTCCGAGGAGCACATAGACCGCACGCTCGCCAAAATATCCACCAAGGCGGTGCAGGGCGAATACTTCAACAACCCGGTCTCCGCCGGCGAGGTCTTCGAGACCGTCACCTACGGCAAGGTGCCTCCCTTGTCGAAGTTCAAGTTCCTCGTGGCCTACGGCGACCCGGCACCGGGCGAAAGCAAGGGCAAGAAAGGCAAGTCTTTCAAGACGGTCGCCCTGCTCGGCAAGCTCGGCGGCAGGCTCTATGTCATCAAGACTTTTCTGGCGCAGGCCCTGAACGCGGAGTTCATCGGCTGGTACGTCAAGATGCTGGAATTCGTCGGCGGGCGTGCTACGGTCTACTGTTACATGGAGAACAACAAGCTGCAAGACCCGTTCTTCCAGCAGGTGTTCAAGCCGCTGGTGGCCAAGGCGCGCAAGGAACATAAAATCGCCCTCCACATCCGGGGCGACGAGGAGAAAAAGACGGACAAGGCCACCCGCATCGAGGCCAACCTGGAACCACTCAACCGGGAGGGGAACCTCATCCTCAACGAGGCGGAACGGGACAACCCGCACATGAAGGAGCTGGAAGACCAGTTCCGGCTCTTCACGCTCTCCCTGCGCTATCCGGCCGACGGCCCGGATGCCGTCGAGGGCGGCAACCGCATCATCGACGAGCTCCTGCGCCGGGCCGACCCGCCCCTCGTCAAGACCCGCCGCGACCTGCGCGCACGGAACCGCCGCAGGATGTGACCCCGCCCGGGCCGAGCCCGCGAAACCAGTCAGCCCTGACAGGATTTTCAGTCAGGTATGACAGGAATTTCAGTCAGGTATGACAGGAATTTCAGTCAGGCGTGACAGGAATTTCAGTCAGGCGTGACAGGATTCCCCCGGCGCGTTCCGACGAGTTCCCCCGGCGCGTTCCGACGAGTTCCCCCGGCGCGTTCCAACGGGTTCCCTGGGCTCGTAAGGACCGGCCGGCGGCCCGCCCGCACGGACTCCGCCGGAAGCCCCATGACTTAACCCTACAAAAAACAAGAAGCCTATGAGCCAATTCGTTGAACTTTCAGACTATGACGCCAGCATCCACCGCGACATACTGGATGCACTGGTAAGGGAGGACGAGGCCGTCATCGAAGTGTGCGAGGACAGGGCCATCGCCGAGATGCGGGGCTACCTCGCCCGACGCTACGACTGCGACCGCATCTTCTCGGCCACCGGGGCGGAGCGCAACCAGCTCGTGCTGATGATGGTCATCGACATCGCGGTCTACCACATCTTCTGCATCCATAACCCGCAGAAGCTCTCCCAGATACGCAAGGACCGCTACGAGCGGGCCGTGGAATGGATGAAGGCGGTGGCCGCCGAGGAAATTTCCATTGAAGGGGCGCCGCTGCTGCCCCAGGAGCAGCGGGCGGCGTATTCGTCATTCCATGTCAAGAGCAACCGCAAAAGGGTAAATCACTGGTAAAACCACAGATATCATGAGCAAAAGAAACAGACGAAACAAGGCGGGACTCATCACCGTGGGCGGCAACCTCATGAGGCCCGGACAAAGGCAGCCGAACGTCATCGTGCTCACTCAGACACGGCGCTTCGGGCTGGACATCGCGGACTACATGGCCGCCATCCGTGCCGCTGAGGATGTGGACTTTTCCCGCCGCTACAAACTTTACGACCTGTATGCAGACATCCTCATGGACACGCACCTCTCCTGCGTCATCGAGAAACGCAAGATGGCCGTGCTCTGCTCCGACATCAAGTTCATGCGCGACGGCCGGCCCGACGAGGCGGTGAACGAACAGATCCGTTCCCCCTGGTTCGGCCGCCTGGTGGGCGACGTCCTCGACGCCCGCTTCTGGGGCTTCACGCTCTGCCAGTTCTACCGCGACGGGCAGTGGGCGGACTACGACCTCATCCCCCGCAAGCACGTCGACCCCGTGAGGCGACTCATCCTCCGCCATCAGACGGACCTCACCGGGCTGCCCTGGACGGACTATCCCGACCTGCTATTTATCGGCAGCCCGAACGACCTGGGGCTGTTGGCCAAGGCCGCGCCGTGGGTCATCTACAAGCGGAACACTACCGGCGACTGGTCGCAGTTCTCCGAGATCTTCGGGATGCCCATCCAAGAGTACATCTACAATTCCGACGACGAGGAGTCCCGTCAGCGGGCCATAGATGACGCCGCGCAGATGGGAAGCCTCGCTCAGTTCTTCCACGACGAGGACACGAAGCTCAACTTCATCGAGGCCGGCAACAAGACCGGCTCGGCCGACGTATACGAACGTCTCTGCGAACGCTGCAACAACGAACTGTCCAAACTCGTGCTCGGCAACACGCTGACCACCGAATCCTCGGAAAAGGGCACGCAGGCCCTCGGCACAGTGCACAAAAAGGTAGAGGACAAGGTGGCCCTGGCCGACAAGAAGTACGTCCTCGACGTGCTCAACTACGACATGGCCGACATCTTTTCCCACTTGGGCATCAATACCGAAGGCGGCGTGTTCTGCTTCCCGGAACGGAAAGACATCGACCCTACGTCCAAAATCAACATCCTCACGCAGCTTGGCACCAGCTTCAACCTGCCCGTGTCTGACGATTACCTGTACGAGGAGTTCGGCATCGAAAAGCCGGCCAACTACGAACAGCTGAAACAGCAGCAGGAAGAGGAGCGGATACGGAAAGAAACCGCCGCCGCACAGATACGCGGACAGGAAAACGATGAAAAGGAAAAGGAGAAGGAAGAGGACGGAAAAACAGAACCCACCCCCGCACAGAAAAAATCCTTCCGGAACTGGCTGGCACGTTTTTTCGGGAAAGCCCCGTCGGGCGGCGGGGCGGTTTTAGACTGGTAGTCGACCGGCTCTATGGAGTAGCGGGCGACGGGGTTTCTTCGGGCTTCGAATTCTCCGACGAGGTGCTGCGCCGTGCCCTGCTCAGCATTTACAGCAAGGACTTCCACCCGGCCTCGGAAATTGAAGTCAACCTGTTCAGCGAAATATGGGCCACCATGAACAAGGCTGCGCGGGAAGGGTTCAGACAGTCCCGCTCCGCCGACCCTGACGAGGATTTCCGCGCGGCCATCCTGCACAGCAACGCCGTGTTCTCGGCGTTCAAGGTTCACCGCATGCAGAACGACATGGCCCGCCTGCTGCTGGATTCGAACGGCAATCTGAAACCGTTCGAACAGTGGATGAAAGAGGTGATGCCCATCGCTTCGCACCAGTGCGGCACATGGCTGCGCACGGAGTACGACACGGCGGTCCTGCGCGCCCACCAGGCGGCCGACTGGAGGCAGTTCGAGCGCGAGAAGGACGTCTTGCCCAACCTGCGATGGATGCCCTCCACGTCCATCCACCCCGGTGCGGACCACCGTATCTTCTGGAACACCGTGCGCCCCATCGACGACCCGTTTTGGAGCGAGCACCGTCCCGGCGACCGGTGGAACTGCAAGTGCGGGCTCTCGTCCACCGACGACCCGGTGACGCCCGTCCCGGAAAGCAGCCCGAAAGACAAGCCGCAGCCCGGACTGGAAAACAACCCTGGAAAGGACGGAAAGCTATTTTCCGACAAGCATCCGTATCAGCAGAACCCGCACAAGGGAGCAAAAAAGGCGGTTGACAAATTAATGGAACGCATTAATGAAATGATCGCGGAAATGCCGGGCAACCTTACCGACGAAGAAAAAATGGCCATCGCGCGGAACAACCTCGAAATAGAAAAGGCGCTCAAAATCACCAAGGGCAAGCCCATGAGTGTGGAAAAGGCCGACAAGCAGAACGCCAACCCGAAGTATTCGGAGAAATTCATTCCCGATGAGCATGGGAATTATATCGACAGACGAACCGGGAAAAAGTTTTCTTTAAACCCTCATTATAATGAAGCCTATGCGAACAACTGCCAGACTTGCGCTCCGGCTTATGCGCTGCGATTAAGAGGATTCGACATCACCGCAAAAGGGCGGACACCGGGGTCGCAATTAGAGTATTTAAGCCTCGGACACGCTTTTGAGGTTTGGAATAACATCGACGGTACTCCTGCAAAACATCTCAGCATGAATGACTGGATGGCAAGCAAGGGATATAAGAGAATGACGCCCAAACATTACCGGGAGTTCTTTGAAGAGGCTTGCAAGGATGAAGGGGTCTATGAATTGAGTATCGGATGGAAAGGCTGTGGCGGACACGCTACTATCCTGCAACGTTTCGCCGATGGCGAACTGCGTTATATCGAACCGCAAAATGACAACTCAAAAGGCTCAGGGAACGAATGGAAAGATGTGGCTTATTTATGCAATAGCGGCGCATCCAGCGTGCATCACTGCCGGGGAATCATGCGAATCGACAACAAGCTATTCAACCTCACTTTCATCAGTATCTTTGAGAAATGAGTTGACGACGTCCAAGGCTTCAAATCCGGTTATGGTAAAGACTTTCCCATCGAAGCATTGGTAAACGAACGGAAAACCGGTCGTAGCATCTTCCGGAAAATTGAACATATAGTAGTCCGACCCTTCGGAGTTGCCTAAGTACTTAAAGGAGTCGCCGAATTGTTCAATAAGCCCACGGGCCTCGTTCTTTACTTGTTCGGGTACATTCATCACACAAAAAAGGCGTATAAAGTGCCTTGTGCACAAAGATACATATAATTCTTGAAATACTGACTGATATGCAGATAAAAGATTTCGCCAAGCTGGTAGAACAAAAACGGAAAGAACTGGACGAGATGATGCGCCGCAGGATGCCGGTCATCGCCGGGCGTCTGGCAAAGGACCATTTTCAGGACAATTTCCGGCGCGGCGGGTTCGTGAACGGGGGACTGCATCCGTGGCCGAAAGCCCGGCGCCTTTCCTCAGGCGGAACAGATGCCGCCAGCCAGTACGGAACGCTGCTTTCCGGGCGCAACCACTTGTATAGCTCCATCAGGTACGTTCCGTCGGAATACCGCGTCAGGGTATATAACGAACTCGTCTATGCTCCCATCCACAACTGGGGCGGAACCGTGTCCGTGACCGTCACCGACCGCATGAGGCGCTTCGCATGGGCCAAGTTCTACCAGGCATCGGGCAAGGCGAGAAAAGCCGCCACGGGCAGAAAGAAAGGCCGTAAGAGCGTGGCCGGGAAACAGGCAGCGAGCCCACAGGCCTCATTCTGGAAAAACCTCGCACTCACCCGGAAAAAGAAACTGGATATCCGCATTCCCCAGCGTCAGTTCCTCGGCGAGAGCGAGGAACTGACCGCCAAAATAAACGAGAGACTTGAAAAGGAAATCAGGAACATCTTAAACTTATAAAATCATGGAAGAGATTTTTATCGCCATCATGGAACAGATTGCCCGTGAGATGCCGGAACTCTCACTCATCGACGAGGACTACGGCCAACTGGAAATGGGAGCCAACGAGGACCATTACCCGGTCACGTTCCCTTGCGTACTTATCGGGAACACGGATTCCGTCTGGCACGACCTCGGTTACGGGGCGCAGAACAGCGAATCGCAACTCACCGTGCGATTGGCCATCGACTGCTACGACGACACCAGCTATGCCTCCGGCACCTACGACAAGGTACGGGGGCGCCAGCAAATGGCCGATAAGCTGTACAAAGTGCTGCAATGTCTGGAATGTACGGGAAACTCCTCGCCGCTTGTACGCGAGAAAAGCCGCGACTATGCGCTGCCGGGCTACGTCAAGGTGTACGAGATGACTTTCTCGTTCACGTTGCACGACGAGATGGCAATGGAACAGTAAGCCGGCGATGGGTTCATGAAGTGGGGAAGAGTTCGAGCTGGGCGGCGGTCAGCCGGGGCTTCTTCACTTTGGGAAGCGGCCCGGACACGCCTGCCGTCCCCTCGCGCATCTTTCGCCGGATGATGGCCATGATGCGTTCTTCGGACAGGAAGAACTCGCGCTCCGACAACACGCGCAGCGCATCGTCGAAACGCAACCGCTGCACCTCCGTCCAATAGTAGTAGCGGCGGCACAGCGCCTCGTCGCGCAACCTTATCAGTTCTTTGTCCCTGCCTTTGCCCATCGTATAATTTATTCATACAAAGATAGTTGTTTTCTACCTATTTTATGCACAAAAGCGCCGCAATCATGCAGCTTGCGGCGCTTTCCCGTGAAATCCATAAACCGATTCGGCTCACAACCGGCAGAAACTCGGCTCTATCCGCGTCCATACGCCGTTTTCGGGGTTGCGCCTGGAGAAGTAGTAGTTGGTGGCATTCCGCTGCACCACATTGGCTTCCTTGAACAGCCGCATGATGTCGGCATACTCCTCGTCGAACTTGTCCTCCAATTCGTAGAGCTTCGAGATGCTCTTGTAGTCCAGGTCGCCCATCTTGTTGCGTTCCAGCAGCGTCATGGCCATCTGGTACATCGGGTCGTCGGCTCCCCGCTCGCTCTGCTGCATGTAGCGTCTCAGGTAGTCGATCAGGCGTTCGGCGGCCATGTCGGCCCGCTCGTCGAAGCCTTTCACCTTGTTGCTCTTCACTTCCAGCCGGAAGTCGCCGTCGGTGATGGTGTAGCTGCGCTGATCGTCGCTCTTCACCTGCCCGTACTCCTTCATGACGGCGGTAAAGGCTTCCGCTTCCTTTTCGACCCAGGCCCGGAAGCCCTTCACGTCGGCTACAAGCCCGGTCACCCTGTTCTTCACCTCGTGCATGAACTCGCCACGCAGGGCTTCGTAGGTCTCGCGCCGTTTGATGCGGTCGTCCTTCTCCTCCTGTTGCAACTGGGCCAGCAGCGTGGCCCTTTGTTCCTTGCTCATGGACTTTACGTCCACCTGGTTGATGTGTTGTTCCATTGTCTTTGTTTTTTAGCGTTAAATACTTATTCTTCCTCGTAATCCTGTATCTCCATTTCCGGCGGTGCGGACAGGGCTTCATGCCTGCCGTATGCCCAGTCGGCCAACTCGCCGAAGAACTCGGCCTGTTCGTCCCATTCGTACCCCTCGGTGGCTTCCGTCACCTGGCGGCGCACTGTTTCCAGCGCGTTTCTCAATTCTGCATTCATCTTTTATCGTTTTTAGGGTTTTCTCTCTTTCGCCGGATGATGCGCAGCTTGACAAGCAGGGCGTCCAGCTCCTCGCCGTCGAGCTCGCGGAACGGTTTTCCGGCCATGCGACGGTCGAGGCAGAAGGCATCGACCCGCCCCCAGTTGGCCGTGTCGACGCCCAGCAGTTGCATCTGGTGGAGGGCCGCGCTCCGCCGCCGTTTCATTTCCATCCGCCAGGCCTGCCGCCGCTCGTCGTATCCGACCACGCGCTGCATCTCGTTACACATGGAGCGGTATTCATCCTCCTTCATGAGGTGCAGGTGCGACGTGCGTCCGCCGGTGAACTGGTAGACCAGCGTTTCCTTGTCCGCGCCGGGCAGTTTGTCCAGCAGGGCGTAGAACCGTGCAAAATTCGTGACCGTCATAGGTTAAACTGGTTTTCGAACATCACTTCTATGCCGCACGAACTGGCCACGTCGAGTTCCAGCTTCGCGCCCTTGCTCAGTTCCCAGCCGCGCAGCATGTAGATACAGTCGCAGCCGAGCAGCAGGGCGATGTCCGCCCGCATGTGCTTCCGCCAGTGGGCATCGTCGGGCAGGCCGTTCTTGAACGGGTTGACCGGGTCGTAACCTTTCAGCACAAGGAAACGCTCGGCACTGCCGAAGGCCGCCTTGCGCTCCGTGAGGTCGTGGTGCGCGATGGCACCGCTGATGTACACTCTTTTCTTCATTCTTTGCTCTGTGTTTGCATGTTGTGAAAAATGCCGGGGTGGCGTCCTACGGCTTTACCTCTCTCGCCACCCCGGCAGGCGGGGCATTAACCCGGGGGTACCCCCGGGCGGTTTTCCTCTCAGGTATGACTGAAATTTCAGTCAGGTATGACAGGATTTTCAGTCACGCCTGACTGGTTTTTCAAAGTCCCCCCTCCTGGTCGGCGT